>Ga0335080_10000951_pt1 | contig 27622 bp, 25 predicted proteins | sample Lox_Sample_34_FD_206720 | JGI IMG/M metagenome (GOLD analysis project Ga0335080, IMG submission 206720) | Soil microbial communities from Loxahatchee National Wildlife Refuge, Florida, United States - Lox_Sample_3.4 | ecosystem: Environmental > Terrestrial > Soil > Wetlands | place: USA... | reverse complement strand
CAGTTCGCCGCGGCCGATCCCGTGCACGTGCGCGGCGATCATCTCCGCGTCGGCACGCGGTGAGTCGACGCCGGCCTCGGCCAGCCTGATGGTGGCCGTCGCGATCTCGTCAAGCAGCAGGGTCACGCCATGGCCTCCCTCGCGGGTCAGGGCCCATCCTGGCCGGCCGCCTGGCTGGACCGGTCGCCCTCCGCGAGCGCCTTGATGACGGCATCCAGGTCTCCGTCGATCACCTGGTCGAGATTGTGCGCCTTGTAGCCGACCCGGTGGTCGGAGACGCGGTTCTCGGGGAAGTTGTAGGTGCGCACCCGCTGGGAGCGGTCCACGGTCCGGACCTGGCTGCGCCGCTCGGCCGCCGCGTGCGCCTCCGCCTCGGCCTCCGCCTGGGCGAGCAGCCGGGCGCGCAGGATCCGCATCGCCTGCTCCTTGTTCTGGAGCTGGCTCTTCTCGTTCTGGCAGGAGACCACGATCTGAGTCGGCAGGTGGGTGATGCGGACCGCCGAGTCGGTCGTGTTCACGCTCTGGCCGCCGGGCCCGGACGAGCGGAAGACGTCGATCCGCAGGTCGGCGGGGTCGATGGTGACGTCCACCGGGTCGGCCTCCGGCATCACCAGCACCCCGGCGGCGGACGTGTGGATGCGCCCCTGGGACTCGGTCACCGGCACCCGCTGGACCCGGTGCACGCCGCCCTCGTACTTCAGGCTGGCCCACACCCCGTTGGCCCCGGCCCGGGGCGCCTTGACCGCCACGGTCGCGTCCTTGTAGCCGCCCAGGCCGGTCATGGTGGCGTCGAGGATCTCCGTCTTCCAGCCGCGGCGCTCGGCGTAGCGCAGGTACATGCGCAGCAGATCGCCGGCGAACAGCGCGGACTCCTCGCCGCCCTCCCCCGCCTTCACCTCGAGGATGACGTCCTTGCCGTCGTTGGCGTCGCGGGGGACCAGCAGGTCCCGCAGCCGTTCCTCGAGTCCGGCGCGGCGGACGGCGATCTGTTCGGCCTCCGCCGCGAAGGAGGCGTCCTCGGGGGCGAGCTCGCGGGCTGTCTCCTCGTCCGCGGCCGCCTGCTGCCACTCCGCGTAAGCGTTCATGACGGGGGTGAGCTCGCCGTAGCGGCGCCCGAGCGCCCGCGCCCGCTCGGGGTCGGCGTGCACGGCCGGGTCGGCGAGGTCACGCTCCACCCTGGCGTACTCCTCCGCCAGCTCCGCGAGCCTCTCGAACACCGTGTCTCCACCTCCTCCTGGGCAATCCTGCCGTCGACAGCCGAGATCACCGCGCCGGAACGGCTGTCCGGGCGCGGTGATCTGGGTGAGCTACTTGCTGCCGGCTGCCTTCTTGCCGAACCGGCGCTCGAAGCGCGCCACCCGGCCACCGGTGTCGAGGATCTTCTGCTTGCCGGTGTAGAAGGGGTGGCAGTTCGAGCAGACATCGGCGTGGATGACGCCGTTGCTCGCCGTGGACCGGGTGGTGAAGGTGTTCCCGCACGTGCAGGTCACCGTGGTCTCCACGTAGTCCGGGTGGATATCAGGCTTCACGTCACTACTCCTGCCTGGCGGTCGCCGGGTCGCCGCGGCGGATGCCGCCGGGCGTGAACCGGTACCGCTCTTGTCGGCTTACCAGTGTGCCAGACCCCACAACACGTCCGGGGGCCTGGAGATTCCCGTTGGCTCAGGTGCTGACCGTGGTCTTCTGCACCTGGAGCAGGAACTCGGCGTTGCTCTTGGTGCCCTTCATCCGCTCCATGAGCACTTCCAGCGCCTGCTGCGGCTCGAGCGCGTGCAGCACCCGGCGGAGCTGCCAGACGATCTTCAGCTCCTCGGGGGTGAGCAGCAGCTCTTCCTTGCGGGTACCGGACGCGTCCACGTCGATGGCGGGGAAGATCCGCTTCTCGGCGAGCTCCCGGCGGAGCCGCAGCTCCATGTTGCCGGTGCCCTTGAACTCCTCGAAGATCACCTCGTCCGCGCGGGAGCCGGTCTCGATCAGGGCGGTGGCCAGGATCGTGACCGACCCGCCGTGCTCGATGTTGCGCGCCGCGCCGAAGAACCGCTTCGGCGGGTAGAGGGCGGTGGAGTCCACGCCACCGGACATGATCCGCCCGCTGGCCGGGGCGGACAGGTTGTAGGCGCGGCCGAGCCTGGTGATCGAGTCGAGCAGGACGACCACGTCGTGGCCCATCTCAGCCAGGCGCTTGGCCCGCTCGATGGCAAGCTCCGCGACGGTGGTGTGGTCCTCGGACGGCCGGTCGAAGGTCGAGTAGACGACCTCGCCCTTGACCGTGCGCTGCATGTCGGTGACTTCCTCGGGCCGCTCGTCCACCAGCACGACCATCAGGTGGCACTCGGGGTTGTTCTTGGTGATCGCGTTGGCGATGGCCTGCAGGATCAGCGTCTTGCCGGCCTTCGAGGGCGACACGATGAGACCGCGCTGGCCCTTGCCGATCGGGGCGAACAGGTCGATGATCCGGGTGGTCATGTTGCCCGGGTCGCTCTCCAGCCGCAGCCGCTCCTGCGGGTACAGCGGCACGAGCTTGGCGAACTCCGGCCGGGCGCGCGACTGCTCCGGGTCGAGCCCGTTGACCTTGTCGAGCCGGACCAGGGCGTTGAACTTCTCCCGCCGCTCGCCCTCGCGTGGCTGGCGGACCGCCCCCTCGATGACGTCCCCCTTGCGCAGGCCGTGCTTGCGCACCTGCGACAGCGAGACGTACACGTCGTTGGAGCCCGGGAGGTAGCCGGTGGTGCGGATGAACGCGTAGTTGTCGAGCACGTCGAGGATACCGGCGATCGGGATGAGGATGTCGTCCTCGGTGATCACGGGCTCGGCCTCGCCGCCGCGCTCGCCACGGCGCCGGTTGCGGTTGCGGAACCGGTCCCGGTTGCGCCGCCCGCCCCGGCCATCGGAGTCGTCGTCACCGCGGCCGCCCTGGTCCTGCTGCTGGGCCGGCTGGCCACCACGCTGGCCCTGATCCTGGCGCTGCTCGGCCGCCTCGCCGCCGCGCGGCTGGTCATCGCGCCTGCCGTTGCGCCGGCGCCGGTCACCACGCTGGCCGTCGCCCCCCTGGTGGCCCTCGGTGCGCTGGCCGTCGGCGGACTGGGCTTCCCCCTGCGCATCGGCGCGCTGGCCGTCATCATGCCGGTCGCCGCCGGCGGGCCCAGCGGTGCCCGCCCCGCTGGGTGCGGCATCGGCCGCTGCGCGGCCGGCCGCGCCCGGCTGCTCGAAGGCCAGCTGGCTGTCGGCGCCGCCACTGGCGGCATCCGCCCGCGGCGCACCTGCCTGCGCCTCCCGGCTGGAAGTCGCTGGAGAGGTGCCCTCCCCCAGGCCCGGCTGAGTGGATCTGTCTGGTTCCATGGCGTCCTGCTCACGGTGGCGAGGCGCGTCGGCTCCCGCAGACGCGGCCCGCTGGGCTGAATTATCGAGTGCCGCACCCTGGCGGGAAGTGTGCGGGGCGGCCGTCCGGCCGCCTTGCCTGTCCTGAATTGCCTCAACGAGCTGGCCCTTGCGCATCCGGGCGGTCCCGGTGATCCCCATGGACTGCGCCATCCGCTGCAGTTCCGGCAAGAGCATGGCAGACAGCCCGGTGGCGGCGCCACGATCTGCCTTGCCGGCCGCCGGCTCCGCGCCCGGCCCCGCCACCCGGGCCGGGCCTGATCCGCCCGCCGGGGCCGCGGGCTCGCGCGCCGCCGGATCCCCGGATCCGGGCGTGGCCGCGGCGGCGGGATGAGGACCATGGGATTCCGGCTGAGGTGTGGTTCCCCCGGGCACGGCCGGGGAGCCGGTGTAGAGGTCGGTGGGTTCGCTGCTCACAAGGGTCCTTCCCAGAGCGCGGGTGCCGGTCGTAGGTTGACCGGTCAACCCGATGTCGCGGCCCGGTTGAACTGGCCGGGCCAGGTTGTGCACCAGCTGCCTTGTCGTGCCGCCTCGTGTTCGGCGGGCCCCGCTGCGCCTAGCCCGGTGTCTGCGGGCGAGACAGAAGAGCCGAAACTATCCCAGGCGGCCGGGGCGGCAGCCCGGGTCCCCGCTCGCTTCCCGGTTCCCCGTGCCGCTTTCGCGGTTGGCGTACGCGGCGAGGAGGAGGTGGCCCGGGAAGTTGGCGGAGAATCATCGGCTGCGCCCGGCCGTGTGGCCGGGGGCGCAGCAAATGACAGGCGAGCACCTGTCCCCTCGGCGGGGCACCTGGTGCGGCATTCAGCTTAACACCAAGAGAGCCCACGGCATTCCCTCGCCTGTTGCCTGTGTGTCGCGCAGGGAACTGGCCCGGTCCCGCCGGGATCCTCCCGCGCGGCCCGCGCCGGGGCCCCGGACCTGGTTCTCCGATGGTTCTCGCCGCGCGCTGACTGGTGGATGCACGCCCGGCCCGCCTTGCTGTACGTGGGCACCCTGCTGATCGATATGCAGGGGGGTTACATGCCAAGCGATACCCGTTTCGCGTGCGATTGAATCCACCGCCTCCGCTGGCGGGCCCTGCCCCTCGAACGACAGGACCAGCACGGCCGGTCCCGCTCCCGACACCACCGCGGCCGCTCCCGCCCGCCGGAGCGCGCCGAGCAGGCGGGCGGTCTCCGGCATGATGGCGGCCCGGTACGGCTGGTGCAGGAAGTCCTCGGTCGCCTCGAACAGCAGCTGCGGCGCACCGGTGAGGGCCGCGATCAGCAGCGCACTTCGCGCCGCGTTCGCCGCCGCGTCGGCATGCGGGACCGCCGCGGGCAGTGCCTGCCGTGCCGCCTCGGTGTCCAGCGGCGCCGCTGGCACGCACGCCACCGCGCGCAAGGTGGCGGGCACCGGGACCTTCAGCAGCCGGGCGCCGGGCCCAGCGCCATCGGCAACGCCGCCACCGGCCGCTGGCGTCCACGCGATGGTGAGCCCGCCGGACAGGCAGGCCGCCACGTTGTCAGGATGGCCTTCCAGCGCCACCGCGAGCTGGAAGAGCGCCTCGTCCGGGAGCCGTTCCCCGGCCGGGCCCGCCAGGTCGCGGGCCGCCAGCAGGCCGGCGCAGATCGCCGCCGCCGAGGAGCCGAGCCCCCGCCCATGCGGGATCGCGTTGGCACAGCGCAGGGCGATCCCCGGCGGCTGGCCGCCCACCGCGGCGAACGCCGCGCGCATGGCTCTGACCACCAGATGCCGCTCGCCGGCCGCGGCGGTGCCGCCGCCCTCACCGGACACCTCGAGAGCCAGGCCGCCGCTGGTGACGCGGGCCTCGACCTCGTCGTAGAGCGCCAGCGCCAGGCCGAGAGCGTCAAAGCCAGGCCCCAGGTTGGCGCTGGTGGCGGGCGCGCGGACCCGGGCAGGCTGCCGCGGCCACTTCATGCCAGCCCCAGCGCGGCAGCCGCGGCGGCGGGATCGACCGGGACCGTCACCGGGGCCGGCGCGGCCGACACCGCCCAGTCGGGGTCTTTCAGCCCGTTGCCGGTGATCGTGCAGACCACCCGTGAGCCCGCGGCAAGCTGCCCGTTCTCGCGGGCCTGGAGCAGCCCGGCGACCCCTGCCGCCGACGCAAGCTCGCCGAACACCGCCTCCCTGGCGGCCAGCATCCGGTAGGCGGTGAGTATCTGGCGGTCGGTCACCGCGTCGATGAGGCCGCCTGACTCGTCGCGCGCCTCCTCGGCCCGCTGCCAGGAGGCCGGGTTGCCGATCCTGATCGCGGTGGCGATCGTCAGCGGCGCCAGCACGGGCTCACCGCGCACGATGGGCGCCGCGCCGCTGGCCTGGAAGCCGAACATCCGGGGTGCGTGGGTGGCCAGCCCGGCTTCGGCGTACTCGCGGTAGCCCATCCAGTAGGCGGTGATGTTGCCGGCGTTCCCGACCGGCAGGCAGTGCACGTCGGGCGCATCGCCGAGGGCCTCGACGATCTCGAAGGCCGCGGTCTTCTGGCCCTGCAGCCGGTCCGGGTTCACCGAGTTGACCAGCGCCACCGGGTAGTCGCTGGCGAGCTTGCGGGCGAGCTCCAGGCAGTCGTCGAAGTTGCCGTCCACCTGCAGCAGCTTCGCCCCGTGCACCAGCGCCTGCGCCAGCTTGCCGAGCGCGATCTTGCCGCGCGGGACCAGCACCGCGCAGGCCAGCCCGGCCCGGGCCGCGTAGGCGGCCGCGCTGGCGCTGGTGTTGCCGGTGGAGGCGCAGATGACGGCGGTCGCGCCGCGGGCCGCGGCCAGGCTCACCGCGACCGTCATCCCGCGGTCCTTGAACGACCCGGTCGGGTTCGCGCCCTCCACCTTGAGATACACCTCGCACCCGGTGCGGGCAGACAGCACCGGGGCGGGGAGCAGCGGGGTCGCGCCCTCGCCGAGGGTGATCACCGGCGTGCCGTCGGCGACCGGCAGCCGGTCACGGTACTGGCGGATCAGCCCCGGCCAGCTGACGGTCATCCTGACCTCCCTCGCGGGCGGTCGGCCCTAACGGGCCGAGCCTGGTCGTGCCGGAGGCGCGCAGACTGGCAGAGCGGGAGGCGTGTCCTCGGCAGCGGGACACCGCTCCGGCCGCGGGCGGCCTGCGCGGTGTTCGGCCCGCTGCCTGCGGCGGCAGCGGGGGCGGCGGGGGCGCGCGCTGGCTGGCTCACTCCTCGCCCTCCCCCTCCACCCGCATCACGCTGGCGACCGCGCGCACCACATCCATCGCGCCGAGGTCGTCCACGCAGCTGGCGAGCGCGGCGTCCGGTGCCGAGTGGGTGACGACGACCAGCTGGGCGTCGTCACCGCGGCCCTCCTGCCGGACCGCCTGGATGGACACCTCGTGCCGGGCGAACGACTCCGCGACCCGCGCCAGCACGCCTGGCCGGTCGGCGACGTCGAGCGCGATGTGGTAGCGGGTCATCGCCTGCCCCATGGGCAGCACCTGCAGGCCCGCGTAGGTGGTGGCGTCCGGGCCCCGGGTCCCGGCGAGCCGGTTGCGCGCGACCGCGACGACGTCGCCGAGCACCGCGCTCGCGGTCGGCATGCCGCCGGCGCCCGCGCCGTAGAACATCAGCCGCCCGGCCGACTCGGCCTCCACGAACACCGCGTTGTAGGCCTCGCGCACGCCCGCCAGCGGGTGATCGCGCGGGATCATCGCCGGGTACACCCGGACCGACACCCCGGCCTCGCTGCGCTCGCAGATCGCGAGCAGCTTGACCACGTGGCCGAGCATCCGGGCGCTGGCGATGTCGGCCTGGGTGACCCCGGTGATCCCTTCCCGGTACACGCCGGCCGCGGTGACCTGGGTGTGGAATGCCAGGCTGGCCAGGATCGCGCCCTTGGCGGCCGCGTCGAAGCCCTCGATGTCCGCGGTCGGGTCCGGTTCGGCGTAGCCGAGTGCCTGCGCCTCTTCCAGCGCGTCGGCGAAGCCGGCCCCGGAGGTGTCCATCCGGTCCAGGATGTAGTTGGTCGTGCCGTTGACGATTCCCAGCACCTGCCGCACCTCGTCACCGGCGAGAGACTCGCGCAGCGGGCGCAGCAGCGGGATCGCCCCGCCCACGGCCGCCTCGTAGTACAGGTCGGTGCCGCTGTCGCGGGCTGCCTGATGCAGCGCGGCGCCGTCCTCGGCCAGCAGCGCCTTGTTGGCCGAGACCACCGACTTGCCGTTCTTCATGGCGGCGAGCAGCAGCGACCGCGCGGGCTCGATGCCGCCGATGACCTCGACCACGATGTCCACGCCAGGCCTGGTGGCCAGCTCCATGGCGTCACCGGTGAGCAGGGCCGGGTCGACGTCGCCGCCGCGCCGCCTGCCGGGCCGGCGCACCGCCACCCCGGCCACCTGCAGTGGGGTTCCGATCCGCGCTTCCAGGTCGGCCGCCTGCCGGCCGAGCAGCCGGTACACCTCGGAGCCGACCCCGCCGCAGCCCAGCAGCGCCACCTTCAGCGCCGACATCCCGGCCCCTCCCCCCGCGGCAGGTTCGGTGTTGCTGTCCACCGTCGGCTCACCCCTCGTCCAGCGCCAGCAGGTCGGCGACGGTCTCCCGCCGCAGCATGACACGGGCCGCGCCGTCGCTGACCGCCACCACCGGCGGCCGCGGCACGTGGTTGTAGTTGCTGGCCATCGAGCGGCAGTAGGCGCCGGTGGCCGCCACCGCGACCAGATCCCCCGGGACCAGGTCGGCGGGCAGGTAGGTGTCCCGCACCACGATGTCGCCGCTCTCGCAGTGCCTGCCGACCAGCCGGGACAGCACCGGCGGCGCCGCGGAGGCACGGGAGGCCAGCACACAGGTGTATTCCGCCCCGTACAGCGCGGTGCGGATGTTGTCGCTCATCCCGCCGTCCACGCTGACGTAGGTGCGCAGCCCGTCCACATCCTTGACCGTCCCGACCTCGTACAGCGTAACGGTGCCGGGCCCGGCGATCGCCCGTCCCGGCTCGACCGTCAGCCGCGGGACCGCCAGGCCCGCCGCCGCGCACTGGGCGCGGACGATCTCGTGCAGGTTCTGCGCGATGATCTTGATGTCGGCGGGGTCGTCGCCGGGGGTGTAGGCGATGCCGAAGCCGCCGCCCAGGTCCAGCTCGGCTATCTGCAGCCCGTGCTCGGCGGCGATCCGCGCCGCCAGCTCCAGCACCCGGTGCGCTGCCACCTCGAACCCCGCCGTGTCGTAGATCTGCGACCCGATGTGGGAGTGCAGGCCGGCCAGGTCCAGGCCGGGCGCGGCGAGCACCCGCCGGACCGCCTCATCGGCGGCGCCGGAGGACAGCGAGAAGCCGAACTTCTGGTCGTCGTGGGCGGTGGCCACGAACTCGTGGGTGTGCGCTTCCACGCCGCTGGTCACCCGCACCAGGATCTGCGGCCGCCGCCCCGCGGCGGCAGGCGCGGAACGGGAGGACCCCGGCCCGGCGGTCTCCTCGGTGAGGTAGGCCAGGCGGGCGATCTCCTCGAAGGAGTCCACCACGATGTGCCCGACACCGGCGCCGATCGCGCGCTCAAGCTCGCTGGTGAACTTGTTACTGCCGTGCAGGGTGATCATCGCCGGGTCCACCCCGGCCCGCAGCGCGACCTCGAGCTCGCCGCCGGTGCACACGTCCACGCCCAGGCCCTCCTCGGCCACCCAGCGCAGCACCCCGCGGCTGCAGAACGCCTTGGCCGCGTAGAACACCCCGCTGCCCTCGCCGAACGCCTGCCGGAAGTCGCGGCAGCGGCTGCGGAAGTCCTCCTCGTCCAGCACGAACAGCGGCGTGCCGTGCTCGGCCGCCAGGTCACGGACGTCCGCGCCAGCCAGCACGAGCACGCCGCCGGCCCGCCGCGCGCCGCGCGGCCAGATCGCCGCGTCGAGCGCGTTCAGGTCGGCCGGCGGCGGCGGGGGATGCTCGGCCGGCAGCACGTCGGCGTGACGCGGGCCGGCTGGGTGGGCGACACGGCTCATGACACTTCCCTGCTCATCGGCGTCCTGCTAGCTGATTGCCGGCGGCCCCGGCTGCCGGGCGGCTGGGGCCCACGCGGCGCTCCGCCCCTGCTCACAGCCGGTCCGGCGCGTCCACACCGAGCAGGCCGAGCCCGGTGTGCAGCGCTGTCCGCGCAGCCGCGGCCAGCCACAGCCGGGCGGCGCCCGCCTGGAGGGCGGCCCGCTCCGCCAGTGACAGTCCCTCTCCGCCCGGCACGGCCTGCGGCCGTCTGCCCGGCAGGACCGTGTCCGGCGCCGCGGCGCCCGGCGCCAGCGTGCCCGGCCGCACTGCCGGGCAGGCTGCCTGGCAGTCGAAGTACGCCTGGGCAAGGCCCTCCAGGAAGCGGGTGAAGACGTCCGGCCGTGCGCGCAGCGCGGCCCCCGCAACCCGTTCGGGAAGCCAGGACAGCCCATGCAGCAGCGCCTGCTCGGCGGGGTGGGCGAGCAGCCACGGCTGGAACTGTGCTGCCTCCCCCCGGACCAGGCCGAGATCAGCGGCCTGGCGCAGGGCAGAGGCGGCATGCGCATGCGCGTACCGGACAGCATAGGCGGGGTTGCCCAGCTGATGCGCGGCCGCGAGGCGGGCGTCCACCGCAGCCCGGGCCCGGGGCGCCAGGCGTGCCAGGGCATAGGTGACGGCATCCGCCCCCGCATAGGCGAGCGCCTCAGCCACCGGGCCTCCTGCCGCCGCCCGGGCCGCCGCGGCCACGGAGGTTATCGCCGCGGGGGCCGGCTGCACCCAGGCTGCCGTCACCGGGGCAGCCGGGTGCGGCGCAGCGATGCGTTCTGCATCATGATCTCGCCGGATGCGGGCGCCGGCGGTCTCCGCCAGCCGCGCGGTCACCGCCACGTGAACGCGCTGGCGCGCTTCCTCCCAGGTCCGGGCCGAGGCCAGGCCGGTGGCCGCTGGCCCGGCCAGGTCCGTCCCCGCCAGGGCGCCGCTGCGGGCACAGCCGGGGCCGGCCTGGGTGATGCGGACGGCGAGCCCGGCCAGCGCGCCAGGGGTGACGGTCACCGCGAGATACCCGCCGCCGGTCACGGTCACCGTCTCCACCCAGTCAAGGTCCCGGAGCCGCGCGGCGAGGCGGGCCGCGACGGTGCCCGCGCCGCCGGGGCCGGTGCGCCCGCGGGCCAGCCGGAACGCGATCGTGGTGATGTACGCGCGGACGCCGCAGACCGTGCCGGGCGGAGCGGGCTGCCAGGTGCCACCGGAGCTGATCGCGGTCGCGAGGGCCCGGTCCAGGTCACCGGTGATCACACGTCGCAGCGTAACCGGCGTTGCGGCGGGCCCGGGCAGCCGAGCCGGGCAGCCGGCCCGTATGGGTACCCCGACTGCGGCCCGGCAGCCGTTAACGTCCGGGCGGACCTGCGCCGCCGCGTTCAGCCAGGTAGACCACGTCCGGCTGGCCACGGCTGACCGGCACCCGGTAGGCATGGACGCTGGTGAAATGACGCCGCAGCCGGTCCTCGAAGGCCGGCGCTTCCGCCGCGCTCCACACCGAGACCACGCCGCCCGGGCGGAGGCTGCCCACGATGCGGCGCAGGCCCCCGGCGCCGTACAGGGCCTGGTTCGCGTCCCAGACGGTCCACTCGGGACCGTTGTCGACGTCGAGGCAGATGACGTCGTAGGGGCCCCGCTGCCGCGCCAGCCAGGCCACCACGTCGGCGTTGATCACATGTACCCGGCTGTCATCCCAGGCCAGCGGGGCCAGGTGGCGCAGATGGGTGGCGTGCCAGCCGATGAGCTCGGCCGAGATCTCGACCACGTCCACCCGCGCCACCCAGGGCTTGCGCACGGCCTCGGCCAGCGCGAAGCCGACACCCAGGCCGCAGATCAGGACCTCCGGCGCGGCGGCGGGACAGCGGTCGAGCGCCGCCGTGACCATGAGCCGTTCCGACCGGCCGTCCCTGGTGTCCATGAGGAACACGCCGTTGCTGATGATCTCGAACTCGGCACCCGACCGGCGCAAGACGAGCTCTCCCCGGCGGGTGGCGGCCCGCTCCAGCACCTGGGGCCCGTCATCACCCGCGCCGGCCCGGGCGGCGCTGCCCGGGCCCGTGGCGTCCGGCCCCGGGCCGTCCAACGTTAGGGGATGTCCTGTGGATCTTGGCCGTCGCGAGCGGCGCCATGAAGGGGGATGGGGAGGCGGGTGGGGGATCGCAAGGCGGAGGAGGAGACGATAGTGGAGCTATCGGCGACGACAACAACGCCGCGAGACGCCCGTCCGGTGGCCGCGCAGCAGGCTGAAGATCCGCGGGACATGCCCTAGAGCGCCTGTTCCTCGCCGGGCCCGTGACCGGCCAGCTCGCGGACCACGCGGATCATCTCCAGCGGGTCGAACGGCTTGGTCAGGTAGGCGTCAACACCGATCTGCCGGCCGCGCGTCTTGTCGTCCTCCTGGGCACGGGCGGTGATGAGGACCACCTTGATCTCGCTGGTCTCCGGGTTGCGCCGCAGATGGCTCGCGGTCACCCACCCGTCCAGCCGGGGCATCATGACGTCCAGGGTGATGACGTCCGGGTCGATCGCCACCACCTTGTCCAGGCAGTCCTGCCCGTCGACGGCGGTGGCGACATCGAATCCCTCCAGGGTGAGATTGACGGCGATGAGCTGACGGATCACCTCATCGTCGTCCACAACCAGCACGCGTCCCAGTCCCTGTGCCACGGGCGCGAGGTTAGCGTCTCCTGACAGGTTCCCGCGACGTGTTGGCCGAGGTGATCTTGTTCTGCGGCACCGGCCCGGGCGCCGCGTGGACGGCTCGCGACGCCGCCGGGACTGGTAACCTTGCTCCGGTCCTTGAGCCCCCGTAGCTCAGGGGAGAGAGCAACGGCCTCCGGAGCCGTGAGCGCAGGTTCGAATCCTGCCGGGGGCACAGTTAAGAGGAATAATTCGAACACTCTGACAATCTTGAACCCACTAGGTGCCAGGCCTGTGACCTGCGGCAATGCTCAGCCCTTCCCGACCTTGCGCCCGATACACGCCCCGAAAGCACGCACCGGCCAGGAAAAGGGCCTACTCAGCCGCATTTGGTGATAACGGCCGCCAGGCCGTTATCGTGTCGCAGACCGTTGCTCTTCTCAATATCCGCAGCTACACAGCGGCAGCGTCGTTACCGCCGGGCGCGGCTGTCCCGCCCGCCCGATCGCCTTGATGCCACTTGGCCGACGTCACACTCCGTCATTAGCGCTTCAGACTGTTCGCGCGCCCGAACCGCCGATATGGACGACCGCAAGGTCGAGGTCAGGCACACCGGGGACCGCCCAGATCTGCCGGATCTGTGCACTCTCGTGTGGCGACGCCGAGCGGGCGGGGCTCGCCGGGGGGCCGTGGCCGTGCTCGTGCTCGTGTTTGCGGGCTGTCAGGCCCGGCGTCGTGCCTCCATCAGGCGCAGGATGAGCGGAGTGAAGATCAGCTGCATCGCCAGTTCCATCTTCCCGCCTGGGACGACGATGATGTTTGGCCGTGACATGAACGAGTCGTGCAGCATCGACAGCAGGTAGGGAAAGTCGATGCCCATCGGGTTGGCGAACCGGATGACGACAAAGCTCTCGTCGGCGCTCGGGATGTGCCGGGCGATGAAGGGATTCGACGTGTCCACCGTGGGGACGCGTTGGAAGTTCACGTGCGTCCGGGAGAACTGCGGGCAGATGTAATTCACGTAGTCCGGCATGCGCCGCAGCACCGTGTCGACCACGTCTTCGCTGGTGTAGCCGCGGGCGGCCTTGTCGCGATGCAGCTTCTGGATCCATTCGAGGTTGATGATTGGGACAACTCCGACCAGCAGGTCTGCGTGCTGGGCGACGTCCGCCTTTTCGGTGACCGCGGCGCCGTGCAATCCCTCGTAGTAGAGCAGGTCGCTGCTGGGGTCGACGTCATCCCACGGCGTGAAGGTCCCGGGCTGCTGTCCGAACGGCTTGGCCTCCTGCGTGTCGTGCAGGTACTTGCGGACCTTGCCGCGGCCGTGCTCGCCGTACGCGCGGAACAGGGTCTCGAGCTCTTCGAGCAGGTTCGCCTCGGGCGAGAAGTGGCAGAAGTGGTGGTTGCCTTCCTTGTCGGCGTCCACCGTGGCGGCCTTCATCTGCTCCCGGTCGTATCGGTGGAACGAGTCGCCCTCGACGATCGTCGCGTTGATCTGCTCGCGCCGGAAGATGTGCTGGAAGGTACCGGTCACCGAGGTGGTGCCCGCGCCGGACGAGCCGGTGATGACGACGATCGGATGCTTGGCCGACAACAGTCCTCCTGCAGTCAGGGGATCCGGAACAAGGAACGGCTGTTGAAGAGCGAGTCGTCGAAGGCCGGCTCTTGTGCGCTGGCCTGGTGGCGGTGGTAGCGCTCGATCCGCTCGACCTCGTTCCTTGATCCGAGTATCAGCGGCACGCGCTGGTGCAGGCTCGCGGGCTGGATTTCCATGACGCGCTCGCATCCGGTGCTGGCGCCGCCGCCGGCCTGTTCCACGATGAAGGAGATCGGATTGCACTCATAGAGCAGCCGCAGCCGCCCTGGCTTGGCTGGTTCCTTGCTGTCCTTGGGGTACAGGAAGACACCGCCGCGGGTGAGGATGCGGTAGGTCTCGGCCACCAGCGAGGCGATCCAGCGCATGTTGAAGTCCCGGCCCCGCGGTCCGGTGCTGCCTGCCAGGCACTCCTGGATGTAGCGGCGCACCGGCGGCTCCCAGAAGCGCTCGTTGGAGGCGTTGATCGCGAACTCCCCGCAGTCCTCGGGGATGCGCAGCCGCGGATGGGTAAGGACGAACGCCCCGATGTCGCGATCGAGGGTGAATCCGTCGACGCCGTCACCGGTCGTCAGGATCAGCATCGTCGATGGCCCGTACAAGGCGAAGCCCGCGCACACCTGAGCGGCGCCCGGCTGCAGGAAGTGCCCGGCCCGCGGCTCCGCACCCGGGTCGGGGCTGCGCAGGATCGAGAAGATCGTGCCCACCGAGATGTTGGCGTCAATGTTGCTCGACCCGTCCAGCGGGTCGAATACCAGCAGGTACTTCCCGCGCCGCCCGGCTGCCACGATGGGGTGGATGTCTTCCATCTCTTCTGAGGCCATCGCGGCCAGGTGCCCGGTCCATTCCGTCTCGCCGATCATCACCTCGTTGCTGATGAGGTCGAGCTTCTTCTGCACCTCGCCCTGCACGTTCTCCACGCCTGCGCTTCCCAGCGCGCCGGCAAGCGCGCCGCGGCTGACCTGGTTACTGATGATCTTCACCGCCGTCGCCACCGCATTGAGCAGCCCCGAGAAGTCACCGGTCGAACCGGGATGGCGGTGTTCGGACTCGATGGTGTAACGGGTCAGTGTCTTGCGTTCTTCACGCATGGCTGCTCAGGCCCTCACCGCCGCGGTGACCGACCCCTTCGACGCCTCGCTGGCGCGCCGGCAGTTCGCTGCGAGCTTGTTCTGCGCATCCCCGGCGCTGGCCGCCACGCCGTGCCAGGTGCGCAGCGCATCGCTGACAAGAGCCCGCCCGAACGAGAACGTCAGCCGCCATGGCGGCGTGCCGCCGGCCGCAGCCTGCGCGTTGATGGCGGCAAGGTTGGCGCACGCCTGCTCGTTGGATTGGCCGCCGGACAGGAACGCGATGCCCGGAACAGCTGGCGGCACGGTCGCAGTCAGCACTTGCAGGGTGCCGCGGGCGACCTCGGCCGGCCCGGCCTGGTCTTCGTTCCCCGTCCCTGAAATGACCATGTTCGGCTTGAGGACGATGCCGCGGGGATCAACGCCCATCGCGTCAAGCTCACCGAAGACGGCGTCAAGCACGCGGGTGGTCGCTGCCTGGCAGACGGCGATCCCGTGGTCGCCGTCCATCAAGACCTCCGGCTCCACGATCGGCACGATGCCCGCCGTCTGGCACAGCGCAGCGTAGCGGGCCAGGGCATGCGCGTTCGCGTGCGCAGTACGCCAGTGCAGGCTGGCCGGGCTGAGCACGGCGCGCCACTTCGCGAAGACAGCGCCGCGCTCCCGGTAGGCGTCCAGCCGGCCGCGGAGGCCATCCAGCCCCTCGGTGACGAATCCGCCGTCAGAGAACGGCAAGGGAGTAACGCCCTTATCGACTTTAATGCCCGCCATGATGCCAAGCGCAGTGGCGGCCTCGCCGAACGGCGTGCCGTCCGACAGGTCCTGACCCAGCGTCTCGTCGCACAAGATGATGCCAGAGATCCAGCTTTCTAGCCCCGGCGTGGTCAGTAGCAGCTGCCGGTAGTCACGGCGCATGTCCGCGCTCGGCGTGACTCCTGCTGCCTCAAGCCGCCTGGACATAGTCGCGATGCTCTCGTCCGCAGCGAGAATGCCCTTACCGGATGCCACGAGCGCGGTGGCCACCTTGTCCAGTCCTAGCAAGGCCAACCTCCTGTTCAGGCCACGATCGTGACGTCAGTCACCCTCCCGTGAGGCCACGAAAGCGCCGCCATGGTCGCCTCACCCGCGAGAACGGCCGGTGAGGTGAACTCACCCACCCGGTGTCCTCCCTCCCGGAAGGCGCGTCACCCAGAGCATGCCCCGGGCCAGGGACACGAGCTAGTGCCAATGGCCGGCAAGGCGGGGGACCTTATGCCCGCGCTGGCCACACAAGCCCTGGGGAGGCCATCCGGCGAGATGTTGACAGGCAAACCAGCTTCCTGCGTCTGCCGCGATGACGGTCCTTCGCCAGGTGGCCACGGAGCGTGGTGGACTGTCAGTGGAGGCAAAGCGCCTAGAACCGCCGATATGGCGTGATGCCTCGTCAGACGTCAATGCCGTCGGTGCCACACCGAATGTTTGTTCTGCGCGCAATGGCTCACATATGCCTATTGTTTCAGTAGGCATTTCTACGTGTTCTGGTGCGACTGGCAGTTCGATGCGTTCACAGCGACGGTTCCTGCCGGAGAACGCCGAGTCGCTGACCGATTTCGAGCACCCAGAGAAGCCGGTCGAGGAGGAACTCAGCGACGACCGGGGTTTACGTGCCTGAGCAGACTCGCTTGCCACGCCGTGCCGGCAGCACTACGTTCCGATGGTCAGGCCGGAAGTACTGCTGGAGGCGCCGAATGTCGTCGATCAACCATCAGGTGCGGCTGGCCGCCCGTCCGTCTGGACTGCCTCAGGCCTCCGACTGGGAACTCACCACCGGGACCGTGCCGGCACCTGGTCCTGGACAGTTCGTTGTGGCGCTCTCGCACCTGTCTGTCGACCCAGCGATGCGGGGCTGGATGAACGCTGGGGCCTCCTACGTCCCGCCGGTCGAGATCGGCGCGGTTATGCGGGCTGGTGGGATCGGGCGGGTCACGGTCTCGGAGCACCCGGGCTTCGCGACTGGCGACAATGTCTATGGCGCATTCGGCGTCCAGGAGTACGCCGTCTCCGACGGCAGGGGCGTCCTCAAGCTCGACACCTCGCTCGCGCCGCCCACGACCTACCTCGGTGCGCTCGGGATGACCGGGCTTACGGCCTACTTCGCCCTGCTCGACGTCGGGAAGATCCGGGCAGGGGAGACCGTCGTTGTCTCCGCTGCCGCGGGCGCGGTCGGCAGCGTGGCCGGGCAGATCGCCAAGCTCAAGGGTTGCCACACGATAGGCATCGCTGGTGGCCGGGAAAAGTGCCGCGTACTGGTCGAGGAGTTCGGATTCGACGCCGCCGTCGACTACAAGACCGAGAACTTGCGGCGAACGCTGCGTGAGCACGCTCCCGACGGCGTCGACGTCTACTTGGACAACGTCGGCGGCGACGTCCTCGACGCGGTCCTGACCCGGCTGGCCCGGGGGGCCAGGATCATCATCTGCGGCGCCGTCTCGCAGTACAACGCGGACAAGGTCCAGGGACCCGCCAACTACCTCATGCTCCTGGTTGCGCGGGCCTCCATGACCGGAATGGTCATCTTCGACTACCAGGACCGGTTCCCGCAGGCCACCGCCGAGCTTGCCCGGTGGTTCCGGGACGGGCAGATCACCTCGCGCGAGCACATCGTGCATGGCGGGATCGGCGATTTCCCCGACGTCCTGCTGAAGCTGTTCGCGGGCGAGAACACCGGCAAGCTCATCCTCTCCCTCGACCGCAGCTGACGGTGCCGCACAGTCGCGCCGGAGCGTAGCGGCGACGGTCAGGGCAGCCCGGGCACGCCGCCCACGCGCGAGCCGTCCGGGGCACGTGGTCCCGGCACGTTCCGGAACCTGAAGGGCTCGGCCGGCCGGCCCGGCTGCAGGTACCAGGCCTGGCCGGTCTGGTCACTGGCGAGGATGGCGAGCAGCGCGTCCGCCACATCCTCCGCAGTCATCATCGGGATGCCCGCCGCGGCGATCAGGTGGCGGACCGGATCGTTGATCGCGGTGTCGGCGAAACCGGGGCAAAGCGCGTTCACGGCCACGTGGTCGGCCGCGAGCGCTGGGCCGAGGGCACGGGCCAGGCCAACGACCGCGTGCTTGGTAGCGGCGTAGACCGGATCCGCCGGCACTGCGGTCAGCCCGGCCAGGCTCGAGGTGAAGACGAGAGCTCCGCCGCCGCGCTGACGCAGGGTCGGCAGCACGGCATTGACACCGAAGAAGACCCCGTCGACGTTGACCGCGAACGCCCGCCGATACGCGGCGAGGTCCCATGCCGGCCCCCCGAGCTCGACGCTGGTCGTTGACACCCCGGCGTTGAGGAACGCCACGTCCAGCCCGCCGAACGCGCTGACCGCCGCGGCCACGGCCGCCTCGCTGTCGGCAGGTTCCCGCACGTCACAGCGTGTGAACAGCCCGTCGGCCGCGGCGGCCACGTCGGCTCCCCGCTCGTCGATGTCGGCGACGACGACGCGCGCTCCGCGGTCGGCCAGCCGCCGCACGGCGGCGGCGCCAATGCCGTTGGCGCCGCCGGTGACAAGGGCGACCGCGCCGCTCAGCTCCACTGGCATTCGTTACTCCTGAGATTCGGTTGCCTACCAGGATCCGGTCATCAGCGGGTCAGGGGAGGGAGCTGCGCGCCCGGTCAAGGCCGAGCAGCAGAGCCTCGATCACCATGGTGGCCCGGTCGGTGTCGGGCCGCCGGTCGGCGATCACGTCGGCGTACAAGAATCCCTCGCAGATTCGCGTGATGGCGTAGGCGAGCGTGGGGGTGTCCAGCCCGGGCTCGAATGCGCCGCGGCTGCGTTCGAGGTCGATGACGTTCTCCAGCGCCCCGGCCATACCCTTATGCACCGTGCTGCGCACTCCGGTCAGGATGCGCATCGCGCCCTCGGGGTCGGACTCCAGAAACACACGCAGCGGCTTGTCCCGCTCCACCGCGCCCAGTACACCGCCGATCACAGCGGTGATCCGGGCCACACCCGCCAGGGCCGCCGTGGCCCGCACTTGCTCGACCAGCAGCCGGCGGGCTCGCCACCAGATCACTTCATCGAGCAGCCGTTCCCGGTTCCCGGCCCGCCGGTAGAGGGTGGCCCGGCCGACGCCGACCTGCCGCGCCAGGGACTGCATGTCCAGCCGCTCCCCGGACATGTACGCGGCGACCGCGCCCGTGAAGATCGCGGCGGGGATCGTCGCGGGGGCCTCGACGCCTTCGGGGACGACCGCCCGGGCATCATCGTGACCGCTCGCCCCGGCCGCCCGGCTCATGCTGGCCCCTGCATGGTCCCGCCTTCGGTGGCCCGGCCCGTCAGCCGGCTGCGCGCCGGTCGGCGGCCTTGAGCAGGAGTTCCAGTTCATCGACCAGGTAGCCAGCCAGCGCGTCGATGTCGGGGACGAGCTCGCGGCAGGAAACCAGGCCGAAGTGCAGCTGACCGAGGTAGCCGACCAGCGTGATGTTCAGGCCCTGGCCGTCGGTGACCACCGACACCGGGTAATGGGCCAGCAGCTTCGCGCCGCACAGGTAGACCGGTACGTTCGGGCCGGGGACGTTGGAGATGCAGATATTGAACGGCGGCAGCCGGTGCAGCAGGCCGGTGGCGAACACGACCCGGGCAGCGCGCGCGGTCAGCGCCGGGGGCGCGAAGTCGCTGATCTGGTCGACCAGGCCCTGCGGGATCGCCGCCTGCTGGGCCTTCGCGATCTTCGTCGCGGCGTGCACGATTTCCAGCCGCTGATCCGGGCTGGTGACGTGGGTAGGCAGCGTGGCGAGCATCGCCGACACCTTGTTCCCCAGGGTGCCCTTGCTGGCCGGGTCGCGGACCGACACAGGGATCATGGCGATCAGCGGAGTCCCGGACAGCGCGGCGTGGTCGGCGAGCCAGCGCCGCAGCGCACCCGCGCACATCGCCATGACCACGTCGTTGACCGAGACGCCGAAGGCGTTCTTCACCGTCTTGACGCTGCCCAGGTCCACGCTGCGGAAGGCGACCCGCCGGTGCGGCGTGATCGGCTTGTTGAAGGGCGTGGCCGGAGCCCGCCCGGGTGTGGTGGGAATCACCGCGCCGTCGCCGCGGCCGAGGCCGAGCATGCCGCCCACGAGCGCGCTCATTGCCGGGGACAGGGGCGGCAGTACCCGCCGGAGCTCGTTGGCGAGCTGGACCGTCTGAACCGGCCGCCACGCCAGCCGGGCCGCTGCCGTCATCGCCATCGCTGCCAGCGCCGCCGGGCCAGGCCGCGCCTCGGGCCGGAACGGCTGTGGTGCGGGGAGCTCACGCCCGTTCGGGGTGAGATCGAGGAGGACGGTGAGCAGTTCCGCGCCGGAGGCGCCGTCGATCGCGGAATGGTGGATCTTGGAGTAGACCGCGGCCCGGCGCCCGGCCAGCCCGGTGATCAGGTAGATCTCCCACAGCGGCCGGCTCCGGTCCAGAGGCCGGGCGTGCAGCCGCGCCACCTGCTCGGTGAGCTGGGCGTCCGACCCAGGCCGCGGCAGCGCGACCTCGCGGATGTGGTATTCGATGTCGAAGTCGGCGTCATCGATCCAGTAGGGCTGGTCGAGGCCGAGCGGCACGTGCAGGAGCTTGCGGCGCAGCACCGGCACCAGCGGGATCCGCCCGGCCAGCACATCGGTCAGCCGGGCCAGGGTCAGCGGTTCCGGCGCCCCGCTCGGATCGAGGACGCAGACGCCACCCACATGGCCGGTGCTCGTGGCGGTCTCGAAGGCGAGGAACGAAGCGTCCAGCCCGGTGAGTTGCTGCATCTGTTATCGCTCCTCAGCGTGCCGGATAGAGCAGGCGCAACGCCGGTGGCACCCGGAACGGGCGCCACCGGCCGGCTGGCACCGCGAGCCGGTCGGCGATCAGCCACAGCGTCGCGGGGTCGGTGCCAAACCCGAGATGGCCGCAGCGGACCTCGACGTTCTCGTGCACCTCCGTCTCTGGTTCGACGCAGGCCTGCCAGGAGACGATGCCGTCCCACCGGGAGTACACGGCTGTGGACGGAACGCCGATCGGCCGGGCAAGTTGTTCGCGCGTGGGCACCCGCCAGCTGCCCGCATGCAGGTGGCTGCGCCGCCGGTAGGCGCCCTCGGCGCGGCTCTGCCGCGGGTCGGTCAGCGCGAACGGGCTGCCCAGGGTGATCACCCCTCGGATCTGCCCAGGGCGCTGGCGCGCCAGTTCCCTGCCGTAGATCCCGCCCAGGCTCCAGCCCACCACCGACACCGGCCCGCCGGTGCGCTCGGCAAGACCCGCCAGGGCCCTGGGCACCCCGTCCAGCACGGCGTCGGTCGGGCCAAGGTTGCGGCCGAGGTCCCAGCCACGCACTTCATAGCCCAGCAACCGCAGGAACCGTCTCAGCAGGGCAGTGCTCAGGTCCGAGCCCAGCAGCCCCGGCAGGACCAGTACGCCGTGCCCGTCGCCACGTGGCGCGGCCGCAAGCCACGGCGCGGCCAGGGGCACGGCCGCCAGCCCGCCGAGCCCCCGCGCGGGCTCGGTAAGGAACAGGCCGGCTGGCGGTCTCGCTGGCCGGCCACCAGCGCCCATGTCACCTGCTGCAGCTCCGACGACGTACATGGCTGCTCACTCCTGCCGCATGGTTCCTGCGACCATAGCCACGCCGCTGATACACCTCTAATATGTGTCTCACAACATGGCGGGAGAGCGCTAGCCTTTCCGGCTAACACATCACCCAGATGGACAACGCGCGATGAGCTTCAACCTGGCGACGATCCTGCATGAGACGGCCGTGGCCACGCCCAGTGCGCCGGCCGGCATCGCCGACGGCCGGGTCACGAGCTACCGCGATCTTGACGAACAGTCGGGCCGCTTCGCCGCGGGCCTGCGCGAGAGCGGCCTGCGGCCCGGCCAGGTGGTGGCGCTGCAGCTACCAAACATGCCGCTCTTCCTCACCGCCTACTTCGGCGCGCTGAAGGCCGGGGCGGTGGTCCTGCCACTCAACCCTCTGCTGCGGGCACCCGAGATCGAATACCATCTCACTGACTCCTCGGCCCGCCTCATGATCGCTTTCAGCGCAGTCATCAGCGAGGCGAGCAAGGCATGCCAGGCGGCCGGTGTCCCCCAGTACGTGGCCGGCCCAGGCCCTGGCCCGGGTGAGCCGGAGGGCATCCGCCACATGAGCGAGCTAATCAGCGACGCGGCTCTGGCGGGGCCTGGCGGCGGAGATATCTACCCAGGCAACGCAGATGATACGGCCGTACTCGTCTACACCAGCGGCACCACCGGGAAGCCGAAGGGCGCCGAGCTCACGCACTTCCAGATGTACATGAACTGCACCGTCGCCGGTGAACTGTTCGGCGCCCGCCGTGACGACGTCACACTCGCCGTGCTCCCGTTCTTTCACGTGTTTGGGCTCTCGTCGGTGATCAACGTCACTGTGCGTTACGGTGGCTGCCTCGCGATCGTGCCGCGTTTCGAGCCCAAGGCCGTGCTGGACGCGCTCGAACGGGACCGGTGCACTGTCATCCCGGGCGTTCCCACGATGCTGCATGCCCTGGCCCAGCAGGACATCACTGGCCGGAACCTGTCCGCGCTGCGGGTTGCTGTGTCCGGTGGCGCGTCCCTGCCCAAAGACGTGATGCGTACCTTTGAGAGCAAGTACGGCATCAACGTTCTGGAAGGCTATGGGTTGTCGGAGACCGCGAGTACCTGCTCGTTCAACCGTGCCGACGACCGCCGTGCCCTGTCCATCGGCAAGCCGATCTGGGGCGTGCAGATGCAGGTGGCCGACGTGGATGACAAGGTGCTGCCGCCAGGCCCTGAGCATGTCGGCGAGATCCTGATCCGTGGCCACAACGTCATGAAGGGCTACCTGGGGCAGCCCGAGATCACCGCGACCACGCTACGTGGCGGATGGCTGCACACCGGCGATGTCGGGTACGTGGACGAGGATGGGTTCTATTTCATCGTCGATCGCATCAAAGACCTCGTGATCCGCGGCGGTTACAACGTCTACCCCCGGGAGATCGAGGAGGTTCTATACAGCCATCCCGGCATCCTCGAGGCCGCCGTCATCGGTAAACCGGACGAGCGGCTAGGCGAGGAAGTTGTAGCCGTGGTCGTCCGCCGCGACGGCGCCGACCTCGATGCCGAAGCGGTTATGGCTTACTGCCGCGAGCACTTGGCCGCCTACAAGTGCCCGCGTGAGGTACGGTTCATGACCGAGCTACCCAAAGGCCCTACCGGCAAGATCCTCAAGACTGCCCTCCGCAGATAGGGCCGCTCCACCAACCGGGCCGGCCGCAAGCCAGTCTTGACTGGTCGGGTAGATGGCTGGCCTGTCTGGGGCGTGGCCGGCCAAGCCAGCGTCAGCCGACCGGAGGCGCCTGTGCCGGGCACGCAGGCACACGGAGGCGGACGTCAGTGGATGCAGAGCAGGATGTTCTGTGAGCATGAGCCCACATATATCTATTGTTTCAGTAGGCATTCCTATTCGGCGTTCCGGGCGGCGTCGGCTAGCCGCAGACCGAACGGTTTCTCGCGCTCAGCGACGGACCTGCCAACGGCATCCGAAAACTTATCCATTCCGAGAACTCAAGTTCCGACACTGGGTCAGTTTCACGTGCCGCCGACAGGACCCGCCTGCGCTATGGCCACGTGAGCGGGCCGACGTACCGCTCATAGTGCGTACCCGCAGGAGAGGTCCGATGCCGTCAGGGGCTGTCGTGGGCTGACTGGGCCGAAAAGACGACACTCTATGGGCTGGACGCCTGGCCTGCCATCGGCGGCCACGATCTGGCGCTAGCCTTGCCAGGTGGCTGGCGGCCGGATCGAGCAGCGCCTCCGGTTGCGTGCCGAGCCGCCGCTGTCGGAGGCGGCTGTCCTGGTCCGGGGCGGCCCTGACACGCAGGACAAGCTGGCCCGCCATGCCCGCCGGACCGCCCGCGCCTGGTCGCTCGACGGCCAGCCGCTGCTGGGCATCTCGGTCTTCGCCGTCTTGGACATCCCGCTCGACGAGCTGCTGAGCGCCCGCTTCGCCACCTACCGCATGATCCACATGCCGGCAGCCGCCTGGTTGCGCGACCGTGGCTTCGAGCTGCTGCCGACGGGGTTGCGGCCGCACTACACCGTTCGCCTCCGCCGGGCCGACAGCATCGAGCTCGACGAGTTGCTGGCCGCGCTCGGGCCTCCGGTGGCCAACGTTCAGTACGCTAGGAGCACGATCTGGCGAGAGGAGGGCCGTGATGTACCGCGTCGACATCACCGCCGACCTCAATGACGAGGATGAGACCGGCTACCTCTGGACCTTCCTGGACGAGGCCCGCGACCCGGGCCAGATCACGCCAGGTGCCCTCGTCGTCGCTGGAGACGAAGACACTGCTGCCGTGTGCCAGGTTGTCGACCTTGCGCCCGCGGGCGATGGCACGATTGTGCACCTGAGGTTGCTTCCCGGGCTGGTCGATGACTACCGGCAGCTCGTGGAACGGGCGCTGGCAAGCTAGCGGCCCAGCCCGGGATAGGCTCCGCCCCAGTTCGGCTGCCTGTTGGTCACACGTTCCCCAACGCAGACACTGCACGCAACAGCCGCTGTCAGAGCGCCGATCGGCGTATTTCCACGCTCACCGGCACTACCCGTGTCCTGGGCTGCTAGCCGCGCCCTATACGCGCCCGGGTACGACATCTGAGAGCACGTTTTCGCTGGTCAGGTACGTACACGGCAACGGACTCCGGAGCCGTGAGCGCAGGTTCGAATCCTGCCGGGGGCACTGCCGGGGGCACCCTGTATCAACTAGCAAACTACCGCCTCTGGCCTGGGCGGACATTCGCCGAGCGTGATCATGTGATGTGCCGCTAAGAGCCGCCAATTGCGCCCGTGCGCCATGCTTTGTGGACCAGGCGTGGACCAGGTTCCTCACACCAGACCACCGCCGAGCGCCTCGTCAATGCGTTCGAACCAGACCCGATCGCGGCCTTCGATGCACTTGGCGTAGATGGTCAGCAGGACTTCAACGCTGTGCCCGGCCCACTCCGCTACCTGCGTCGCTGGGACACCCGCGTTGAGCCGTAGCGAGACCCCGCCGTGGCGCAGATCGTAGGGGCGCCGGGCGAGCGGCGAGGCAATCTGGGCTGGCGTCAGTGCCAGCGCTCGGGCCTGCTGCCAGACGTACCGATAAGCCCAGGGGTAGAGCACTCCCCCGTTCTCGCTGCGGAACAGTCCGCCGTCCGGTGCGTGACCGTAACGGGCAATGTGAGCGTGCAGCATGGCGACCAGTTCGCCGGGAATGGGAACGATGCGGATGGCGCGGCCAGGGCGGTTCTTGAGGCCCCGGTCCTCGTGACGGTCTCCGGTATCAGTCCATTGCTTGCCGACCACAGGCTTGGTTCGGTGAAGTTCAAGACGGCCCCACCCGTTATTGGGCAAGAAGCAATCCTCAACGCATAGCCCGAGTGCTTCGGATGGGCGGAGCATGGCGAAGTACAGGCAGGCGAAGAACGCAACGAGCCGTTCCCCTCGCCGGGGACCGACGTAGCTTACGGCCGCAAGTAGCTCGCGGATCTTTTCCGGCGAGGCCACGACGCGGGGGTTGACCTCTGCCACGACTGAATCAGGTGCTTCCCAGTCGGTTGTGCCGAGCGGGTTTTCCGGTAGCCGTTTCTCGCGGACCGCATATTTGACCACGTTGTGCCTGCGGCTCCCGGCCATTTCATGTCGATGTAGTCGAGGGCATGCTGATACCAGGTGACTGACTCGGCATCACCTCCCGGGCCGTGCTACGCGACGCGCTAGCCGCCCTGCCCCAGTGCGCTCCGGCCAGGACCGCAGCCAGTTCTGACCTCAAAGAACCGCCCCGTCTGCCTGGAAGCAGCCCACGCGCTGGCAGGGGCACGGGGGACGCGTGGCCACGGGGCCGGTCAGGACCGGATGAAGGCCAGCAGGTCAGCGTTGATTGTCGCGGCCTGGGTGGTCGGCATGCCGTGGGGGAATCCGTGGTATGTCTTCAGCGTCCCGTTCGGCAGCAGCTGCGCGGACAGCGGGCCGGAGTCGGCGTAGGGAACGATCTGGTCGTCGTCGCCGTGCATCACCAGGGCCGGCACCGTGATCTTCTTGAGGTCCTCGGTGAAATCGGTCTGGGAGAAGGCAACGATGCCGTCGTAGTGTGCCTTCGCGCCGCCCATCATTCCCTGCCGCCACCAGTTCGCGATGATCGCCTCGGAGGGTTTGGCGCCGGGCCGGTTGAAGCCGTAGAAGGGGCCCGACGGCAGCGCCCGGTAGAACTCGGACCGGTTGGCGGCCAGCTGGGCCTGCAGGTCGTCGAAGACGCTCTTGGGCAGGCCGCCGGGGTTAGCACCGGTCTGCACCATCAGCGGCGGCACCGAACTGATCAGTACCGCCTTCGCCACGCGGCTCTGGCCGTGCCGGGCGATGTAGTGCACGACTTCGCCGCCACCGGTGGAGTGCCCGACATGGACCGCGTCATGGAGATCGAGATGGGCAGTCACCGCGGCCAGGTCGTCGGCGTAGTGGTCCATGTCATGACCGTCACTGGTCTGCGTGGAACGCCCGTGCCCGCGCCGGTCATGGGCGATGACCCGGTAGCCGTGGAGCAGGAAGAACAGCATCTGGGTGTCCCAGTCGTCGGCCGACAGCGGCCAGCCGTGGCTGAAGACGATCGGCTGCCCCGAGCCCCAGTCCTTGTAGAAGATCTCCGTGCCGTCGGTTGTCGTGACGGTACCCATGCGCTGCCTCCGTTGGTCTGGCGTTGCCGACCGGTCCCCCACTGGAGCGTAACCATCGCTCTGTCAGCACCCCCAGGCCACCCCGCCGCCGCGGTGAACCCCGCGGGAACGGCACCCGATCCAGAACGTGACCGGCTACGCGGCTCACACTTTGGCGGCACCTGTCAGCGCCTTGTCGACTCCTTCTTCGGTCGTCGGCTCGCTCACCGCGATGAGTCCCGCCTGGTTGGCGGTGAGCTCCTCTGCTGCCTCATGGAGCTCTTTGCGCGGCAGCGTCCCGCCCCCAAACCACTCGGGGATGACCCGGACGCGCGGGCGGTCCATCCGTTTGGCAATGTGAGGTTTGCCGTTCTCCTTATCGATCACCGCCGCGTCGTACTTGCCGATCATCTCGTCAACTCCCCCAGTCGCGGCCCGCTCTGCAGGTCATCACCAGGGAGGTCTGGCAGGCCACCGCACCGGGTGGGACACTCAGCAGCGAGCCCGGGCCAGGCCCGCTGCCCCCCGACCCCACTGAGCACACACCTCTCGTGGAAGGAAGCTGAAAATGAGCCTCAATCAAGATGCCGTCGATCAACGCGTCCGCGGCGCCCGGGCGGGCCTTTGGCGGCTGGCGGGCCCCTGGTGGCTGATGCTGGTGACCGGCATCGCATGGCTGATCATCTCCGTGATGGTGCTGCGGTTCCGGCTCAGCTCGATCACCACCGTGGGCGTGCTCATCGGTGTGATCTTCCTGCTGGCCATGTTCAACGAATTCCTGCTCGCCTCGGTCCGCGTCGTCTGGCGGTGGGCACACGTCCTGCTGGGCGTCCTGTTCGCGGTGGGCGCGATCTGGGCGTTCGCGAACCCGATCAACGCCTTCTGGGCGCTGGCCTCGGTGCTGGGACTGCTGCTCATCTTCCAGGGCACGCTCGACATCATCAGCTCTATCGCGGCCAGGGAGATCAGCGGCACCTGGTGGCTCGGCCTGGTGGCCGGCATCCTGTTGATCCTGCTCGGCTTCTGGGCCTCCCAGCAGATGTTTCCCGCCCGCGCGGCGCTCCTGCTGCTGTGGGTCGGATTCTTCGCCTTGTTCCGCGGCATCTCCGAGATCGTCATCGCGTTCGAGCTCCGGAGCCGCCAGCACGCCTAGAGGTAAACAGCATGAAGTGGCGTCCGATCGTCATCGCCGGGCTGGCCGTCGCCGCCGTCGCGGGCCTGGTCATCTGGCTCCAGCACGCGCGGCTGTTCGGTCACTGGGTTCAGGTGCACACCGGCACCATCAACGAGCCCGGGCCCTACTACGGGTTCTGGTCTGGATTCGGCTCTGACC
>Ga0335080_10000950_pt1 | contig 27636 bp, 32 predicted proteins | sample Lox_Sample_34_FD_206720 | JGI IMG/M metagenome (GOLD analysis project Ga0335080, IMG submission 206720) | Soil microbial communities from Loxahatchee National Wildlife Refuge, Florida, United States - Lox_Sample_3.4 | ecosystem: Environmental > Terrestrial > Soil > Wetlands | place: USA... | reverse complement strand
CAAGGCACTAAACGGGTGTTTCATTCTCCCCTCGTATCATCGTTTCTCAGTAGCCCCCCTCTTCCAATCGAACCTTGCCGCGGAACATGCGGTAAATGAAAACAAAATAGCAGAGTGCAAGAGTCGTACCAAACGTCCACCAGACCAGGCCCACGCTCAGGCCATGATGCCCGGCAGCGCTGTTGTAGATCGTCAAATTAAGAGCAGGGTCACTACTTGCGGGAAGAACAACCGGGTAAAGAGCGAACACCGCTCCGACCAGCATTCCCGTGATGTACACACATGAGGCTAGAAATGCGTGCAACTCCTTCCCCCTTCGCGTTGAAACGAGCATCATGATTAAACTGCCGAATACCACGATTGGGATCAGGAATCCGATCGGATAGGACAGATAGTTTTCTTTGATGGACGGTCGAACGAACCACGTGGCGGCAAGACTCAACAAGGTTAGGGCTAGCTCGATTGGCCAGACCACGGTGGCCACGCGTCGTGCTCGCTGGCCTAGATCCCTCTCGGTTTTGAGAGCGACATAGAGTGCCCCGTGCGCGGTCAAAGTAACCAGCGCAACTACGCCCGCCATCACCGTATACCAATCGAGGATTCCAGGATGCGGACCTAACTGGAAATTTGTCCAGAGCGGCTCGAAGAAGTAGCCATCTGTTCCAAGGGGCACTCCGCGGATCACATTGCCCAGCGCAGCGCCGAAGAAGATCGCAAGCAGAGCGCTGGAAACGGAAAAGACCACATCAAAGAATCCCTGCCAGACAGGATTGTCCATGTGAGCGCGCAGTTCGATTCCGATTCCACGCAGCATAAGCAACCACAAGACCATCATGAGCGGTAAATAAAAGCCGCTGAACGCTGACGCATAGAGCTGCGGATAAGCGAAATACAGCGTTCCGCCAGCCGCCAGCAACCATACTTCGTTGCCGTCCCAAACCGGGCCGATTGAGCGGATGATTTGGCGGCGTTCAGTATTCGTCTTGCCGACGATCAAGTAAATGATCCCGGCTCCGAGATCGAAACCATCGAGGACGACATAAGCTGCGATCATGACCGAAACGATAATGAACCAAACTGTTGGCATCGGTGACTCCTAGTGAGTAGTCGCAGGTTGTGCGACGGGGCCGCGTTCAATTTCGCGACGAACAAGAAAAAGGAAGAGAATACCAAGCACGGTGTACATGCCCAGGAAGCCGAGCAATGTGAACATGCCGTTGCCGGCGGATACCATCTTGGAATAGCCGTCGGCGGTTCGCATGAGGCCATAGACCAACCAAGGCTGGCGGCCGAGTTCCGCAGTCATCCATCCGGCAGTGTTAGCGATGTAGGGAAAAGGAAGGCTCAGAACCAAAATCCACAGCATCCAGCGCGCGTCGAACAATCGCCGGCGCCAAAGTAGAAATGCCGCTACTACCATGATGGCGATGAAAATTGTCCCCAGCCCCACCATGATGTGGTAGCTGTAATAAAGAAGTGCGATGTTGTCGGGCCATGTATCGGCAGGGAAGGCATTTAACCCGCGCACCTCGGCTTCCCATGCCTGATACGTGAGGAAACTCAGCATTTTCGGAATAAGCAACGGGTTGTCGATTCGGTGCTCGGGAACGTTCGGCTGTCCTACCAGTACGAGCGGAGCGCCGGGACCGCCCTCGAACAAAGCTTCCATGGCGGCAAGAGTAACCGGTTGGTTAGCGGCGATCATTCGACCCTGACCGTCTCCCGTCGGGAACAATTGCAAAACACTGAAGACAAGTCCGGCGATTACGCCCACGCGGACAAAGATCCGGCCGTGCTCCCGGAACTGACCCAACAGCAGGTAGAAGGCGCCCACCGATGCCATCACGAACGCTCCTGTAACGACTGATCCGCTCATGTTATGTGCGTATTGCCACCACGCCCAGGGATTCAGAACCAGTTGCCAGAAGCTGGTGAGTTCGAGCGAGCCGTCTGCGGACTTGGCGAAACCGACCGGATGCTGCATCCAGGCGTCCGTCGCCACAATGAAGAACCCGGAGAGCCACGAGCCGAGGAAAACAGCGACCGCAGACCACCAATGAGCCTTCGGACTGAGCCGCTTCTCCCCATAGAGGAAAAGACCCAGGAATGCGGATTCCAGGAAGAAGGCAAACACGCCCTCCATGCCAAGAGTCTGCCCGATGACGCCACCCGCATAACGGGAAAAGTGCGACCAATTTGTGCCGAACTGAAACTCCATGGGGATTCCAGTGACGACCCCAATTACGAAGTTGATGCCGAAGATACGCGCCCAGAAGCGCGCGGCCTGGTTGTAGGTCTCGTCGTTGCGACGCAAGCCGATCGTCTTCAGCACCACAATGAGTGGAGCAAGGCCCATGGTCAACTGGGGGAAGAGGTAGTGAAATGTCACGGTAAAAGCGAAATGCAAGCGATGTATTAGAAGTGCGTTATCCATAACTGCGGTCTCATTCCTTTGCTCAAACCAAAACTCGATGACGGAAGAGCGGAAAGCGAGAGCAACAATCGCCGCCCAACCGATGCATCGGTTATTTGCTGCCCTTCACGGGGCATGTGTTGATTCCGAAGATTGCCCATGCCGGGCAAAAGCGAAACAAGCCGGTAACCAGAGCGATGGCTGCGACGACGTAGGCCACCACAGCTGCCCTTGCAGTGATTACGTGAAGAAAAGCGAGAAGCAGCCACACGACGCCGAGCAGAATTCGTACAGCCCTATCAATACCGCCAACATTAAGCGACATGGCACCTCCTCAATTAGCTATGCCTCCACTTTGCGTTCCCTCCGTGGGATCAGCGAGCGCGATGGCTCCTCCGGATGATGATGACCATCTTCAGGTTGATCCAAAGGAACCGCACGAACTGCCCCGGCAGGAACGTCCGGAAGAAAACCGTGGTGGTGGTCGGCCGCGTAGCGTAAAACGCATTCTGCATTTGGGCTTTTTGCTGCGCCGTATATTCTCGTTCTAAGTCCATAGTCCATTCCTCTCGCGATCTATTCCGGAATCAACGACCAGCCCGGCCACATATGCGCTTTGTATAGGAAAAGGTGATGGAGAATGATCTTGATCCAGTGTCCAGCTAGGCCGATTTCTCCAAAGGTGTAGTGCACATCGCGGCCATAGTCAGGGTAGCGTTCATAGTCGGGCACGATCGGATACACCGTCATGGACGCGGCGGTTCCGGTAAAAGGATTGGCTCCGGCCGAGGCTACGCAGGCAGCGCCCATTTCCGCCATCGACGCAGTGTGCGTCGGCCGCGCACTACCTTCCACCATGTCGGCAATACTGCGGGCCACCGCTTTCCCAATCATGGCCGAAGGCATCCCCGTCCGGGGCGGTGTCGGCGAGATCGGCGTACCCTTTGGGCTGAATCGCGGCCGTGAGATGGGATGGGGAGGTGCGAACGCGATCCCCGCAGCGAAAAGGTTCGAATATGCGGGCGACTGGTAGTAGCGAGGCCAATCCTGCGCGCGCCATTGCTCAAGTCTTTTCATAGTCGGCGTCGACGCGCATGAAGCCGTTAGGAGCGAAGATCGTCCCCGTAATGTCCTCTTCCTTTCGGTTGAAAGCTTGTATTCCGACTCCGGAGAAAGGTGGAAGCAACATCGCCATGTCGAACGAAATCTCACGGTGTTGCCCGGCGAGAGTCTCGTAGTTTGCCTTGCCAGGCTCGACGCTCTTTACGTGCGCCTGAGTAATCCAGTCGAGGCCGCACTCGGCAAACAGCGACTCGGTGAAGATCTTGCTTGGGGTGACGTAGCCTCCGCTGCGAATGTGGATCCCGGCCATTCCGAAGTCGCCCAGTTCATATTCATTAGACAGATAGATGATCTCGGCTTTGTCGCGAACGCCGTGCGCGCGGAGTTCGAATTCCAGATTCACTGCATATTCAAAGGCTGCGCCCTGTCACGTGCAGTTCCCGTGCCCCGTGCCGACGACAAAGCGTTTGCGTTCGCCGCGCTTCATCCGCTCGATCAGTTCGACCAAGACCGTAGCCGTTTCGGCAGCATGGCTCGGCGCGCATACAGAAAGGCTGTTCTTTCCAGGCCCCAATCCCTCGGTCGCGCCAAAATTCAGCTTTGGCCCCGTAGCATTGATGAGGAAGTCATAGGCGATTTGCTCTTTCTCGCCGGTTTTCCCGGAGAGAGTCCATTCGATGTCAACGTAGGCCCGTGGGTTCGCCTCGCTGCCCTCCGGATACAGCGCCACCGCCCTCGCCTGCTTGAATTCAATGCCCGCGCGTTTGTAAACCGGGGCCAGGGGGAACATTACTTGCTGAGGCTTGAGAAGGCCGACGCCGACCCAGATGTTGGATGGGATCCAGTTGTAATTGGCATTGGGGGACACGACGACGACCGTGTGGTCCTTGCCAAGCCATTTGCGTAGAAATAGGGCAGCCGTATGCCCAGAAATTCCGGCTCCGAGAACCACTACTTGAGCCATGAAACTGCCCCTTCCTGTCTCGAAACGCCAAGCTTGACGCTCACCGCACCGCGATTCACGGAACCAAAGCTTAGAGTCTTTGAAACAGCGACGTAAGATAAATGCAAGGAGCGCCCGTTCTGTTACAGGATATTTTTCAACGTTGCGATGCGGATGCTACCCGCCGGACAAATCGGGTCATCGCCCCAGCGACCTTCGTCAGAACTTGCCCCCATTCCCGCAGGTGTACTTGGCCGTCCCTCGTAAGGGTGTACACTCTGCGCGCAGGTCCCGGTTCTTTCACATCCCAACCCGACGTTACGTAACCGTTCTTCTCCAAGCACCGGAGCGTACGGTACAGGACTGCCTTCTCGATCTCTGCATCAGTGAAGGCATATTCAGCAACACTTGCCGCGAGTTCGTAACCGTAAGAACGGCCCTTCTCCTTGAGTATCAGCAGCAGGACCGGCTCTACGAACCGATAAAGGTGTCCCATCGCGCACGTACATGGATAGTTGTGTCGGGAGCACCTGTTCTTCAGCTTTCGTTTCCGGGCAGTTTTCGGCAACCGTATTTTCTCCTCCGGCAAGGATTCAATGGCTGCAATCATGGCCGGAGTGATCGCAGTGGCCGGCACCTGTTTCCAGTCTAGCGTTCATGAAGTCGGCAACCACTACATCTGGATCTATGGCTGATACGCCAGTCAGCACCTGCACAGAACTAGCCACAAGCAGGTCTCGTGCGTGCGCGCCCATTCCCGAAGCAATCACCACATCGATACTGTGCTCTGCGAGCCATTTGGGAAGTACACCCGGAGCATGCTTAGGCGGCGTCTCGATGACCGTGTGAAGAACCCTGCGTTGTTCCATGTCTGCATCGACAAACAGAAACTGCTCGGAATGTCCGAAATGCTGGGACACTTTACCTCTGGATAATGGGATTGCAATTCGCATTCGTGTTTCCTCCGCATGACAGCGACCAAGCAAAACGCACACTGCATATAGGTGTATACTACACCCATTATGACCTTAAAATGAAGAGGCTTCCGTCGGGAGACCGATGCCCTCAATCTGAGGAAATGCGGCGTTACGAAGGTTCGCCCGTTACAGGGAGGTTTCCATACATGGCGTGGGCTTGGATTTCCGGTAGAGTCCGAATTTGGGCCCGCGCCTGCGATTACGGAACTGCCGACTCGCTGCTCGACGTGTGGAGAGGGGCCTACGGCGTGAGCATTGACACCGGAGGCTACACTTCACCGTCCCGCGAAGCGCGGTTGTTTAGGATATGAACTGAGGCAACGGTCTATGTCATCGCGACCAAGAAGTGCGTTCGAATCAATGAACCGCGAAGATTTACTGCTGGCACTGGAAATGTTTGCCAAGAACTGGCTCGCCCACGATGGCTGCTGGTTTCTGGCCGCCGAGGAGCGCCTGGGTATGGAGACGGCCATCGAACTGGACGCGGCGTCGTGGAAAAGGTTCGCCCAGATTGAGGCCCGCCGCATCATGTCCACATTTGACATCCCGGCTAACGGTGGTCTTCCGGCCCTGGAAAAAGCCTTAGGTCTTCGTCTATACGCCGTCATCAACGCACAGCGCGTGGAGTGGTCCGATGATTCTCAGCGCCTCCGCTTTTTCATGGATGTTTGCCGGGTACAGGAGACTCGGCGGCGAAAAGGTTTGCCGGACTTTCCCTGCAAGAACGTTGGCATCGTAGAATTCGAGACTTTTGCTCAAACCGTGGACCCGCGTATTCGCACCAAATGCCTGCGCTGTCCTCCTGACGCAACTGGAGGCGAATACTGTGGATGGGAATTCGAATTGATGTAACGATGCGGTGTTCTCCAAGCTCCTCGGCTAGAGCTGTTGACATCCGCATGGTCGCCAGGCAGCCGGTAACACCGTGCAGATCAGGCGGCACAATCGATTCATTGGGGAACCCCAGCGTTCAAAACAATCCGCCATGTGCAACCGTTTCCACATGCGCAATGAGAAACGCGAGATCCCAGGCTCATCGCAGGCCAGGTCTTCGACAAACCGACGCAGGTTAGAATGAGCGTAACCCACCCGGGCTCCTGAGCTGGCGAGCCAAGCCAACAGGTGTCGGCCACTCTCATCCACTTCGACGACGTCTCCGAGATCGAGGATAGCTTTGCGGCCTTTGAGTGTGCTCCGAATCTCTGCCCACCGCTGGGTCAACAAGGGCACAGTCTGAGCTATGAGCTTCCCTTCCAGACGTAACTTTATGGAATACGGCTCGTCGAAAACCAGGATTCTCAGCACGGTTCGCTACCCCTATGCCATAGATGCCAAAAAGTCGCATTCGGTTACAGCAATGACTTTCCTTTCGCAGAGAGGCGGAGTCTACTCGCCAACTGTAATCGAGCTGCTGCGTCGACATCATGCAATTCCAGCGAGTGCCTGAGTCACGGTCCTCACCCAGAGAGGTGGGTCGTCCGCTGGGCAGTTGAAATCCGCCTTTTCAAACGTCGAATCGCTGCGTCGGAGAAGCACAATGATGGGAACTTCTGGCATCAACCCTCGGAAATACGAAATGAGTTTGCAGCGTTCTTGTGTTGAAGCTCCATGGCCGATGGTGACTGCGCCTACCCTGTCATGGGTGAGATCCAGATAACGCGCGGCGTTAGAGCCGAGAGCAGAAATCACGGGATGCCCGAGTTCTTGCAGGACCTCTTCGCGTTCTGACAATAGACTCGGGCTGTATTCGACCAGTACGATCACCGCGCTCTTAGCCATCTGAAGACTCTTACTCATCGCAATCCTAGCTTCTTCAAAAACATCATTGCTGGACACCAGTTCGTTAGCCCGGATTGAAACAGGTTGAGGCCCACGAAGGCTGTGAACAGGTACCAGTAGGAGTTTACCCAATGTCCCAGTCCGAGCGAAATAAGAATGAAAGCTCCTGCCAAAAGTCGAAGTCCGCGTTCTACTGTCATATATGCGCCTCCTGTATAGGAATCTGAGTCTTGCTTGTTTTCTCGGCGTTTCTCCGCTCACTCATGTAGTAGAGAACAGGCACCGCCATGCGCGAGAGAACCGTAGACGCAACCTCGCCTGCCATCAAAGAAAGTGCGAGCCCCTGGAATATGGGGTCGAACAGGATCACGCTTGCGCCCACTACGACCGCAGCCGCGGTGAGCAGCATCGGCCGGAAGCGCACGGCGCCCGCATCCACGACGGCTTCTTCCAGCGGCATGCCCTGCGAGCGACGCAGTTCGATGAAATCGACCAGGATGATCGAGTTGCGGACGATGATTCCCGCACCCGCGATAAATCCAATCATGGAGGTTGCGGTAAAGAATGCGCCCATCAAAGCGTGGGCCGGTAGGATGCCGACCAGCGTCAATGGGATCGGTGCCATGATGACCAACGGAGTTACAAACGAGCGGAACCAGCCCACGACCAGCACATAAATAAGGACCAGCACCGCTGCGAATGCCAAGCCCAGGTCTCGAAATACCTCGACCGTGATATGCCACTCGCCGTCCCACTTCATCGAGAAGCGGTCGGTGCGCTCCGGCATGGTCGTTCCTTTGTACTGCTTCACCCCGTATCCATCAGGCAACTTAATCTTGTCGATCTCGTCGCTCATCTTCATGATGGCGTATACGGGGCTCTCTTCTCCCCCCGCCACGTCTCCGGTCACGTAGACCACGGGCTGTAGATTCTTGCGATACACGCTCGTGTCGATGGTGGTCTGCTGCAAATTCGTCACTTCTTGCACTGCAATCTGTCCGCCGGAAGGCGTAGGCAGCTTGAGGTTTGCAAGGTCTTGAATGCCTGAACGGTCGGGCCGCGACAAGCGCACTTCGATCGGAACATCCTCGCGCGACTGGGGATCGTGCAGCAGGCCTGCGTCAGCGCCGCCCAACCCAACCTGCAACGTCTTCGTAACGTCCGCGGCGGAAATTCCGTGCAGGGACGCCTTGTCCAGATCCACTTTCAGGTCGTACTTGGTCTGCGGGTCTTCTACATACCAATCAACGTCGACTACGCCCGGCGTTTGCTTGAAGATCTGCTTGATCTGGTTGGCTAGTTCGATCTGCCCTTTGTAATCCGGTCCATAAACTTCAGCAACCAAAGTTTGCAGCACCGGCGGACCCGGCGGAACCTCGGCGACCTTGATGCGCGCTCCGTAGGGTTCTGCAATCTTGTCTAGCTCCGGCCGCAAGCGCCGCGCGATTTCGTGGCTTTGCGCTTTGCGGTCGTGACGGGACAGCAGATTCACTTGGATATCCGCCTGGTTCGGCTGCCGGCGCAGGAAGTAATGCCGCACCAAGCCGTTGAAGTTATAAGGTCCGGAGGTGCCCGCATACACTTGGTAATTGACGACCTCGGGTTGCTGGCCCAGATACTGTCCCAATGCCTGCGCCACCCGGGTCGTTTGTTCCAGCGGCGTGCCATCCGGCATATCGACAATAACTTGGAACTCGCTCTTGTTGTCGAAAGGCAACATCTTCACGCGCACCCACTTCAGCGGGACAAATGCAACCGCCGCGAGCAGCAAAATGACAACACCTCCGAGAAACATCCAGCGCGGTCGCGCGTCGAGAATCAGCGGGTTCATGATCTTGCGGTAGAAGCGCGTCGTCCATCCTTCGGACTCGTCGTGCCCGTGTCCACCGTCGGCTGCGTAGTGCCGCAACAATCGCAGCGCCGCCCAGGGCGAAACCACAAACGCGACGATCAGCGAAAACAACATTGCCGCCGACGCTCCGACGGGAATGGGCCGCATGTACGGCCCCATGAGCCCACGGACGAACGCCATCGGCAGAATCGCGCCAATCACCGCGAACGTAGCCAGAATCGTGGGATTCCCCACTTCATCGACCGCCTCGACAGCGACGTCGACCAATGAACGCCCGCGGCTCTCCGGCAACCGAAAATGGCGGACGATGTTTTCGACCACCACAATGGCATCGTCAACCAGGATGCCAATGGAGAAGATAAGCGCGAATAAAGTCACACGGTTCAGCGTGTACCCGAACAAATAGAAGATCGCCAGGGTAAGGGCGAGAGTCACTGGCACGGCCAGCAAAACCACACCTGACTCGCGCCACCCCAGCGCCAAGGCGATCAATAGCGTGACGGACAATGTGGCGATAAACAGGTGTTTGAGCAGTTCGTCCGACTTGTCTTTCGCAGTCTCGCCGTAGTTTCGCGTGACTGTGATATTCAGGTCCTGCGGCAACATGTAGCCGCGCAGCGCCCCGACCTTCTCGAGAACGTTCTCCGCGATAATGCTCGCGTTTGTTCCTTTGCGCTTCGCAAGAGTGATCGTCACCGCTGGATATTCAGGATTCACCGCGTGGGAGCTGGCCCCCTTTGCATTTGCGAACAGAACGTAGTTGTCAGGTTCGGCCGGCCCATCCTCGATCCGCTCGACCACATCACGCAAGTAAATTGGTCTGCCGCCGTGCACTCCGACGACCACTTGCTGCAAGTCGTCGGCGCGTGTGAAAAACAATCCCGCCTCAACTTGAAATTCGTGGTTATCGCGGGAGAAACTGCCCACTTGCCCGCGGCTATTTGCGCCCTGCAACTGGCCCACCACCGCTCCCGGCGTGAGTCCATAGGCAGCAAGCCGTTGTGTATCCAGCACCACGCGCACCTGCCGCGGCTGTCCCCCGATGATCGTCGTCTCCGAAACGTCATCGAGCTTCTTGAGCGAGTTTTCCAGTTCGCCCGCCACTCGCCGCAAACGATAGGAGTCATAATTCTTTCCCCACAACGTCAAAGCCATGATCGGCACGTCGTTAATCGATCGGACTTTGATCACCGGTTGCGAGACACCTGGCGGGATGCGATCGAAATTCGAGTACAGCTTGTTGTAAGTCTGTATGATCGCGTCTTCTTCTCTTGTGCCCACGTAAAAGCGCACAATCAACATGCTCATGCCGGGATGGCTGATCGAATAGATGTATTCGACACCGGGCACTTCACGCAGCAACTTCTCCATCGGCAGGCTGACGCGCTGGGCGACCTCTTGCGACGACGCGCCGGGCATCTGTACAAAAACATCCAGCATCGGAACCACGATCTGCGGTTCCTCTTCGCGCGGCGTTTCGAGAATGGCGAACGTACCCAGAAGAAGCGCCGCGACGATGACCAGCGGGGTCAGTTTGGAGTCGATGAACGAATGCGCGATCTTCCCTGCGAGGCGAAGCGTAGTGTGCTGGTCAGCCTGACCGCGGTTGTTATTAGCAGTGCTCATCCATTCTCCTGGTGTGGCTCCTAACGCGACTCAATCTTTTTGCCGCTTAGTTCCTTGCTGCCCGGATTGGCAACACATGTTTCACCTGCCTGCAAGCCGGCAAGCACTTCCACCTGTGTGCCGGATGGTTTGCCGAGCGTGAGATAGCGCAAGTTCGCAATCTTGCTCTGATCGAGCACGTAGATCCCCTGCAATTGCCCGCGTTCCACTACCGCGCTGCGCGGAATAACAAGAGTCGAGCGCTCTCCGCGAGAAAACTCCGTCCGGCCAAATAGCCCAGAGCGCAGAGCCGGATCAGAGGGCATCTCGATCTTCACCAGGAAACTGCGGCTAGCTGAGTCTGCCGCGGGAACAATCTCAACAACCTTTCCATTGAACTCCTTATCTCCGACGGCATCGATGACGACAGGAACTTGCTGCCCCATTCGGACGTAGCGTAGATCGGTCTCGTTGACGGTGGCCTCTAACCGGTAGTGGTGAAGGTCTTCCACGGTGAAGATTGGCATTCCCGGACTGGCCAGCGTGCCGACATCTGCCTTCTTCTCGGTCACAACACCATCAAACGGAGCCAGAATCCGGGTATACCCGAGCGCGGTGTGAGCCTGTTGTAGAGCTGCCTTTGCCTGCGACTGACCGGCACGTGCCATGTCACGTCGTGCCTGCGCTCCCTGGTAGCGAGCCTTCACCTCATCGAACTCTTGCGGGCTGACTGATTTCTTGTCATACAGCGTCTGATATCGATTGAAGGTGGCCTCGGCGAGAGCAAAATCCGAATCCGCCGCCGTGATTTCCTGCTGCGATGCGAGATCAGCCGCAGTTGCGCGGTCCAAAGCCGCACGCGGCTGGGCATCGTCGAGTACCGCCAATACCTGTCCCCTTTGGATCCGGTCTCCTTCATGCACCCGAATCTCGACGATGTTACCCATCATCTGGCTGGCCAGTTGGCTCGTCTGCGCTGCGCGCAACGTTCCGGCGGCTTCCACCAAATCGGGAATATTGGCTGCCTGCACCGAGAACAGCGCCACGTTACTAACAGTTTCCGGCGCCGCGCTCGCGGTCTCATGCTCGCTGGAACACCCTCCCAGGGCCACAAGGGAAAGCAATAAGAGGCCCGCTGTCACAACGTGTATGAGTGTTATTCGGCTTGTGTGCTTCGCAGTAGAACTCAGATTCATGGGTTAACCACCGGTGATTGTAGATTCAAGGTGCCAGTTGCCAACTCCAGGTTGGCCGAGCTGATGTGAAACTGATAGACCGTTTGCCAGTAATCAGTCTGGCTGCGGCGGGCCGCTTCCTCCGCACTGAGAAGGTCCGTGATGGTAATCAGGCCGCCGTCGTAGCGATCCTGGTTGATGCGTAAGCTCTCTTGTGCCTGTGCGATCGCGCTGCGTGCTACTCCCACCTGCTGGCGGTTGGCATCCAGATCGTAGTAGGCCTGGCGCACCTCCAACCGGACCGCGTCGCTGGCGGCCTGCTTCAGCGCTGCCATCTTTTCGGCGATGGCATGTTCGCGCGATAGAACCGCTTTTTTCGCGCCACCCTGAAAGATATCGAACTGCAACTCAACTCCCCCGAGCCAGTTGTTGCCGCCACCCCCGGCCAAGAACGTCGGATTGTCCATCTCCCATCCGGCAAAGGCGTTCAGGCGCGGGCCGAACGACGACTTGGCGATCGCAACGCTCAGGTTTTGTGCGGACTGCTCCGCTTCGATCCGCTTAAGATCTGGCCGGCTCACAAGTGCTTTTTGCTCCACGTCAGCGAGCGCGGGAGACGCAAGACTCGGCTCCGCAAGTGGGTCCGCGGGCTGATATAAAGCATCCACACTAACGCCCATCGCGGTATTGAGCTGGGCGTGGGCAAGCGCCAGATTGTTTTTCGCGCGAATCAGCTCCTGTTCGCGGCTCGCCAGCCGCACCTTGGCCGTAAGCAGATCCGACTCCACCACCAGGCCGTTGTCAAACCTCGCTTGGCTTCGGTCGATAATCGACTTCGCTGTTTTCTCCGACTGTTCCGCGACCTCCACTTGCTTTGCGGCCAGCAGCACGCCGTAGTAAGACTGCACCACCCGGAACAGGATCTCCTGCTCCGTACGCTCCAGTTGATGGCCGGCAGCGGCATTCATTTCCCGGGCCCGGCTGACTCCATGCCACGAAGCAAACGAATCGAACAGATTCCAAGTTCCGCCGAAACGCGTGGTGAAATCGCCATAGGGCAGTGGGCTGTTTAGCTTGTTCAGGCTTGTGAAGTTGTCCGACGTAAACCGCTGCTGCCGGAGTTTGGCTCCGAACACGTACACAGGATCGTCGCCCCGCGTTGCTGTCTCAGAAAAGTTGACTCGGGGCATCAGGAAAGAACGGGCTTCCTGCACGCCTGCCGATGCTGCTTTCGTGTCCGCCAACGCCGCTTTGCGCAGGGGGTTCTTCTCCAGCGCAATGCTGGCGGCCTGCTGCAAAGAAAAGGGGGAGGGCTCTGGGGGCGCTTGCGCAAACATAGCTCCGGCAGCACAAAAGACCAGTGCTACGATCGGAAGAAGCGCAAAAGAACGGCGAACGGCAAAAAAAAGATTCATAGCGGTGAGACCGGTCGAGGAAAGAGTCGACTCGCTCCCTTCATCGTCATCCACGGACGAATGCTCAGGCCGTGATCCGGGTCACTAAGTTGAAAGAAAAGGTATTGCATCAGGAATCTCTTAAGCCTGCGTCGCCGCGGGCTCTGTCGGGTTCATACACTCCGTCTTTTCGGCAACGACTTCAAACGTAGTGTGGAAACTGGCCGTCTTTTGCACCATCGCGCCGACCGAACAGTACTTCTCCTCCGATAAGTGAATGGCTTGCTCGATGGCGGATGCATCAATATCGAAGCCGCGGACTACGTGATGAATTCGAACTGCCGTGAACACCTGTGGTGGACGTTCCGCCTGATCCGCTTCCACGCGCACCTCGTATCCCGTGACTTTCTGGTGGTATTTCTGACGCAGAATCGTGATCACGTCGAACGCCGTGCATCCGGCGAGTCCGGCCGCTACAAGTTCAATCGGTTTCGGGCCACTGCCGCCGGCAGCGTCATCCAACAGGAAGTAGTGCTCACTTCCGGTTCGCCCGACGAATTGTCTCTGCTGGCTAAATGGCTGTGTCAATTCGACTTTTGCAGAAATCATTGCCTTCTCCTCGCTCGGCTCCTGCATGGGAGCCACACGAATAAATGCAATTCCCATGAATTCTGTTACAGGAAAAAAGGCAGAATGGAGAAACTAACCAGAAGGCGTCGGAAGGCTACCCAAGGTTCTTGATCCGGTCACTTCGAAATGGCGGCGAGTGCTCGGCTATAGGTTGCGAGCAGTTGTTTTCTCAGGGCAGCTGCCTTTTGGCGGTCCGGGCAGTCAGCAGGAGACCGCCGACAGCTTTGTATGGTCGCCTCCAGGCTGCGGAGAAACTTTTTACAAGGTTTGCAATCGTTCAGGTGAGCCTCAATTTCTTTACAAGAAAAGTCGTCCAGTTCGCCGTCGAGATAATCTGAAAGCCCCGCAAACATTTTCCGGCAACCGCCCGTGCCGGGCGAAAGCACGGAGTTTCTCCGCGCCCGCACCGCTGCGCCGCCTTTGGCTCCCTCTTGTGCCTTCGCCAGTTCCCGCCTCACGAATAGACGGGCCCGGTGCAGTCGTATACGAACGGTCCCGGGGCGCAATCCCGTGATCTCCCCAACCTCTTCGTCGGTGAAGCCCTCCATGTCCCGTAGCACAATAACAATGCGATAGTGCGGCGGCAGATTGCGAACGGCCTCCCGCAACCGCTGCCCCGGTTCACCGCGAAGCGCAGCGCTCTCCGGGTCTATGGCCAAGGGTCCGTTGAGTAGTGCCAGTTCCTTTCGGTCGGGCATCAATTCTTCAAGAGAAAGCTCCTGCTTCGGAGCGAACTTGCTTTTACGGCGGCTCATCAGGCAATGATTCTTCGCCACTCGGTACAGCCATTTGGCTAGAGCGCCCGCGTTATCAAACTTTGGCAGGTACGGTATCGCCTTGACCAGCACCTCTTGCATCGTGTCTTCGGCATCTTCTCGCTGGCCGCACACTCTCATCCCAAAAGCGAATACGGACCTCTGTAACAGTTCGATTGCCTTCTCAAGTGCATCGTCGCCCCCGCGCTTCAGCAAAACGATGGCTTGGTCGATTTCAGTTCGCATTCAAGCAGCTCCCTACTCGCTCTTCTGAGTTAACTATATGCATGTATAACTATATGGCGAGTACGAAGTCCCGTCCCCGTCCAGAAAGCAGACGACGATGCACGAAAAAACAATCCACTTGGTAGCCCGGCGATTCCAGGTACTTGGAGAACCCTGCCGCCTGCGCATCTTGCAAACATTGCAAAGCAGGGCTATGACCGTCAACCAGATCGCCAGCGGCCTGGACGGAAATCAGCCTAACATATCGAAGCATTTGCAGATCCTCTTCGATGCCGGCCTGGTGGGCCGTGAGCGTTCGGGCAACAGCATCTTTTACAGGGTTGCTGATCCCGTCGTGTTCAAGCTGTGCGAGTTGGTCTGCCGCAGCACGGCCCGGCGCGCCGCTTACGTGCAAAAGTATTCTGCTATTCCACGCCGGAATGGAACACGAGCACAAAAAAGTCAACGCAGATCGAGGGATGGCGCGTTACAAGGGGTGAACTGATGCGGGACTGGGCTTGGATGATTGTTTTTGCCGTTGCCTATCTAGCCTTAACTCAGTGGCTGCCGCCCAGGCTTGGCGTACCGACTTGACGGACCAATTCCTGTTCTGTCGAGTCTCGACGGAGTGCCAAGCCAGTACACAAAGGCAGGAGCTGAATTACTGTGAGTGAACGTCTTTTCAACCCGCAAAATGCGCACAAACTAGAAGATCCCGAACGGCTGATCTGGCTTCCAGTCCGTGATGTCATCCGTGCATCAGCGATCCGGACAGGAATGCATGTTGCTGATGTCGGTGCGGGGACCGGGTACTTCGCCATTCCACTGGCGCAGGCCGTAGGCCCTGACGGCAAGGTTTACGCAATTGACCTGCAACCCGAGATGTTGAACTTGCTGAGGGAAAAGATCAACCGACCAGGCGTTCCCCGCAACATCGAATTGGTGCAGGGCGAGGCAAGCAAAACCACTCTCGCCGCAAAGTCTGCTGACCTTGTGTTGATTGCGAACGTTTGGCACGAACTGGACGATCATGAAGCGGCATTACGAGAGGCCGCTCGCATCCTTGGGTCCGCTGGAATTCTCGCGGTGCTCGACTGGCGCCCGGATGTGGACCCGCCTCCGGGGCCGCCGTCAAACCATCGCCTCTCCGCGACAGAGGTAGTACAGTTCTTGGAGAAGAACCGCTGGATTGCGGCACCGCCAATCAACATCGGGCGGTACAGCTTTTTCATTACTGCACATCCGCCGAGCATGGTCGAATGAGGTTCACGCCTACTTCGGCCATATTTCTTGGCTTGTAGCTGGCATTGTCGCACTGGGCGCAATCTCCTTCGCTCACCTGCGGGCTCGTCTGGCCATCACAACGCGAGCCGCCAAGCTTGGGCGCTGGGATGGGCTTGCGCAAACGCCAAGCGTCGTGGATGTGGACTGGTACGTCGAAGATCCGCAAATCAAGTACGACATGAAAGTGGATCTGGAGAGGACCTTCTCTCGCTGGCACTGGGGCACTACGTAAGCCCGTACTGGTACCTTTTCATTCAGAAAGTGAACATGCCCAATTGGGTTTGGGGAGTGGCGATCTTTCACATGAATCGATAGGCGTCATCCTGATCGGGCACGGCGCCCCTTGGGAAGAACGATGTGGGCTTGCTGCGTATTTCCGAAAAACGCTGCCGGGCGTTCCCATTGTGGCGTCGCTCCGTCGGCAGGACAAAGATGTGACGGGAGCTGATTATAATTGCCCGGCGGACAATCCTCCCCAGTGGGTGAGAACAGTTAGACAGGCACTTGCTGGAATTGGGTAGCGTACGATTCATGAAAGAGAATTAGGAACTCTCTTGCCTTCCCGCTTTCCTTGGATGATCAACGTATGGCACAGTTGGAGAACTTTCGTTTAAAGGTGTTTCGCACCGTTGCTGAGCACCTGAATTTTCGCAAGGCGGCGGAACACCTTTTCCTCACTCAACCCGCGATTACGCTGCAGATCAAGGCGCTGGAGGACGATCTCGGCATCCGTCTCTTCGATCGCGCTGGCAATCGCGTCTGCCTCACTCCACAGGGATCCCTTCTGCTCGTCTACGCTAAGAAAATCGCGGCCCTTGTTTCTCGCGCAGAACAGGAACTCGGTGCAGAGGAAGGCAATGTCTCTGGAGAGCTGTCCCTTGGCGTATCGACCACGATTGCGCAGTATGTTCTCCCGCGTTTACTCGGTGCCTTTCGTGACGAACATCCTCGTGTCGAGTTTTCACTTCACAGCGGCAATACCGGCGAGATCGTGCAACTTCTTCTCGATAACAAACTATCCATCGGACTCATCGAAGGCCCGGCACGCGACCGCGGCATTCGCACCGAGCCCTTCATGCAGGACGAATTAGTCTTGATCATGCCCCCAACTTTCGCATCCGATAACATGTCTCGCGATCAACTCGTGGGCTCAAATCTTCTCATGCGCGAACAAGGCTCCGGCTCGCGTCGCGTCGTTGAGATGGCTCTCGACAACGCCGGCATCAAGCTCAAGTCGTTCAAGAGCGTCATGAACCTGGACTCCACGGAGGCGATCAAGTCCGCCGTGGAAGTAGGACTCGGCATCGGCTTCGTCTCGCGCTGGGCCATCTCCAAGGAAATAGAATTGGGGGTGCTTAAAGTAGCGGAGCTTGCAGGTCTTAAAGTCGAGCGCCATTTTTCGCTTATCTCCCGTACCGGCCCCGAGCCTTACGGTCCGGCGGCCGCGTTTCGCAGGTTCGCGCTGGAGCGCGCCCGTCTTGTCGCCAACACCGCAGGAAAGTTCTCCGGTTCGGCCAAATCCAACCGATAAGCTCTGCTAATTGCCGATCAAAACTACTGCTTGGACGTTCGCCGCTGCGCACAGGCAGACTCTTTCCATGAGTAAGAACTTGTTTTTCGTGGCGATGATCCTGGCCGCCAGCGGTTTGGTGTCGCCGCCTATCGCGCTCTTAGGCGGCCTCATCTACGGGTTCGTTGTGGTGCATCCGTTTCACGTAGAAAGCAAGCGCTTGGCGAAGTTTCTGCTGCAAGCCTCCGTAGTTGCCCTGGGCTTTGGCATGAACCTTCATCAAGTTCTCCGAGCGGGCCGCTCTGGCTTCCTCTATACGGCCGCGAGCATTACTGCCGTGATGCTCATGGGACTCGGGTTCGGTTATCTTCTCCGTGTCGGGAAGAAATCCGCATTTCTGATCAGCGCTGGGACAGCTATTTGCGGCGGCAGCGCCATCGCAGCAGTTGGTCCGATTGCGAACGCGAGCGAGGAGGAGATGGCTGTGTCTCTCGGAGCCGTGTTTATCCTCAACTCGGTTGCGCTATTTCTTTTTCCGGTTATCGGTTACGCATTCCACATGACGCAAGCGCAATTTGGTCTCTGGTCGGCGCTCGCCATTCACGACACCAGTTCCGTCGTAGGCGCAACGGCCAAATACGGAGCAACGGCGCTCGCGATCGGAACGACCATCAAACTGGCTCGTGCTCTGTGGATTGTCCCTTTATCTCTTGTTACGGCGATCGCGCTCAAGAGCAAAGCGCGCATCCAGTGGCCATGGTTCATCCTGCTTTTCTGTCTTGCTGCGCTGATGAACACGTTGTTGCCATCATTTGGCTCGGCCTTTGGCGTTGTTAATCATCTGGGAAAGACCGGCCTTACGGTGACGTTATTCCTGATCGGGACGGGATTAAACAGGGAGACTCTCAAACACGTCGGTCTACGTCCTCTTCTCCAGGGACTCGCGCTATGGATCGTCATCGGCACCGGTACTTTGGCGCTCATTCTATGCAATTGGATTCACGTGTGATCCTCATGCGAGCGTTCCACCGTGATCGTGAAAACCGGTCCCTACCGGTTCAGTCGCAATCCCGTCTAGCTGGCTTTCATTCGGGCTATCTAGATGCTTTCCATCATTGTTAATCTCAAGATTCGAAATTCCCCGGCCCATCTTCGTGCCTTTCGCCATTCCGGAGATAGGCATCGAAAAACCGCAGCATGAATGTCGTTTGCGTGCCGACTCCAGCAAGAATCAACATGGGTACATCCGGATGGATCTTTTTCAGCCTGGCGCGCAAGTCGGTACCGGTCGCGTCAGGCAGGTCGTATTCAAGAAGGACTCCGTCTATTGCCTGCTGCGTCATTAGATCGACGGCTTGTCGACCACTTGTTGCGGCCATCACTTCGTAACCGATGCCCTCGAGCATACAAGTTAAGGTGGCCATGCACTCGGGTTGGTCCTCAACGCACAATATCTTCATACCGTTCATTCACAATCCCCGCTTTCGCGACAGTTGATCTATCCGAGAAGAAATAACGACTGGACCTCGGATAGCGCTCTGGCGGGGCATTTCGGGTCACGAGGACTGAAAATAGCACCACCGCTCATTTGAGGGTGACGCCAATCCAAATCGTTCTCTAACTGATCCCGAAATGCCCCATCTACGACCTTGAATCGCCAAACTCATCCACAAAAACTGGCCATCATGCCTTCGCGCATCTTGTGTTGTTGATCTATCACAAGTCTCGGCCTGATTCCTGCCTATCGCAGCCTATTTAGCGCCCGTCAACCGAGTGCTTGCTCTTACGCTTACCATTCGAAATTCTCCGGGCGCTCTTCATACCTTTCGCCACTTCAGAAAAGCATCGAAAAACCGCAGCATGGAAGTCGTTTGGCTACCGACTCCGGCAAGAATCAACATCGGCACTTCCGGGTGAATCTTTTTAAGCCTGGAGAGCAAGTCGATGCCGGTCGCGTCCGGCAGGTCGTGTTCAAGGAGAACGCCGTCTATTGCCTCTTGGGTCAGCAGATCGACGGCTTGTCGACCATTACTTGCACCCATCACTTTGTAACCAATGCCCTCCAACATGCGAGTCAGGGTGACCATGCGTTCGGGTTGGCCCTCAACACACAATATCTTCATTCCATTCATTCATCGTCTCCGTTCCCGCCACAGTCGATCTATGCGCGGGAGAACCCCAGCAGCAATGTGGTGGGGCATTTCGGGTCAAGAGAACTGGGGAAGCCGCCACCGTCCACTCGATGGTGACGTTGTCTCTGAATCGTTCTCTAATTGATCCCGAAATGCCCCTCGGCAACATTGAACCCCAACAATCATCCACGTTACGTGGCAACTGCAGCCGGCATCCTTTCGTGTCGCGATCATTGCGCCTATCGCATCAACGACTTGATTCCTTCCCCGTCAAGATCTCAAATCGCTCCTTGTGCATCTTGTGGTGTCGATTCAAGTATTGAATTTCCAGGTTGTGTCCTTCGATCTTTGCTGGATAGGTCTGATTAACGGGCAGGTCGGCGCATTGGGACCATCGGTTGTATACCGTGCACGCGACCTTCAGTGACTTGCCATCGGGTTCCTGCACGACCATTGTGTTTTCCACATAAACAACAGGCTTTGAGCTATGACAGTAGGCCGAAAAGTCCGGCAAGTTGCAGTCGAGCGGAGCTGCTGGAGGCGCCTCGAAGGTATAGCTATCCGCGTTCAGCACCTTGACCTCGAGAGGTAGTGTCTTTGATGAGGCACTGGCTATCGCCGACAGGAATACACTTGCAATAACGAAGCGACTTAACCTCCGCATAGACCCTCGAATGCACCGGAAAACGACTTGTGATTGATTCTTCATGTCCATACATCTCCACCACTAACCTCGACCTTGGTCGTCCTCATGACTTAGTGTTCGCTGAGGGCTCCTTTGTTTCTTGCAGCAGAGCCGTGCTGCCCGAGAAGAGCTTCATCGAGCGCCGTCTCGAAACCAGGGTAAAGGTCCCACTTCCACCGCGTCCGGCATGGGTCATGGACACACCGTCAAAACCGTAAAGGCCGCATGCGTTGGGCGAAAAGATTGCGACCGACTGCTCACCGCTTGTGGGGCGGCAGTTCCCGCTCGTCGTCGAAGCAGGGTTATCGGATGCGAGCAACCGTGCAAATACGCCCTGTTTGCGGTTATAGCCGATCACGTCACCCTCATCGTCACGAATTACCCTGTCAAAAGGAGAAAACTCTTCACCGCCGACCGATACCATGAATCCTGCCCCATCCGTCTCGTCCCGGTAATGCGGTCTGGAAGCCCATTGTGATACGAGCGTATTCGCCAGAGCACGAACCGAGAAATTGACGGGCAAGGTCAGGTCTCCGTTCACAATCTCATCGAAATGAATGGAGAGAGATGAGCCCTTCTGATGTGCATATGGCTCGGGGTCGAAGCGATAGGGTCGCGCGTCCACGACATGACCAACAACCACGGTCCCCTTGGCGAGATGCTGGCCTCCAGGAAGTATCACGATCTGTAGCGTCCTCGCGATCACACGATCGCCAGGTCGTGCTCTTTTCGCGTCTACCGAGTGAACAAAGCGAACGGGGAAGGTGGTACCTGGCGGCACTTTGGTTTGTCCAAGGGCCGTTGCGCACAAAGCGCTTAGAAGCAGACTAAGCACGATGAGCCCAGACATTTCCAAGCGCGAGGCCGCAGAGCGACTCATGATTTTCATTTTGAGTCCTCCTTCATCCGCAGCGACATTGCCGATCGTTCGTGGCTAGGATGTCGTTACGTTTTTCATCTCAACACATGACAGCATTAAGGAATCCTGAAGTGTTTCTGAATTTTTTGTTTTGCGAGCCTCAACGCTCGCTAACCTGCTGTAAAGTGAGGGTCATGTGTGCCGGAGAAAGCATTCGCGCAGAGACGGTCGACATTCTGGTTGTCGAGGACGAGCGGAAACTGGCGGACGCAATTGCTGAGGGCCTGGTTCGGAACGAGTATCAGGTCACCGTCGCCTATTCTGGGGAAGCGGCGATCAAGGATTTACGTGAACGCCATTTCGACGTGATTCTCCTGGATATCATGCTGCCGCGGATGGGTGGCCTTGAGGTCTTGCGTGAAATGCGCCGCGACGGATTCAGAGTGCCGGTATTGATCCTCACGTCCAAGGGCTCTGTTGATGATCGTGTGCGCGGTCTCGATGCCGGTGCGGACGATTATCTTGTGAAGCCTTTTGCCTTCCCCGAACTGCTTGCCCGCGTGCGTGCACTTCATCGCCGAGCCAGTCCCGCTTCGGCATCGGTATTGCAGTTGGCAGACCTCCGGATGGATCTCAATGGGCGCATCGCGACTCGGGGCGACAAGGTTATCGAGCTAACGGGGCGCGAATTTGATTTGCTTGAATATCTCTTGCTTAATAGCGGTTCTGTTGTTTCCCGAGAGATGGTCGCGCGTGACGTGTGGAAAACAACCGTGCGCTACACCTCGATGGACAATGTGATTGATGTGCACATTGCCCGCATCCGCCGGAAGATCGATGATCCTTGGCCAGTCAAGCTTCTACATACTGTCCGTGGGGTAGGCTTTGTTATGCGAATAGAGGAAACGCAGAAGTGACAATCTGGCCGACACATATTAGAAGCCGTCTCACGGTCTGGTATGTCGGCGTTTTTGGTCTCGTATTCGCAGCGTATATCTGTGCCGCGTGTTTTCTTCAGTATTGGCAGCTCAATGAGCAGCTCTACCATGCGGAAGTGCAGGACATGGAGACCGTCCAGGGTCTACTTTATTTCACTGCCGATGGACAACTCTCGTTACACGAGGAGTATTTCAATCGTCCAGAATCAAGACTCCTGCTCGACCGCCTGTTGGAAGTGCTTGACCTGAATGGACGCATTCTTTACCGCGACCAGAAGCTTGATGGAAACGTGTTGGGCAGCATGCCGCTGCCAGATGAGGGAGTGAACGGCTTTTCTCGCAGGAACTTCCGCCTCCGCGACGGAACGCACGTACTGGTCATCAGTCATGTGCACAGTATCCGGGAAACGCCACTTCTCATCCGCCTTGCATACAGCACGGAGCCGCTAAGACTGCGATCGATTGAGCTGCTCGGTCTGCTGTCGCTAATTCTTCCGGTCCCGCTGATCGCTGCCGGCTTTGCGGGATACCGTTTAGCCTGCAAGGCTCTCGATCCTCTCGAACAGATGGCACGGCTCACCGAGGGCATCACCGCACGGCGTCTCAATGAACGTGTCCCCGTCAAGAATCCGGACGACGAACTCGGGCATATGGCACGCGTTCTTAATGGACTTCTTGAGCGTCTGGAAGAGTCCTTTAACAAGTTGCAACGTTTTACGTCGGATGTGTCGCACGAACTTCGGACTCCTCTCGCCGCTATGCGCAGCGTCGGAGAGGTCGGCTTGCAAGAGGAGCACGATGCGGAGAAATATCGCGACATCATCGGAAGCATGTTGGAGGAGGTACTTAGGCTTACCTCCATGATCGATATGCTACTTACTATCGCTCACGCCGATTCAGGCGCGATGCAGTTGCACAAGACCACATTCCCTTTTATGGACCTGGTTGAGGAAGCGATCGCCGTCATCGGTGTCCTGGCGGAAGACAAGAAACAGACTCTCTCGGTAACTGGTGATGGAGATATTTTGGTTTGCGCTGATCGAACCTTTCTGCGGATGGCCCTTGTGAATCTGCTCGACAACGCAGTGAAGTACTCACCGGTTGGCGGGACGATTCACGTCTCTCTACACCTTGCCAGTACCGACTCTCGCCTTACGGGGTTGGTGGAGCTCGCGATTCAAGATGAAGGACCGGGAATTCCCGAGGAGGCACGCGAGCGGGTGTTTGATCGCTTCTATCGTTTGGACGAAGCCCGTACGCGCGATGCAGGTGGATTCGGTCTTGGCCTTCCCATCGCTAAGTGGGCGGTCGAGGCCCATGGTGGCGCCGTCACCGTGAAATCCACGTCGCCGAGAGGAACCATCTTTTCTGTAAGCCTGCCGACTGCCGTTAGGAGTTCTGATTAGTCTCTCGAAAGTTCAGGAAAACTTCAGGATTTGTTTTCCTAAGATATCTATTCCTCAAGGGCTTGCGAAAAGTCGTCAGAAGCATCGTGACCTCACAGACCTCATCTAACTAAGTAAGGATTTTGTGGAGGTGGGGTTATGAAAGCGCCAAGGTTGGAAGCAACGGAACTCGTGGCAAAAGCGCTCCGACCGCTGCTGGGCTTCTTCCTGGTCGCGATGCTGTCTGCGCCCGCTTGGGGTGATGTCCCAAGCGCACACTCAGCGCAACCGGGAACCTTGAATTATGTAGAAGGCCAGGCTGCAATCGGCCAGCATTCTCTCAACTCGAAGTCCATCGGCACAGCCGAGCTGGAGCCCGGTCAATCGCTGACCACCGATTCGGGCAAGGCCGAGGTCTTGCTGACGCCGGGAGTCTTTTTGCGCATTGGCAACAGAAGTTCTGTGAAAATGATTTCGCCCAGCCTGACGAATACCGAGGTGGCGATTGAGCATGGCCACGCCATGATCGAGGTCGCCGAGATCCATCCGGAAAATGACATTCTCGTCAACGAGGACGGAGCCACGGCCCGTCTGCTGAAAACCGGTCTATACGACTTTGACCAGAATCATGGCATGCTGCGCGTCTTCGACGGCAAGGCCGCTGTTACGGACAACGCAGGGCATGCGACCGTGGGCAAGGGACATGAGGTCAGTTTTCTCGGCGCGCCCCTCAAGTCGAAGAAGTTCGACACCAAAGCTTATGTCGATGACGACCTCTATCGCTGGAGCAGCCTACGCTCATCCTACGAGGCTGAGGCGAACGTGGATGCAGCCGGTGCTTACTACGAGCAAGGCTACGGTCCGTGGGGACCGGGTTTTTGGGGAGCCGATTGGTACTGGGATCCGTGGTTTGACGCCTACGCGTTCATTCCTGGAGACGGAATCTTCTTCAGCCCATTTGGCTGGGGGTTCTATTCTCCCTGGTTTGTAGGCGGATGCCCACTGTTCTATGGACTCGGCTTTGCGCACGGTTATCCATATCGACCCTTTATGCACCAGTTCAGCGAGAACGTCCACAATTGGGGACCGGGCTCGCACTACCTTGAGGGCAGCAATTTTGCCCATGGAACTTATCGCGGACCAGGAGCGAGCGGTCACGGAGGGTACCATTCTGGCGCGCTGATGGCGGGCGGATTCCACGGCCTCGGCGGAGGGCGAGGCATGGGCGGCTTCCATGGTGGCGGAGGCTTCCACAGCGGTGGTGGCGGGTTCCACGGAGGTGGCGGCGGATTCCACGGTGGCGGCGGATTCGGCGGAGGTGGCCACGGCGGCGGCGGTGGTCATGGCCATTAACCGTCATCGCTCGCGATGGAACGGCGAATGTTTGATCTCTTCCATCGTAAGCGTTCGAGCAATGCACCTGTTGGAAGAGTGGTGGGCGACCCAATCGAGAGTGGTTGGGCCGAGCCACGTGAGTCGCGTTTGGGAGGGTAACCTATAACTCTTCGCAAGTCCGCCGCGACACTCAAGCAATAATCGGCGCAAAGTTCGATAGGTTGGTGGTTAAGGTTCAGAATCATCGTGGTAGGCACTTTGTGGAGAGACGTTTCGCTCTTCGAGAGTCTTCAGTAGCTCGGAGATCAGCGTCTCCAATTTCTCCGAGTTTTGTTCCTCGCTTGCTGCTTCGCACAGTTCTCGCCAGTCCCGCTTCGGGGCTTTCATGGCAGTTTCCTTTCCCGCGTTGCTCCACGATTGGCGCCTTGTTTGACTGCCGATATCCGGCTTTGGAGGAAGTTGTCCGTTAGTATTCCCTGTTTCGTGATGCGGATTGGAATAGTCAATCATTCCCTGGAGAAAAATCCCTGAGATTAATGCGCAGAGACAATCCTGTCCATAAGTAGGTGGTATTTTTATTTAAGCACCCGAACCCAAATGTCAGAATGCTGAGGAGCCATATCGTTGCAGTAAGGATTGTTCTTAGTTTTTCGATAAGTTGTTTCAGCGAGAAGCGTACAAATGGGATCGGGGCGGTTATGCGGGACTTTAGCCCGGCACTACCTCGAAACTGAATTGGCCTGTTGGGCACTGTTCGAGACCATGGGTCAATTGATGACATTTCAGACTGCGCCAACTTCGCAGCGGTTTAATTGTCTTTTAGTTCTGCTCGCTATAAGAAGGTTGCGCAATCTCATTCGTGCTTTGTGCAATTGCGACTTGCTATTGCCAAGGGAACATCCCAACATCGCAGCAATCTCGTGGTGCTCATATCCTTCCACATCGTGCAAAACGAAAATCGTGCGACAACCTCGGGGCAGACCCGCGATCGCCCTCGTCAAGTCCAACCGATTGATCGATCCTGCCAACCTCGCATCCTCTTCCCCCGATTCTCTTATGGGTGCCCGTTCTTCACCTTCGAAGGCGCTTCCATGTGGGACCGTCGCTAGAGTTTTCTTGCGAAAATACATCAACACAAAGTTCACGGTCGTTCGGTGCAACCACGTTGCGAACGCAGCTTCCCCGCGAAACGTCCCAATCTTTCGAAAGACCTGCAGAAAAACTTCTTGAGTGAGGTCGTCAGCGCCCGCTAGGTTGGCCGTCATACGGAGGCAAAGGGCATACACTCGCCGCTTGTGCATGTGGTACAAGGCCTCGAAGGCTTGAGCGTTACCCTGCTTTGCACACTGAATGGCCTCTGCTTCTGAAAACTTCTCGCACTCAAGTTCTGTCGCGCCCGTCAAGTTGAGTAGCATCTTTTGTCTCTTCTATCTCTTCCTACGGCTTGTTGTGGTCAAGAGCCTCTGGCCGAAAATTCCAGAAACTAGCAAGCAGATGAACCCTGCCCACATATAAAGCAGGTGATCGAGGATGCATCCGAGCCCAAACGTGAGAATGCTGAGGAGCCACATCGCCACAGTGACAGGCGTTCCGAACTCTGACAGCAACTGTTTCAGCGACGAGATATTGGGCCGGATACCTATGTTAGGCCTGTTGACGTCGCTGCTGACGGTCGGGGAGATCTGGTGGGGGAAATTTATTGCGGCGCTGTTGTTTGTGTTGCTGCTACTGGTGACGAGCCTGCCGGTGCTGAGCATGGCGTTTGCGTTTGGAGGCATTGGGCCGTGGGAAATTTTCAGCGCGACACTGACGACGGTGATCGTGCTCGGGTGCGTGAATACGATCGGGCTGTATTGCTCGTCGGCGTTCCGGCGGAGCATTCATGCTACGGCGGTCAGCTACGCGACGGTCATTGCGATCAGCGTGGTGACGGCGATCCTGTTTTTTGTGCGCCTGTCGATCTATGAGAGTGCGCACCGTGGGAATAACGCCGCGCCGGGGAATGCGTGGTCCTCGATTCCGCTGGACATTCGACTTCCGATGTACCTGAACCCGTTTTTCTTTTTGACGAGTTCGTTTGCTTCGCCGAGCGAACTCTATCCCGCCTGGGTGACGTGCGCGGTGGTGTTCATTGCGATCGGCGTTGGCTGCGTGGTGCTGACACTGCGTAATCTGCGAAATCTTGGGGATGCTTAAAGCCAAAAGCAGAGAGGGCCCAGTGGAAGGAACGATGGCAGAATGGAACGCAGTTGCAACAACGGTCCAGCGAGCTGGCTTCTCAACGAAAGTCAAGTCGCCTTCGCCAAATGATCAGGTTTTGATCGCATTCCATTCGCCACCCAGGAACGGTGGAAACCGCACTGCCTCTTTGCCGATCAGAGAAGACCGCAGGCCAATGGGGACATCATGCTCTGGAGTCCTTTCTCCGCAGTGCGGTTCGAGGAACGAAAACTGCGAATTGGCGGGCTTTTCGCGGATGTTTGGGTGTAGGACTCGGCAGATTTCTCTGCGGTCCAGACTGCGTGGCGGAGAGGGAGGGATTCGAACCCTCGGTACAGGTGTTAGCCCGTACAACGGTTTAGCAAACCGCCGCCTTCAGCCTCTCGGCCACCTCTCCGGCGTTACTCCGTCACTTGCTTTCTTACAACCTCAGCAATTCATTGTGATTCTACGTCAATGACTTTGCGCACGGCAAGCG
>Ga0335080_10000948_pt1 | contig 27641 bp, 22 predicted proteins | sample Lox_Sample_34_FD_206720 | JGI IMG/M metagenome (GOLD analysis project Ga0335080, IMG submission 206720) | Soil microbial communities from Loxahatchee National Wildlife Refuge, Florida, United States - Lox_Sample_3.4 | ecosystem: Environmental > Terrestrial > Soil > Wetlands | place: USA... | reverse complement strand
AGCTCGACGATCTTCCCCTGGAAGCGGGGCAGGAAGCGGACGCACACCGAGTAGAACCAGTCGATGAACCGGTCGGCGGAGTTCCAGACGACCGGCTCGACGCGCTCGCGTGCCGGGTCCACGCGCGTGAGGGCGGCGGCGAACGAGTCACGCAGTGCATGGTGGCCGCCCCCGGCGTTGAGCGAGGCGAGGAGGACGCGGCGAGTCATCGGGGGTTCCGGTACAACGGACGGCGGGGCACTAACACTCCGGGCCGACGGTCGCCAGTTCCACGAGCGGGCATCCGGACTTGCCTCTCAGCCGCCGCGGCGGCCGGGCGTCGGCGGGGAGGCGTGGAGCGGGTCCTCGGGCCAGGAGTGGCGGGGATATCGGCGTCCGAGCTCGCGGCGGAGGGCGGGGTAGTGCCGGCTCCAGAAGCCGGCCAGGTCCCGCGTCACCTGGACGGCACGCTGGTTGGGCGCGAGGAGGTGCAGCACCAGCGGCACGCGCCCGCGGGCCAGGGCCGGCCCTTCGCGCATTCCGAAGAAGTCCTGGAGCCGGGAGGCGATCCAGGGCGGCTGGCCCGCCGGGTAGTGGACGGGGACCGAGCGGCCCCCGGGGAGCGTCACGCGCTCGGGGAGGTCGCGGGCGAGGAGCCGCGCCGCATCCGGCCCGAGCGCACCGAGGAGCTCGGTCGCCGGATCCGCCTCGCGCACCTCGGCGAGGCTGCGGCGCCCCTGGGCCAGCACCCGACCGAGCCCCGCGTCGTCGAGCTCGGGCCAGGGCTGCTCCGGGAAGAGGCCGCGGGCCAGCTCCAGCCGGGTGCGGAGCGCCTCCAGCCGTGATGTGTCGACGACGGAGCCGAGGCCGCGGGCGGCGATGGCCTCGGCGAGCAGGCTCTCTGCCGCGCTGGACGGCTCGGCGGGCATCCGACGCTCCTCGAGGGTCACCGCGCCGTAGGCCAGCCGGGTGAGCCGCTCCACCCGTCCGGCGTCCTCGGAGAAGACGAGGCGGTCCTCGTCGGTGAGCCGGTCGGGGAAGAGCTCGAGGAGCCACTCGGGCTCGAGCGCGCTGGCCACCCGGACGCGCACCTCCGGGCCCCGGGGGCCAGTCCGCTGCTCGGCGTCGAGCGCGAGGAGGAGCATCGGCTCCTGCACCACGCTCTCGGGGCCGAGCACCGCGCTCCCGCCTCCGGAGAGGACCAGCTCCGGGGCGTGCGGTCGCCGGCGGCGGGCGACGCGATCCGGGAACCCGGCCAGGAGAGCGAGGAGCAGCGCGTCCTCCCGCTCGGGGGCGGGTGCGTGCCGGCGCGTGTCCAGGCCACGCCCGAGCTGCCTCGCGGTGCGCTCCACCGCCTGCGCGGCGCCGCCCCGCGCCCGGCCCTCGGCGAGCGCCTCCATCTGCTCGAGCACGTCGGAACGTCCGCTGACCGTGGGCCCCGTGCGCCGGCCCTCGCCGGAGAGCGCGGAGGGACGCCCGGGGCGCTCGGAGAGGACCGCCGCGGCCCGGGCCGCCTCCTGGGCCACGCCCCGGCGCTCGCCCTCGACCAGGATGCGGCCGAGCCGGGGATGGACGGGGAAGGAGAGCAACCGCTGGCCCAGGGGGGTGAGGGTCCCGTCCGCGGCGCGGGCGCCGAGCTGGCCCAGCAGCTCCTCGGCGGCCTCGAGCGATGCGGCGGGCGGCGGCTCGAGCCAGCCGAAGGTCCGCGCGTCGGGAACGCCGGACGCGGCGAGCGCCAGCACGGTCTCGGCCAGGTCGGCGCGGGCGATCTCGGGCGGGTCCCGCTCCGGCCGGCGCAGGAGGTCCACCTCGGTGTAGAGGCGGAGGCAGATGCCCGCCCGCGTGCGGCCGGCGCGACCGGCCCTCTGCGCCGCGCTGGCCCGGCTGATCGGCTGGACCCGGAGCGACGGCAGGCCGCTCCAGGGAGAGTGGGTGGCCACCCGGGCGAGCCCGGAGTCGATGACCGCCGCGACGCCCTCCACGGTGACCGAGGTCTCGGCCACGTTGGTGGAGAGGAGGAGCTTCCGGTCGGACGAGGGGCGCACCGCCCGGTCCTGGGCGTCGGCGGGCAGGTCTCCGTGGAGAGGGAGGACCCGGAAGCCATGGCGGCCGGCGTAGTCGGTGCAGGCTTCCTGGGCTCGCCGGATCTCCGCCGCCCCGGGGAGGAAGACCAGCACGTGCCCCTCGGCCACCCGGGGGGCGAGGCGCTTGAGGCCGGCGAGGACCTGCGCCTCCACCGGCCGGGCATCGGCGGCGGGGAGGTACTCGACCTCCACCGGGAAGAGGCGGCCCTCGGAGGTGAGGACCGGCGCATCGCCCAGGAAGCGGGCCACCGGAGCTGGATCGAAGGTGGCGGACATCACGACGAGGCGCAGCTCCGGCCGCCGCTCCCGGAGCTGGCGGAGGAGCGCGAGGCCCAGGTCGGTGGGAAGGTGCCGCTCGTGGAACTCGTCGAGCACCACCGCCCCGATGCCGCGGAGCGTGGGGTCGGCGAGGAGGCGCCGGGTGAGCACTCCCTCGGTGACGAAGCGGACGCGGGTGGCGGCCGAGGAGACCTCGTCGAAGCGGATCTGGTAGCCGATGCGGCGGCCGACCGGCTCGCCCAGCTCCTCGGCGACGCGGGCCGCGGCGAGCCGCGTGGCGAGGCGACGGGGCTCGAGCACCCACAGCTCGCCCTCGAAGGCGCGGGCGTCGAGGAGGGCCCGGGGAACGCGGGTCGTCTTTCCTGCGCCGGGGGCGGCCTGCAGGACCAGCGCGCCGCGCGCGCGGACGGCCTCCACCACCGAGGGGAGGAGGGGGTCGATCGGCAGAGGGGAGAGCGCCACTCCGGCTGGAGCTCGGTCCCGCGGGCTCAGCGCGTCTCCCCGAGCACGGCCTCGACGGCTCCGGGAGCGGCCAGGTCGGCGAATGCGCGGGTGGCGCCGGCGGCCAGCAGCTGCTCGGCCGAGAAGCTGCCCGTCCCCACGCCGATGCTCTCGGCGCCGATCGCCCGGGCTGCTTCGACGTCCTTGGGCGTGTCTCCGATGACCACCACCCGGCAGGCCTCTCCGGCGGGGTTGAGCAGGGCCGCCCCGCGCTCGGCTCCGCGGCGGATGAGCTCGGTGCGGTCCTCGGCGTCGCACCCGAAGCCGCCGAAGGCGAAGCGGTGGAAGATGCCCACTCGCTCCAGCTTGATGCGCGCGCCCTCGCGGATGTTCCCGGTGCCGAGGCCCACGGCGACCTCGCGCCGCGCGCGGGCGGCATCCAGCGTCTGCGCCATGCCGGCATGCACCCGGTACGTCGCATCGGGCGCGGCGGCCACCTCCTCGGCGAGAACCCGGAGGTAGTCGACCAGGACCTGGTCGATGAGCGCCTCGGTCGGCTCGACCGCGATGGCGCGGAGGCCGGCACGGACGATGGCCCGGTCGGTCATCCCGTCGAGCCGGAAGCTGCGGCAGGCGTCACGGCTCCCGAAGGAACGCTCGAAGGCGATCTCCAGCGCCCGGCGGCCGACACCCCCGGTGGTGACCAGGGTGCCATCGACGTCGAAGAGGAGGACCGTGGGTCTCATGGGTTCAGGGCTGGGACCGGGCGAGGGATGCCTGGAGCTGCTCGCGCACCCCGGGGTCGTCCTCGCGCTCTAACCGGTCCTCGAGCGACTTGCGAGCGGCGGCGCCTCCCGCGCGGCCAAGCCCTCGCGCCGCGGCGCTGCGGATCGCCGGGTCGGCCGAGCCGAGGAGGGGGCTCAGGCGGGTCACGGCCTGATCGCGCCCGTGCGAGCCGAGCTCCTCGGCGACCGCGTCGCGCAGCGCGGGCCGCAGCCGGGGTGCGCCCACCGCATCCCCGAGCGCGCCCAGCCCGGTCCCGTCGGGCAGGTCGGCCAGCGCCCGCGCCGCGGCGAGGCGCCGGGCATCGGGCGACCGCTCGTCGAGCAGCTCCGCCTGGAGCGCCGGGACGGCCTCGGCGCCGATGGAGGCGAACTCGGTCGCGCCCGCGTCCGGCGCGTCCAGGAGCACCGCGATGCGCGCCCGTGCCTCGTCGGTGGTCCGGGCGGTCCCCACCGAGCGCGTGCAGGCGCCCGCGCACAGGCTGGCGAGCAGCAACGCTGGGGCGAGCCGGGACATGCGACGGGCCCGGAGTGTACCCTCGGAACGGGACATGGCCGGACGGGTGGTGTTCATCGTGCAGCGCGGCGGCTACGAGCCGGCCTACCAGGCCGCGTCCATGGGCATCACCGCCGTGGCCCTCGGGGACGAGGTGATCTTCGTCTTCGCCTTCGAGGCGCTCCGCCAGCTCTGCCGCGGGGACTTCGGCCGTGCCCAGTCGGACCGCGAGCTCGCCGAGGGCGCGCGGGCCGAGGGGGTGGGCGTTCCACCTCCGGCGCAGCTGCTCCAGGAGGCGCGAGGCCTCGGGGCCCGGTGCATCGCCTGCGACACGATGCTCAAGCTCGCAGGCGTGTCGCTGGTCGAGGCCGAGCGGGTGCTGGACGAGGTGCTGGGGCTGGCAGCGCTGTGGCGCCTCACCGAGGGCGCACGGGTGCTCACCTTCTGATCCCTCGACGGCGCCTGGTAGGCTTTCGCGCCAGAGCGATGTGCCTTCGCCCGGTCACCCTGCTCGCCGCGTTCCTGCTCGGCGCCGCCGCCTGCCAGACCTACGACTTCATCCCGGTCACCCCGCTCGCCCTCTCGCAGGACGAGAGCAGCACGCCCATCGTCATCAAGAAGTTCAAGCCCAACGTGATGGTGCTGGTGGACAAGTCCGGCTCGATGGACCAGCCGGTAAATCCCTCGCTGGCGGCCTGCACCACCAACGGCACCCTGTGCGGCTCGGGCGACACGGCGAAGAGCAATCCCTGCAACGTCACCACCTGCCCCACGCGCTGGAGCGAGCTCAACCTGGCCCTGGACTCGTTCCTCCAGGCGCAGGCCGAGACGGTGCGCTTCGGGCTGGCGTTCTTCCCCGAGCCGACCGCGGGGGCGGACCAGCCCAACTGCGTTCCGACCGGCGCGGCACGGGTGGATCTCCCGGCCGATCCGACCGACGACTCGGCGGCCACGCTCGACGGCCTCTCCACCGCGGCCCGCACCGCGCTCGCGTCGGTGAAGAGCCAGAACCCCCCCGGTCCCGCCGGCACCGGGGGCGCCACGCCCACCGGCCCGAGCCTGGAATTCTTCTCCTCCTATGGCCCGCTGCTCGACCCGCTCCGGCTCGACCTCGTCCTCCTCCTCACCGACGGGCTTCCCAACTGCGACGGGGACATCCCGGCGGCGACCTGCGTGTGCACGGCGACCGCGGATGCCTGTCCGCCGATCTCCAGCACCAGCCTCAACTGCCTGGACAAGGACCGGACGGTGCAGGCGGTGCAGGACCTCGCCGCGCGCGGGGTTCACGTGGTGGTCATCGGGTTCGGGGCCGACACGCTGGGCGGCGCCGACGGTGGGGTGCAGGCGCCGATCGTGCTGCAGGACCTCGCTCTCGCCGGTGACTACCCGCGCCGCTGCCCGGGGCTCCTGCACGATCAGGCCTGTGGACCGGACAACCCCTGTCAGGGGGGGGTCTGCCTCCGGCAGTACTACCAGGCGCAGGACAGCAGCGACCTGGGAGCGGCGCTGGCGGACATCACCGCCAACCTCGATCGCGAGCCGTGCCTCCGGGCCATCTCCCCGGCACCGACCTCCGAGGACCTCATCCTCCTCAGCCTGAACGGCACCCGGTACCCTCCTGGGCCCGACACCTGGGAGTACGTCGCGCCAGCGGATGGTGGCCCGGCGATCCGCTTCCTCGGTGCCTTGTGCAGTGCCATCGAGAGCTCGACCGCCCAGGCCCCCGTCGTGCTCGACCTGCGGATCCTCCGCGTGCTCTGAGACGGAGGCGCGGCGCTCCTGCGCCGCTTCGTCGGCGTCCCCCCTGACGCGGGGGACTGAGCTGGGCTGTCGCCCCCCCGAGCGGGTATGCTCCCTGTCCCGCGCATGCCCCCCTCGCTCGTCAGCCGTGGTGCCGCCGTTCTCGCGCTCGGGCTCGCAGCCGCCGCATGCCAGACCTACGACTTCGAGCCGGTGGCGCCGCTCGCGGTCCGGCAGACGCAGACCAGCGTGGACATCGAGGCGGTGGCGAACAAGCCGAACTTCATGCTCCTGGTGGACAAGTCGGGCTCGATGGATCAGCCGGTGGATTCCACCATTGCCGCCTGCCACGTCGGCGGTCCGAACGGTCCCCTCTGCGGCGACCCGCAGAAGGTCAACCCCTGCGACACCACGGTGTGCCCCACGCGGTGGAGCGAGCTGACCAAGGCGCTCGACAACTACATCACCCAGTTTCCGCTCATCGGGCGGTACGGGCTCTCGGTGTTCCCCGAGCCCGAGAACAACGGCGGCTGCGGACCCACGACGCATCAGACGGCCGCCCTGCCGACGACCAGCGCCGACGACGACGCGACGCTCCAGGCCGCGGCCGATGCGACCAAGGCCGGGCTGGACGCGATCCACAGCAGCAATCCGCCCGGGCCCACCGGGACCGGCGGAGGGACGCCGACCGCGTCCAGCCTCGCCTTCCTCGGGACGGTGCAGCAGCTGGTGAACGACAGCTCGCGCCAGCAGATCGTCATCCTCTTCACCGACGGCCTCCCCAACTGCGATGCCGCGCTGGCGGACCTCGCCGGGACGCTCGCCTGCCAGTGCACCTTCGGGCCCTCGGTGGACGACTGCGCGCCCAACATCCCGCCGTTCGCCGGGGCGGGATGCCTCGACGTCGACAACTCGGTGAAGGCGGTGCAGTTCCTCGCCGGGAAGAAGGTGCAGACCTACGTCGTGGGGTTCGGCGCCGACACGGGCACCGCCTCGGCGCGGGACACGCTGCAGCGGATCGCGGTGGCAGGCAGCGTGCAGTACCCGCGGGTGTGTCCGGGAACGCCTCCCAGCCAGGCCTGCGGCTCGGACAACCCCTGCGACCTGTCGACCGGGCTCTGCGCCAAGCAGTACTACCAGGCCAACGACGCGTCGGACCTCGGGGACGTCCTGAAGACCATCACCGATCCCGATCGGACGGTGTGCGAGAGATTCCTCACCGAGGTTCCGACGGACGTCTCGCTGCTCAGCGTGCTGGTGAACGGCACGCCGTACCAGCCGGGGCCGACCACCTGGGTCTACGTCTCGCCGAGCGAGACGACGCCGGTGTCGAACCAGCCCGGGCCAGCGGTGGTCTTCGTGAAGGGCCAGGCGCTCTGCAACGAGCTCGAGGCGTCCACCGGCGCGAACCCGGTGAGCGTCGAGATCCGCGTCCTGAAGGTCCTGTGAGCCCCCTCTCGTAGGTCGGCCGCCGTGCGTCTCACGCTGCTGTCCCGCTCGATCTCGGTGCCCTCCACCGCCCGGCTGGCGGCGGTGGCGCGCGCGCGCGGGCACGCGGTGCGGGTGCTCGACCCGGTGCAGGTGGAGATGCACCTCGACGGGTCGCGCGGCCGCCTCCTCTACCGCCGCCGGAGGCTGAGCCCGCCCGACGTGGTGATCCCCCGCATCGCCCAGTCGATCACCAGCTACGGGCTCGCGGTGGTGAACCAGTACGGGATGCTCGGCGTCCCGGTGATGAACTCCGCGGCGGCGATCGCCCACGCCCGGAACAAGATGCGGTGCCTCCAGCTGCTCTCGGCGAACGGCATCTCGGTCCCGGCGACGGTGATGGCCCGGAGCGCCGGGGACCTCAAGGCGATGGTGCGGCTGGTGGGGGGAGTCCCGGTGCTGGTGAAGCTCTTGGGCGGCGCGGACGAGCGCGGGGTGATGGTCTGCGAGACGCTCAACTCGCTCGAAGCCGCGCTGGAGGCCATCCTGGGGCTGGGCCACAACCTCCTGGTGCAGGAGTACGTCCGCAAGGCGGGCCGTGACGTGCGGGTACTGGTCGTGGGCGGGCAGGCGCTGGCCGCGGTGCGCCGGCGGCCACGGATGAACCGGCTGGCCCACACCCTCAACCGCGGCGCGCGCCTCGAGCGGATCGACCTCACCGACCCTCAGCGCCAGGCGGCCACCGAGGCCGTGCGGCTCATCGGGCTCGAGGTGGCGGCGGTGGACATGCTCGACGTCCGGGGGCAGCCGAAGGTCTTCGAGGTGCACAGCAGCCCAGCGGTCGCGGAGATGGAGAAGGCGGTGGGCGAGGACCTGACGACGCCGATCGTCGTCCGGGCGGAGGAGCTGGGGCGCGAGGCAATGCCCGTGTCACGCTCCTCCCAGCTCCGGGCCATGAAGGGGGCGCGGGCTTCTTGATAGGGTGGATGGCGATGCGACTTCCGAGATGGACGTTCCTGGCCGGGGCACTGCTCGCCTCGCTCGCGGTGGCGGCTGAGCCGGATCCAAGCTCGCTCTACCGATTGACCACCGAGGGGACGAGCGCGCGCGTGGGCCCAGGCAAGAAGGGGGTCTTCGTCCTGGAGATCCAGAGCCTCAAGGGCGCTCACGTCTCGGACGAGGCGCCGCTCAAGCTCCAGCTCTCGGGGACCGGCGCGGTGGCCCCGGAGAAGACCCAGCTCGCCTATGCCGACTCCACGCGGAAGTCGTCGGCGGCGGTGAAGTACCCCGACCCGCGCTTCGAGGTGCCCCTCGCGGCCCAGGGCAAGGGGCCGGGGACGGTGGAGGCGAAGCTCACCTTCTTCATCTGCACCGCGGAGGCGTGCCTGCGGCAGCAGAAGACGCTCTCGGTCCCGGTCACGGTGGAGTAGCGCCGCCGATGGCGGAGGAGAGCCGGACGGTCCACGGCATCCACCCCGTGCTCGAGGCGCTCCGTGCCCACCCCGGGGACGTCGAGCGGGTCTACGTGCTCGAGGGGAGCGTGCCTCCCCCGGCCGCCGAGATCCTCTCCCGGGCCCGCGACGCCCGGGTGCGGGTGGAGCGCGTCGGCCGGGAGCGCCTCTCGGCGCTGGCCGAGGGTGGACCGCACCAGGGAGTGGCCGCCCGGCTCCGGGAGTTCGCCTACGTCACCCTGGAGGAGCTGCTCGCCCGGGCGAAGGCGTCCGGACGGCCCCCGCTGGTGGTGCTCCTCGACGGGCTCCAGGACCCCCAGAACCTCGGTGCCATCCTCCGGTCCGTGGACGCGCTGGGGGCCCACGGGGTGGTGCTGCCCAGGGACCGCTCGGTGGGGGTGACGGCCTCGGTGGCGCGGGCGTCCGCCGGGGCGGTGGAGCACGTGCCGGTGGCTCGGGTGACGAACCTCGCGCGGGCGCTGGAGGAGCTGAAGGCGGCCGGGCTGTGGATCGCGGCGGCCGACCCGGGCGGGGACCAGCTCCTCTGGGACGCCCGCCTGGCTGGTCCCCTCGGGGTGGTGGTGGGGGCCGAGGGAGCGGGGATCAGGCCCGGGGTCCTGAAGCACTCCGACCTGCGGGTCCGAATCCCGATGGGCGGCCGGGTGGCCTCACTGAACGCCTCGGTGTCGGCGGCCATGGTGCTGTACGAGGTGGCCCGCCAGCGGGCGGCGGCCGGGGTCTTCGCCTTGACTCCGGCCAAGTCCGTCCCATAAAAGGCCCAGCCCTTCCGGGGCCCTGGCAACTGTGTACCCTCGGGGGCCGCGGCGAGCTGCTGCCGGTGTAGCTCAGCAGGTAGAGCAACTGATTTGTAATCAGTAGGTCGCGGGTTCGACCCCCGCCGCCGGCCAGGAGGCGACATCAGGGACGGTGGGGAGAAAGAAGGCAGCAGCCGGCAGACGACATCATGGAGGGGTACCCAAGCGGCCAAAGGGAGCAGACTGTAAATCTGCCGGCTCTACGCCTTCGTTGGTTCGAATCCAACCCCCTCCAACGAGGCCAGACGGGGAGAGGCACAGGCGGGAATAGCTCAGTTGGTAGAGCGTCAGCCTTCCAAGCTGAATGTCGCGGGTTCGAATCCCGTTTCCCGCTCCAACACGACGCAGCGGAGCACGAGACCAGCAGCAAGCCCTGATAGCTCAGTTGGTAGAGCGCATCCTTGGTAAGGATGAGGTCTCCAGTTCAATCCTGGATCAGGGCTCCATTCGAGGATCGATAGAGGAGCACAATGAGCAAGGAAAAGTTCGAGCGCACCAAGCCCCACGTGAACGTGGGGACCATCGGGCACGTTGACCACGGGAAGACCACCCTCACGGCGGCCATCACCAAGGTGCTGGCCAAGCAGGGCGGTGCCAGCTACCTGGCCTACGACCAGATCGACAAGGCCCCCGAGGAGCGGGAGCGCGGGATCACCATCTCCACGGCGCACGTGGAGTACCAGACCAAGAACCGGCACTACGCCCACGTGGACTGCCCGGGTCACGCCGACTACGTGAAGAACATGATCACCGGCGCCGCCCAGATGGACGGGGCGATCCTCGTGGTGAGCGCGGCCGACGGGCCGATGCCCCAGACCCGCGAGCACATCCTGCTCGCCCGTCAGGTCGGCGTTCCGTACATCGTGGTCTACCTGAACAAGGTGGACATGCTGGACGACCCCGAGCTCCGCGAGCTGGTGGAGATGGAGGTCCGGGATCTGCTGAAGAAGTACGAGTTCCCGGGCGACAAGACCCCGATCATCCCCGGCAGTGCGCTGAAGGCGCTGGAGGGCGACACCAGCGAGATCGGCGAGGGCTCCATCATGAAGCTGATGGACGCGCTCGACACCTACATCCCGACCCCGCAGCGACAGACGGACAAGCCGTTCCTGATGCCGGTGGAGGACGTGTTCTCCATCGCCGGTCGTGGCACCGTGGCCACGGGCCGTGTGGAGCGCGGCAAGGTCAAGGTCGGTGAGGAAGTGGAGATCGTCGGCCTCCGCCCGACCACGAAGACGGTGGTGACCGGCGTCGAGATGTTCCGGAAGCTGCTCGACGAGGGCATCGCCGGGGACAACATCGGGGCGCTGCTCCGTGGCCTCAAGCGCGAGGACGTGGAGCGCGGGCAGGTGCTGGCCAAGCCGGGCAGCATCACGCCGCACACCAAGTTCAAGGCGCAGATCTACGTCCTGACCAAGGAGGAGGGCGGGCGCCACACCCCGTTCTTCAAGGGCTACCGCCCGCAGTTCTACTTCCGCACCACCGACGTGACCGGGACGGTGAAGCTCCCGGACAACGTGGAGATGGTGATGCCGGGGGACAACATCGCGATCGAGGTGGAGCTGATCACCCCCATCGCCATGGAGAAGGAGCTCCGGTTCGCCATCCGCGAGGGTGGCCGCACGGTGGGCGCGGGAGTCGTCGCCGAGGTGCTCGAGTAAGGGTAGGATTGCCCGCCCCGGGCGCCGGGGTGGACGGCCTCGGGAGGGGAAAGCTGCCGCGCAGGTGGCTTCCCCTCCTTGCCGTTTGGAGAGGAAGAGAAGTCATGCCGAAGGGAAACAGGAGCATCATCTCGCTGGAGTGTCCGGTCTGTAAGCGCCGGAACTACTCGACGACCAAGAACCGGCGAAAGAGCCAGGACAAGCTCGAGCTGAGCAAGTTCTGCCCCTGGTGCCGGAAGCACACCGACCACAAGGAAGGGAAGGTCTGAGGTCAGCGAAGTTCTAGGCCAGTAGCTCCAACGGTAGAGCAGCGGTCTCCAAAACCGCGTGTTGGGGGTTCGAATCCCTCCTGGCCTGCAGTCCTCGAGAACACCATGGCATCCAACGACGCCACCACCGTCGCCAATCGCTCCGCGATGACGCCCGAGCGGCTGGTGGTCATCTTCACCCTCTGCCTCGCCATCGTGCTGGTGCTGTTCCTGAAGCACGTCATCGCCCCGGTCTGGGTCGCGGTGGGGCTCCCGGACCGGCCGCTGATCGAGGGCGCGGAGGAGTGGACCTACAGCTCGCTCGTCGCGATCGGGCTGACCGCCGCGCTCCTGGGCGGGGCCTGGGCGAACACCCGCGTCCGGCACCTGGCCTTCGAGACCGCCTCGGAGCTGATGCGGGTGACCTGGCCTAGCTGGGAGGAGACCCGGGTCTCGACGGTCGCGGTGATCGTGGCCTCGCTGGTCGCGGGGGTCATCCTCTTCTTCATCGACACCCTGAGCTACAAGCTGATGGTCGAGTGGCTGCCTGCGCTGTGGGGGAAGCTGTGATGGCTGACAAGCGCTGGTACGCGGTCCACACTTACTCGGGGTTCGAGAACAAGGCGAAGAAGAGCCTGGAGGAGAAGATCCGCCTCGAGGGGCTCCAGGACTCGTTCGGCGAGATCCTGATCCCGGTGGAGCAGGTGGTGGAGATGGTGAAGGGGGAGAAGAAGACCTCCAAGCGGAAGTTCCTCCCCGGCTACATCCTCGTGCAGATGGAGATGAACGACCGGACCTGGCACCTGGTGAAGAACACGCCGAAGGTGACCGGGTTCATCGGGGCGGCGGCCAACGAGCAGCCCCCGCCGATCCCCGACCGGGAGATGGAGCGTCTGACGACGCAGATCTCCGAGGGGACGCTGAAGCCCAAGCCGAAGGTCCAGTTCGAGGAGGGCGACACGGTCCGGGTGATCGACGGGCCGTTCAGCAACTTCAACGGGACGGTGGAAGAGGTGAACCCGGACAAGGGCCGGGTGAAGGTGCTGGTGTCCATCTTCGGCCGGGCGACCCCGGTGGAGCTGGACTTCATGCAGGTGGAGAAGACGAGCACGTAGGAGCGCTCGTCGGCAGTGAAGTGGGCCGCCGGGGCGGATCGCTCCGGGACAGTGTTCGGCCGTGGGAGGGCAGCCCGCCCGCTCGCACCACGGTGAGGTGAAGCGATGAAGAAGGTCACCGGACAGGTGAAGCTGCAGATCCCTGCGGGCAAGGCCAACCCGGCCCCGCCCATCGGGCCGGCGCTCGGCCAGCAGGGCGTCAACATCATGGAGTTCTGCAAGCAGTTCAACGCCGCGACGCAGGCGCAGGCGAAGGAGGGCCTGATCATCCCGGTGATCATCACCGTGTATCAGGATCGCTCCTTCACCTTCGTGCTGAAGACGCCGCCCGCGGCGGTGCTGCTGAAGAAGGCGGCGGGCCTGCACACCGAGAAGAAGAAGGGCTCGGGAGCGCACAAGCCGGGCAAGGAGAAGGTCGGTCAGGTGAAGAGGAAGCAGCTGGAGGACATCGCCCGGCTGAAGATGCCGGACATGACCGCGGGATCGCTCGAGGCGGCGATGAACACCATTGCCGGAACCGCCCTCTCCATGGGCATCGACATCGTCGACTGACGCCGCCCGGAGACTCCTGACATGACGACCAAGACTGCGAAGAAGTTCCGTGCGGCGGCCGAGCTGGTGGACCGCAACAAGCGCTACACCGTGGACGAGGCCTTCAAGCTCCTCAAGGAGACGGTGGCGAAGCGCGGGGTGAAGTTCGACCAGACTGTTGACGTGGCGATCAACCTCGGGGTGGACCCGAAGCACGCCGATCAGATGGTGCGTGGGGCGGTGGTGCTGCCCAACGGCATCGGCAAGTCGGTGCGGGTGGCGGTGTTCGCCAAGGGCGAGAAGCAGCGCGAGGCCCAGGACGCCGGCGCCGACGTGGTGGGGGAGGCCGACCTCGCGAAGCGGATCGAGGAGGGCTTCATGGACTTCGACACCGTCATCGCGACTCCGGACATGATGGGCGTCGTGGGACGCCTCGGAAAGGTCCTGGGTCCCCGCGGGCTGATGCCGAACCCGAAGGTCGGAACGGTGACCGCGGAGGTGGGGAAGGCGATCCGGGATGCCAAGGGCGGCAAGGTGGAGTTCCGGGCGGAGAAGGCGGGTATCGTGCACGCCCCGGTGGGCAAGGCGTCGTTCCCGGCGGAGAAGCTGACCGAGAACTTCAACGCGCTCATGGAGCTGGTGATGAAGCTCAAGCCGTCGACGGCGAAGGGCGTCTATCTGAAGTCGGCGACCATCAGCGCGACGATGACCCCGGGGATCAAGCTGGACGTGCAGGAGATCGGCGCCCGGTACCGGTAGTCGTTCCCCGGGGGCCGCACGGCGTGGCCCTCTGGAGCGTCCCGGGGAGGGCAGAGATGGACGACGCCCCTCCGCAGCTTCGAGGCGAGCTGCGGACGCTGTCCTCGCAGTGGACCGAGCCACGCAAGGTCATGGGGTTCATCTTTGCCGGGTTGCTCACGCTCGTGGCATTCCTCTCCCTCCTGGAAGGCGACCTGGCAGCCACTCTCGTGCTGTTCGGCGCGAGCGTCGTCTTCTGGCTACGAGCGTGGGTGGGGCGGCGACTCAGCGTGGTCGAGACCGATGGGTACTGGCTCGCGGTGTCGAACCTGTCCAAGACGGCCTGGATCCCACTCTCCCAGGTCATCTCGGTGAGCCGGGTCTGGTTCCCGGGCGCGCAGCGGATCTACGTGGAGGTCGGGCCGGACACCCCGTTCGGGCGAGAGATCGTGTTCGAGCCCCCGCTGAATCCGGCTGCGCTCGTGGGTGGGCACCCGGTGGTCGAGGAGCTCCGCGCGCTGGTCGCTCGGGCGAAGGGCACCGGACAGCGCTCGGGAAGCTGAGCGGGGAGCGCTGGAGCTTCGCAGCGACCTGACGCAGGCTCGACGAGGTGATCACCGTGATCGGGCTGCCGGGCCCGCGTGTCCGGCTTTCGACCGGCGGAGACCGGCGTCGGGAGGATGCTGCTCGGCGGATTGAACGCGCTCTGCACCCTCTTCGGCTTGCTGAACGGCCTCGCCGGCTTCCTCGCCATCAAAGTCACCGGCCTGGTACGCGCAGCCTGGGGTGCCGTTCGGCTGAGCGCGGTGGAGACCGGTGGTCCGTTCCTGTACAGGCGAGAGCCTTCGAGGCTCGGGCCCGGGCGCCGAACTCGTAGGTCGCCGAGCGGGCGAGGGGCGAGCGGCTCAGGAACCGCTGCGGGTCCGGGCGTGGCGGGGGAGAGGGCACGACTCGTAGCCGTGCTTCTCGTCCCACTGCTGGTGGCCGTCCTCGGCCTTCCAGAACGGTCCGGCCGGGACGATCTCGGTGGTGATCCGGTCGACGAGCTTCTTCTGCTCGGCCTCGCGGGAGGCGAGCGCCTGGGCCTGCTGCTCCGGGCCGAAGGTGAAGATCGCCGAGCGGTACTGCGAGCCGACGTCCGGTCCCTGCCGGTCGCCGCTGGTCGCGTCGTGCGAGCCCCAGAAGACGTCGAGGAGCTTCGCGTAGCTGACCTTCTGCGGGTCGAACTCGATCAACACGGATTCGGCGTGGCCGGTTCCGTGGCCGCTGACCTGGTCGTAGGTGGGGTTCCGGGTGTGCCCGCCCGCGTAGCCGACCGCGGTGGCGACCACGCCGGGGACCTGGCGGAACCGGTACTCCGTCCCCCAGAAGCAGCCCTGGGCGAAGATCGCGAGCTGGTGTCCCGGAGCGGGCTGGAGCGGCGTGCCCGCGCCGGCTCCGCCGGGGTTCGTCCCGACGGGAAGGGGGACCACCCGCGTCCCCGCTCCGGAGGCGAGCGGGCCGCGGAAGACGATCGCGAGGAAGGACGCCGAGGCGAGGAGGACGGGCAGGGCTAGACGCATGGTGTGGGGGATACGCGCGGAGCTCCCGTTGGGTCACCGGGCCGAAATCGGGCAAGACGAGTTCTCTGATACCTCGTCAGGGGGCATACCTCGTCGGGCGGCTCGGCAGCCGGGACGGTCCAGTGAGGGCGGATCCAGGCCTTTCCTCGCTCGCAAGTCCCTCACGCAAGGGGATGGCCGGACCGAATTCCGGGCCGAACCACCCGAACCCACGTCGCTTTGACATTCGGCCCGGTCGTTGCTACATGCGCCGGCTCCGCCGGGGCCATCCCCGGCGAACCCCCTGGTCCAAGACCGCAGGGACGGGTGCGACTCCCGTCGAAATGGAGGCTGGCGACGGCCAGACCTCCGGCCCTGCCGAGACACGAGGGAGCGCTGGGACCCTGGACGCAGGGACCCGGGACGTGGGGGCCAGCCCCGCACAAGACGGGCACCGCGAGGTGTCCCTCTCGCTCTTGCCACTCTGGCTCAGGGCAGCACGCCAGGCCGTCGGACGGCCGGCACGAAGGAGGTGAGACAGAGTGGAGAAGAGCGAGAAGGAAGTGATGATCAAGGAGCTGAACGCGAAGTTCGCGCGGGCCAAGACGGCCATCGTGGCGGAGTTCTCGAAGCTCAACGTCGAGACGGTGACCCGGCTGAGGAAGAAGTTCCGCGAGTCGGGCGTGGACTACAGGGTCCTGAAGAACACGCTCGCCCGACGGGCTGCGAAGGGCACCCCGGTCGAGGTGGTGAGCGCCGACTTCAAGGGCCCGGTGGCGATCGCGCTCGGGTACGACGACGTGGTCGTCCCGGCGAAGATCCTGTCCGAGTTCATCAAGGACCTCGAGACCATCAAGGTCCGGAGCGCGGTCGTCGACGGCAAGAAGACCGACGCCGCCGGCGTGGCTGCACTGGCGAAGATGCCGGGGCTGCCCGAGCTCCGGGCGAAGATCCTCGGCCTCCTCAACCAGCCGGCCGGCAAGCTCGCCCGGACGGTGGCCGAGCCAGGGAGCCGCCTCGCCCGCCTGATCAAGGCCAGGGCGGAGGCATTGGAGAAGACAGGTTAATTGAAGCAATAAGTTTTTTAAACCCATCACCTGGGACCACTCTGCTGCACGGAGTCAAGTCCCGTTAAGAGGCTGAATTCCGCCATGGCAGACCTGAATCACATCGTCGACTCGCTGTCCTCCCTCACCGTGATGGAGGCCGCCGAGCTGGTGAAGAAGCTCGAGGAGAAGTGGGGCGTCTCCGCAGCCGCCGTCGCCGTCGCCGCCGCTGGCGCCGGTGCGGGGGGCGCGGCCGCCGCTCCCGCGGAGGAGAAGACCGAGTTCACGGTCGTCCTCGCGAACGCGGGCGCGAACAAGATCAACGTCATCAAGGAGATCCGCGCCATCACCGGCCTGGGCCTGAAGGAGGCCAAGGATCTGGTCGAGGGCGCCCCGAAGACGGTGAAGGAAGGCGTCAACAAGGACGACGCCAAGAAGATCAAGGACCAGCTCACCGCGGCTGGCGCCACCGTCGAGATCAAGTAACCGCTCCCGGGTCCTTTCGCGGACGGGCGGGGCCCCACGTCCCCCGCCGGTCGCGCGCGTGACCCGCGAGCGTCCAGAGGCGTGCCGGCGACCTCCTCCTGACGAGGGGCGCCGGCATCGCCGTTTGAAGAAACCAGGAGCCTTTCCCGCCGTCAGGGAGACCGAATGCCCGCCAGCGTCCAGCAGAACTTCCGCACCCGCAAGAGCTTCGCGAAGATCCAGAAGATCATCGACATCCCGAACCTCATCAACATCCAGAAGCAGTCATACGAGAAGTTCCTGCAGGCGGACGTCGCACCGGACAAGCGGGAGGACGTTGGGCTCCAGGGCGTCTTCAAGTCGGTCTTCCCCATCCGGGACTTCAACGAGACCAGCTCGCTCGAGTTCGTGAGCTACAACCTCGAACGACCGAAGTACGACGTCGACGAGTGCCACCAGCGGGGGATGACCTACTCCGCCCCGATCAAGGTGGTGGTACGCCTGGTGGTCTGGGACAAGGACGAGGAGACCGGCGCCCAGTCGATCCGCGACGTGAAGGAGCAGGAGGTCTACTTCGGCGAGATCCCGCTCATGACCCAGAACGGGACCTTCATCATCAACGGGACCGAGCGGGTCGTCGTCAGCCAGCTCCACAGGAGCCCCGGCGCCTTCTTCGACCACGACAAGGGCAAGAGCCACAGCTCGGGCAAGCTGCTCTACAACGCCCGGATCATCCCCTACCGGGGCTCCTGGATCGACTTCGAGTTCGACCACAAGGACCTGCTCTACGTCCGCATCGACCGGCGTCGGAAGCTGCCGGCCACGGTGCTGATCCGCGCCCTCGGGGCCGTGCCGGACACCGCGAAGAAGAACCCCATCGAGTTCCGCGGCACCACCGAGGAGATCCTCAACTACTACTACGCGACCGAGACCATCTACCTGAACTCGGCGACGGACTACGAGAAGTCGGTCGAGCTCGAGCTGCTCCCCGGCCAGCGCGCCACCCGCGACATCAAGACCAAGTCCGGAGAGGTGATCGTCAAGAAGAACCGCAAGTTCACCCGCGGGGCGATCAAGAAGCTCGAGGCGGCGAAGATGCGCACGCTCCCCATCGACGCCGACGAGCTGTTCACCAAGGTCTCCGCCTACGACGTGGTGGACGAGGCCACCGGCGAGGTGATCCTCGAGTGCAACGAGGAGGTCAGCCAGGAGAAGGTGGACGAGCTCCTCAAGCGGGGCATCAAGGAGTTCAAGGTCCTCTTCATCGACAACCTCAACGTGGGCCCCTACCTGCGTGAGACGTTGATGCTGGACAAGATCGACACGCCCGAGCAGGCGATCATGGAGATCTACCGGCGGCTGCGGCCCGGCGATCCCCCGACGCCCGAGACGGCGATCAATCTCTTCACCAATCTCTTCTTCAACCCCGAGCGCTACGACCTCTCCAAGGTCGGCCGCCTCAAGCTGAACTTCAAGTTCGGCCTCGAGGAGCCGCTCGACGGGCAGATCCTCACCAAGCGCGACATCCTCGAGGTCATCCGCTACCTGATCGACCTCAAGAACGGGCGGGGGACGATCGACGACATCGACCACCTCGGCAACCGCCGCGTCCGCGCGGTGGGCGAGCTGCTCGAGAACCAGTACCGCATCGGCCTGGTGCGCATGGAGCGGGCGATCAAGGAGCGCATGAGCCTCCAGGAGATCGAGACCCTCATGCCCCACGATCTGATCAACGCCAAGCCGGTGACGGCGGTGATCAAGGAGTTCTTCGGGTCGAGCCAGCTCAGCCAGTTCATGGACCAGACCAACCCCCTGTCGGAGGTGACGCACAAGCGACGCCTCTCGGCCCTGGGCCCGGGCGGTCTGACCCGCGAGCGCGCCGGGTTCGAGGTGCGCGACGTGCACCCCACGCACTACGGCCGGATCTGCCCCATCGAGACGCCGGAAGGGCCGAACATCGGCCTCATCGCCTCGCTCTCCACCTTCGCCCGGGTGAACGAGTTCGGCTTCGTCGAGACCCCCTACCGCAAGGTCGAGGCGGGGGCGGTCACCGGCGAGACCGCCTTCTACTCGGCGCTGGAGGAGGAGAAGCACACCATCGCCCAGGCGAACGCCGAGTTCGACAAGCGCGGCAAGTTCGTCAACGAGCTGGTGTCCAGCCGCCGCGGGGGCGAGTTCGTCCAGGCCAAGCCCGAGGACGTGGATCTGATGGACGTCTCGCCGAACCAGCTGGTCTCGGTGGCCGCCTCCCTCATCCCCTTCCTCGAGAACGACGACGCCAACCGCGCGCTGATGGGCAGCAACATGCAGCGCCAGGCGGTGCCGCTGCTCCGCACCCAGTCCCCGCTGGTGGGGACGGGCATGGAGGCAGTGGTGGCCCGCGACTCGGGTGTCACCTGCGTCGCGCGCCGCGACGGCGTGGTGGAGGCCGTGGACGCGAGCCGCATCGTGGTGAAGGCCGACGTCGGGAACGTGACCGACGTGGGCTCCGAGGTCGACATCTACAACCTGCTCAAGTACCAGCGGAGCAACCAGAACACCTGCCTCAACCAGAAGCCCATCGTCCGCAAGGGCGACCGGGTGAAGAAGGGCGACGTCATCGCCGACGGGCCCGCGACCGAGACCGGTGAGCTGGCGCTGGGGGCGAACGTGGTGGTCGCGTTCATGCCCTGGCAGGGCTACAACTTCGAGGACTCCATCCTCCTCAGCGAGCGGCTGCTCAAGGACGACACCTTCACCTCGATTCACATCGAGGAGTTCGAGTGCATCGCCCGGGACACCAAGCTGGGCAAGGAGGAGATCACCCGCGACATCCCCAACGTCGGCGAGGAGGCCCTCAAGGACCTCGACGAGTCGGGCATCATCCGCATCGGCGCCGAGGTGAAGCCGGGCGACGTCCTGGTGGGCAAGATCACCCCCAAGGGCGAGACCCAGCTCAGCCCCGAGGAGAAGCTGCTCCGGGCCATCTTCGGAGAGAAGGCGGGCGACGTCCGCGACAGCTCACTCCGCGTTCCCCCCGGCGTCACCGGCACCATCATCGGGGCCAAGGTGTTCAGCCGGAAGGGAGTGGAGAAGGACGAGCGGGCCAAGCAGATCGAGTCCGCCGATGAGGCCAAGCTCCTCAAGGACCAGAACGACGAGATCAAGGTCATCCAGGACTCGGCCTTCGCCCGGCTCCGGAAGATGCTGACCGGCAAGGAGGTCGAGGGCCGGCTGATCGACGACAAGGGCAAGGTCCTGCTCAAGAAGGGTGACGTGCTCGACGACGAGCTGCTCTCCACCGTGCCCTACCGGTACTGGAACGAGGTCAGCGTCGGCGAGCCGCTGGACAGCAAGGTCCGCGACATCCTCAAGAGCCTCGAGGAGCAGAAGGAGGCCGTGAAGCTGGTCTTCGGGGAGAAGATCGCCCGCATCAAGAAGGGCGACGAGCTCCCGCCCGGTGTCATCAAGATGGTCAAGGTGTACGTGGCCATCAAGCGCAAGCTCGCGGTGGGCGACAAGATGGCTGGCCGCCACGGAAACAAGGGCGTGGTCAGCCGCGTCCTTCCCGAGGAGGACATGCCTTACCTCGAGGACGGCCGTCCGGTGGACATCGTCCTCAACCCGCTCGGCGTCCCGAGCCGGATGAACATCGGGCAGATCCTCGAGACCCACCTGGGCTGGGCGGCCCGCGGCGTGGGCGAGCGGCTGCAGAAGTTCATCGAGGAGAAGTGGAGCGGAGAGCAGCTGCGCAAGGAGCTGAAGAAGGTCTACGACGACAGGGCGTTCGGGGAGTTCCTCGACTCGCTACCGGACAGGGAGGTCGTCACCCTCTGCGAGCGGCTCCGCCGGGGCATCCACGTCTCCACCCCGGTGTTCGACGGGGCCCGGGAGAACGAGATCCACTCCCTCCTGGACGAGGCGGACCTCCCGCGCTCGGGCCAGATGGTGCTCTTCGACGGACGCACCGGTGACCCGTTCGACCAGAACGTCACCGTCGGCGTGATGTACATGCTGAAGCTCCACCACCTGGTGGACGAGAAGATCCACGCCCGGAGCATCGGGCCCTACAGCCTGGTCACCCAGCAGCCGCTGGGCGGCAAGGCACAGTTCGGCGGACAGCGGCTCGGGGAGATGGAGGTCTGGGCGATGGAGGCCTACGGCGCGGCCTACACGCTTCAGGAATTCCTCACCGTGAAGTCCGACGACGTCGTGGGCCGGACCCGGATGTACGAGGCGATCGTCAAGGGCGACAACGTGCTCGAGTCGGGCCTGCCCGAGTCGTTCAACGTGCTCCTCAAGGAGCTCCAGTCGCTCGCCATGGACGTCGAGCTGCTCGAGAGCGCCCCTCCCGAGAGGCAGCGATCCCTCGGGGACGGATTCGACGGGGAGCCGCGTAAGACCGGAACCGACGCCTGACGTGTTTCCGGCGCTCCGCAGGACGGGGGGCGCTGCTTGAGAATCGATGTGGTGGCCGGGCCCCCGCGCGGATGCGCGACCCCGGCTGGACGTGAACGAAAGACTTCGGAGGCAACGTGAAGGACATCTTCAACTTCTTCGAGAAGCCGAAGGACCCGCTGTCGTTCCAGGCGATCCGCGTCGCGCTGGCGAGCCCGGACAAGATCCGGCAGTGGTCCCACGGCGAGGTGAAGAAGCCGGAGACCATCAACTACCGCACCTTCAAGCCGGAGCGGGACGGCCTGTTCTGCGCCCGAATCTTCGGCCCGGTGAAGGACTACGAGTGCAACTGCGGCAAGTACAAGCGCATGAAGCACCGCGGGGTGGTGTGCGAGAAGTGCGGCGTCGAGGTGATCCAGTCGAAGGTCCGCCGCGAGAGGCTGGGGCACATCACCCTGGCCACGCCGGTGGCCCACATCTGGTTCCTCAAGAGCCTGCCGAGCCGCATCGGAAACCTGCTCGACATCACGCTCAAGGATCTGGAGAAGGTCCTCTACTGCGAGAGCTACATCATCATCGACCCCAAGGCGACGCCGCTGGTCAAGGGCGAGCTCGTCAGCGAGGAGAAGCTGCACCGCCTCTACCAGGAGCACGGTGAGGACAGCTTCCTCGCCGGGATGGGCGGCGAGGCGGTCCGCGAGATGCTCCGCGGCATCGACGTCCACAAGCTCTCGGAGGAGCTCCGCCGCGAGATGCGGGAGACCAACTCCGAGGCCAAGCGGAAGAAGATCGCCAAGCGCCTCAAGGTGGTCGAGGCGTTCCGCGTCTCCGGCAACCGGCCGGAGTGGATGATGCTCGACGTCATCCCGGTCATCCCGCCCGACCTCCGGCCCCTGGTTCCGCTGGACGGCGGACGCTTCGCCACCTCGGACCTCAACGACCTCTACCGGCGGGTCATCAACCGGAACAACCGGCTGAAGCGGCTCCAGGAGCTCAACGCCCCGGACATCATCATCCGCAACGAGAAGCGGATGCTGCAGGAGGCGGTGGACGCGCTGTTCGACAACGGCCGGCGCGGCAAGACCATCACCGGCCCGAACAAGCGGCCGCTGAAGTCGCTCTCGGACATGCTGAAGGGCAAGCAGGGCCGGTTCCGCCAGAACCTGCTCGGCAAGCGGGTGGACTACTCCGGCCGCTCGGTGATCGTCGTCGGCCCGGAGCTCAAGCTCCACCAGTGTGGCCTGCCGAAGATCATGGCCCTCGAGCTGTTCAAGCCCTTCATCTACAACAAGCTGGAAGAGAAGGGTTACGTCACCACCATCAAGAGCGCGAAGAAGATGGTGGAGCGCGAGCGTCCCGAGGTGTGGGACATCCTCGAGGAGGTCATCCGCGAGCACCCGGTCCTCCTCAACCGTGCCCCCACCCTGCACCGCCTCGGCATCCAGGCCTTCGAGCCGGTGCTGATCGAGGGCAAGGCGATCCAGCTGCACCCGCTGGTGTGCGCGGCCTTCAACGCCGACTTCGACGGCGACCAGATGGCCGTCCACGTCCCGCTCTCCGTCGAGGCTCAGATGGAGGCGCGGGTGCTGATGATGAGCACCAACAACATCCTCAGCCCGGCGAACGGCAAGCCCATCATCGTGCCGACGCAGGACATGGTGCTCGGCATCTACTACATGACCCGCCCCCGCGAGTTCGCGAAGGGCGAGGGCCGGGTCTTCGCCTCGCCCGAGGAGGTCCGGGCCGCGTACGACCACGGCGAGGTCGAGCTCCAGGCCAAGATCATCTGCCGCATCGACGGGGTCCGGAAGGAGACCACCGTGGGCCGGGTCCTGCTCTCGGACATCGTCCCGAAGAAGGTCGGCTTCGACGCGATCAACAAGGTCCTCGACAAGAAGGCGCTCGGGGCGCTGATCGACCTCTGCTACCGCCTCACCGGTGAGAAGGAGACCGTCCTCCTCGCCGACCGCATCCGGAGCCTCGGGTACACCCACGCGACCCGCGCGGGCATCTCCATCGCCCTCAAGGACATGAAGATCCCGCCCCGGAAGCAGGAGTTCCTCGACTACGCCCGGAAGGAGGTGGCGGAGATCGAGAACCAGTACCTGGAGGGCCTGATCACCGACGGCGAGCGCTACAACAAGGTGATCGACATCTGGGCCGAGGTCACCGAGAAGGTGGCCGGGGAGATGATGCAGCAGATCTCCCAGGAAGAGGTCCAGGGCGAGGGCCCGGGCGGGAAGAAGGAGACCCGGAAGCAGCCGTCCTTCAACCCCATCTACATCATGGCCGACTCGGGGGCGCGCGGCTCCGCCCAGCAGATCCGTCAGCTGGCCGGGATGCGCGGCCTGATGGCCAAGCCCTCGGGCGAGATCATCGAGACCCCCATCACCGCGAACTTCCGCGAGGGGCTCTCGGTGCTGCAGTACTTCATCTCGACCCACGGCGCCCGGAAGGGTCTGGCCGACACCGCGCTCAAGACCGCCAACTCGGGTTACCTGACCCGGCGTCTGGTGGACGTCGCGCAGGACGCGATCATCACCGAGTACGACTGCGGAGCGATGGACGGTCTGGTCATCGGCGCCCTGGTCGAGGGCGGCGAGATCATCGAGCCGCTCGGCGAGCGCATCCTGGGCCGGGTGGCCCTGGACGACATCCACGATCCGGTCACCGGCGAGGTGCTGGTCCGGGCCAACGAGGAGATCGACGAGGGCAAGGTCGGCAAGATCGAGAACTCCGGCCTGGACAAGGTGAAGATCCGCTCGGTCCTCACCTGCCAGGCCCGGCGCGGCATCTGCGTCGAGTGCTACGGGCGTGACCTCGCCCGCGGCCGGAAGGTCTCCATCGGCGAGGCGGTGGGCGTCATCGCCGCCCAGTCGATCGGCGAGCCCGGCACCCAGCTGACGATGCGGACCTTCCACATCGGCGGCGCGGCGACCCGGCGCGCGGAGCAGTCCAGCCTCGAGAACCGGAACGCCGGCACGGTGAAGTTCAGCAACCTCAACACCGTGAAGCGGGCCGACGGGACGCTGGTGGTGATGAACCGGAACGGCGAGGTGCTCCTGGTCGACGACTCGGGCCGCGAGCGCGAGCGCTACCAGGTCATCTACGGCGCCAAGCTGCTGGTGAAGGACGGCCAGAAGCTCGAGGGCCCGACGCTCCTCGCCGAGTGGGACCCGTTCGCGGTTCCGCTCCTCACCGAGGTCGGCGGCGTGGTGCGCTTCGACGACATCATCGAGGGCGTCACCATGTCCGAGACGCTCGACGAGGTCACCGGTCTCTCCCGGAAGACCATCATCGAGTCCAAGGACCCCGACGCCCGCCCGCGGATCACGCTCCGCGGCGAGGACGGCGAGGTGCTGACGCTGCCCACCTCCGGGCAGCCGGCCAGCTACTACCTGTCGCAGGGCTCGATCATCACCGTGAACGACGGTGACACCATCACCGCCGGCGAGGTGATCGCCAAGGCCCCGCGCGAGACCACCAAGACCAAGGACATCACCGGAGGTCTCCCCCGCGTGGCCGAGCTCTTCGAGGCCCGCAAGCCGAAGGACCACGCCATCATCGCGGAGATCGACGGGGTGGTCTCGTTCGGCAAGGACACCAAGGGGAAGCGGAAGCTGATCATCACCCCCGAGGTGAACGGCGAGCAGCGGACCGACCTGGCCAAGGAGTACCTGATCTCCAAGGGCAAGCACATCAGCGTGCACTCCGGCGACCGGGTGCGGGCCGGCGAGCCGATGATGGACGGCGCGGCCAACCCGCACGACATCCTCAAGGTCCTGGGCGAGAAGGAGCTGGCCCGCTACCTGGTGGACGAGGTGCAGGAGGTCTACCGGCTGCAGGGCGTGAAGATCAACGACAAGCACATCGAGACCATCGTCCGGCAGATGCTCCGCCGGGTGCGGGTCACCGACGTCGGCGACACCAGCTTCCTCGTCGACGAGCAGGTGGAGCGCTGGGTGTTCGAGGAGGAGAACGACAAGGCGATCAACCGCGGCGAGAAGCCGGCCGCGGGCGAGCCGCTGCTCCTCGGCATCACCAAGGCGTCGCTCTCCACCGAGTCGTTCATCTCCGCCTCCTCGTTCCAGGAGACGACGAAGGTGCTCACCGAGGCCGCGATCAACGGCAAGGTGGACTACCTGCGCGGCCTCAAGGAGAACGTCATCATGGGCCGGCTGATCCCCGCCGGAACCGGGCTGCCGCAGTACAAGCACCTCGACCTCGAGGTGGAGAGCCCGGCCGACGAGATCAGCAGAGTCGAGGCGGAGCTGGCGGGGGCCCACGAGGACGGGTCGATGCTGCCGCCCGAAACGGCGCTCCCGCCGCTGGGGACCACCTCCAGCGCCACCTGAGCCGCGCTCCGGCGCGACCCCGGGAAGTCTTTCGAGGGCCGTCCCCGTCCTGCGAGGCGGGGGCGGCCCTCGTGCTTCCGGGCAGCGCCCGATGTGATCGCCATGCCCCGATGGGCCGTGTCGGCGTGGTCACAACCGGAGCGCGCAGCCGTGCACATTGCCGGCCCACGAGCGCGGACAACCCTGCGGCTCCCGGAGCTCTGCTCGGCTCATTCGGTTGCGGGCCGAATGTTGCAGGAGGGGTCGCCCAAGGGGTGAACCATGCACTTGGGACCTGCGTCTTCGGGGTGGCGAGCCGCTCGCTGGGCGTTCCTGGGGCTGCTCCCGCTCGTGCTCGCGGGAGCGGTGAGCTCTCCGGGCACCGGTGGCGGCTCGGACGCCGGGAGCGGAGGAGGCGGATCGGACTCGGGCATCCCGCAGCAGCACTGCGGCCCGATGGACGTCGCCTTCGTGCTCGACGTGACCGGGAGCATGGGTGGGGCGATCGGAAGCGTGAAGGCCGCGATCCCACAGCTCCTGGACCAGATCGTCGCCGCGTCGGGAGGTGACTACCGCGCCGAGCTGGTGGTGTTCCACGACGACGTGGAGGTGCTGGTGCCGTTCGCCGCGGGGAACCGGACGGACATCCAGAACCAGGTGAGCGGGCTCTTCGCCTCCGGCGGCAACAACGAGCCCGAGGCCTCCGACGAGGCGCTCCGCACGGTCATCGATGCGCTCGGGCCCCGGCCGCACCAGACCGGCACCGCGCTGCCGTTCCGGAGCACGGCGCTGAAGATCATCGTGCTCGTCACCGATGCTCACCCGGGCGGATTCGACGACACCTACACCCCCGGGGTGGATGACGTGAACGCGAACCAGCGGGCGCTCGACGCGGCGGCCGCGGGCATCAAGATCTCGGCGGTCTACATCCCCGACGGACCGAGCGGACCGATCCCGGACATCGTGGCGATCATGCAGAACTACGCCACGAAGACCGGCGGCATCTACGTGCAGACCCAGCCGGACGGCACGGGCACCTCCGACGCGATCCGGGAGATCATCTCCGAGTGCGGCGGCGGCCCGCCCCCCGACGGTGGCACGCCGGACGGAGGCGGCGGCGGTGGGAACGGCGACGTGCACTTCCGCACCTTCGCGGGTCAGGCCTACGACTTCCAGCGGCCCGGCTGCCTGCGGCTGGCCGAGTCCCGGTCGTCGGGGAGCAACGTGGCGCTGCAGATCGACACCCGGCCGTGGGTGAACAACGCCGACACGTCGGTCACCAACCGCCTGGCGCTCTCGATCCCCGACGGGCGGGCGAGGCCCTACACGCTGGTGCTCGACATCGCCGCGCCACACCTGACCATCGAGGGCAACGGCGACAGCCTGCCGGTGGTCGTCGGGAATCTCGACGGGATCGGCTGGGTGGCCTTCAAGGAGCCCGGGACGCTGAAGCTCCTCGCCGACGTCCAGGTCGCCCGCAAGAGCTTCGGCGGGACGATCGGCTACGAGTACCTGGTCACCTACCACGGCGGGACGAGCGACGGCTCGCAGGTCCATGCCATCGCCTTCCCGACCTACATGAACGTGACGATGATCCCCGTGCCTGGCTTCTCGGTCGAGGGGATGGCCGGGAGCTCGCCGGGGCGGTCGGCGCTGAACTTCGGTGACGGGTCGGGAGCCACGGCCACCGTGGCCCAGCTCCGGAGCAACGTGGCGACGCTCAACGCCTTCGCCCGGAGCTGGTCCACCGAGGTGAGCGGCACGCTCTTCCCCAGCGGCTGTCCGGGGACGGTCGAGACCCAGGACGCGATCATCGCGCCGACGGCGGCGCAGCAGGCGGCGGTGGCGGCCACCTGTCAGGCGAACGGCATCGGCCCCGACGCCGGCGCCGCGTGGGAGGGGTGCATCTTCGACGCGGTCGTGGGTGGCGCGCCCGCGGCGTACAACGCCGGCGTCACCTACACCCGCCAGCAGCTGGGGAAGCCCGCCGGTACGCCGGCTCCCATCCAGCAGACGTTCGGCGGTGCGGACGCGGGCACGTCGAGGACGTCGAAGACGGACTGAGCAGCGAGGCGGCGCCGCATCGCTCA
>Ga0335080_10000947_pt1 | contig 27641 bp, 19 predicted proteins | sample Lox_Sample_34_FD_206720 | JGI IMG/M metagenome (GOLD analysis project Ga0335080, IMG submission 206720) | Soil microbial communities from Loxahatchee National Wildlife Refuge, Florida, United States - Lox_Sample_3.4 | ecosystem: Environmental > Terrestrial > Soil > Wetlands | place: USA... | reverse complement strand
GCTGGCCTATCGCCCGGCGGTCCTCGGGCAGGCCCGACTGCACTACGTGGACAAGAAGTCGGCGGTGGACACCTGGCTCACGGTCGCGCTGCTCGCGCCGGTGGACGGCGCGGCGGTTCGCTGGGACAAGGCCGAGGAGCTTCCCGGCGATGCCAGCACGCGTCTGGGCAGCGGGCCCGCCGAGGGATCCAGCTTCGAGGACGCTCCGGCGTCGGTGACCAACTCCGGGGCGTGGGCCGAGTGGAAGAAGTCGCTCGCCGCGGCACTCTACCAGTCGAGGCCGCTGAAGCTGTTTCGCTGTGACGCGCTGGACGCGGTGTCGACCGCGGGAGAATCGCTGGCCGAGTTCAAGGCTCGCCTCGTTCACTCGGGTCGCGAGCAGCGGGACGCCGATGTCGAGGCGCTGCGCAAGCGATGGGCGCCGAAGCTCCAGACGCTCCAGAATGCCGTTCAGCGCGCCCAGAAGGCGCTGGCAGATCAGCAGTCGCAGGCGTCCGGGCAGACGCTCGACACGGTCGTGACACTGGGCACGACGCTCCTGGGCGCGTTCCTCGGGCGAAAGACGCTGAGCGTCACCAACCTCAACCGGGCCCGGACGGCGCTGCGGAGCGGGAGCCGTACGGTGAAGGAGCGCCAGGACGTGGGCACTGCCGAGCAGCAGCTCGAGACGGCGAAGAAGCAGCTCGCCGACGCCGAGGTCGAGTTCCAGGAGGAGGCCCAGAAGCTCGCGGTCTCGGCCGCCCCCGAGACCGTGGGCGTCGCGGAGTTCAGCATTCCGCCGCGCAAGTCGGACATCGCCGTGGGAAACCTCCTCCTTGCCTGGATCCCCTGGCGCACCGGACCGGACGGCGTCCCCGCCCCGGCCTCCGCCCTCGGGTGAGCCGGGCCGCGGAAAGTGTCCGGCGGAAGTGTCGCCGCGGAAAGTGTCCCGCGGAAAGTGTCAAACACCTTCGAGGCCCCTTCGAGTCCTCGTTCAGGGCCTCTCGCCGCCCCTCGCCACCCACCAGCGTCCGGGAGGGCTATCGGGAAACGCGTATGCCCCACCACGGTCCAAAGCACTTCGAGACCAGGGGCTTAGGCGTGACGGTGTCAAACACCGGGGTCAAAGGTGTCAAACACCTTCGGTGTCCCTTCGGGGTCCCAGACGCCGAGGACTACCGGGATTCCGCCGTTGACCAGACGGTGAACCTGGTCCGGCGCTCGGCCCCCCGCGCGCAGAAGTCTGTCCGGATCGTCCACCAGCAGCGCCCACCTCCATGTTCCGAAGCGCCCTCGAAGCGTCGTCGCCAGCGACGTATCGAATACCTCGAGGCCGTGACGGACGCCCACGCGCAGCCCGTACGGGAGGTTGCCCACGATGAGCCCGGGCGTGAGAAGCCCGGGAGCGACATTGGACACGTCGAGGCGCTCGAGGCGGAGCTCCTCGAGCACCCCCGCCCGGCGAGCATTGCGCCGGGCCGTCCCGAGGGCACCCGCGTTCAGGTCCGTTCCCACAATGGGCGCACGAGCGTGCGCCCGGACCTGCGCCCGAAGCCGCTCGCGGCGCCCGGCCCAGTCGACCCTTGCCGCCTCGGGCCAGCGCTCCGCTGCGAAGCTCCGCCCGAGCCCCGGCGCGACCCCCCGAGCAACGAGCGCAGCCTCGATGACGAGCGTCCCGGAACCGCAGACCGGGTCCCAGACCGGCCGGTCCGTCCGGTGCCCCGAGAGCACGAGCACACCCGCCGCCAAGGTCTCGCGCAGCGGCGCGCGTGACACCTCCTGGCGCCATCCGCGCCGGTGGAGCAGCGTCCCACCCACGTCCGCCGAGAGCGCCGCCACCCCCTCGGCAACCCGGAGCACCAGGCGAGGGACACCTCCCTCCCGGTCGTCTCCGCTGGCCCGGGACACGGGACGACCCCAGAGGCGGGCAAGCCGCCCCGGAAGCACGGCCCCTGCAGGCGCTCCCGGCGTGCGGACCGTCAGCTCGATCATCACCCGTCCCCCCGGCGCGGCGAGCCCCTCCAGCGTGACGGACTGCAGATACCTCTCGACGTCACTCCAGCGTCGCACGGGCGTCTCGATCAGGCGGAGCAGCACTCGCTCCGCCACCCGAAGAACGAGCACCGCCTGCGCGTGTACTCCTGGCGGTCCCTCCAGCTCGACGCCGCCGGCGACCCGCTTCACCCGGCCCAACGAGCCCGCCTCGATCTCGAGCACCCCCTCGAGGCCCGGGAGACACTGGACGAACACTCGCTCGACCTCACCCGGTTGGCCCATCCCCGGTCGCCCCGTTATGCGAGCATCCACGCGTGCCGCCCGAACGCACCAAGCCCCAGACCTTCGAGGTCGTCGTCACCGCGGTCATCCGCGAGACCGCAGACACCGTCACCCTGGTGCTCGACGCGCCTGAGATTCCCCCTTATCGCGCCGGGCAGTTCCTGACGATCGATCCTCACGTGTTTCCGGTCCTCGCCGCGCAGATCGCCTATCTCGAGCATCTGAAGGGCGGCAAGAAGGAGCTGGTGCGGGCCTACTCCATGGCCTCCGCGCCGCACGAGCCGCTCGCAATCACCATCAAGGAGGAGCCCTACCGGCCCGGCGACCTGCATGCGCCGCTGCTCTCTCCCCTCCTGGTCCACGCCACGCCGGTCGGAGCACGGTTTTCCGTCGTCGGCTTCACCGGCCCCTACACCCTGCCGCCGGACATCGAGCAGCGGACCGACCACGTCGTCCACCTGGTCGCCGGCTCGGGCGTGGTTCCGAACTTCAGCATCGTGAAGGACTCGCTCCGCAACCACCCCAAACTCCGGCACACCTTCATCGATACCAACAAGACCTGGGACGACATCATCTTCCGCGAGGGACTGCAGCGCCTCGTCACCGAGCACCCCGGTCGGCTCCGGCTCGTGCACACCCTGACCCGCCAGAGCGACCTCGCCGGGCTGCCACCTGGCGTTCGCCAGGGGCGCCTCACCGCCGAGCTGCTCCGCGAGCTCATCCCGGACAGCGGCACAGCACTCGCCTACCTCTGTGGGCCGGCGATCGCCTCCTGGGAGAGGAAGAAGGCACTCGAGGCCGGTACTGCTCCAACCCCCCGCTTCCTCGAGTCCACCATCGCGAATCTCCAGTCGGTGGGCTTCACCCCCGCGCGCATCAAGCGCGAGGCCTACGGCTAGAGCCTCCGGATCCGGCCCGTGGTCTTCACCGAAATCCCTCGTCCGAACGCGGACATGGCACCGATCCCGTCGCGGAAGGTGTCAAACACCTCCGAGGAGGTGTCAAACACCTTCCACGGCAACACCCTGCGGCGGAAGCGCCCTGACCAGCGCCGGCAGCACCCCGGTGTCCGCGAGCAGCGCCTCGAGCCGCTTCCGCGCATCCCGCGACTCCTTCCGCACCTTCTTCCCGAGGATCAGCTCGTTCTTCAGCGAGTGCTCCCACCCGGTGAGCTCCGTCACCGTCACCGAGTACCCGTGCGCCTCGAGCACCAGCGCCCGGATCACGTTCGTCAGGTGCGAGCCGAGCTCCCGCCGGTGCCAGGGATGACTCGCCAGCGCCGCCATCGCCGCCGACGGCGGCGGCCGCTCCCGCAGCTGCCGCGCCACTTCCGCCTGGCAGCACGGAACCACCGCCACGTGGTCCACGTTGTGCCGGATGGCCGCGGCCAGCGCATCGTCGGTCGCCGTGTCGCAGGCGTGCAGCGCGGTCAGCAGATGGAACCGCTCCGGCCACGGCGCCGACGCCAGCGGCGACGTCACGAATCGCATCCGCCCGAACCCGAGCCGCCGCGCCCGCTCCTCGCTCCGCGCCGTCAGCTCCGCCCGAGCCTCGATCGACAGCAGCTCCCCTTTCTCCTGTCCCCGGAAGAACAGCTCGTAGAGCACGAAGCCCAGGTACGCGTTGCCACTCCCCGCATCCACCACCAGCGGCCGCCCGAACCGCGCGAACACGTCCTCCACCGCCGGCCGGAGCAGCCCCACCAGGTGGTTGACCTGCTTCAGCTTGCGGAGCGCGTCCGCGTTCAGGTCCCCGTCCCGGGTGAGGAGGTGCAGCTCGCGCAAGAGCTCCGGCGACTGCTCCGGAAGGAGCTCTCGCCGCACCTCGCCCGCTTTCACCTGTCGTCTCAAGATTCGGGGAGGCAGCTGCGTGCCGCGCGCCCGCCCTCAGACGGGGACGACCTCGACCACCTCGGGCACCACCTCGCGCAGCCGGTTCTCGATGCCCATCTTCAACGTCATCGTCGACGACGGGCAGCCCGAGCACGACCCACGCATGTGCAGGTAGGCCACGCCGTTCTCGAACCGGTCCAGCGTGATGTCCCCGCCGTCCTGCATCACCGCCGGGCGAATCTCGAGGTCGAGGATCTGCCGGATCTTCTCCTCCACGGCGCTCCCGCTCGCCACGGTCCCCAGCTCCTCCAGCGCCCCCGCCGCGACCACCGGCTCGTCCGCCCCCAGATGGGCGTCCAGCGTGGCCATCACCGCGTCGTTGAGCGCATCCCACTCGCCCGCCTCGCCCTTCGTGACGGTGACGAAGTTGCTGCCCAGCATCACCCCGCTCACTCCCTCGATGCCCATCAGCTTCGAGGCGAGGGGAGACCGCGCCGAGGCCGCCTCCGGGCTGGTGAAGTTCAGGGCGCCCCGCGGAAGCAACGTGCGGTCCACCACGTACTTGAGGGTGCTCGGATTGGGGGTCCACTCGAGCTGGATGTTCACGGACATGCCCGACCTTTAAGGCCGCGGCGCCTGGACTTCAACCGGTGGGAGCCCGGGCGGGGGGCGTGACGTCGCTTCCTCCCCCGCGGGGCCCCCGACCCCCATGGAAGCGACGCCACGCCTCTCGTCGTTCCATGAACGCTCGGCCGGTGGGTTTTTCCTCACTCCGCCCGACGCCGGCGCCACCACCGGCCCGCGCCGAGCCCCACGAAGGCCAGCACGACCACGGCGACCCCCAGCGGAAGCAACGGCGGGACCTCGACCGCCCGCGGCCGCGCCCGGGCGTCCCCCAGGAGGACCACCCCCGCCCAGGCGGCCGCCGGCGCCCCGTGGCGAATCCCCTCGCGCTTCGCGGCTACCACCGCCTCGCCGATGCTCGCCCCGCGACCGAGGGATCGGTACATCGCGCTGAAGAATGCTCCTGCCTCGTCGTCCCGCGCCCGGTCCAGCGTTCCCACCACCGCCGTCGCCCCGGCGCCGAAGAACGCCCGCGCGAGGCTCATCACCCCCTCGCCGCGAAAGACGGGCCCCGCCGACGTCTCGCATCCGGCCAGGACCACGGTCTTTCCCGCCAGCCCGAGCCGCGAGATCTCCCTCGGCTCGAGCCGCCCGTCCTCGAACGGGCTCCCGGGCGCCAGCACCACCGCGGCATGCTCCGGGTCACGCTCGTCGGTGACCGCGTGCGTGGCCAGGTGGAGGAGTGAGACGCCCTCCAGGTTCGCGGACTTGAGGAAGGACTCCGAGGCCGGCGGCCCGGTGCGGAGCTCGCTGCCGCGGGGGAATGCCGAGAGCGCCACCTCGGCCTCGCTCCTCGCGTGCACGAGCGCACCGAACACCGCGTCGCGCCGGACCGCCCGTCGCGCCGAAGGGTCCGCCGGGTCGGCGAGGACGAGGATCTTCCCCGGGGGCAGCCGGGGCGCCGCGCGGGACCGGAGCCACAGCCCCGCCGAGGGCGCGACCGACACCTCGAAGCGCTCGGCCAGGTAGGGCGAGCCGATGCCCGCCGACAGCGCGTCGAAGGGGAGCCGGTGGAGCGGCCCGTCCGCGACGACGATCAGCCGCTCGATGCCCCGCGGCAGGACCCGCAGCGCCTGCCCGAGCAGCTCCTCGTGAAGCCTGCCCCCGGCTCCCCGATCGGACCCATCGCGCCGCTCGAGCAACCCGGTCCACGCCCGGATCTGGGGCTCGAGCACGTCGGCGTCGGGGATGCGGAACGCCTTCGCCCCGCCGGCGCTCACGACCGTGACCCAGGAGCTGCCGTCCCGGTACGGCGCGTCCATCGCCGCCTCGGAGCGCCACACCTCGAAGCTGAGCAGCGCCTCGTCCGGCTCCAGCGCGGCCCGGATCTGCCCGAGGCTCGGAGGCTTCAACGGCGACAGGGCTCCGCCGAAGGGCCCGCTCCGGTCCTGTGCCAGCAACGTCTCCATCAGGCCCCTCGCCCGGAGACGTTCCATGACCTGGAACGCGTCGTCGATCGCCGACCCGTCGTCCGGCACGCCTTGCTCGACGAGCGCGGCGGCCAGGGAGCGATAGGCGAACGAGAGCGACTCCGCGTAGCGCAGGCGGACCGGAATGTCGCTCTGCTGCTCGCGGAGCACCTCGGCCCGATCGAGCGCGGCGAACCCGTCACTCCGGCCCAGCCAGTACTGCCCGACCCGGAAACGCACCCGCGAGCGCTCCACCAGGGCCCGCGCCATCTCGTAGACCCCCACCCGGGACGCGTTCTGGACCGTCTCGTCGGCGACCTGGAGTGCCTCCTCGAGTCGTGGCGGCTGCGCCGACGCCAGCAGCTCCGCGAGCACCAGCTCCGGGTAGATCGGCGCGGTCCATCGTCCCCGCCGCCGGTAGTCGTCGAGCGTCGCGTACAGGAGCCCGAACGACTCGGACGTGGGGCCGAGCAGCAGCGCAAGCTGCACCCGGGTCGGAAGCGCGCCGATCTCCTGGGACCAGATGGTGACCCCCACCCGCTCCTCCTCCGCGAGGGCCTCGCGGACGAGACGCTCGGCCGCCTCGCGGCTCTCGAGCCCCTGGAGCGCCAGGTGCGCCGACGCCGCCGCCCGCCCACCGAGCGCCACCGCCCTCCGGGGATCCTCGGCGGCGAGCGCGTCCAGCAGCTCCCGGTACAGCTCCCGCTCCCGGCCGTAGTCCCGAACCATCCAGGCGAGGTGCGCACGCGCGTGCAGGCCCTCCAGCCGGAGCCAGAGGGAGGCCGGCTCCCCGAGAGCCAGGAGCCGCGCCTCGGCCCCCTCGGCCAGCGCGAGGTCGTCGACGGCGAAGGCGACCTTCATCCGCCAGATCTCCCACTGCTGCTGGAGCGCGCGCTTCCCGGAGAGCCGTGCCAGCTCGCCAGCCCGCCAGAGCAGGGCCGCGACCCGCTCGTCGCAGGTCACCGGAGCGATGCAGCGGGAGGAGATGTGCGAGGTGAGCGCGTAGAACTCGCCGGTGACGTCGTGCTCGCGGGCGAAGGCCGCGGCCGTCGCCTCCCACTCCCGCTCGTCCACCAGGTCCCCGGCCAACGCACGGACGAGGGCGCGGTACAGCCGGGGACGCGGGTCGTCCGGGGCCTGCCGGAGACGCGCCTCGAGGAACCGGAGGACCTCCTTCCGTTGCGTCCCCTGGTGGGGCAGGAGACAGGCGTAGCCGTCCAGCGAGCGAGGCTCGTGCGCCACCATCGATTCGCACTCGCCCACCGACGGCAGCGCGCTGGCGCAGGGGATTCTCCCTCCCACCAGCAAGAACCCCGACAGTCCGAAAACCTGGACGATCGCTCGCGAAAACCGGCCACCCATCGCGATCGGCGGACGTTACCCGAACTGCAACGTTGTGCTTACCTCGGACGCGCCGAATGGCTCGCACACCGGGGGACGACGCCCCGTCCCAGGCTCTCGACCCGGGCGACATCGAGCGCATCCGCCAGGTGCTGATCCGTGCAGTACAGCGGCACTGTCCACCTGCGCTCGCCGCCCAGCGGGAAGATCTCGTGCAGATGGCCCTGGTTCGCCTCGTGGAACGGGTCCGGCGTGAGGGAACCAGGGTGCAAGGGACGTCTTACCTCTGGAGAGTCGCGTACACGGTCGTCATCGACGAGATCCGCCGGCACCGCCGGCAGCAGCGCCAGTCCGAGCGGACCACGGATGGCGAGGGGGGCACGCCTGGGCCGGAGGCACGCTCGGAGATCCTCGACTGCCTTGCGCGGCTGCAAGAGAGGCGACGCACGGCGGTGACCTTGTTCCTGCAGGGCTTCCGGACGGTGGAGGTCGCCACGGCGCTCGGATGGACCGAGAAGCAGGCGGAGAACCTCGTCTACCGCGGACTCTCGGATCTGCGTGGTTGCCTCGACGGGGAGGACGGATGACCCAACCGCCGGACGACCTCGAGCGCCGCTTCCGGGCCGCTCTCGGCGACACCGGCGGGAGCGGGTGCCCCCCGGCCGACACGTACTGGGCCGCCGCGGCCGGCGAGCTCCCCCTCGAGCGCCTCCAGGCGCTGGTCGACCACGGCGCACGCTGCGCGCACTGCGCCGAGGCCTGGCGCATTCTGGCCGAGGTCCGGCGCGAGGCGGCGGCACCGGAGGCCGCGGTGGGTGCTCCGCGCCCGCTGGCAACCCGCCCCGCCCTACGCAAGCGAACGGCCCTGCTCCCGGTGGGCCTCTCGGCCCTGGCCGCGCTCGCCTTCTGGCTCGTTCTCCGTCCCGGACCGCCGCCCCCCCCGGGCGTGGAGCGCGGGAACGGAGCGGATGCCGTGCGCGCCGAGTCCTCGGTCTCCCAGCCGGCGCGCGAGATCGTCCTTCGCTGGTCCGAGGTGCCGGACGCCACCAGCTACAACGTCACTGTCCTCACCCCGGACCTGGTCGTGCTTCACCGGGCCATCGGCGTGACCGCGCGGGAGCTCCGGCTGCCCGAGGCGCTCGGCCAGCACGCGGGCACCCGGGTCCTCTGGAACGTCGATGCGGTGCTCCGGGACGGGCGAACCGTGGCCTCGCCGACCTTCGAGCTCCAGCTCCGCTGAGGGCTTAGAGCAGGTCGCAGGGCGTCCCGAGCGGCTGGCCGCTGTAGACGCCCAGGTCGGCGTAGATGAGCGCCACGTTGTCCTCCACCGGAAGGCTCTTCAGCGTCTGGCGCTTGCCCTTCTGGACCCAGGCGCTCTCCTTCTTGTCGAGCACCAGCCGCAGCTCGCCGCTCCGGGTGGAGAAGATGTCGCCCTCGGAGTCGCTCACCACGTTCACCATCTTCAACGGCTTCATCGAGCCACGCTGCCCGGTGTAGAGGCGGAACTCCATGCTTCCCTCGTCGCGGCGGCGATCGACGTAGTAGTAGGTGCCGGCGTCGTCGCGGGCCAGCGCGTAGGCCCGGAACTTCCAGCGCGGCGGATGGAACGTCGCCGCTCCGACCATCGCCGAGGCCTTCGGCGGCTCGAGCGGCTTGAAGACGGTCGTCCTCTCCCCGCACCAGAGCTTGTAGGTCCCCTCGTGCATCCCGAAGCTCGCGCCGTTGCGGTTGCGCACCCGCGGCTCCCAGAAGCTCCGGTCGAACGACTCGGTGCCGTTCGACCCGCCCCCGAACACCCGCTGCTGGTAGAACTCCTTGCCGTCGGCCGACCAGTAGAGGTGGTCCCAGATGCTGTCCCCGAAGGGGATGACGGCGAGGAAGTGTCCCTGGCCGTCCTCGACCACCACCAGCTTCTCACGCACCGCCGAGACGTCGAGTGGGTCCGTGGCCGGCTCGGCCGCGAGGGTCAGACGGAGCAGCAGGAGCGCGGCCGCTGGCGGGAGTGTCACGGTCGGCGGACGAGTATAGTCGAGCCCTGCCGATGGACGCTGGCCGCGACGTGCTGGATGTGGGTGCCGTGCTGGGCGAGACCTACCGAATCCAGGCCCTCATCGGCCGCGGCGGGATGGGGGCGGTCTGGGCTGCGGAGCATCTGCGCCTGCCGGGAAAGCACGTCGCGGTGAAGGTGCTGCTCGACGCTGCGGCCGGCGGCGAGGAGATGCTGCAGCGGTTCCGGCGCGAGGCGGAGATCGCCTCCCGGCTCGGCCATCCCAACATCGTCGAGGTGCTCGACTTCAACACCCTCCCCACCGGGCAGCCGTACATCGTCCTCGAGTACCTCCAGGGCGAGACGCTGGCTGGCCGGCTCGCCGGCGGTCGCCTCCAGCTGGAGGAGACGCTGGCCATCGCGCGTCAGATCGGCTCGGCGCTCCAGGCGGCGCACCGTGCCGGCGTCGTCCACCGTGACCTCAAGCCGGACAACGTCTTCCTCTGCACCCCCGAGGAGGACATGCCGACCAAGGTCAAGGTGCTCGACTTCGGCATCTCGAAGATCCGGGGCAGCCAGTCGCTCCGGACGCAGGACGCCGTCCTGATGGGGACGCCCCAGTACATGTCCCCGGAGCAGGCCATCGGGAAGAACACCACCATCGACGGCCGTACGGACGTCTTCGCGATGGGGGCCATGGTCTACGAGATGCTGGGAGGGCAGCCGGCGTTCGCCGGCGGCTCGCTCGCCGAGGTGGTGTATCGCGTGGTCCACGGCCAGCCCACGCCGCTCCGCGAGCTCGCCCCCGCGCTTCCGGAGAACGTCCTCGCCGCGGTGGAGCACGCCCTGCAGAAGGACCCCGCCGCCCGCCCCCAGGACATCGGCGCCTTCATCCTCGAGCTCACCGGCCGGCCCCTGCACAGCTTCCACACCGGCCAGCCCCGGGGAGTGGACTCGGCCCTCGGCCAGCCGATGGAGCCGACCCACACCCCGCACCCCACGGGCCCGACCGCGTCCTGGCCACGCACCCGCCTCTCGACCAAGGAGCCCCTTCGCTCCTCCGCGGTCACCGTCCCGCCCGCGGCGCCGAGGCCGCTGTGGCCCTTCCTCGCGGTGCTCGCGGTCGTTGGGCTGGCAGGGGGCGGCGCCGGCGTCCTGTGGATGAGCAAGCGCCGCGCACCGACGGTCCCGCCTCCCCAGCCGGGCCTCGCGCTCGAGCCGCTGAAGGCGATCGAGCCCCCGCCCCCGCCTCCGCCGGCAGCGCCCCAGACTGGCGCCCCCACACCTGCCGGGAGCAACCGACCGCCGGAGCGAGTGGCCTCGGCGCCGCCCGAGCCCGTGCGCGAGCGGCCGGCCGTTCACGAGAAGCCGCTCCGCAAGCAGCTCCACTCCACTCGGCCAGAGCCCGAGCCCACAGCACCGGCGGTCGCCTCGGCCGAGCCTCCGAAGGCCGTCGAGCCCCCGCCGCCGGACCCCGCCCCCCCGGCCGCCTCCGCGGACGGCGTCAGGCCCGAAACGCGCAAGCTCCTCGAGCAAGCCGAGGACGCGCTCACCAAGAACAAGCCGCTCGACGCCGCACGACTGGTCGATCAGAGCTTCTTCATCCAGAAGACGCCGCTCGGGTACGCCATCCAGGCCCGCGCGGCCTGCCAGCGGCGCGACGTCGGGGCGGCCCGCGCCGCCTTCCGGAACCTCTCGGACCCCCAGCTGAAGCAGCTCGTGCTCCACACCTGCGTGCGTCAGGGCGTGTGGCTGTTCTGAGCTCGAACGCTCGCCACCTTCCCGCGGGGCCCCTCGGCGTCCCTCCGGTCGAGTCTCGGGTGACGTCGGAGGAGCGCGGGTCCGCTCAGCGCGGCGCCCGGGCGACGAGCCCGTAGACCAGCGGCAGCTTCCGCCCGAAGCGGCGCATCCGGAATCGCCCCGGCGCGAACTCCTCCGTGTCGGGGAAGATGTCGTAGGGCGACCAGTCGAGCTCGGTCAGGCGCTCGAGCACGAGCCCCTCGCCGAGCAGGGCCGAGACGACGCTGCCGAGCCCGTGATTGAACCCCACGTCCCGCAGGCAAAGCGGCGCCGAGGGATCGGCGTAGGTGCCGGTCTGCTCGCTGACGATGGGATCGTCGGGCGCGTCGTACGGGTGGGCGACGTGCTCGCAGGCGTCGTCCCAGATCCAGACCACTGGATGGAACTCGATCAGGTGGAACGCGCCTCCGGGAGCGAGGCAGGCGGCGATGGCACGGGCCCAAGGCTGGAGGCGGGGGAGCCAGCCCACCACGCCGTAGGAGCTGAAGACGAGGTCGAAGCGCTCGCCGCCCAGCAGCGCCGGGGCGTCGTAGACGTTGCCCTCCACGAATCGAGCGGGGATGGCCAGCTCGGCGGCGAGCGCGCGTGCCGAGGCGATCGCCACGTCCGACAGGTCGAGCCCGGTCACCCGGGCGCCGAGCCTGGCCCAGCTGAGGGTGTCCTGCCCGAAATGGCACTGCAGGTGGAGAAGCGACCGGCCGCGCACGTCGCCCACCTGCTCGAGCTCGATCGGCCGGAGGGAGGTCTGCCCGGCCTTGAAGGCGTCGAGGCGGTAGAAGCGCGAGCCGAGGTGCACCGGGGTGCGTGCGTTCCAGGACGCGCGGTTGAGGGCGAACCACTCGGCGTCGGACATGGCGGGCCCGGGACCTAGCACGCCGGGGGTGGATCGAAGGTGTTTGGATCGAAGGTGTTTGGATCGAAGGTGTTTGACACCTTCCGGGCCGCGGCCGGTTGCGCCGGGGCATCTTCCCTCGGCATCCTCGGCACTTGTGCGGTACCCCGCCCGCCTCGCCCACCTCGCCACCCGGGCCATCGTGGTGGCCAAGCTCGCGCCCACCTTCGCGGAGGCCCACCACCTCGAGCACGAGGAGGCTGCAGCCCGGCTGAACGCCGCGCTCTCCGGGCAGCTCCTCGATGACCTGCTCGCCGCCACGTGGCAAGCCCTGCTCGGAGGAACGAAGAAGCTCGACGAGGAGGGTCTCCTCGAGAAGGTGGCCAAGAGCCTCCGGGACCGGCCGCTCCGCCCAGGGCGCTCCGTCCCCGTCACTCCCGACCTGGGGGCCTTCCTCCTCCTCGCCGATCTCGCCGCCGGCACCGCCAGCGACGCCGCTGGACGGGTCATGGAGACCGATGCCGGCAAGGCCCGCGCACGGGCCGGGCTGCTCGCCGCGGGGCAGCTCCTGGCCCGCGAGCTGACCCGCTGAGCCGCGCCGGCCGTCCGCCGGGACACGCTCCCTGTCCCGATCGACCCACGCGCCGGAAACGGAGCGTTTCCGCGGAATCCGTCGCGGGCGCACCCCGGTGTATCGTTCCCGGGTCGAGCCCTCCCTACCTCGGAGGGCAGCCCGAACCGATGTCGCAGTCGCTTCCGACGCAGCTCAGGATTCATCGCGCCATCTCCGACGTCCCGGAGCAGGCCTGGAACGCGCTGGTCGACGAGGAGGCCGCGCCGTTCCTCGAATGGAGCTGGCTCGAGGCCCTGGAGGCGAGCGGCAGCGTGGCCCCCGCCTCGGGCTGGGAGCCGCGCCACCTCACCCTCTGGCGCGGGAACCACCTCGTTGCAGCCGCACCGGCCTACCTCAAGTCCGACAGCAGCGGCGAGTTCGTCTTCGACTTCTCCTGGGCCACCGCGTCCGAGCGGGCCGGCGTCCCCTACTACCCGAAGATGGTCATCGCCGCGCCCCTCACCCCGGCCACCGGTCGCCGCTTCCTCGTCGCACCGGGGGAGGACCGCGCAGCACGGGTGCTCGAGCTCGCGCGGGGGGCCCTCGAGCTCGCCCGGGAGGAGGGCCTCTCCAGCGTCCACGTGCTCTTCCCCACCGCGGCGGAGTCCGGGGCGCTCGAGCCGCTCGGCTTCGCGGTGCGCCACGGGGTGCAGTACCACTTCCTCAACGAGGGCTACCGCACGCCCGAGGACGTGCTCCAGCGCTTCACCAGCAAGCGGCGGAACCAGCTCCGGCGTGAACGCCGCGCTCCGGCCGAGCAGGGCCTGCAGATCCGCGTCCTCCGGGGCGAGGCGCTCGCCGAGGCCGACCCGAAGGAGACCTTCCGCCTCTACGCCAGCACCGTCGACAAGTTCGCCTGGGGCCGGCGCTACCTGAATCCCCGGTTCTTCGCGCGCGTGCTGGAGCGGTTCCGGCACCGCGTGGAGCTCGTCCAGGCGTTGGCCGGCGACCGGGTGGTGGCGGAGGCCTTCAACCTCTCCGGCGACCGGGTCCTCTACGGCCGCTACTGGGGCTGCTTCGAGGAGCATCCCTTCCTCCACTTCAACGTCTGCCTCTACGCCGGCATGGACGAGGTGGTTCGCCGGGGCCTCCTCCGCTTCGAGCCCGGTGCCGGCGGCGAGCACAAGCTCGTCCGCGGCTTCACTCCCAGCCTCACCTACAGCGCCCACGCCCTCTTCCACCGGGGGCTGGACCGGGCCGTCCGCGAGTTCCTCGCCCACGAGCGGGCCGCCATCCAGACCGGGCTACCGGCTTGGCGGGCAGAGACCGGTTTCAAGGACTAGAAGAGAGACCGATGCCCGAGCGGGTCGAACCGGACGGAGGGGTCGCCACCGAGACCCGGAGCGAGCGGAAGCTCAAGCGGCCGCAGCTCTACAAGGTCTTGTTCCACAACGACAACTACACCACCCGTGACTTCGTGGTGGCGGTCCTCCGCGAGGTGTTCCACAAGTCGGAGTCCGACGCGGTCTCGATCATGCTCCACGTGCACAACACGGGCATCGGCGTGGCAGGTGTTTATACGTATGACGTGGCTCGTACGAAGATAGACGTCGTGGAGGCACTGGCCCGGGAGCACGAGTTTCCGCTCCGCCTGACGATGGAACCGGAGGAGATTTAGGACCGTGGCAACGCCGCTCATCGCCAAGGAACTGCAGGCCAGCTTCCGTCAGGCCATCCAGGACGCGAAGAAGATGCGTCACGAGTACCTGACCCTCGAACACCTCCTGCTCGCCCTCACCCGCGAGCCGAAGACGGAGAAGATCCTCGTCGCCTGCGGCGCCAACGTGAAGAGGCTCCGGCAGCGCCTGGAGAAGTTCCTGGCCGAGACCGTCGAGCGCCTCCCGGACAGCGTCAGCGCCGACCCCCAGCAGACCATCGGCATCGAGCGGGTGCTCCAGCGAGCGGCGATCCACGCCCTCTCGGCCGAGCAGAAGGTGATCGAGGGCGGCGACGTCCTGGTGGCCATGTTCCGCGAGGACGAGAGCCACGCGCTCTTCCTCCTCCAGCAGGAGGGCATCACGCGGCTCGACCTCCTGAACTACCTCTCGCACGGGATCTCCAAGGGCTCGGAGGGCGAGGAGGAAGGGGAGAGCAGCGGCGGCCTCGGTGCCGAGGAGGAGGGCGGGACCCAGAAGGACCCGCTCAAGGCGTACACCCTGAACCTCTCCGTCGAGGCCGAGGAGGGCCGCATCGATCCCCTCATCGGCCGGGAGAAGGAGCTGGAGCGCACCATCCAGGTCCTCTGCCGCCGGCGGAAGAACAACCCCATCTACGTGGGCGAGACCGGGGTCGGGAAGACCGCCATCGCCGAGGGTCTCGCCCTCCGCATCCACGAGGGAAAGGTCCCCGAGCCGCTGGAGGGGGCGGTCATCTACTCCCTCGACATGGGCGCGCTGCTCGCCGGCACCAAGTTCCGGGGCCAGTTCGAGGAGCGGCTCAAGGCCGTGCTCAAGGCGCTCCAGAAGCAGCCCGGCTCCATCCTCTTCATCGACGAGATCCACACCATCGTCGGTGCCGGGGCGACGACCGGCGGGAGCATGGACGCCTCGAACCTCCTCAAGCCGGTGCTCCAGTCGGGCCGGCTCCGGTGCATTGGCAGCACGACCTACCAGGAGTACAAGGCCAGCTTCGAGCGCGACCGGGCCCTCTCGAGGCGGTTCCAGAAGATCGAGGTCGGCGAGCCGAGCGTCGAGGACACGGTGCTCATCCTCCAGGGGCTGAAGTCCCGCTACGAGGAGCACCACGAGGTCACCTACGACGACGACGCCATCCGCGCCGCCGCCGAGCTCTCCGCCAAGTACATCAACGACCGGTTCCTGCCCGACAAGGCGATCGACGTCGTCGACGAGACCGGCGCCGCCGACCGGCTACGGGGTGAGAAGGAGCGCACCCACCGGGTGACCGCCACCGACGTCGAGGCCGTGGTGGCGAAGATCGCGAAGATCCCCCAGAAGAGCGTCTCGCACAGCGACCGCGAGGCCCTCGCGAACCTCGAGCCTGCGCTGAAGAGCGTCATCTTCGGGCAGGACCCGGCCATCCACGAGCTCGTCTCGGCGATCAAGCTGTCGCGCAGCGGCCTCCGCTCGCCCGAGAAGCCCATCGGGAGCTTCCTCTTCAGCGGACCGACCGGCGTGGGGAAGACCGAGCTGGCCAAGCAGATCGCGCGGGTCCTGGGCGTCGAGTTCCTCCGCTTCGACATGAGCGAGTACTCGGAGAAGCACACCGTCTCCCGGCTCATCGGCGCGCCGCCGGGCTACGTGGGCTTCGACCAGGGCGGGCTGCTCACCGACGCGGTGAGGAAGCACCCCTACTCGGTGGTCGTGCTGGACGAGATCGAGAAGGCCCACCCCGACCTCTTCAACATCCTCCTCCAGGTGATGGACCACGCCACGCTCACCGACAACAACGGGCGCAAGGCGGATTTCCGGAACGTGGTGCTCATCCTCACCACGAACGCCGGCGCGCGGGAGATGAGCGCGAAGACCATCGGCTTCGGCGGCGGCGAGGCCGTCATCGACACCTCGAAGGCCAAGGAGGCCATCGAGCGGACCTTCACCCCCGAGTTCCGGAACCGGCTCGACGGGTGGATCCTCTTCGCCGGCCTCACGCCCGAGATCATCCTCAAGGTGGTCGACAAGGAAGTCGGCCTCCTCCAGTCGCAGCTCTCGGACAAGAAGGTCACCCTCGAGCTGACGGCCGCCGCGCGGGCCTGGCTCGCGGAGAACGGCTACGACCCGGCGTTCGGCGCCCGGCCGATGGCCCGCCTGGTGGACCAGAGCCTCAAGAAGCCGCTGGCCGAGGCCCTGCTGTTCGGGGCCCTCCAGGCCGGCGGCGTGGCCCGGTTCGACGTGACGCCCGACGGACGCGGCCTGACGCTCCAGACCGACTCGGTCGCCCCGGCAACCGTGTAGCCAGGCCGAACCGGCTGGATGTGCTGCCGGCCCCGCCCAGGTGTCCGCTTCCAGGTGTCAAACACCTTCGAGGGCCCAGCCCCAGCCCGGTCGAGGGCAGCCGAGGGTGTCAAACACTTTCGATCAGCCTTCGATCAGTCGCCGCGGTCGGGTCGGCGAGGCGCGGGCTTGGCGGGGAGCTTCTCGGTGATGGGCTCGTCCTCGCCTTCGGGCGCCGTCTCCAGGGGCTCGTCTGCCTCGGGCCCGGTGCCCTGGGACGGGAGGGGCCACGCGTCGAGCACCGCGGTCCGCTCCCGCTCCCGCGAGTCCTTCCGAGTGTCCTTGCCTTCCATCCGCATCGGAGCCGATTTCCCCTGGCCGCCCGGAGCGACCCCGGCCAGCGACCTCCGCACACCCTAGCGCCCACCCTACCCCCAAGCAAGCAACCCAAACGGAACATTTCAGAACTGTGGGAATCCCTGTGGAAAGCCTGGGTGTTGGGCCACCCGGGCTGTGGAGACCCGGGCGAGACGCTGACGCCGGGGCGTTTCACCAGCGTGGCGCCTCCCCGGCCGCTCCTCCGCTCGGCCTAGTCTCACGCCCGGCTGGAGGGGAATCGACGATGCGCAGACGTCCGCGGATCGATGCGCGCGCGACGCTCGGCTGGGTCCTCCCGGTGCTCGCGCTCACGGGCTGTCTCAACCTCGACCTCCCCGACGTCAACGATGGGGGCGTCCCGCCGAGCCTGAAGGTCGTCTCGCCGCAGAGCAACGCCCTCGTCTCGCTGCAGACGCTGGTCAGCATCGAGTCCGACTCGGTCGAGGGGATCTCCTCGGTGGTCGTCTCCTGCGGCAGCGACGCGCTCGCCGGCTGGGCGCAGCCTCCGTTCTCGGGGCTCGTCGACCTCACCCGCTGTCAGGTCGCGGGGCAGCCCACCGACGCGGGCCCGGGCATCGTCGCCATCACCCTCACCGTCACCTCGGTCAGCCGGACCGGGCAGGTGGCCACGGTCAACGTGCCGCTGCAGCTCGACCGCGCCGTACCCTCGCTCCAAGTGCTCTATCCCCCGCAGGCCGCACCCGGAAGCGCGATCGACGTGGTCGTCGAGCCCGCCGAGCTCCTCGCCGGACCTCCGTCGGTGCAGATCGAAGGCCTGACTCCCGCGAGCGTGGACACGCTCACCGACGGCGGCCCCGTTCCGTCGTACGTGGCCCACTTCTCCCGGCTGCCCGGCCTCGGCACCGACACCTACGACGGCGGCCAGCCCATCCCCATCGAGGTGCTCACCGAGACGGAGCGCCCCGCCCGGCTCACCGTCGACGCCAAGAGCGCCGCCAACGGCAACACCGCGCACCTCGACCTCTCCCTCTTGCTCTCCCGCGTGACCTGGGACCGGCCCGCCCCGGGACGGCTCGCGCTGCTGGCCTCCGACGCCGTCGCCACCTCCGCCGGCGTGCAGCTGCCGCTCGCCACCGACGACCTCGTCCCCACCCCCGCCTCGCGGTGGATCCCCGGCCTGCTCGCCGCCGCCGACGGGACATTCCAGGCCTTCGACCCCGCCCTGCTCCCCGGCGGGCTCGATGGCGGCTACCAGGCGGTGGGGTTCAACGCCCTGGGCTTCACCGTCTTCGCCGCGGCGAACACCGCGCTCTGGTTCCCCCCGGCGCCCAGCGGCGCGCCCGCCCCCGTCCCCTTCGCCTCCGGAGCGACGCAGCCGCTCGGGCGAGTGGCCAGCTCGGTCTGCCTTCCCCCGACCATCAGCGGAACCCAGGTGGGCAGCTGCTTCCAGGCCGGCTCCTTCGAGAGCCTGACCTGCGCCACCGCCGATGGCCAGGTCACCTCGCTCCCCGGATTCGTCACCTCCCCGGCGGCGGTCCCCGAGCCTGGCGGCACGCTCGGCTCGGGTGTCATCGCGCTGAGCATCGCCAGTCCCGGCTGCACGCTCCCCTGGGCCCTCGGGACACCCGGCGGACAGCTCGTCTACGGGACGACGACCGACCCGGATCGCCCGGCCTGCAGCCTCCTCGCGGTGCAGCAGGCCTTCTCCGTGGGCGACGGAAGCTTCGTCGTGTCCTACGCCGGGAGCTGCGGCGGGGTGCCGGACTTCCCGGTCGTGCGAGTGTCGTCCACCGGGGCCTTCCTGTCCGGCTACGTGTATCCCCGCACCGCCCCCGCGCCGACCTCGCTCGAGGGAGTCGCAGCGCTTCCCGACGGCTCGTGGGTCACGCTGCGGAACGCCCCGCCCTTCACCGTCTTCGAGCAGTGGCTGCCCGGGGGCACCGCTCCGGCCGCGACCGCGAACATCGCCGGCCTGTATGCGCTCGTGCCGGGCCAGACGCCGGCCGCTCCCAAGAACGCGGTCGTCCGCTCCGACGGAGCCCTCACCGTGCTCCTCTCCGGCGGCCCCAACGGGACGGCGATCATGCACTTCGCCCCCGGGCTCGTGCCCCGGTGGCTCTACTTCTATCCCCGCACGCTCGTCCCCGGGACCGACGCGCCCCAGCTCGTCGGGACGCCGGGCGAGACCACTGTCTACCTCCTCGACCCGCGGAACCAGCGCGCGCTCGCGCTGAACACCGGCCCCGGGGCCACCGGCGCCGGCGGAGGCATCCAGGTGTCCGGGACCGTCCTCAGCAACATCGCCTCGCTTCCCGTCGCCGGAGAACGGGTCGTCGTCCGCGCCCCCGGCTTCCGTACCGAGACTCTGACCGACGGCTTCGGCAAGTTCACCGTCCAGGGCGTCCCTGTTCCCTACCAGGTGCTGCTGTTCATCCCCGGCACCCAGGAGCCCCCGTACGACGTTCTCATCTACGACGGGCTCACTCGGCCCGACCCGATCCTCACCAACTTCGCCTGGTACGTGAACGGCAACCCCGCGTATGCCGCCGGGGTCCTCAACAGCCCCCAGGTGCCGCTCCAGCAATTTCAGCTGACCGGCACCCTCTTCGTCATCCCCGGCCTGCGCCAGTACACGCAGGAGAACTTCGCTCCGAACTGGGACGTGCTGGTCCCCCTGCCCGGCGGCGTCTCCACGGCGACCGGAACCGTCTACGCCTTCACCGCCTATCCCGACGGAGGAAGCCCGGTGTTCGGCTCGGCCCCGCTGACGCTCGACGCCGGCGTCTCGCTGACCTCACTCACCATCGACGTCGCCCCGGTCACCGAGCAAGCCGTCACCGGCACGCTCCAGCTCCCCGCCGGCTGGGTGAGCCGCACCCAGGCCTTCCTCTCCGCTCCCTCGACGCCCGGCGGTGCGCTCTACCTGGCAGAGGACGACAACGCGACGTTCAACATCCTGGCCCCGTTCGGCACCGGCCTCGACGTCGTGCTGCTCGCCATCGCCTACGACCCGAACGTGGGCAGCCAGACGCTCAACGTGGGAAGCAAGGTCGCGAGCCCGGGCCCGGTGACGCTCACCCTGCCCACCGCGCCGACCATCCTCTTCCCGGTCACCGGCTCGGGCGTGGACGCGGGGACGGTGTTCCACTGGTCCGGACCCTCCACCGCCGTGTACATGCTCACCGGCGGCTACCGGGCGGCGATGATCACGGCGCAGTCGATGGTGGCCTACCCCGATCTCACATCCGAGGGCCTCACCTTCGACGGCTACAACTTCTGCCTCACCACCTACGAGGGCTACGCCTCCACCGATGCGGTCACCGCAGGCTTCTTCGACATGAGCACGCCGCTCCTCATGCCGGTGTCTCAGACCTGCTTCAGCCCCTGAGTCAGAACTTGCCGGCCAGGGCCAGCGTCATCCCGCCGTTCGGGTTGGGCGCCACTCCCGCCACCACGTCGGCGTACTTGTTCGGGTCCTTCCCGCTGAGCCAGAGCCAGGTCGCGACGCCGGCCGCCGCCACTCCCACCACCCCGGCGCCGATGGCCACGTACTGCTTCACCTGGACGCTGCTCTTCGCGTCCTCGGCAGCCTGCTTGCAGGCGGCCGCGCCACTCGCGGTGCAGCTGTCCCAGGCCGCGCTCGCGGTGGGGTTGTTGGCGATGTCCGGCGGCTTGGTCTGCGGGCCGGTTCCAGCCGCACCCTGGAGCCAGGCCTGCCGCGGCTTGAACTCGTCGTTGTACTCGCTGTTCGCCGAGGCGTTCATGATGATCGCCGTGGTGATGCCGGCCACGGCCACGCCGGTGGAGATCCAGGCCCCGACCCGCATCTTCCCGTACTTGTCCTTGTAGACCTTGGCGTAGTCGGACGAGGGCTGCAGCTCGACCTCCTCGATGGTCGTCTGTTTCGGCTCGATGCGCACCGAGCGCGTCTGGGCGATGAAGCCGTCCTTGCGGACGGTGAGCCGGTGGATGCCGCGCGACAGGTCGAGCGAGCCCTTCAGCGGGATGCTCCCCACCAGCGTGTCGTCGACCAGGACCTCGGCCGCCTCTTCGCGCGACTTCACCACCAGGAAGCCCTGCTGCTCGCGGAGGAGCGGGGACATCAGCTCCTGGGCCAGCCCGGGCAGCTGGCCCGCCACCTGCTCCACCGTGACCTGGTTGAGGCTCTTCTGGTTCAGCACCTTCTGCGTCGGCGCATCGAGGAGCCGGATCTCCACCTGCAGCTTCCCGCCCACCCGGGTGACGCTGCCCACCACCGCGTTGGGCGCGTTCAGGGCCGCGCCGAGCTGACCCACGCTGCTCTCGGCCTTGGCGCCGGAGAGCTGTCGGGTGCGCTCCAGCGCGAGCAGCTGCCGCACGTCGTCCGAGCTGAGGACCTGGAAGACGTCGAGCTGACGGAGACCGCGGACCACGCTCCCGGTCGCCGCCTGGGCCTCGGGGAGCCCGACTCCCCTCGGCTCGAGGTCCAGGACCAGAAGGTTCGGACGGGTCTCCGCCGCCGAAGCCGAGGCACAGACCAAGACGGCCAGCAGGCATCCAAAGCGTTCGGAGTTCGCCACGGACTCCCCCTCGCAGGGCGGTCAACCGAGTCTACCGGAGATGCCAGGCGACGCAGCCTCGACGTTCGCATCGCAAGGGTCAATCCTGACCCCGATCCGTTCCTGCCACGGCGTGGTTGTTCCGCGCACCCGTTCCGCCGCTCTGCCAGAGTCCGAGGGACCTTCCGGGGGTGGGGGATGCAGGGATTCCCGCGACGCCGTGCCGCGCCCGCTCAGGGCTCAGCTCGACCGGGCGTCCGGCCACCGCCCGGTGGCCGCGCCTCCTGTCTCGCCGCCGCCGCCCTCGTCGCGCTCCTCCCCGGCTGCCTCAACCTGGACCTCCCCGACGTCCAGGACGGCGGAGTCCCCCCCACGCTGCGGGTGGCCGCGCCGGCGCAGAACGCCCAGGTGCCGCTGCAGACGCTGGTGAGCATCGAGTCCGACTCGGTCGCCGGCATCCGCTCGGTGATCGTCTCCTGTGGAGGCCTCACCGTCGCCGCCTGGGCCGAGCCTCCCTTCTCCGGCATCGTGGACCTCTCCGGGTGCCGCGCCTCGAGCACGCCGTCCGACGCCGGGAGCGGCTACGTCTCCATCGTCCTCCACGTCGTCTCGGTGAGCGGCTCGGGGGCGACGGCGACGGCCGACGTGCCCATCGTCCTCGACGGCAGGCTCCCGGTGCTCGAGGTCGACTACCCGCCGATGGCGAACCCGCACTCGCCCTACGAGGTCCGGGTGACGCCCGACCGGGCGCTGAGCGCCATCCCGGTCGTCGCCTTCGCCGGGCTCAAGGCCGACCGGACCGTCACCGTCAGCGACGGCGGACCCCAGCCCACCTACGTCGCGCAGTTCGACGACACGCCGGGGCTCGGCGCCGACGGCTGGGACGGGGGAGATCCGGTCCCCATCGAGCTGCTGACCCAGACCGAGCAGAACGTGCTGCTGACCGTGGATGCCAAGAGCCAGGAGAACGGCAACCTGGTCCACCTGGACCTCGCCGTGCTCCTCTCCCGCGTGGCCTGGGACCGCCCGGCACCGGGCCGGCTCGCGCTCCTCGCCGCTGCCCCTGCAGTGAGCGGTGAGGGGGTGCAGGTGCCGCTCGCCACCGATGACCTCGTCCCCACCGCGAGCTCGCGCTGGCTCCCCGGGCTCCTCCGGGCGGGCGACGGGGTGTTCGTGGCGTTCGATCCCGGCCTCCTCCCCGGGGGGCTGGACGGAGGGTTCGTCGCGCTCGCGCTCGACGGGACGGGGCACACCCTGTTCGGGAAATCCGCCACCGACGCCGGCCTGTGGTTTCCTCCCGCGGCGACCGCGACCCCGGGCATCGCCCCGCTCACCCCCTCGCTCGTCTCGCCCCTCACCCGGGCCGGGGACCTCCTCTGCGGGCCCGACGGCTTCGACACCTTCGGGGCGGGCTGCCTGCCCCCCACCACGACCCAGAGCGTGACCTGCACCTCGGCGACCCAGCCGCCGTTCGTGACCTCCGGCTCGCCGGGAGGAAACACGAGCCTCGGCCAGCCCGCGCCCGGGGCCAGCGCGGCCTCGGCCCTCAACCGCCTCGCGCCCGCCGCGCCCGGTTGCGGCAACCTCTGGGCCTTCGGCGCGCTCGGCGGAACCCTGGGCTTCGCCCCGGCGACGACCGACCCCTCGGCGCCCGGCTGCGCCCTGCTCTCCGTGCAGGCCGTGCTCCCGGTGGGTGACGGGACCTTCATCGTCGCTCTCGGCGAGAGCTGCGCCGGGGTGGGGGGTCTCACCTCCCTGTTCCGCGTCGACGGGAGTGGAGCGCTCGGGGCCCGCTACGTCGCGGGCATCCCGTCCGTGCTCGACCTCCAGCCGGTCGCCGCGCTCCCCGACGGCTCGCTGGTGACGGCCCGGAACGCACCGCCCTACACCGTCTTCGAGCGCTGGGCGGAGGGCGCGACGTCGCCGGCCGGCACCGCCCGGCTGGCGGGCCTCTTCACCACCGTGCCCGGTCAGTTCCCCTCGATTCCCTCCAACGCCCTCGCCGCCCAGGATGGCTCGCTGAGCGTCCTGCTCTCCGGAGGACCCAACGGGACGGCGGTGGCGCACTTCGATCCGGGCCTCGCGGCCCGGTGGCTCTACTTCTACCCGCGCACCCTGGTTCCGGCGACCGACGCTCCGGCGCTGGTGGGCTCGCCGACGCTGCCCGGGGCCTACCTCCTCGACACGCGGAACCAGCGCGTCGTCGCCCTCCACACCGCTCCCGGCTCCGCGGCCTGCACCGTCACCGGCGTCGCGGTGAGCGCCTCGCCCGCTTCCGTCGCGACCGGCGCCGTCTCCAACCTCACCGCCACCGTCAGCGGGAGCGCCGGTTGCCCCACCGGCGTGACCTGGAGCGCGAGCCCCGCCGGCGGCACCCTCACCCCCAGCGGGACCACCGCGACCTTCAGCGCCCCGACCGCCGGCACCTTCACCATCACCGCCACGAGCGTGGCCGACCCCGGCCAGTCCGGATCGACGACCGTCACGGTCACCGGCGCCGCGGGCTGCGTCGCTCCGAACGGGACCGTGGTGACCCACACGAGCAACATCAACGCCAGCGAAACCTGGGCGGGGAACGGGGTCACCCACTCGGTCCCGGGGAGCATCACCGTCGGGAGCGCGGCAGTGGTCACCATCCAGCCCTGCGCCTACGTGTCGATGGGCGCCAACGCCACCATCACCGTCGTCGGAACGGCGAAGCTGGTCGCTGCAGGGACCAGCCCGAGCCAGTCCATCTCCTTCTTGCGGGCGAGCAGCACTGCGCCCTGGGGCATCCTCCGCGGGGCGAGCGCGACGTCGCTCATCGACTTGAGCTTCACCACGCTCCAGGGCGGGGGGGCGTTCGGGGGCCAGTACGGGAACCCGGCCATCGCGGCCTTCGGGGCGGGTTACGCCCCCACGCCCGTGGTGCCGGTGCTCCGGGTGAACAACGTCACCATCGACTCGCCGCAGGGCGGAGGCATCTACCTCGACAGCGGCGGGGCCTTCACCTCCGACTCGACCGGTCTCACCATCCAGGGCGCGCCGGGCTACGCGCTGAGCATGGTGATGATGGCTCTGGGGAGCATCCCTCCCGGGAGCTACGCCGCGGCGAGCAACGCCAACCCGGTCGTCAACGTCATCGGCCCCAACGCCAACGTCGTCTCCGACCTCACCATCCACGCCGCGCTCCCGGTGCGCATCCAGACCAGCTCCTTCACCGTGCGAACGTCCTCGGGCACCAACCCCGTCACCCTCACCGTCGAGCCCGGCGCGGTCATCCGCTTCCCGAAGGCCTCGGTCAACACGCCGGGCGCGCGGGTCTACTTCGGGAGCGTGGGCAACCCGCCCAATGACCTGGTCGGAGTCCTCGACGCGCAGGGCACCGCGGCGCAGCCCATCCTCTTCACCTCGGGCGAGGCCACGCCCGCCCCGGGTGACTGGGCCGGCCTGTACCTGCTCGCGGCGACCGGCTCGCGGCTGGACCACGTCACGGTCGAGTACGCGGGGGCGTTCAGCGGCTTCGTCTCCACCAACTGCCGCCCCGCCGGCTCGAGCGACGACGCGGCGCTCATCGTCGGCGACGCGGCCCAGTACGTCCCGCCCGCGAACCTCCTCACCAACAGCACCATCCGGTTCAGCCTGAACCACGGGATCGACGCGGTCTGGCAAGCGCCGACGCGCAACGCGCCCGACCTCAGCGCGACCAACACCTTCACCGGCAACGCCGGCTGCTCGCAGACCTTCAACGAGCTGACCCCCCCGGGCGTCTGCGGGGCCAACCTCGGCTGCACCGCGCCCTGAGCAGGATCCTGCCCGGAGCAGAAGCGACCACCTTCTGCGCGGAAGCCCCGATTTCTCCGCACTTCGTGGTGGTCTGTTAACCTCCGATGGCGTCTGGCCAGCGGGAGGGCTCCCCATTTGTTCCGATCTTCGGTGCCTTGCAGGGCGGTTCTGCTCGCGGTGTGTGCCGTCGGCCTGCCGGCCTGCCTGGACCTCGGCCTTCCCCAGGTTCCCGGGGACGGGGGCGTCGGGCCGGACCTGATCATCCACGAGCCCCGCGAGGGCCAGACCATCTCGCTCACCGCGTCGGTGAATCTGGATGCGGCCTCGGTCAACGGGGTCAGCTCGGTGACGGTCACCTGCGGCGGTGCGCCGAGCACCGGCGTCTTCACCTGGAACGTCCCGCCGTACACCGGCCTCGTGGACTTCACCCGCTGCACCCTGGTGACTTCCGGGGTGGCCGACTCGGGCGTGGGCCAGCTCCAGCTCACCTTCATCGGAGTGGACCAGCTGGGCAACGTGAGCACGAAGACGCTGAACGTCTTCCTCGACACCACCACCGCCTCCCTGTCGGCGGCGCTGCCGGACCGGGTCCCGCCGCTGTCCCAGCTCAAGCTCACCGTGGGCAGCGACCGCCCGCTGCTCCTGCCCCCGACGGTGCGCCTCGCCGGACGCGAGGCGGACGGCATCGTCCAGTTCTCCAATCCCGACGGTGGCGCTCCCCTCTACCAGGTCATCTTCCTCAACACGCCCGGGCTGGGGATCGACAACTACGCCGGCGACCCGTTCAACGTGCCGTTCGAGGTGCTCTCCGAGGTGGAGAAGTCGGTCACCCTCAGCGTCGACGCCCGCGCCTCCAACGGAAACGCCAGCCATCTCGAGCAGGGGGTTCTCCTCAGTCGCGTTCTCTGGGATCGCGCCGTGCCCGGCCGCATCGCGCTGGGCGTCGCCAACCCCACCGTCACCGGGAATGGAATCCAGGTCGCGCTCGCCACCGTCGACCCGAATCCCGGACTGAAGCCGGACGTCGAGTGGCTCCCGGGCTTCTTCCGGGCGGCGGACGGAACCTATGTCCCCTTCGATCCCGCGCTGACCAGCATCGTCGCCGCGGGGGCGGGAACCCTCTCGCCCTTCGGGCTCGTCGCGCCACGGCCGCGGATCGCGGACGGCACCATCCCGGATGCCTCGGTGGATGCGGGGATCGACACCGGGGACGCGGGGGCGGACGCCGGGTTCGCGTTGCCCGCCGACGCCGGCTTCCTCGCCCTGGACTTCGACGCGCTCGGAAACACCCTCTTCACCCGGCCCTCGGTCCAGAAGCGCGGCAACGACGTCGTCGCCCTCGCCGAGCCCGCGCTCGGCACCAACGTCCGGCCCGGCACCGCGTACGTCTGGCCGTTCGGTTTCCAGAAGCCGTTCACCCGCGTGGACAACCTGCTCTGCTTCCCGGACTTCTCCACCAGCTCGGGCGCGGGGTGTCAGGCCACGCCGGCGGTCCAGGGCCTCGGCTGCTTCACCGCGACCGACGGTGGCGTGGTGATCGCCAGCGGCACCAGCGCCGCACTCCCGCTGGGAGCCCCCGACGCCGGCTCGACCGCTGGGGCGATGGGCGCGGCCCGTACCTACCTTGCCCCGAACGACGAGCCCACCCAGTGCGGCCAGGCGTGGACGCTGTTCGGGCTGAACACCGGCCTCTTCGTGCCGATGAACCGGGCCGACCCCTCGTTCGGAGGCCTGTTCTGCACGGGCCGCACGGTCGACCGGCTCTTCCCCGTCGCCGACGGGAGCTTCGTGGTGTCGGTCACCTCGTCGTGCGGCGCCGCGGCCGCGTTCCCGGGCTACGTCGTGCTGCGGGTGGCGGGAACCGGAGGGGTGATCGGCAGCTACGTCTACCCGTCCGGCGTGGCCGGGAGCACCCAGCCCCTGGTTCTCGCGGTCCTCGACGACGGCTCGGTGGTCACCATGCGGAACGACCCGCCCAACACCACTTTCGAGCTCTGGCCCCTGAACGCCACCACCCCCACGGCGACCGCGCGCGTCCCCGGCCTGTATCTCTACCGCCCCAACCCGGCCCGGCTCCCGAGCAACGTGCAGGCGGGGGCGGACGGGAGCTTCAGCGTTCTGCTCAACAGCGCCTCGCTCGGGGACGTGGTGCTCCACGTCGGGCCGGGGCTCCAGCCGAAGTGGGTCTACCGGTATCCGCGCGTCGTGGTGGCGACGTCCACGCTCATCTCCAGCCCGGCGCTGCAGAACGCGTACTACGTCGACCCCACCAACAACGACATCGTGGCGCTGAAGCGATTCTGAGCGTGGACGGAGGCGACCTGCGCCGCGCCTCGGGCGGCCCCCTCTCGCAGGGGGTGAGCCCGACCAGCCCAGTCACTCCTTCGGGCCGTGGTCGTCGTCAGCCAGAGCGGC
>Ga0335080_10000946_pt1 | contig 27650 bp, 25 predicted proteins | sample Lox_Sample_34_FD_206720 | JGI IMG/M metagenome (GOLD analysis project Ga0335080, IMG submission 206720) | Soil microbial communities from Loxahatchee National Wildlife Refuge, Florida, United States - Lox_Sample_3.4 | ecosystem: Environmental > Terrestrial > Soil > Wetlands | place: USA... | reverse complement strand
CGTCGTGCTGCTCGGCCTGCTCGCGTGGCGGATCCATCGCGCATCGCGCTGGACCTTCGATGGCGCGGCGCCGCTGAAAGCGGGCGTGCTTGTTCTCGCCGGCATGATCGCGGTGCCGCAGGCGCACGCGCAGGGCTATCCGTCGGACGCCCTGCTGGACCAGCTGCGTTCGCGCCTGAGCGAAGCGCCGAAGTGCGCGCCGGCCTGCGCGACGCTCGCGCAGGCGGAGGTCGCCGCCAGCGGCGACTCGGTCACGGTCATCTTCGACGCACAGGCCGCGGAGCGGGTCGCACTGCCGTTGCCCGGCGTCGATGCGACCGCCACGCTCAGGAGCATCAAGGTCGACGGCGTTGCCGACGACGCGGTCGTCCGTGCCGGCAATGCGGCGCTCTGGCTCACGCTGAGCCGTGGCGTGCATCGCGTCGAGATCGAATACACCGCCTATGCGGACAGGCTGGCGCTGGCGTTTCCCCTCAAGCCGGCGCGCGTGCTGTTCAGCGGCAACGGCTGGGAAGCATCCGGAATCGACGACGACAGGCTGCTGGCGGAAACACTCAATCTCAGCCGCGCGCGTCCGTCGGCGACGGGCAAGATCATCACCGGAGCGCAGCAGTTTCCGCCGTACGTCCGCGTCACGCGCAGCATCACCCTGGGACTGGAATGGAGCGTCGAGGCGCAAGTGCAGCGGATGGCGCCCGAGCACGGCGGCTTCACCGTCGCCGTTCCCGCGCTGGCCGGCGAGCACGTCACGACCCCGGGTGTAAAAGTGGAAAATGGGAAGGTGCTCGCCGCCATGGCAGAGGAGACCCTCGGCGCCAACTGGTCCGGCAGCCTCGACAAGGCCGACAGCCTGACCCTGACCGCGCCGCCGCTCGGTGAGCGCGCGGAAGTGTGGCGCGTCGTCGTCAGCCCGACCTGGCATGCCGAGTTCGCGGGCGTACCCGAGACCATCATCGACCCGGCTGCCGACGCGGCCGATTACCGCAATTTCGAATTCAATCCGCTGCCGGGAGAAACCCTGACCATCAAGGTCAGCCGGCCCGCAGCGGTCCCCGGACAGACGCGCGCCATCGATTCGGTGAGCCTGGGCAATGCCGCCGGACAGCACGCATCCACGCACACCCTGAACTTCTCGCTGCGTGCCAGCCAGGGCGGTGAGCAGACGCTGACCTTGCCGGCGGACGCGGAAGTGACCAGCGTCAGGCGCGATGGCCAGGCGCTCAACCTGCGTCCGCTCGACGGCAAGCTCAGCCTGCCGGTCGTGCCGGGCCGCCATGCCTTCGCGATCGAATTCCGCGAACCGGCCGAGATCGGCTGGATCACGCGCACGCCGCTCGTGGCGCTCGGTTCGGCCGCCGCCAACATCGGCGTGTCGCTGAATCTGCCCGCGGACCGCTGGCTGCTGGCGACGTGGGGTCCGGCGGTCGGACCGGCGGTCCTGTACTGGGGTGAACTCGTGGTCATGGTTCTGGTGGCGTACGCGCTCTCGCGTACGCGGCGCACGCGCCTGAAGTTCCGCGACTGGTTGCTGCTCGGCATCGGTTTTTCCACTTTCTCCTGGGGCGCGCTGCTGGTCGTGGTCGCCTGGCTATTCGCATTCGACTGGCGCGGCCGCACGACACTGCAGAAGGAAACGCCATTCAACTTCGTGCAGGTCGGACTCGTGCTGCTCACGCTGGGCGCCCTGCTGTGCCTGATCTCGGCCATTCCGCAAGGCCTGCTCGGCCAGCCGGCGATGCACGTGGCCGGCCACGGATCGAGCGAGCAGTCGTTGCAGTGGTTCCTCGATCGCAGTAACGATGCACTGCCGCAGGCCGCTGCGTTCAGCGTGCCGCTATGGGTCTACAAGGTGCTGATGCTGGCGTGGGCCCTGTGGCTGGCGAACGCGCTGATCGGCTGGCTGCGCGAAGCATTCTCGGCCTGGACCAGCGGGGGCTACTGGCGCTCCCCGGTGGTTACCGCGTCGCCGCTGGAGACCCGGGCGGAGGCTTCCGCGGAGAACAAGTCCTGAGCGTGCGGACCACACGCAGCCTGCTGGCGGAAGCCGCGGACGCACTCGCCGGCAGCAGCGGCCGGCGCGAGGCGGAACTGCTGCTCGCGCACGTGCTGCGCCGGTCGCGCGCGTGGCTCTACGCGCATGCCGACGATGCGCACGCCGATGAAATCGGGCAACGCTTCCACGCGCTCGTCGCGCGCCGTGCCAGCGGCGAACCGGTGGCCTACCTGACGGGCCATCGTCAGTTCTGGTCGCTCGATCTGGCGGTCACACCGGATGTGCTCATTCCACGCCCCGAAACCGAACTCCTGGTCGAGCTTGCGCTCGAACGGCTCGTGCGCGAGGAGGAGACGCACGTGGCCGACCTCGGCACGGGCTCGGGCGCCGTGGCGCTGGCGATCGCTCATGAACTGCCGAGTGCCCGCGTGCTGGGGACGGACGTGAGTGCTGCGGCGCTCACGGTGGCCGGTGCCAACGGCGAGGCGCTGGGTCTGCGCAACGTCGAATTCGCGCGCGGCGACTGGTTCGCGGCGGTCGGTGCCCGCACGTTTGACCTCGTCGTCGCGAATCCGCCCTACGTCGCCGACGACGATCCGCATCTTGCGCAGGGTGACGTGCGCTTCGAGCCACGCACCGCGCTCGCGGCCGGCGCCGACGGCCTCGACGCCATCCGCGCCATCGTGCAGGCCGCGCCCGAGCACATCGAATACGGCGGCTCGCTGCTGATCGAGCACGGCTACGAGCAGGGCGCGGCCGTGCGCGCCCTGCTCGAGAGCAGCGGATTCATCGAGGTATTCACCGCGCTCGATCTGGAGCAGCGCGAACGTGTCAGCGGCGGGCGGTACCTGGGCTAGGTTTTCAGTTTTGCCATCGCCCGCACCGGAAACGTGCCGACACCCTTGAACTTCGGCGGTGCAGCGGTGAACGTGAAACCTTCGTCAGGCAGGCGCTGCAACTCGCACAGGTGCTCGACGATGAGAATGCCGGCGCCGAGCAGAAGGGTATGCACGGGCCGCGCATTGGTCGCCGTATCGTCGATGTTCAACGAGTCGATGCCGACGAGCACCGCGCCGCTGTCGCGCAGGTACGCCGCCGCGCGTTCGGTCAGGAACGGATTGCCGGAGTGGTAGGCGTCCGTGTTCCAGTGACGCGCCCAGCCCGTGTGCACGAGCACGGCACGGCCGCGCAGCTCCCGGCCGCGGAACGCATCGGCGTCGACCGCCGAGCGGCCGTCGTCCGCGCGCACGACGACGGCGTCGAGGTCGGTGAAACGGTCGAGTCCCACCTCCGACAGGTCTTCGCCTTCGGCAAAGCGATGGAACGGACAATCGAGATAGGTTCCCGTATTGGCGATCATCTCGATCTTCGCAATCTGGAACTCGGTACCCGGTGCATAGCGCGCACGCGATGCCTCGCGGCTGAGATAGTCACAGATGATCGGGGCGGGCAGCCCCCGGTAGGTGACAAGGCCGGCTTCGACGGTGTGGCTGAGGTCGATCAGTTTCTGCATGTGGCGTGCCGGACATTGCCTGCAGCGATGCCGAGCCGCTTCAACTCGCCGGCACCATCTCGCCTTCGATGTCGCACGTGTGCGCGGTTGCCGCATTGAAGCCAATGGTGGTGGCGCGCATGTAGATGTGGCCTTGCTGAACCTGCTCGGGCGAGCTGTGCAGATCGATGGTCAGCGGCATATGCAACTGTTCCTGGTGGCCGCCGCTGTTGACGAGGTTCGTCCACAGCTGTGCCGAGTTGAAGTTGGTGGCGTTGAGGAATTGCGGCCCGCCGATGGCGCCGTTGTCGTTCTGGTTGAAGGGCATCTCGTGCACGTCGTAAGGCGTGGCACTGAAGCTATCGAGTTCTTCGGTCAGCTTGTTCGTGCTCGAGCTGAACCAGCACTGCAGGGCATACGCAACGCCGTTGAGCGTACCCAGCGGAATCGAGTTCGCCGAGTTCTGGTTGGCAGCAGTGCCCGTGTAGTGCAGGATCAGGGCGCGGCTTGGCGAATCCAGTGCGTATTGCGCCACCGGCACCGTGTTGACCGGCTGTCGCGCGGACAGCGGCTGCTCATTTCCGACGGTCGTGCCGACCTGGATGTCCAACCACAACTGCTGTCCGGTGAATAGGCCGGCGCCGAAGTCGAGGTCGGTGGTGAACAGGCCGTTGACGACGTTGATCGACTGCTGAACCGGTGCGCCGACCACGCTGCCGCTGCTGGGGGCATCGTACAGGGTGAACGTGAACTGATACGTGCCGTTTGCAGCGCTACCGCTCGCATTCAGCTGGCCCTGGTACGTGAATGCCGTCGACTGGCTCGCGGCGCGAGCCGGGAGTGGAGCAAGGATCGCACTGATGACGGTACAGGCCAGCAACGCACGTGATAGTTGGCGCTTCATGATCAACACTCCTCGAACCCTGCAAAAAAGATCTCATCGACGGCACGCCCCGACGCCGCAGCCCGGAATCCCGCGTACACCGCATAGGTACCCGAACTCGAATAGCCCGGGGCAGTTTCGGCGAGCGAGCCCGACAGGCGAAAGCAGCGGTTGGCGAGTGTCTGTCCGCCGGCGTCGATCGAATGGACCGGAATGGAATACACCGACGCCTGACCTCGCGACTGGGCGCTGAGCAGCGCCAGTGCGACCAGTGGCGTCAAGCGCAACCAGAAGCGACTGCTGGCACGCAGAATTCTCATGTGGTCCCCAGGCGCACGATGATCGCGCAAGTATCGCGCCGGCATCGCGTCAGGCCAAGGATTCGCTCGACGCGAGCAGCGAATTCAGGCGGATCATCGCCCGAAGAGGGGCAAAAAGGAAGCCTCAGGGCATGCCGCAAGGATTAGACCGCGCTGCGAATCTCCGCGACCGGCTTCGGCGCGAATTGCGGCCAGTGCCGGACAATCGCGTTGCGCATGCCCGCTGCGTCGATCCCGGCCTCGGCGAGCAGCTGCTCGCGGCTGGCGTGTTCGAGGAATCGGTCGGGCAGGCCGAGATGCAAAATCGGCGTTTGTATATTTTTAAACGCAAGCCATTCCGCGACTGCCGTTCCGGCGCCGCCGGCGACGACGTTGTCTTCCACGGTGACGAGTGCGGCGTGCATGCGGGCAAGTTCCAGTACGAGCGCTTCGTCCAGCGGCTTGACGAAGCGCATGTTCGCCACCGTCGCGCCGAGGTCGGCGCCGGCCTCCAGCGCCGCTGCGAGCGTGCTGCCGAAGGCGAGGATCGCCACCCCGCTGCCACGGCGGCGGATTTCGCCCCGGCCGATCGGCAGGGCCTTCAGTTCCGGCTCGATCTTCGCGCCGGGTCCCGTGCCGCGTGGATAGCGCACCGCAGCGGGCCCCGGGTGATTGAACGCGGTCGTCAGCAGCTGCCGGCATTCATTCTCGTCGGCCGGCGCCGCAACGACGATGTTCGGCACGCAGCGCAGGTAGGTGAGGTCGAAGCTGCCTGCATGCGTGGCGCCGTCGGGTCCGACCACACCGCCGCGGTCGAGCGCGAAGGTGACGTCGAGATTCTGCAGGGCGACATCGTGGATCAGCTGGTCGTAACCGCGCTGCAGGAACGTCGAGTAGATCGCGACGACCGGCTTGGCGCCCTCGCAGGCCATGCCGGCGGCAAGCGTCACCGCGTGCTGCTCGGCGATGCCGACGTCGAAATAGCGCTGGGGGAATTCTCTCGAGAAGCGCACGAGGCCGGAGCCCTCGCGCATCGCCGGCGTGATGCCATGCAGGCGCGCGTCCGCCGCGGCCATGTCGCAGAGCCAGTCGCCGAAGATATCGGTGTACGTCTGCCTGCCCGCGGATTTCTTGGCGACGCCCTTGGCAGGATCGAACGGTCCGACCGCGTGATATTCGATTTGCTCGCGTTCGGCCGGCTCGTAGCCCTTGCCCTTGGTCGTGATGATGTGCAGCAGCTGCGGACCCTTGAGTTCCTTCAGTGTCTTCAGCGAATGCAGGAGCTGCGGCAGATCGTGGCCGTCGATCGGCCCGAAGTAGTGGAAGCCGAATTCCTCGAACAGCGTCGAGGGCACGAACATGCCCTTGAGGTGCTCCTCCCAGCGCTTGAGGAAGCGCCACAGCAGGCCGTCACGCTTGAGCCGGCGCTTGGCGCCTTCGCGCATCGCGTTGAGGCGGCGGCTCGTCATCAGGCGCGCCAGCATCTTCGGCAGCGCGCCGACGTTCTCGCTGATCGACATCTGGTTGTCGTTGAGGATCACGAGCAGATCCGGGTCGACGTCGCCGCCGTGATGCAGCGCCTCGTAGGCCATGCCGCCGGTGAGGCCGCCGTCGCCGATGATCGCGACGATCTTGCGCGCATCGCCCTTGCGCTGCGCCGCGATCGCCATGCCCAGCGCCGCGGAGATCGACGTCGAGGAATGACCGACGCCGAACGTGTCGTATGGGCTTTCGTCGCGCTTCGGGAATGGCGCGAGTCCATCCTTCTTCTTGATCGTCGAGATGCGGTCGCGGCGACCCGTCAGGATCTTGTGCGGATAGCACTGATGACCGACGTCCCAGACCAGACGATCGTTCGGCGTATCGAACAGATAGTGCAGGGCGACGGTCAACTCGACCACGCCCAGGCCTGCGCCGAAGTGACCGCCGGCCCCGGCAACCGATTCGATCAGGTATTCACGCAATTCACGCGCAACCTCCGGCAGCTCGCGTTCGTTGAACGCGCGCAGGTCCAGGGGCGATTCGATGCGGGCGAGGCGCGGATAGCGCTGGGAATCCATCATCACGGCCGTTGTTCAATTCAACATGTCATTTTCGGTTATCGTACCCCTGCGGAGCAAGTTGGCCGGCAAATGGGCGCTTGTCGTGGCCAGGTGCGGCGTTTGCGCCAGCAGGAGTCGCGGGGAGAGGCACGTGCGGGACCCGGGGGGAACCAACTGGCAGGCGGTGATCCTCACCTTGCTGATGCCCGGCGTGGCAGCGGCGGGACTGATCGCGCTTGCCCTGCAGCCGCAGTGGGATGAATCCGACACGTGGGTCACCGGGCTGTTCGTGCTGATCCCCTTCGAATTCGTGCGGGTGATCGTCCTGCGCATCCTGCGCGATGCGTATCAGGACTACCGCACCCCGCGCCACGCTGTCAGGCTTTTCCTGATCTCCATCGCCATCCTTGCGCTGTTGTGCCTGATTTTCGCGTTCCTTGAAGCCGGTTTCGGCGCGGTGCTGGCGGCTCTGCTCGATGCAGGCACGTGGAAGCTGATTGCACCTCCGGCCGCGATCATCATCACCGATGGCGTGATCAATCTCTACTTCTTCCGCGGCGATGCACGCGGCCAGGCCGCACGCCTGGACGCCGCCGCGGACGATGCGGAGGACTGGCTGGGAATCGCGACGTATCCGACGCCGATTGTGCTGGCTGCCGCCTACGCATTTCTCATGTACCTGCGCTCGCGCGGAGTGCCTGTGCCGGACTGGATTCCATCGCCGGGTCTCGACGCCGCCCGTGAAATGTGCCTGCTCTACGCGGCCGTGTACTTCATCGGCAAGGGCATGCTGATCGCGCACGTGCACACGGCGCGTTTCAATCGCAACGGTGAGCGCGTGCTGGGCGCCGCGTGGATCCAGCGCCTGATCCGGCGCAGGTCGGGGGACCGCGCGCAGGACGCGCGCAAGGAACGCGGCGCTGCCAGGGCGCGCCGCGACGTGCTCAGTGGCGGGAGTGATCCCGAATCGGGCGTGTGAAGCGCCGCGAAATCAGGACGCGATCAGGCGCCGGTTCTTTGGCAGGTGGTGGACCAGGAATTCCATCTGGTCGGCCAGGATGTTGCGGTTCGACAGGATCAGGTGTTCGACCCAGCTCGGCCGGTACGGCACGGCCAGCAGCGGCATCATGGCCTGTTGCGGCGTGCGGCAGCCCTTGCGCACGTTGCAGGCCAGGCACGCGGTGACGCAGTTTTCCCATGCGTCGCGGCCGCCCTTGGACAGCGGAACGACGTGATCGCGCGTCAGTTCTCCGCGGCTGAAGTGCTCGCCGCAATACAGGCACAGCATGCGATCGCGTGCGAACAGCGCGACGTTGGTCAGTGCCGGCGCGGGATCGATCAGGGTCGGACGGGCGTGGCCGCGGCTCGCCACGATCGGATGCAGGTCGATGAGACTCTGCATGCCGCTGGTGCGGTTGATGCCGCCGTGAATCGTGAGGCACGGGTCGCCGAGCGTCCAGGCAACGGCGTCGCGCACGTACAGGCATACCGCGTCCTGCCACGACATCCAGTCCAGGATGCGGCCGCTGGAATCCAGCGACAGGACGCGGGTGCTATGGATATCGCTGCTTGTGCGGACACCCGCCAGCATGGCTCCTCCTTCTGGGTCGGCAAGACGTACCATCTGTTCTCGACTCCGATCGCGCGCTACCTCCGCAACCCCGATCTAACCTTGCCTCTGCAAGGCGTTGATCGCCACCAACTCAAGGGGGCCGAAGCGTGAAGCTCAATCCTCACGTGGCGCGCGCACGAAGCGCTGCTGGCGCCCGAGCATAGTGCATTTGCATGAATTTTGCCCGCTCCGGACCGCGCGACGCCTCCTTGCGGAGGCGCCGGCGCGACGCGGCTATTGATTGAGCATGTAGGCGGGTACCGACAGCATCGAGATTGGAATGCTGGTGCGCTTGAAGCCGCCGCCACCCAGATAGTTGGCGGAGAGGGTGGCTTTTCCGGTCGTGTACCCGCTCGCCGGATTCGGCGGATCGAACGTCAGCGTCAGGGTGCCGACCGCGCTGCCGCTCTGGTGCGCCGGTGGCGTGCACGTGCGGCAGTAGCCGCTCGTCACCTGTTGCAGCTGGAGGGTAACGGTATTGCCGTTCTGCAGGTTGCCGGAGCCAGTCAGCCAGGTCGAATGATTGCTCGCGCTCGGCAGGTACATGAGCACGTTGACGAAGTCCGCGCCGCCACCGGACGATGCGACGTCGAGCAGCTCGAAGCCCCACCCGGAATCACTCGGTGCATACCACAGGCCGTTGTAGTCCGGCGATCCGTGCGCGTTGAGCGGGACGATCGGCTCGACGCACCAGTTACCGGTGTCGCCGCCGATCGACCAGTACATGACGCCGAGCTGCGTCGATCCGCTGCGATCGACGTTGCGGCACGCCGGATGGTTCGCCGCCTGATTGAAATCGACGACGACACTGCCCTGGATGCTGGAGTCGAGCGCCTGGCTCAGGATGGCGGACGACGACGTGGTGTAGACGACGCGGTGCAGCGTGTTGCCATTGGCATCGGGCGGCGGCAGGAATACGCCGTCGACCAGATTGCCGATGGCCTCGTACCACTCGGGCGAACCGTTATCGGTATAGGTGTAAAAGGTGAGAACGTAGACGTCGCCGTGCACGGCGTCGTGATATCCGAGCTGGAAGTCGAAGCCGTGTCCGTTGTGCGAGCGGTCGTACCAGGCGCTTGGCATCGGCGTGGTGAACACCGGCATCGTGGCGACGGAGTTGGACCAGCCGATCGGCGACAGCATCGGCACCGCGAGCCCCATGTTGCGTAAATTGAAGCTCGAATAGTAGGCGTTCATCATGTCGCCGGCCTGAACCGTGTGCGACAGTGTCGATGATTGCTGCGTAGCGCAGGTCGAAGTCTTGCTCTTGTCGCACGGCGCGTACAGGCTCGGAAAATCGTCGGGTGCGCTCTTGCCTGCATTGATGTTGACCGACGCGCTGGCGGCGACCGCATCCGACCAGCGCAGACCCGTAAATGTGCCGGGATTGTATTGCCCGGCCGTGGTGACGGTCGGACCAGAAACCAGCGCCGCGGCGCGAGCCGCATCGCCGCTGCCAATGACCTCGTAACCCATGAACGGCATGTATGTCTTGGCCGTCGAATTGACGATGGCGACACTGTCGTCGTAGGCGTCGTCGAAGGGACCCTCGGTCAGACCCGTATAGGCGATGGCTCCGGTATTCGAACCCTGATCGATGACCAGGCCGGCCTTGGCGCCGAGTGGACCCTGCGTGTCATCGAGGTTGACGAGGCCGAGAAAACCCAACCCATGCGTCATCTCGTGCATGGCAATCGTGACGAAGTCGAGCGTGCCGCTGGACGGATCGGACGTATATCCGTAATAAAACTGCTCTCCGCCGATCACGGTCGACTTGCCGATGTCTTCGTTGAACACGATCTCCGCTTCGTCGTTGTCGAGCGTGTCGCACGGCCCGCCACCGAGGCCACAGAGGCTTGTTCCCCCCAGGCGCGCAGCTGCCGTGCCCGCGTACCAGGTATACTTTTTCGGCAGCGACGCGAGTGGGAAGGACGTGTCGTCGAAGAGAAACGTCAGCGGCGCGCTGTGCGCCAGGATGGCCGAGGTGCTCGACCCGCCCAGGTGGGCGCCGCAAGCATGTATCGTGACATTGGTCGGGAGTTGCAGCTGCTGCACAAGCTGCTGCGCGGCGTAGGTGAGCGCATTCTTGCGCTGCGCACCCAGGGTCGCACCGGGATTGCCCCCGACCGGATTCGCCGCGGTCGAGTCGGTCCAGAAACCGTCATCGCAGTCGTTGGTCGCATCGTTCGGGTCGGTAGTGGGATTGGCGAAGTCGAGCGTGATCGACCCTTGCGCAGCCGACGTCGACGTGCTGGCGGTCAGGCTCTCCGTCGCGTTTGAGGTACCGCCGTTGATCGCCGCGATGAACCAGCGACCCGCCTGGAGCGGTACGCGGTCCGAGACCAGGACCGAGATTGACTCGTTTGAGGTTGAACTGATCGAATGGTACTGCGCGTTGCGCATCAGCAGGTCATAGCTGACCGTCGGGTAACTTGCCGTGCTGTCCTGGGTCGGAAACGGCGTGGCGTAGCGCAGGAACAGATCCACATCGCCGCCGCTGCCGCTGAGGGTCACGGTCAATCGTTTGGCTGTGCTGCCCACGTCGATGTAAAAGTTGGATACGTAACTGGAAGCAGGCAGCGACAGGGCGACGGGTTGGCCCGGAGTGAGCGCCGTATCGGCGCTTGCCACTCCGCTCGCCACGGCGATGACGGCCAGGCCAATGCAACGCATGACAGCGCTGGTGTACTTCATGGCTGGTCGCCTCCACTGGATCGCGGACTCGCCGTGCGGCGTACCGCCTGCGCCTTCGGATTGGGCTGGTCCACGCAGCTGATCGTGAGCGTGCCATCCGCGTTGCGAGTGGCGCGCGTCACGTTAAGGGTGGGAGATACGACTCTTGCAGCGGGCGCTGGCTTGCCCGACGTCGCGGCGCCCGGGGATTTCACCACAGGCACGGCCAGCGGCTGGGGTACGACGGGATCGTCCGGCCCTGCCGCCATGGCACTGGCGGTGCCCAGACCGAGAACGAGAAGAAGTGCTCTGGTGCTCATGGTTTTGGTGATCTTCCTTGCTTCGGGTCGATGGGCCCGGCGCTGCCAATGATAGCGCCGGGGACGTGATTTATCCGTTGACCGGTTGCGCCGGAAGCAGGCGGACACGGCTGGCGCCCGCCAGGTAGCTGCCGCGCAGGGCGGCCTGCAGGTAGGATTGCGCCGCCCCGACCGCCGCCTCGAGCGGATGGCCCAGCGCCAGCCCCGCCGCGACCGCGGCGGAGAGGACGCACCCGGTGCCATGGGCTTCGACGCGCAGGCGCCGATGGCGGAACTCGCTCACGCGGGAGTCACGCGCGGTCGCCAGGAAATCACGGACTACCCGGCCCGGCGCATGCCCGCCCTTCACCAGCGCCGCGCGCGCGCCGAACGCGAGAAGCGCGCGCGCTGACGCGGCCCCGTCGAGCGTGCGGCCGAGCAGGGCGGCTGCTTCGGGACGATTCGGCGTCACCAGTTCCGCGAGCGGCAGCAGGCGTTCGCGCAGAAGCGCGACGCCGCGCTCCGGCAGCAGCCGCCTGCCGCTGCTCGCCACCAGCACCGGGTCGACGACCACGTGGCGTACGTGCCGGCGCCGCAGGAAATCCGCGACGCGGGCGACCGTGGCGCTCGAGCCGAGCATGCCGATCTTGACCGCGCGAATGTCGAAGTCCGCGAAGACCGCCTCCAGCTGGCGCTCGACTGCCGCCGCCGGAACGCAGTGAATCGACACCACCCGGCGCGTGTTCTGCGCCGTAACCGCACTGACTACGCTCAAGCCGTGCAGGCCGAACGCGGTGAATGTGCGCAGATCGGCCTGGATGCCGGCACCGCCTCCCGAGTCCGACCCGGCGATGGTCAGCACGCTGCGCTGTTTCGCTGGACCTCTACTGCGCATTCCCGATATGTTGCATTTCTGCTACAAGAGCCTCAAGAATCGCCTGAACGCCGTCAAAAACCGTGATCCGATCAACTTGACCCCATGTTGCTTTTTTGCCAAGATGCGCTCGGAGATTGCACACTCCAAGCGCATTCAAGGGCTATGCGTCGGTCAACAGCAAATTTGGCAAATATTGCGGGGGCGCTCGGGTCCATCCTGGCGTCCCCGCTTTCTTTTGCCGCTGTCGCCGAAGCGCCGCGCTCGACGGGTGTTGCAGCTGCGAACGCGGCTGAATCTCGCAGTGTACTCGACGCGTGGCGCGACTACGCGCTCGCCAACCTGAGCTCGGGCTATTCGTTTTCCTGGGACGGCGATCATATCGTCGCCACCGCCGTGCCTTCTCTGTTTGATCACGGTACCGCGCGCGTCACCGAACCGGTTTCGCACTTCGCAGGCCTGCATCTCGATCCGCCCCCGGTGCAGGTGACGTATCTGAAGACCCGGGTTGCCGATACGCCGGCGATCCAGCCGGGTTCTGCGGCGCTGTTCCAGGAAAGCGCTCCGGGACTGCAGCGCTACATCGTTGCGCCAACGGTTTCGCAACGCTGGGGCGAGAACAGCGCGCTCAGCTTTTCTGCCATCTTCGCCTATCAGAAGTACGCCAGCCTCGAACTCGGCACGAGCAACGTGCCGGTGCAGGACAGTTCGGGTCTGCTCGCGCCGCCCCAGGGCACGCTGCACGACGACACCGGGACCTATGGTCTGGGCATGCGCGCCGACTTCAGGAGTTCGCTGACCGACCGCTTGAGCTGGCAGGCCGGCTATCAGGCGCGAATCAACATGGATTCGTTCAATGTGTACCGTGGCGTTTATGCGGAGCCCGGCAGCTTCGACATTCCCGCGAGCGCCGACATCGGCGTCGGCTATGCGTTGACACCGGAATTCACTCTCGATGCCGGCATCGAGCACGTGCGCTACAGCGAGATCGCCCCGTTCACCAGCAATGCGCTGCCGACGCGCTTCCTGGTTCTGCTCGGCAGCGAGATCAGCCCGGCGTTCGCGTGGCAGGACCTCAACGTTTATTCGGTGGGTGGGTCATGGCGCGATCCGCTGCTCGACGGCAGCTGGTCGCTGCACTACAGCACGCGCGAGCAGCCGCTGCCGACGTCGAAGCTGCTGCAGAACGCGCTCGAGCCGTATCTCGCCACGCACGACATCGAGTTCGGTTTTTCGCGCATGTTCGGCGCCAATTCCAGCCTGCGCATTGCGGCGACGTACGCGCCGACCCAGTTCGTGCTCGGCCTGCCGACGAGCTTCAGCCTGCGCGACGGCAACTACGGCAATCAGCTCGAATACGAGACGGTCTGGACCACGCGCTTCTAGCGGCGTCCGGCGCGAATCACCCGATTGAGCCAAGCTTCCGCCCGGCCTGAGGATTGGGCCGGGGCTTGGGCCTGCCTGCGGAGAGCGGGTAACCGACCCTCACCCGCGCGTTCGGCGCGGCCTCTCCCGTGCGGGCGACCTAGAGACTTTCCGACGCGTAGTCCGCCAGGCGTGAGCGTTCGCCGCGGCGCAGGGTCACGTGCGCGGAGTGGCCCCAATCCTTGAAACGGTCGACCGCGTAGGTCAGGCCCGAAGTCGTCTCGGTCAGGTACGGCGTATCGATCTGCTCCACGTTGCCGAGGCACACCATCTTGCTGCCGGGTCCGGCGCGCGTCAGCAGCGTCTTCATCTGCTTCGGCGTGAGGTTCTGCGCCTCGTCGATGATGACGTAGCGGCTGAGGAACGTGCGCCCACGCATGAAATTGAGCGAGCGGATCTTGATGCGCGCGGCGAGCAGGTCGTTCGTCGCGGCGCGGCCCCAGCCGCCGCCTTCCTGCGGGGTCGCGAGCACTTCGAGGTTGTCGGTGAGCGCGCCCATCCACGGCGTCATCTTTTCCTCCTCGGTGCCGGGCAGGAAGCCGATGTCCTCGCCGACCGAAACCGTCGCGCGCGTCATGATGATTTCGCGGTAGCGCTGCTGGTCCATCGTCTGCGCGAGGCCCGCGGCGAGCGCCAGCAGCGTCTTGCCGGTGCCGGCGGTGCCGAGCAGGGTGACGAAATCGATGTCCGGATCCATCAGCGCATTGAGCGCGAAATTCTGCTCACGGTTGCGCGCGGAGATGCCCCACACGGTGTGCGAGGAATGCCGGTAGTCGTCGAGTATCTGCAGTGTCACGACGCGGTCGGCGATGCGCAGCACACGCACCTCGACGTCGTCGTCATCCGGCAGGTAGAGAAACTGGTGTGGATGCCAGTCCTCGTCCTTGCGCATCTTCACTTCATAGAACGTGTGGCCGCGCTCCGACCACGAACGCACCTCGGGGTGGCGGTCCCAGAAATCGCCTGGCAGCTGGGTGTGGCCGGTGAAGAGCAGGCTGAAGTCATCGAGCGCGCGGTCGTTCTCGTAGTCCTCCGCCGGGATGCCGAAGATCGAGGCCTTGATGCGCAGGTTGATGTCCTTCGACACCAGCACCACCGGCACGTCGGGACGCTGCTCGCGCTGGGCGACGATCGAGGCAAGAATCAGATTGTCCGGCAGCTGCTGCTTCTTCCTCGCGCTTGCGCCGTTGCTCTCGACGTTCAGCGTCTGGAAATACAGGCGTCCGATCTGTGCCTTGCGTTCCAGCTGCAGACCCTGCGGCAGGCGCAGCTCGAGCCCCTGGTCGATATGGCGCGGATTGCCGCGCTCGATCAGTTCGTTGATGAAGCGGCTGACCTGGCGCGCGTTGCGCGAGACCTCCGACTGGCCCTTCTTGGCCGCGTCCAGTTCCTCCAATACCGTCATCGGCAGGAACACGTCGTGCTCTTCGAAGCGAAACAGGGCGGTCGGGTCGTGCATCAGCACGTTGGTGTCGAGCACGTAGATACGCTTGCCCTTGGTCATGCAGAATTCACCATCGATGGAAGAAAGAGAGTCGGAGCGGGGCGCCCGGAATGCGCGCCGGATGCTGCGGGCCGGTGAAGATCAGGATTCGGCATCCAGCGCTTCCAGAACGGCTGCGGCATGGCCGGCGACCTTGACGCCGCGCCATTCGCGGCGCAGGCGGCCGTCGGGCCCGATGAGAAACGTGCTGCGCACGACGCCCAGATGGCGCTTGCCGTACAGCACCTTTTCGTGGATGACGTCGAACGCCCTGCACCAGGTCTCGTCGGCATCGCTGACGAGCGCGAAGGTGAGCTTCTGCTTGGCGCGGAATTTCTCGTGCGCGGCCAGCGAGTCGCGTGACACGCCCAGAACCACGGCGTCACGCCTGGCGAACTTTGCGCCGAGGTCGCGGAATTCCTGCGCCTCGAGCGTGCAGCCCGGCGTCGCGTCCTTCGGATAGAAATAGACGACGACGGCCTGTCCGCGCAGGTCGCGCAGGCGCACGGGTCCGGCGGTGCTCTCGCCACGCAAGTCGGGAACGAGGTTGCCGATCTTCACCATCAGTACTTCATCGGATCCATGATCGCGTCGAGGTTGAGCCCGTCGCAGAACTCGAGGAAATCGTCGCGCAGCGCGGCGATGTGGGTCGACGCGGGTATGCCGATGCTGATCTGCGCCGAGAACATGTCGGCGCCGGTCTGCATGGCGCGGTAGCGCGTCGACTGCAATTGTTCGATGCTGATGCCGTGCTTGTGCATGAACTCGGCGATCTGAAAAAGTATACCGGGTTTGTCCGCGGCCACGACCTCGACGACGTAGGGCAGCAATCCGGGTTGCGGCGGCTTGGCGCCGGTGCGGAAGTGCTGCAGGCGCAGCTGGTCCTCGCGCTCCAGGCGGCCGAGCGCCGATTCCAGCTTGGCGATTGCGTCCCACGGGCCGCTTGCCAGAACGAGGACGGAGACGTCGCTGCCGATGGCGGCGAGGCGAGTTTCGGCGAGCGTGCAGCCGCAGTCGCTGATGCGCTTGGCGATTGCGGCCAGCGGCGAGCGGGACTGCGCGCCGAATGCGCTGATCAGCAGGTAGTTTTCGTTTGCCGTCGGACGTGGCGCGCTGTCGGTCAAGGCTTGCTGGTCCCGGGTGTTGCGCATGGCGTTGGCATCGCCGGAGGAGTGTCGGCGCAGGGTGCGAGAATACTTGCCACGTTATCCACCCGCAAGTAACATTGAACGGATCCCAAAAGCTGCTGGGCTCGGCAATTCGCATTCCGGCGCTGCTCGGAATGCTCGTGTACCTGCGTGTGCACTCCGCTTCCCGCGCTCCGGCGGAACGCAAACTTCCTTCCCTCGCGACGCTTTTGAAATGCCTTCCATAGCCTCCGGTTTCCGCCACGCATGAACCCGACAACCCAGCCGCTGGGCGGCAGCATCTGCGCGCTGGCGACGCCGTTCCGCGGCGATGCGCTCGATTTGACCGCGTTCGCGGCGCTCATCGACTACCAGCTGGCCGGCGGCACCCAGGCGCTCGTGGTGGCCGGTTCCACCGGCGAGGCGCATGCGCTCGACAGCGACGAATACGATCGTCTGCTCGCGTTCGCCGTGAAGCACGTCGACGGACGGGTCCCGGTCCTGGCCGGCACGGGCACCGCGAACACGCACAAGACCATCCTCGCCACGCGGCGTGCGCGCGACCTCGGCGCGGACGCCGCGCTGGTCGTGACGCCGTACTACGTGCGTCCGACCCAGGAGGGCCTGGTCCGCCACTTCAGCGAGGTCGCCGACCAGGGCGGTCTGCCGATCGTCCTGTACAACGTGCCTTCGCGCACGGGCTGCGACATGCTGCCGCAGACGGTGGCGCGGCTCGCCGGCCATGCGCGCATCATCGCCGTGAAGGAAGCGCGCGGAGACAGCGAGCGTGTCGCGGCGCTGGTGGCGCTGCAGACTGCGCAATTCAGTCTGCTCAGCGGTGATGATCCTACCTGCGCACGCGCCATGCTGGCCGGAGCGCGGGGCGTGATTTCGGTCGCCGCCAACGTCGTTCCGGCGCCATTGCGCGCTGCTTGCGATGCCGCTCTGGCGCGGAACACGGCGCGCACGCGCGAACTCGACGCCGCGCTCGGTCCCCTCTACGAACTGCTGGGCGTCGAACCCAACCCGATTCCGGTAAAATGGTGCCTGCGGGAATTGGGTCTGGGAACGGGGGAGTTGCGCCTGCCGCTGGTGTCGTTGAGCGCCCAGCATCACGCAACGGTGCGCCGCGTGCTCGACGCCTTGCATCTCGCGAGTCCGGTTCAGCCGCGGCACAGCAGCGCGGCATGAGACTGTACAACCCCCAACACCACAATCCAGGATTTGCCGTGAGTCGCCATCCCCCCGTCCGCTGGTCCGTTCTCGCACTCGCCGCAGCTGCCTCGATCAGCGGCTGCAGCTGGTTCCACCACAAGGATACCTACTACGCGTCGGCGCAGGAGTCGCGCCCGCTGGAAGTGCCGCCGGACCTGGAGACGCCGCCGGCGACGAACGAACTGGTGGTGCCCTCGTCATCCGGCGCCCCGGCCGCGACGCCGGCAGCGACTCCCGCTCCCGCGCCGAGCGCAGCGGTCCCTGCCCCGGTGGGGACCGCGCCGCCTTCGGTCGCGCTGACCGGCAACGGACTGCACGTTGCCGACAGCGTCGATCACACCTGGCAGCGCGTGGGCCTCGCCCTCGAACGCGCGCAGGTGGGCACGATCAGCGCCCGCGACGCAGCGGGGCACAGCTACACCGTCGATGTCAGCGGTCTGCATGCGACGGCGGCTCCGGCCCCCGCTCCCGCCCCGGAACACCACTGGTACTCCCGCATCCTGCATCCGTTTGGCGGCGACAGTGACAAGGGCGCAGCACCTGCAGCAAGCGCCGATGCGCAGCCGGTGAGCGGGCATCTCCTCGTCAAGGTGAGCGCCGACGGTGACGGCGCACGGGTGGATGTCGAAGGCGCGGCAGGCGACAGCTCCGCCAGCGACGCGGCGCGGCGTGTCCTCGAGGTCTTGCGCGAGCGTCTTTCCTAGCCCCGGCCGCTCAGCGTTGCAGCAGCGGCAGCTTGTCCGGCTTGCCGTCCCATTCCTTCGCGTCGGCCGGCGCGTCCTTGCGTTCGGTCAGCACCGGCCAGGCCCTGGACAGTTCGGCGTTGAGCTGGATGAAGTGTTCCTGCCCGGCGGGCACGTCGTCTTCCGGGAAAATCGCATTGGCCGGGCATTCCGGCTCGCACAGCGTGCAGTCGATGCACTCCTCCGGATCGATCACGAGGAAGTTCGGCCCTTCGTGGAAGCAGTCCACGGGACACACCTCGACGCAGTCGGTGTACTTGCACTTGATGCAGTTTTCGGTGACGACGAAGGTCATGCTCTCAAGTCTGCGATAATGCACGCGGGAAAAGTGGCGCTCCCTACGAGATTCGAACTCGTGTTTAGGCCTTGAGAGGGCCCCGTCCTAGGCCTCTAGACGAAGGGAGCACGGATTGGCCGGAGTGCCGCCCGCAGCGGGCGTCTTCGGCACGGATGCGAAGTATAGCGGCGCCTGCACTGGTCGAAAAGTAGCTGATGAATCAACCGAACCCGAATCATCCCGGAACCGCCGCGACCGTGCAGCTGCGCGTCATCCCGCGCGAGCAGCACGCGATCTCGCGCAAGAACATCTCCAACGGCGCGCTGCGCGTGCTCTACCGGCTGAATGAGGCAGGCTACGCGGCCTATCTCGTGGGCGGCGCCGTGCGCGACCTGCTGCTCGGCGGACATCCGAAGGATTTTGACGTGGCAACGGACGCAACGCCGGAGGACGTCAAGCGTCTGTTCCGCAACTGCCGGCTGATCGGCCGCCGCTTCCGTCTCGCCCACGTCGTGTTCGGGCAGGAGATCGTCGAGGTCGCGACGTTTCGCGGCAGCAGCGACGACGGTAGCGGCGACCGCCATGTCGTCGATGGCCGCATCGTCCGCGACAACGTCTACGGAACGATCGAGGAGGACGCGGTGCGGCGCGACTTCACCGTCAACGCGCTGTACTACGGCATCGCCGATTTCAGCGTGCGCGACTACGTCGGCGGCTACGCGGACCTGGCGGCACGCACCCTGCGCCTGATCGGCGACCCCGAGCAGCGCTACCGCGAGGATCCGGTGCGCATGCTGCGTGCCGTGCGCCTGGCGGCGAAGCTCGATTTCACCATCGCACCCGAAGCGCGCAAACCTTTCGCCGAACTGGGTGAACTGCTGCTGCATGCGCCGCCCGCGCGCCTGTTCGACGAGTCGCTCAAGATGTTCCTCGCCGGCAACGGGCTCAAGAGCTTTCGTGCGCTCGAGGAATCCGGTCTGCTCGCCGACGTGTTCCCGCTCACGGCGCGTGCACTCGCGTTCCGTGGTGGCGCTGCACTGCGCGCGATGATCGAGGCCGGGCTCGCCGGCACCGATGCGCGCATCGCGGAGGACAAACCGGTCACGCCGGCATTCCTGTTCGCGATCCTGTTGTGGGGGCCGGTGCGCGCGCAGGTGGAACGCGAAATCGCGCGCGGCGTCGACAGTGCAGTGGCCTGGCAGCGTGTCAGCCACCACATCATCGCCGAACAGGCCAGGCAGGTCGCGATCCCGCGCCGCTTCGGTCTCGTCATGCAGGAGATCTGGGCGCTGCAGCCGCGTTTCGAGCAGCGCATGAAGAAGCGCGTGTTTCGCCTGATGGCGCATCCGCGCTTCCGCGCCGCGTACGATTTCCTGCTGCTGCGCGCGGTGGAGGGCGAGGAGATCGCGGCGCTCGGTGCCTGGTGGACGCAGGCGCAAACCCTGCCGCACGACGAACTCGCCGCGCAATTGAATGCGATGCCGCAAACACACTCTGCCGATGCGGACAACGCCGAACCGCAGAGCGGGCCGCCGACGGGCCGCCGCCGCCGCAGGCGCCGGCGCAAGCCGGCGGCACCAGCGCCGCAATGAGCCCGGACATCACCGATGCAACCGGCCTACATTGGTCTCGGCAGCAATCTGGCTGACCCGCGTGCGCGCGTCGAAAGCGCTCTGCAGGCACTCGAGCGCCTGCCGCAAACGCAGCTCGTGCAGCGCTCGCGCCTGTATCGCAGCGCACCCTGGGGCCGTGGCGGCCAGCCCGATTTCGTGAATGCCGCTGCCGTGCTGCGCACGGGGCTCGCACCGCGCGAGCTGCTGGCGGCGCTGTTGACGATCGAGCGCGCGGCGGGGCGCCAACGCGGCGGCGAGCGTTGGGGACCGCGCGTGCTCGACCTCGACATTCTGGTGTACGCCGACCGCGTCATCGACGAACCGGGTCTGCATGTGCCGCACCCGCATCTGCATGAACGCGCGTTCGTGCTGGCGCCGCTCGCCGAGATGGCGCCGGATCTCGAGATTCCCGGGCGCGGACGCGTGGACGCGCTGCTGGCGGAAATCGACGCCTCCGGCTGCAAGGTGCTTGAGCCGGGGGGCGACCCGCCCCAATAATCCGCGTTCCACGGAGGCTGCCGATGTCCGCACACCCGAAACCCGCCGGCGCGCATGCGCCCATGACCGTGCCGCGGCTGCACGAGATGAAGGCGAAGGGCGACAAGATCGTCATGCTCACCGCATACGATGCCAGCTTCTCCGCGATGTGCGATGCCGCCGGTGTGGATGTCGTACTGGTCGGCGACTCGCTCGGCAACGTCGTGCAGGGACGGTCCAGCACGCTGCCGGTGACGCTGGACGACATGGTCTATCACACGGCGGCCGCGTCCCGCGGAGTCACGACCGCACTGCTCGCGGCCGACCTTCCGTTCATGACCTTCCGCGATGCAGAAACCGCACTGCGTTCTTCGGCTCGCCTGATGGCCGAAGGCGGTGCGGCCATGGTCAAGCTCGAGGGCGCCGACTACGTGCTCGAGGTGATCGACGCGCTCGCGCGCCGGTCGATCCCGGTCTGCGCGCACCTCGGGCTCACGCCGCAGTCCGTGCACAAGCTCGGCGGCTATCGCGTGCAGGGCAAGACGAAGAGTGCGGGCGAGCGCCTGCTCGCCGATGCGAAAGCCGTCGCCCAGGCGGGCGCCGACCTCCTCGTTCTGGAATGCGTTCCGGCGCCCCTGGCGAAGAGGATCACGGCGGAGATTCCGATTCCCACCATCGGCATCGGCGCCGGACCCGGCTGCGACGGGCAGGTGCTCGTGCTCTACGACATGCTCGGCATCACGCCGGGCAAACGTCCGCGCTTCTCCAAGGATTTCCTCCAGGGCCGCGATTCGATCGCAGACGCAATTGATGCGTACGCGCAGGCCGTGCGCCGCGGCGACTTTCCGGCCGCCGCGCACTCCTTCTGATGGAGACCGTCGTCAGCACCGACGGACTGCGCGGGCGTATCGGTGCCTGGCGCCGCAGCGCCGCGCGCGTCGGTTTCGTGCCGACCATGGGCAACCTGCACGACGGGCATTTCTCGCTGATCGCCGCCGCGCGCGAGCGCGCGGACCGCGTCGTCGCCAGCGTGTTCGTCAATCCGACGCAATTCGGGCCGAAGGAGGACTTCAGCACCTATCCGCGCACCCTGGCGCAGGACCAGGCGGGTCTCGCCGCGAACGGTTGCGATCTGCTGTTCGCGCCCGCCGTCGACGAGATATACCCGTTCGGGGCCGAGCACAGCGTGCGTGTCGAGGTGCCGCAGTTGAGCGCAATTCTCGACGGTGCATCGCGACCCGGACACTTCGCTGGCGTCGCGACGGTGGTGACCAAACTGCTGAACCTCGTCCAGCCCGACGTCGCGGTATTCGGCCAGAAGGATTACCAGCAGCTGCTGGTGATCAGGCGTCTCGTCCACGACCTGCGCCTGCCGGTGGAGATTGTCGGCGCGCCGACCAGGCGCGAGGCGAACGGTCTGGCGATGAGTTCGCGCAACCAGTATCTGACCACCGAAGAGCGCCAACGTGCCGGCGTGATCTACCGGACGCTGCGGGCGATGGTCACGGCCCTGCACTCGGGTCAGGCGCGCGCCGGAATCGAGACCGATGCCGTTCGCGCGCTCGAGGGCGCCGGACTGGCGCCGGATTACGCCGTGCTCAGGCGCTCCCACGATCTGTCTGAACCAGGGCCGGCCGAGACTTCCGGGCTCATCGCCCTGATCGCCGCGCGGCTGGGGAGGGCCCGGCTGATCGACAACCTGCTGACCGATTCGGTACCCCTGTAGCAAAAGTCCCCGCTTTGTGGTATTCTCGCGACCGCTCTGGACTTTCATGCAACAGGATGTCGTTGCACCGGAGCAGCAGGGCGCATCGTTTAGTAATCGTCACTCCGAATTTCCACCCTCGCTGCAAGCAGCGAGGGTTTTTTTTGCCTTGCAAACCCGCCGTTTGGCCCGATATTCCCTCGCCATTCCAGCCACATGGCGCATTTCCCGCTTGCCGAACTGGCATCCATGAGCAGATAATTTTTGCATTGCCGCAAATTCCTGTGAGTCTGTGTGGCAAAAAAGCAACAGACCAGTCAGCCGAGGTTCCGATGCACCTCAACATGTTGAAGGCCAAGATTCATCGCGTTCGCGTCACGCACGCCGAGTTGCACTACGAAGGCTCCTGCGCGATCGACGGACGCCTGCTGGACGTGTCGGGAATCCGCGAGTACGAGCAGATCCACATCTACAACGTCAACAACGGTCAGCGTTTCGTGACTTATGCCATCCGCGCCGAGGAAGGCTCGGGCGTCATCTCCATCAACGGCGCCGCCGCGCATCGCGCCTCTCCGGGCGACATCATCATCATCTGCGCGTACGCGCAGCTCAGCGAAGCCGAGGCAGCGCAGTACAAGCCGACGCTGGTCTACGTCGATCACGACAACCGGCTCAGCCACACCAAGAATTCGATTCCGAAACAAGCCGCGTAACCTCTGACTGACCTGCTGCGCTCGCCAAGTTGCGGTCTGGCGGTGCTCGGAATGCTCAAGTACTAGCGTGTACATTCCGCTTCCTGCGCTCCGGCAGCCGCAACCTGCCTTCGCTCGCGACGGTCATTCAGAGGTTACGGGTCGCTACTGATTTCCTATTGCCATGTCGACGCGTTCTTGGGTCTGCCGCTCGAGCGCCCATTGCACGTGCTCGCGCACGAGCTCGGACGGGTGGTCGAGACGCGCCTGTAACGCGGCCAGCGTCCGCGGATTCGCCGGCGCATTGCCCAGCGCTACGGCAAGGTTGCGCAGCCACTGTTCGTAGCCGATGCGGCGCATCGCGGAACCTTCGGTGCGTGCGAGGAATTCGCTTTCATCCCATCCGAACAGGTCGATCAGCGACGCGCCGTCGAGGCCGTGACGCACGATGAAGTCCGGCTCGGCGCTCTTGTGCGCAAACTTGTTCCACGGACACACGAGTTGGCAATCGTCGCATCCGTAGATGCGGTTTCCGATCGCGGTGCGCAGTTCCACCGGAATGCTGCCGCGCAGTTCGATGGTGAGGTACGAGATGCAGCGCCGCGCATCGAGCTGCTGCGGACCGACGATGGCCTGCGTCGGGCACACCTCGATGCAGCGCACGCAGGTGCCGCAGTGATCGCGTGCCGGTGCATCCGGTTCCAGCGGCAGATCGGTGTAGAGCTCGCCGAGGAAGAACCACGAACCGGCGTCCTTGTTGATCAGGTTCGTGTGCTTGCCGATCCAGCCGAGGCCGGCGTTGCGCGCCAGCGCCTTCTCCAGGACCGGGGCGGAATCGACGAATGCGCGGTAGCCGAACGGACCGGTCTCGTGCGCGATACGGTCCGCGAGCTTCTGCAGGCGCGTGCGCAGCACCTTGTGGTAGTCGCGCCCGAGCGCGTAGCGCGAGACGTATCCGAGGGACGGATCGTGGATCACTTCCCAGGGGTCGCGTGCACCCGGCGGGTCGTAGTCCATGCGTGCGCAAATCACGCGAACCGTGCCGGCGCGCAGCTCGGCAGGACGGCTGCGCCGCGTGCCGTGCCGGGCCATGTAGTCCATCTCGCCGTGGCGGCCGGCGGCCAGCCAGTTCAGCAGATGCACCTCGTCGGCGCCGAGGTCGGTGGTGCTGACGCCGACCTGCTGGAAGCCGAGGTCCGCGCCCCAGCGCTTGATGTCGTGCGTCAGCCGGCGGTAGTCGGGAGTGCTCACGCTGCCAGTATAATCGGGCCCGATGGGAACCCGTTTGTATACTTCTGAACAAGTGCGCGGTCTCGACCGCGCCGCAATCGCCACGTTCGGCATTGCCGGCTACGTGCTGATGCAGCGCGCCGCCGCGGCGGCGTGGCGCGCGCTGCGCGCACGCTGGCCGCAGGCGCGGCGCATCACGGTGGTGTGCGGCCCCGGCAACAACGGCGGCGACGGCTACCTGCTGGCGACGATCGCGCGCGAGGCGGGGCTCGATGCCCGTCGCGCTCGCGCCGCCGGCCGCGGGCGGCGACGCGGCGCGGGCACGCGCCGAATGGGTCGCGCACCGCGGCACGATCGACGGTGCGGACGCCATGCTTCCCGAAGCCGATGTGTACGTCGATGCACTGTTCGGCACCGGCCTGACGCGGCCGATCGAAGGGGCTGCGCGTTCACTGATCGAGCAGTTGCATCCGCACGCGAGCCGCGTGCTGGCGCTGGACGTGCCCTCCGGCATCGACGCCGACTCCGGCAACGTGCTCGGTGTGGCGGTGCACGCCGCGCTCACGGTCAGCTTTGTCGCGCACAAGCGCGGGCTCTTCACCGGCGCCGCGCTCGATCATCGCGGCGAGCTGATGCTCGACACGCTGGCGCTGCCCGACGAACTGTACGAGAAGTTTCCCTCCGACATCCGTCTGCTCGACATGCGCCGCATGGCCGGCTGGCTGCCGGTGCGTGCGCGCGATGCGCACAAGGGAAGCTTCGGGCACGTGCTGGCGGTCGGCGGCGATGCGGGCATGGGCGGCGCGATCCGCCTCGCGGGCGAGGCTGCGCTGCGCGTCGGCGCCGGACTCGTCAGCATCGCCACTCGCGCCGAACACATTGCCGCGCTCAACGCCGGGCGCCCGGAGTTGATGGCGCATGCGATCAAGGATTCGGCGGAACTGACCACGCTGCTGCAGCGGGCGAGCGTCGTGGCGCGCGGTCCCGGACTCGGCCAGAACATCTGGAGCCGCGCGCTGTGGCAGGCGGCGATCGCCGCCGGCAAGCCCGCGGTGCTGGATGCCGATGCGCTGAACCTGCTCGCGCGCAAGGCGATCGCGTTGCCGGAGGGAAGCGTGCTGACGCCGCATCCGGGCGAGGCCGCGCGCCTGCTCGCTAGCGATACGGCAGCGATCGAGCGCGACCGCTACGCCGCCGTGCGCGAGATCGCCAGGCGTCATCGCGCGGTGACCGTGCTCAAGGGCGCCGGCAGCCTGATCGCGCACCCCGACGGCGAAGTCGCGGTCTGCCCCTGGGGCAACCCCGGCATGGCCAGTGGCGGCATGGGCGACGTGCTCACGGGCGTCATTGCCGGCTTGCTCGCGCAGGGTCTGCCGGCCTCGCGCGCGGCGCGTTTGGGCGTCGGCGTGCACGCCCAGGCGGGCGACGCGGCGGCGTCGCAGGGTGGCGAAGCGGGCCTGCTCGCCAGCGATCTTTTTCCACATTTGCGCAATCTGCGGAATTCGCGTGCCTGATCTTTCGTTCGTGGCGATCGACGAGCCGGCGCTGGCGCGACTCGCGCACACGCTCGCGCCCGCCCTGCGCGATGGGGGTGTCGTGCATCTCAGCGGACCGCTCGGTGCAGGCAAGACCACCTTCGCCCGCGCGCTCCTTGGCGCGCTCGGCGTGCAGGCGCGGGTCAAGAGTCCGACCTACAGTCTGATCGAATCGTACGAATGCGACGGGCTGGGCATTCAGCACCTCGACCTCTATCGCATTGCAGGCGCGGGCGAAGTCGAGTGGCTCGGCCTGCGCGATTACGCCGCCGAGCGGCAGCTCTGGTTGATCGAATGGCCTGAGCGGGCGCCGGGTGTGATTCCTGCTGCGGATCTCGTCGTGCATTTGGCGCATGCCGGCGAAAGCCGTGACGTACGCTTCGCAGCCGCCACCGCGGCCGGATCAGCATGGTTGAAGGTACTTGAAGTTCAGCGCGAGACACGAAGCAGCACAGCAGGTTAGGGTACTTTTCTCAGGTTTGCTCTACCGGAATCGCATAAATTTGCGATTTGTATAGAAAAATACTTGAAATTCGCCACGCTTTTCCGCTAAATACGCGCCATGAGGGGCGGCGCTCGACATCGCTGGGGTGCTTTCTGCGGCATGGGGCTGCTGCTCGCGGCCGCCGTGCCGGCAGCGGCAACGGAGGTGCGCTCGATGCGCGTGGCGCAGTCCGCCGAGTGCACGCGCGTGACCTTCGAGATTTCCGCGCCGCTCGATTACAAGCTGTTCGCGATCGGCAACCCCGACCGCATCGTGCTCGACCTGCATGCGGCCACGTTTGCGCCCGGCTTCTCCGCACCGGGCGGCGATGATCTGGTCAAGGACGTGCGCACCGGCCAGCGCGACAAGGACGAACTGCGCGTGGTCTTCGACCTCGCCGCGAGCGTGCACCCGAAGAGCTTCATTCTTCCCGCTGACGCCGACGGCGGCACTCGCCTGGTCGTGGAGATGTACAAGAAGGGCAAGGGCCACGCGGTCAAGAGCGCGAGCGCGCTGGAGGCGAAGCCGCGCGACGTCGTTGTGGCGATCGACGCCGGCCATGGCGGTGTCGATCCCGGTGCGATCGGCAGTTCCGGCACGCGCGAGAAGAACATCACGCTGGCCGTCGCGCGCGATCTCAAGCGTCTGATCGACCGGCAGCCCGGCATGAGCGCGGTGCTCACACGCGATAGCGACATCTTCATTCCGCTGCAGGAACGCTACCAGAAGGCGCGCGCGGCCAAGGCCGACCTGTTCATCTCGGTCCACGCCGACGCGTATGCCAGCGGCGACGCGAGCGGTTCGTCGGTGTGGATGCTGTCCTCGCGGGGCGCCAGCAGCGAGGCCGCGCGCTGGCTGGCCGACCGCGAGAATCGCGCCGACCTCGTCGGCGGTGTGTCGCTGGAAAACAAGGACAACACGCTCGCCGCGGTGCTGCTGGATCTGTCGCAGGGCGCCACGCTCGAGGCCAGCGGCGCCGTCGCCGATCAGGTGCTGCACGCACTCGCGAAAGTCGGTCCCACCCATCGCGGTTACGTCGAGAAGGCGAACTTCGTCGTGCTGCGTTCTCCTGATGTGCCCTCGATTCTGGTCGAGACGGCGTTCATCACGAATCCCGCCGAAGAGAGGCGCCTCACCAATGCGGCGCAGCAGGAAAAGGTGGCCGGTGCCATCCTCGACGGCGTGCGCAACTACTTCCGCGCCTCGCCCCCGCCCGGCAGCTGGTTCGCCGCCAACGCGCGCAAGGAGAAGGCGCGCATCGCCGCGCGGCAATCAGGCACGGACGATGACGAGAAGGCGATGACCGAGGCGTCGATTGCGCGCGTGCCGAACTCCTGACGTTTTACGCCGCGCTTTTTTGCTCAAGAGCAGTGCTTTCGCCCGGCCTGCGGCCGAGAGCGGGTAACTTTCAGAGCCAGTGCTTCCGCCCGGCCTGCGGCCGAGGGCGGGTAACTTTCTTTGCTCGTGCACTGCGCCG
>Ga0335080_10000945_pt1 | contig 27661 bp, 22 predicted proteins | sample Lox_Sample_34_FD_206720 | JGI IMG/M metagenome (GOLD analysis project Ga0335080, IMG submission 206720) | Soil microbial communities from Loxahatchee National Wildlife Refuge, Florida, United States - Lox_Sample_3.4 | ecosystem: Environmental > Terrestrial > Soil > Wetlands | place: USA... | reverse complement strand
CTTATCAGGGCGTACGAACATCGCGCCCAGATTCTTTAAACCGACAATTCTAGTACGCAGCGAGGCCGGAGCTCACTACGAAACCGCGGCGTACAGCTGTACATCTCGGAACGTGCAGATCGAAGCCGAGCCGTTAGAATGGTTCGGCTCCGCTCTCGTTCGCGAGCTACAACTTTCATGTCGACTCCAAGACACGTCATCTTCTTCGCCCTTCTCTCTCTCGTCTCCTCAGAGATCGCACTCTCGCAAGTCGTGGCACGACTCAAGACCACGGACACGGAGATCGTTCTTTCCGGCGCCGACGCCGCGCCTCGGCTGGCGAGCTTCGCTGTGCCCGGGCAGCCGAAGTGGGTGAACCGCGCTTCGGAGTCCCTGATCGACTCCGCGACCATCGCAGGCCAACGGACGCAAATTCATTGGAACCTCAATCAGACTGCGAGCAAAGCTGATGATCAACAGGTTGTGTTCGTGTACGACTCTGCTTCGCCGCACCTGCGCTTGAGTTGGGAATGGCGTGTACGCCAAGACTACGGTCCAATCGAGCACCAGATTCGCATCGAGAACCTCGATTCGCAGGAAATCTGGATTCCGCTGCAGGAAAGTCTCTTGTTCGAGTGGGCGGTTGAGCCGAGTGAAGAGCTGGAGCAATTCTTCGTGGAGAAAGGCGCTGATACTCCTTCGGACATCGGCACACATCAAGGCGCTCTCGCTGACGGATATCACTGGACCGGCACCGCCAGCACCTATGGAGACATCTCTCGCTCGGAAGCACGCGAGATCATTCCCTACCTGCTCGTCCAGAGGAAAGACGGTGCGAGAACCGGCTGGTTTGCCGGCATCGAGTCGAGCATGCGGACGCGAATTTCGCTGGACCGCGAGAAAGATTCGGTGAAGACAGCGTTGGGGCTGAATCCCGATCCAGCGCCCGGCAAGACGCGACTGCTTCCCGGAGAGACGTTCGAATCTCCTATCGTCTTCTTCGGAGGATTCCGAGACGGCCCGGACGGAGCCGGAAACATCCTGCGTCGATGGGTGCGCGCAGTGCTGGGCAATCCGGAGACCTGGAAGAACCCGAACTACCCCCTGGTAGTGAACAACAGTTGGGGCGGTGGCATGGATGTGGACGAGGAGGTTGCGGCGCGCATGATTCGCGACTCCGCCGAACTCGGAGTCGAGATGTTCCACATCGATGCGGGATGGTTCCGCGATGTCGGCGACTGGTATCCGCATCCCAAGAAGTTCCCCCACGGGCTGGCCCCAATCGCCGACGATGCTCACAAACACGGGCTGAAATTCGGCATCTGGGTTGACTGGACTCAGGCCGGCCTTTCAACCGAGGCAGGAGCCTTGAACGCGCACGACCCCAAAGTGCGCGACTGGATGGTCACTGATATCCCCGACGACTGGAAACCGGAGCCGTTTAAGGGCCAGACGATTGATCTTGGCGTGCCGGAGGCGAAGGTGTGGGCGCAGAAGGAAGTGGAGCGGATCGTCACTGACTATCACCTCGACATGCTGGAGCATGACGGATACCTTGTCGCACATGGCTGCGACCGCGCTGACCATCCTCACGCGGCGCCCGATCCACTGAACAAGTGCGTGTATAAGACCTGGGGCGCGTACTTTGTTGACAGTACCAACTCGACCGACGTCAGCTATCACGCGGTTCGCGCCTACTACGACATCTATTCGACCCTGCGGAAGAACCATCCTGGCCTGCTGTTCGAAATCTGCAGCGACGGCGGCCGCATGGTCGACTTCGGAACCGCGGCGCACGGCGACTATTTCTCGATCACGGACACGTACGATCCGCTGTCAAACCGCCGCGCCTTCTACGACACCAGCCATGTTCTGCCCTCCGCGATGCTGGAAAGCTATGTCGAGAAGTGGCCCACACCGCGCATCGAGAACTTCCGCTACATGCTGCGCAGCGGCATGATGGGCTGGCTCACCATTATGATCGACACGAAATCGTGGTCCGATGAGCAGCGGGCCGTAGCGAGGGAAGAAATCGATCTCTATAAGAAAGAGCTGCGCGGACTGATTCGCGACGCCAACCTGTATCACGTATCGCCGCGGCCGGATGGGGCTCACTGGGACGGGATCGAATACTGGGATCCGAGTCGCAAGCGAGGCGTGTTGTACGCCTTTCGGGGCACGATTGAGAATGAGAACTCACATTCCTTCGTGCTGAAGGGACTGAATCCGTCAGGGCGCTACCTGCTCAAGTTCCACGATCACAGCGCGCCGGACCGCAGTATGAGTGGAAGGGAACTTATGACAAAGGGACTGCCGGTGCAGTTGCGGCTCACGAACAGTTCGGAACTCGTCTTCCTGGAGGAATGGCCGGATCGGTAAGAGAAAGCGTGCACCGATCTGGCTGAGACTGTTGAAGGATTACAGGAAAATTAGGGATTGGAGGCGCGGGTCGGAATCGAACCGACGCATAAAGGTTTTGCAGACCTCTCCCTTACCACTTGGGTACCGCGCCCTTGCCCAAAAGAACAGAATTACGTAAGCCGAGCCGGACTTCGGTGGGAGCACGAGCCAGCTGGAACCAATAGAAATCTGGAGCGGGAGACGGGATTTGAACCCGCGACTTCGACCTTGGCAAGGTCGCACTCTACCACTGAGTTACTCCCGCTCAGCCTTTCCATTGTAAAACGGGGGCGCGCTTCGCGCAAAGCCCCCCGCTTACGCCAGGTTCAACTCCTTGAGCTGCTGGACCTTGCGGGCAATCTGCACGTGGTGGCGGCACTGCGCCCGGCAGGACTCGCAACTGCCGCACGCGGAGAGGCCAGGTCCGGCATTGGATTGCGCCAGCATCTGCCGCGCCATGCTCACATTGCGATATTGCACGGCGTACATGTGGGAGCGCATGAGCGCCGGAACGTCGACGCGCTTCGGGCAATCCTCGCGGCACTGCCCGCACTGCTGGCAGAACTCCGCCTGCGCGACGAATGCTTTGTCGGCCAGGAATCTCTTCTCCGCCTCGGTGTAGGCGAGGTTGCGGACCACGGAAAAGTCCTGCTCCAGGTGCTCGTACGTGCTAAAGCCGGGAATTGAGGTCGTAACGAAGTCGTGGTTCAGGACCCACTTCAGCAGAGCCGTCTGGCTTTCAGGTGGGAGTTCTTTGGGGAGCTTCGAATCGGGGCGAACCGTCCCTCCGGCCTGCGTCTTCATGGCGACGATCCCGATGCCGCTCTTCGCTGCCTTCTCAATGATCGCCAGCTTCTCGGTGTCGTGCGCCATGGTGTAGTTGATGGTCAGCAAGGCCACGTCGAACACGTTGAGAGGCATCACGGCATTCAGGATTTCGACCGCGTTGTGGGTGGAGATGCCGATGAAACGAGTCTTGCCTTCCTTCTTGAGAGTCTTCAGGGCTTCAATCGGCCCTTCAGCAGTCGCGTGGTCTGCGGAATCGACGGCATGGTGATAGAGGATATCGACGTGGTCCATCTGGAGGCGGCGCAAACTGGCCTCAACGCCTTCGATGAACCTCTTTTTCGCGTCGGGCTGGATGCTGCCACGGATCACCTGCTTGGTCGCGATGATGACCTTGTCGCGGATCCCCATCTCCTTGACGACATTGCCGACCATCTCCTCGTTGCGCCCGTTCTGGTAAACGGCGGCGGTGTCGAAATGACGGATGCCCAGTTCGTATGCCCGGTGCAGGATGCCGGGTACGTCGGCGTTCATGACGCCCATGCTGACAATGGGGAGCTTGAGCCCGGTCTTGCCCAGGGTGCGCTCGAGTAAAGGTCCCGCGGCTGGAGTTGTATCGGCCAACAGATTGGTCCGGCCAAGGACTCCGGCGGCCCCGGCCCACAGAATTGGTTTTACGATGAAGTCTCTACGATTCCACTCTCCGTTATTCATTGCACACTCCTAGGAATGGTTCTATGAATTCATACCGAGCGGCGCCAAGTCTGTGTCCAGGCTCACATCTAGTGGAGCGCAGTGGCGGCCGCCTTCAGCTGGGCATCGCCACCGGCGGGCGGGTTCAGCAGAAGGATGAGGTAGCGTCCCTGGGTTCGGGCGATGAACGTTCCCTCGAAGCTGTTCTTACCCCGGATGCCGTTCTCGCCCAGCTCCGGCGCGGGATTGCACTCACCCGTCTGCTTGAGGTGCTTGGAGAGCTGGTCGAGGCGGGCCTTCGCTCCTGCGGGCTCTGCTGCCACCGAAACCAGCATTTTGCTCTGCTTGGGCGTGGATTCGTAGCTGACCACATACGCAGGCGCCAGAAATGGGTGCCCCAGAGGATCTTTGCGGATGTATTGCTCGGAATGACGAATTTTATGTAATTGAGGCAGCTTCGCGAGCAGAGGTGGCGCGGTCCGGGCTCCGCCGATTCGGGTCGACAGCGTGCTGGCGAACTGCGGGAGTAGCGCGTCGGCGCCCGCTCCGGAGCCCGCTAGCTTCACGTAGTAACGGTCCTGGAAGAAATTCAGCACTCCCTTGCTGCTGTAGCCCTCAGCGCCGGCGGGAATGTATTTGTAGTTGGGAGAGCGCTCGACCGAGTAAATGCCGAACGCGTCCTCCGGCTTCCCCATGTCGAAGACGTCGACGGTCAGGTCGGCCGCTCCGCTCTTGAAGTCCTGATGGAGCAGAACCTGGAATTCATAGAGCAGGTAAACGTCGGCGCCGCCGTCGATGTACTGATAGAGCGCGTCCGGCTTGTAGAAGGCCGGCGCGGCATCAGCCTTCGGATGGCCGGGCAGAGGCTCTGCCAGCAGTTTGGCCATCTGCGGCTGCGCGGAAGACTGAGCGTAGGCGATCCCGTGCGGGACTGCTGCTTGGAGCAGGAGGAATCCGGCAAGAAGAATGGCGAAAGGAAGAGAATGTACGGATTTAGCTGATGATGTCATATGAATTGCCCGGTTTCGACGAAGGATACAGCGACTGCGGAAACGCTCCGGTCTCCATGCCACAGACTTTTATAGTCCTTGGAGTGCAGGGGGCTAAGTGATTTCGATCACAGACGGGTGTGGTAGGGAGACCATGTCCAGTCTTGAGTTTCTCGCCCGCTACTTTGGTCGGCCTATAATCATGTAGTGCTACTCACTCGCAAATGGCGGAGTGTAGGCTTTGCCTTAGCGGTCGTTTATTTGGTGCCATTCCTCTCTGCTGTGATCGTTGTGGAGAAGGAGTACCACGGCAAGCGGGTGACTTGTCTTTACAGTGGACTCAGAGGCGTGGCGCGGTCGTGCGGTACAGAGGGTTACGACCGAGTACTCACGGGAACCGTAAGATCTTCGACGGACGTACGAGATACCGATAAGCTTCTGGAGATTGAACCAGACGAAGTCTTTCTCGGCGATTCAAAAACAATAAAAGCAATTACGAACCAAGCCTGCCTTTACACTGAAATTCAGACTGGCGACAAGTGGCTTTTTTACTTATATCGTGACAAAGAGAGCAGCACACTAGTTTCCCCATACAATGGCAACAGCAAGGCCCTTGCAGCAGCAGACGACGACATTTCCATGCTTCGACATTTCGTACATCTCACCGACTTAGGAATGCTGGTCGGTAAGGTCGGCCGTTTGAAAGGACCCAAGGATGGCGAGTCCGTTCCTCTCGCGAATCACAAAATGATAGCTAAGAACGTGAAGGACCTAGTCAAATACTCTGCGTACACGAACGCAAACGGATTTTTCGAGTTTGAATTGCCGCCCGGTTCCTACGATATTTCCCCTGCGCCGGAATATGCCTTTAAGGAAGTGGAGACTTTTGGGTCGATGATGCCCGGCAGCGTACCCGTAGAGAAAGGGAAGTGTTGGGAACACGACTTCACGGTGAAAGGTCCTGACCGCGACAACGTACCTCAGCGCAACACTCGTTGATTGGCTAAAGCAGGCAATTGCCCCTCGCAGCGGATTGATCTCCCGAAAAAGATCGGCTGACGATAGTCCCGAAATACGATTTCGACCCAACTGGCCCTCACGCCAGTTCGACCTCGATCTTCTTCCCAGCGCGATCGATCTTCACGATACGGAAGCTGCGAACCTGCCCAGCTCGTGCCGGTTCCGCCTTGGTAGGGGCACCCGCACCCGTCTTCCAGCGCGCTTGCAGCATGGAGCTCAGCGAGGATAGGTCGGCTTTACCTGAGCTTGCGGTTTCCGTCTTCGCCGTGGCTGCCGCACTCCCGCGGCATGCAGCGCGAATCCCCTCTCCCAATTCCGCGTGCTTCCCGGATTCGTCCATCAGTCTGCCCGTAACCACGTCGCCTTCTTTGTGCTCGGCGAGATATTCGTCGAGGCCAGTGGGAACAAGCTGCTTCATGCTGAGCTTCATCTGGCGCTTCTCGGCATCGAGGCCGATCACCAGCACGCGGACCAGTTGCCCCACGCGCAGAACATCGGAAGGCTGGCCGATCCGTTTTTCCGCGCTGATCTCGCTGACGTGGATCAGTCCTTCCACGCCCTCGGCGAGCTGCACGAACGCGCCAAATTTCATCAGGCTAGTGACCGGGCCCTCGACTTCCGAGCCCAGTGGGAAGCGCTGCGGTACGTCAACCCAGGGATCGCCCAGAGCCTGCTTGAGTCCCAGCGAAAGGCGGCGCTCCGCGGCATTGACTCCCAGAATGACCGTCTCGACAGTCTCTCCAGGTTTCACGACGTCGCTGGCCTTGCGAACTTTGCTCTTGGCCCACGACATTTCCGAGATGTGAATCAATCCTTCAATGCCTGGTTCGAGTTCGACGAACGCGCCGAACTCTGTCAGCCGCGTGACGGTGCCGCGCACGCGCTCTCCGGCCTTGTACTTGTCGGCGACGGCGTCCCAGGGATGAGGCTGCAACTGCTTCATGCCGACCGAAATGCGGCGCTTGTCGCCCTCGTTCGCCAGCTTCAGCACCTTCACTTCGATCTGCTGCCCCACGGTGAGGACATCCGCCGGCTTGTTCACGCGGCTCCAAGAGATATCGCCGACGTGCAGCAGCGCATCTACTCCGCCCAGGTCGACGAAGGCTCCGTAATCCGTCAAGCTGCGCACGGTTCCGGTGACGGTGTCGCCGTCTTTGATCTTGCCGTAGAGTTTCTCCCGCGCCGCGCGCTCTTCTTCCTCGGCAACCACGCGGCGATCGACCACCACGTCTTCGTCGGCAACATCGAGCTTGATGATGCGGCAGCGAATTTCCTGCCCGACGAGGTTCTCCATCTCGCTGGCTTCACGGACGCCGCTGCGCGATGCGGGCATGAACGCGCGGATGCCAACGTCCACGCTGAAGCCGCCTTTCACGACGGCGGAGACGGTGCCCAGGATGACTGACTTGTCGGCAAAGGCTTTCTCGAACGCAGTCCAGTCCGTCGGGCGCTCGACTTTGAAACGCGAAAGCTCGTAGTAGCCGTCGAGGTCGCGTCCTTTGATGGTGACGCGCGCTTTGTCGCCGGGCTTCAGCGTCTCGCCTTGTAGCGCGGTGAGCGGGAGAATTCCTTCTGACTTGTAGCCGATGTCGAAGTAGACCGCTTCGTCGGTCACCGAGATCACGGTGCCTTCGATCTGTTTCCCGCCTTCAACTCGGCGGGAATGGCTCTTCTGGAACTCCGACAGGATGTCGCCAAACGACTCGGTGGCTTCGGCTACGGGTTGGGTTTCAGGGTTTTGTGTAGTGGCAGTTTCTGGATCAGACATGAAAGAGGGCAGCCCTTCGTTGCGGGATCGGAATCATTAAGGATAACACCGCCTCATGGGTCGTGGGGCACCGAGTGGGTTTTGGCGTGGACAGAGCCCTCTTTACGCGCGAAGCGACTTCAGTGGTGGGCCCACTGCGGGTCTTGCTCCGGATTTACGATCTGCCCATCGCGCATGTGGATGATGCGATCACCATACTCCGCCGCCTGCGGATTATGGGTAATCATCATCACCGTCTGGCCGAGTTCTTTGTTCGAGAGCCGCAGCATGCTGAGCACGACGTCGGAATTCTTCGAATCGAGATTGCCAGTAGGTTCGTCGGCCAGCACGACGGTCGGCTTGTTGATCAGCGCACGCGCCAGCGCGACGCGTTGCTGCTCGCCGCCGGAAAGTTCTGAAGGACGGTGTTGCAGTCTCTTGGTCAGCCCCAGCAGGTCGGTGATGCGCGCGAAGTGGGCAGGGTCGTTGTTTCCGTTACCGGAGATTTCCTGCGCCATCATGATGTTGGAGCGCGCATCGAGCGTCGGCAGCAGATTGAATTTCTGGAAGACGAATCCGATCTTGCGCTTGCGCATGCGCGTGCGCTCCGCATCAGAGAGCTTGGCCAAGTCGTCACCGTCGAGCAGGACACTACCGCCGTCGGCACGCGTCAGTCCACCCAGAAGATAAAACAGCGTCGACTTTCCGCTGCCCGATGGGCCGACAACGCTGACGAACTCGCCCTTCTGTACGCTAAAGGAAATTCCCCGCAGGGCCTCAACTTCGATCTTGCCCACGTGATAGGTCTTGCGCACATCCCGTGCCTCGATGAATGCGGCCATAGCTGCAAGAATCTTACACGAAGAATCGCTGGCGCCTTCGAGCGAGGCGGGAAAGCGTCACACGGTGATGATCACGAAAGAAGCCGGGGACCTGATGTTGAGGTTTAGGCCGCGCCCGCTTGACGCGCCAACGTTGGCTGCTGTCTCTGCTGGCGCTTGGGCCCACGCTTGCGAACCAGGAGGAGGCGGACCCGTTCGAGAAGATCGGCGGGCGAGTACATGCCCTTGGTGAGGAAGACGTCGGCGCGCGAGTCGTGATCGTAGATGCGCACCTTGCTGGAAATCAGAATGGCCGGAGTCTGAGGAGACTCGTCCTTGATCCGGGCGATGAGTTGCGGTCCGTCGAGCCCAGGCATCGCCATGTCGGCGATGACGAGATCGATGCCGCCCAGGAGGAACCGCTGCAGGGCATCTTCTCCGCGAGTGAAGCTGGCGACGCGGTATCCGCGCGTTTCCAGCATGATCTTCCGGTGTGACAACGATGGTTCGTTGTCATCCACACACAAAATAGTCCGCTTTGGTTTCATCAGCCTTCCGCAACCCATCGGAGGCACGCCCGCACTTCCGACGGAGGCTCATTTTCAAAATAAAAAAATGTACAGAGTGAAAGGATGCTAACGAGAATCATCGGCGCTGTAAAGTGCCGCGGATGCTAATGGAACTTTCCGGCTATTGATCTTTCTCGCGATCGGTGTGCGTCAGTATTTATCGCATCTTGCGCGATCACAGTTAGAGAAAAACTTCGCCGCGGATGACCTCGATCGAATTGCCTCCAACGCGGACGTTAACTATCCGGTTATCGTGCTTCGTTGCGCGGACGAAAATGCGGCTCGGGCGGAGCATCTCAACGCCTTGTTCGATCAGCACGCGGCGGCCTGATTCGGCCACTCCGTGGGCAACCATCCATGCCGCGGTGCAGCCCGCTGCAGATCCTGTCGCGGGATCCTCGCCGTTATAAAACAGCATGCGAGCGTGCAGGCCGGCCGCCGGATCGACGGTCTCGCGGCTCACAAAGTAGAGAAACTTCCCGCCAGTCTTTTCCAGATACTCACTGACGCCCTGAAGATCGACGCGCAGCTTCTGAATCACCGCGAGAGACTTCAGCGGTGCGATGGTGAACGGCAGTCCGGTCGAGACCGTCTGAATGGGCAAGGAAGGATCGAAATCGTCGATGCGCAGCCCGCTGCATCGCGCCACGAATTCGCGCTCATGCACAATTCCGAACACGGGATCGACCTGCGTCATCTCTCCGAAGGCAGGCTGCCCCTCCGTCTGCTCAAAACGCACGGGGACTTTTCCGACATTCAACTCGAGTGTGATCTCACTCGCGGCACTGTTCCCTCGCAGCGCAAACGCGGTGCCCAATGTCGGATGACCGGCGAAGGGAAGTTCTTCCTGCAGGGTGAAGATTCTGACGCGCACTCCCTTCTCGCGCTCGATCTGCGGATCGCGCGGGAGGATGAACGTTGTCTCAGAGAGATTCATTTCCTTCGCGACGGCCTGCATCTCGTCGTCGGTCAATCCGCGGGCATCATGGAAGACAGCCAGCGAGTTGCCTTCGAGCGGATTGCAGGTGAATACGTCCCACTGGGACATCGCGAAACGGCGAGATTGCTTGCTCATGGTCCCCCTCAACAAACCGTCAGCCGAAACTGCCATTCAACCGATGACAACTACGCGACGATCGATGCAGAAAAGATGCGTCAATCGCGGGTTTGGACGGCTTCCGCGTTTGACAGGCGCAACGCCCGCGCCTATCCTAACTCATATGTCCTATCCAACCGCCGCCGGGAGCATGTGTTGTTGTTGCCCGATGCCGGGGTGTGGGTAGAGACTCCAACGAGATTTCTTCCACCCACCCGGCGAGAGCGGGTGGGTTTTGTTTTTCCCCGCCTTGATCAGCTGGGACGCCGGGCCGGCGGAACTTTCGAAAATTTTCTAAAGAACAAGAAGGAGAATCCTATGACTACCGCGATCGCAAGCGAGACCTACAGCGTTCCAAGAATCAACGACACTGCCCCGGACTTCACCGCGGACACGACGCAGGGCTCGATCCACTTTCACGAGTGGATCGGCGACGGCTGGGCCATCCTGTTTTCGCATCCCAAAGATTTCACTCCGGTCTGCACGACCGAACTGGGAACCATGGCGAAGCTGCAACCGGAGTTCGCCAAGCGCAACGTGAAAATTCTTGGCCTGAGCGTCGACCCGGTCTCGAATCACAGCAAGTGGGCCGCCGATATTGAAGAGACGCAGGGCGCCAAGGTGAACTATCCCATGATCGGCGACCCGCAACTGAAGGTCGCAAAGCTTTACGGCATGCTGCCGGCCGACGCGGGGGAGACGTCTGAGGGGCGTACGCCGGCGAACAACGCCACCGTGCGCACCGTCTTTGTGATTGGACCTGACAAGAAGATCAAGTTGCAGCTCAGCTATCCGATGACTACGGGCCGCAACTTCGACGAGATTCTGCGGGTTGTCGATTCGATGCAGCTCACCGCAAAGCATCAGGTGGCGACACCGGCGAACTGGAAGCCCGGCGATGATGTGATCATCACCGGTGCGGTATCGAACGAAGAAGCCGCGCAGAAATTCCCCGGCTTCAAAACGATCAAGCCGTATCTGAGGACCACGAAGCAGCCCAAGTAGAACGCAGTGCTAGGAACGAGCGCGGGCGCCCTGCCCGCGCTCCCAGCGCGGCCGGATTACTGCTACTCTGAAGCACGGAAGCGCATGCGGTCCGGTGATCGTCCCGGTCTTCAAAACCGACGATGGGTGCCTTTCGGCATCCATGATGGGTTCGACTCCCATTCGCTTCCGCCAATGTTTACTGTGGGTTGAACATATATTCGGAGCCGGACCTTATATACAGGCCCAGGCTCCCAGAGCGTCCGAATCAAGGATGGGATCAGGCTGAGTCAGCCTGATTGTTTTACACAAGCAAGTAAGACGGCTGCGGGGTTGATCTGCCGAGTCGGATTCGCAAACACTCACATGTGAAGCGAATCGAAAGATGTTGAAACTTGAGTGTTAACGCCTGGTTTCGACAACCATCTCGGACTTCCTAATATGGCGTTAAACGACATGTCGCGTGATAACATATGCTCGCGCGACAGCCCCGCCAAGGGAGGTGCAACATGTCGAGGTTCAGGCTTTGGACTTTCAGAATCTTTTGCGTGTTGTTCGGGCTCCTGTTCCTGATGTTGTTTGCCGGTTTCATCTACGAACAAGTTGGCAGAGCCGAAGATACCAAACACCTTCCTCGACGGGTAGGACAAGCCATCGACGTGGGCGGGCGTACCATGAACCTTTACTGCTCGGGCGAGGGCGCGCCCACAGTCATCTTCGAGACGGGCGGGAACGAGTCGGGGTATTCGTGGGCACTCATTCAGCCGAGAATCGCCGCGTTCACCCGTGCGTGCTGGTATGACCGTGCCGGTGTTGGGTGGAGTGATCCACCTTCGACTCCTAGGACGAGTACAAGCGTCATTAGCGACCTCCACACGATGCTGCAACGCGCCGGAGAGTTTCCTCCCTATGTGCTGGTGGGCGCATCGATCGGCGGAGAGTATGTGCGTATCTATACCGCACGGTATCCGGCAGATGTCGCGGGGGTAGTTCTAGTGGATGCCACCAATCCCGACCAACAGGAGCCAGCTTTCATGCAGGGAATCTCGGAGCGGATGTCTCCGAGGGTGCGCCATTTGCTGTGTGTGGCCGTACCGACAATGGCGCGATTTGGTGTTCTGCGACTTGTCGCGAGCAGAATGGGTGGTTCCGACGCTTCGCAAGCCAACACAGAGCAGGCTGACATACTTTCGCGCCTAGAAGCGCAGCCGAAGGCCTTGCGAGCGAATGCCGAGCAAGCGTGCGCGAGCACCGAAGAAGGTCGAGTAACTCCGACTAGAGGAAGCGGAAACCCAGAGTTGGATAACGCAGCACGGAATGTGAGCAGTCTGGGCGATCGTCCGCTAATCGTGCTGACCGCAGGAAGATTTTGGGCTCCTGCCGGGCTCGAAAAGGAGTCAGCCGAATTCCACGATGTTTGGGTGCATCAATTGCAAAACAGTCTAGTTCACCTATCAACGCACGGTAGACAAACAATTGTGGATGCGTACCACGACATGAGTGACGCGCCGGACGCGGTGGTAACTGCGACTCAGCAGGTTGTGGAAGAGACACATGCTCCAAAATAGATCGCTACCTTCGAGCGGATTGATTCTGGGGGGATTGATACTTGGCGAAAAATCCCGATTACACTCAAAACCCTCCGGCTGGCCTCTCCGGGACGAAATTTGAAACCGGCTGCTCAGAACGCAGGTGGACCGATTTAAGAAGTGGACCGCGTGGCACGGTCCTCTGCGAGGGAGCCGGGATTCCTCCATCGCGCTGCCTTGACGGCTGCAGCCGCTAGTGACCTTCAAGGAAGCTCCGAACCCTGCCGGCGAACTCTTGCGGTTGTTCCTCGAACGAAAAATGTCCGGCTCTGGCGATCGTCTCGAAGCGGGCCTGCGGATAGATTTCCAGATATGTGCGCGATGCCTTCTCGGACTGTAAGTCGTCGGCACCGTGGAGGATTTCAACCGGGAAGGCCGTGCTCTTCATTGCTGCACGGTAGTCGTGGTGCTTTCCCATGCTCAGATACGCGCCGAACACCATCCAGCCGCCGGGGCGAGCTTGACCGACCTGTCCCTCTGTCATGACCGCGGGGTTCGGGTAGGCGGCGATATAGTACTCGCTCATCCGTTGGTTGAGAGCGATGAGGGCACCTTCATCCTTCTTGAACATACCGCGGAAGTCCAGATACTCCTTGAGGAACGCATCGAATTCGGCGCGCCTGGATTCGGGCAGGCGCTGGCGTACTTGCGCGAACAAACCGCCATCTTCGGGCGGCATGACCAGCACTTCGGCGGGTGAGATCAGGACCAGGCGCTGGACATGTTCGGGAAACTCTGCCGCATACAGCGCAGCGATGAGGCCGCCAAAGGAATGGCCGACAATCGTGAGTTTGCTCACGCCGAGAATGCGGCGGATGCGCTCGATGTCGGCAACCTCTGCGCCCATGCCGTAGGCGCGGTCAAGCGCCTGCATGTTCCGCCACGTGCTGGTCGACGGGAAGCGATCGAACAGGCGAGTGGAATCCCCCGATCCGCGCTGATCGTAGTAATAGAAGCGGTAGCGGCTTGCCAGCAGTTCGAGGCCGCTCCACGGCTTGACCGACGGATATCCGGGGCCACCGTGAATGACGAGCACGGGCTCGCCCTGACCGGAGGCGAAGTAGTGGAGGCGAACATCGGGCTCGACCTGCCAGAAGCCAGATTGCCCGGCCTGTGGCGGGGGATCGAGCGGAGCGCGCAGGTTCTGTGCTGCACGGACCATGCCTGGGCGGTACATGGGTCCGGTCATCCGATACCAAACAAAATATCCGGCGGCTGCGATGATGGCGACGACGGCAAGAACGATGATCAGGGCGCGCATTGTTTTGTTCTCCGCAGGCAGTGTAGGGCTGGCGCGCGGCGGATGCTTGATCGTTCTTGCTGACTTGGCAGGCGGTAACTGCCGGACACCTCCCTTGGTTATTTTGCCGATGTCTTAACTACCGTTAACCTTTGGCTCGGAGGACTGTAAGGAGAAAGAGAAACTAATGATCAAGGAATCGGTAGCCATCGCCATGCTGCTGTTTGCTACGGCAGCGCTTGCCCAGGAGGCAACCAAGGTCGAACCCAGTCACTACCGAGTCGCGTTCGAAAACGAGCACGTTCGGGTTCTAAACATGCACTATGGTCCGCACGAGAAATCCAAGCTGCACGAACATCCCGCCGGGGTGGCGGTCTATCTGACAGAAGGACATTTTCGGTTTACCGACGAAAACGGAAAGGTCACCATCGCCGATGCGAGGGCGGGAGATTCGCGCTGGTTTCCCGCATTCAAGCACAAGGTAGAGAACATGTCGGACAAGCCGTTCGACGCCATCTATATCGAGATCAAGACCAAGCCACAGCAGTAGCTCCCGGCCTCACGGGCCAAACCGCGACTGGAGGACGGGAACAGCGAACGACATTCACGTGAGCTCGCGGCGATGGCGGCGCGCCTTTACACGCTTTTGTCCGGCTTTATAAGCTGAATGAATGGCGCGCTCCATCACGGCGGTGTGGTTTGACCTGGACGACACGCTGTTCGATCACACCTATTCCGTCTGTCGCGGGATGGATGCCGTTCGCGCCGCATATCCCGGTCTTCAAGTTCGTTCTTCACAAGAACTGGCGGCCCTCTACAATCGCGTGCTCAACGCGCTTTACGTCGGATATCTCGGCGGGAAAATTACTTTTGAGGAAATGCGCTGCCGCAAACTGAAGCTGTTCTATGAGTCTGCCGGGGTCAATGAGCACGGCGCCCCGTCGCTAAGTGAGTTTCATGCGGTCTACGACGAGGCGTACCGCAAGCATCGGCGGGCGACTCCGGGCAGCCGCGAAGTCCTGAGCGAACTGAAAGGCAGGGAGACGCCTCTGGCGATTCTGACCAATGGCAAGCAGGACATCCAGGAGGACAAGCTGAAGATCATCGGCTTGGAATGGATGATTTCGAATCTGCTGACATCCGAGAAAGCGGGGGCGACCAAGCCCGATCCGAAGATATACAGCTGGGCGCTGGCGCGGACAAAACAGACGGCGGGAAACGTGCTGATGGTCGGCGACAGCCTGGAAAACGACGTCGAGGCTGCATTGCGCTGTGGATTGAGCGCGGCGCAATACGCTCCGGGTGCGAACTCACCAACTGTTTCAACCACGTATGGGACAGCACCAGTCGTCCGCGAGTGGAACGAACTGCTCGGCTTGATCGACGATGCGATGCGTTTCAACTGAATAAGGGGAAGAACCAGCGCGTTGGCGGATGGAAAGGCCATTCGCGGCGGATCGCAGGAAATTCACTTGACAGGGTCACGCCCTGAAGGCAAGATGCCCGCCTTGGGGGAAACGCCGATGGCCAGTTCAATGCTCATTCATGACCGGCGGCTTGCCGGAAATCCGCCCGGACATTTGGCCGACAACACTTATAGCGTGGACGACAAGGTGCCGATCGCGCACGCAATCGGCTGGATTGCCGAATATGCTCGTCGCAGCGGCGGGCTCACCGACCTCTACGTGATGTGCCACGGCTACGAATCCAACGCGAACGTTGGCCAGCAGATGTCCACCAACAGCGCTCGCGGCGGATTCGGGCTGCAGCTGTGCGCCGAGGGGTTAAGCTTGTATAACGCTCCGCTGACGACCGCGTGGAAGGACCGGATCCGCAAAGTCACAATTTTTTCCTGCGCCGCCGCGGACACTGCCTCCTACAACGTAGGCACAGCCGCTGACGGGATGCGCTTTTGCGGCGAGATTGCGTTGTGGAGCAACGCGGAAGTAGTCGCCGCCGTGGAGACGCAGTACTACAATCCGTCGCAGCGCAGTTTCTGGCAGTGGCTGACGCGCTCGAACCGGGGAGGGTCGATCGATTTTGGCGACTGGGAAGGCCCGGTCTACAGCTTCACTCCATCGTTCCCGCAAGGAACACTACTGAAGGCTCCGCCGCCACAGTGAACGATGGTGTCTTGAGGACGGCGAACGGCGCCTCCTGATGATCTGGTTTTCGGCGCCAGTGCCGGGAAGACCACTCACTTTCCGGGTCGGCGCGTGGCGTTTGACCGCTTGCGCTGGCCGAGGACGATTCGGGCCACACGCGCGCGATTGAGCGTTGTTGGCTTGCCTTTCACGGTGACGCTCACGTAAGTAGCCGTCAAGGCGGTGACGTCGCCGACAAGCGTCGTGCCGTCACGCAAGACCACCGTGTCCTGGGTTAGCGGGGTCAGATCGATTTCCACCGCGCCCAGCGGGGTGTTGGCGGCAACATCCACCGGACTGCTCGCAGTCGCGTATCCCTCCTTGCTGAGTTCCAGAGCGTGTTTGCCCGGAGTCATTGGCAGAATCTGCGGGGTTATGCCGGAGACCTGAGAATCGACCTTGATGGTCGCGCCGGGCGGGGAGCTCTTGACGCTCATCTTGACTTTCATCGGCTCGTCGGAGGGCAAGTGCTGCGGCTGGAGCTCCATGCTGGCGTACGATCCCATGGCGTGCACGCTCACCGGGACTTTGACGCGCTGTCCGCCGGCGAGATTGCTGACCTCGAGATATCCTTCGCCCACGCGTTTTCCGTTCTTGTCGAGCAGGTAGAGATAAAACGACGCCGAGGAGATCGTCTTGGTGCTGAGGTTCTCGGCCAGAGCTTCGCCCAGAAGATCGCTCTGGCCGGAGGAGGAATTTACCTGGCGCAGCTTGCCGATGGTGAAGCGCAAGATGGCGTCCTTGCCGTCGGGCGGCCAGGTGAGAACGGTGTCGGCGGCGAGCGCGGCGGTAATCGAGCACAGTAAGAAGCAAAGCAGCGTCAGGATTGGCTTACGCATCGTGCTTCTATCTTGCCCGGTTCGAAGTGACCGCACAACCGGAATGTCGATCTCATCTACGATCTCTTCTGTGCCGCGGCAGCCTGCTTGAAGTCCTCATACCAGGGATCTGTGGCGGATACGGCTGCTCTCACGAAATCGGCTACTTCCCTTGGCGGGCCTTCAGACTCGGCCCCGTAACGGAACTCGAAGCCGTTGGACTTGCCGTCCTTAAAGTGGAAGAGGATGGTCAGCTTGCAGGAGGGGCCCAGGGGGTTCTTATCCCAGAACGCGCGGCCCATGACATCCCACATTTCCGGGGTGACGTGCGACCGCACCGACTCGAAAATGGCGGGTTTGGTTTTGCCGATAAAGAGATGGTTCTCAGTGTTGTCCGCGGTGCCGGTTCCCAGCCGATTGATGGAGCCATCCGCCGCCAGCAAGATGAACAGCGAGTGTTTCTCCTCGACGTCGAGCGTGACTGAGATCCCGGTAATGCCGGCCGTTCTGCGGGCGTCTTCCGCTTCGCGCTTCTCTCGCAGTATCCCCGAGTAAATGTGCGACGCTACGAGGGCAATAATACCCAGCGCCAGCAGGATCAAGAAGAGGGTCGCCATGGCTGCGACACTAGCACTTTCATCCCCCGGGGACAATTCCCGGATGGGATTGGTAAAATCGCCGCGTTTCCTACCATTACTTGTTCAGCAGCTCACTCCGGCCAAGGGGGCGGGGACATCATGCACAACCTGACGAACGGACCGAGCAAGTCCGGATTCATCGCGGCACTCATCGCGTTGTTCTCATTCGCGGGTCCACAGGCTCCGGCGCAGAATCCAGCGGCGCAGCAGACGATTCTGTTCGGCGCGGCTTATTACGACGAGTACGCTCCCGGAGACCGGCTCGATGAGGATGTCCGCATGATGAAAGCGGCGGGCATCTCTGTGGTTCGCATCGGAGAGTCGACGTGGGGCACGCTCGAACCGAAGCCGGGCGTGTTCGATTTCACGCATCTTGATCGCGTTTTGAACGCCATGGACAAGGCAGGGATTAACGTGATCGTCGGTACGCCGACCTACGCCATTCCCACCTGGCTCGCGCGGGAACACCCGGAGGTTCTGGTCGTAACGCCCGGCGGACCTGCTCTATACGGTCGCCGCCAGAACATGGACATCACCAGCCCGGCGTTTCGAGAGGCGGCCGAGCGAGTCATCGTCGCGATGGTCGATCACGTGAAGGAACACCGATCGGTGATCGGCTACCAACTCGACAACGAGACCAAGTCGTACGACACGAGCGGTCCGAATGTGCAGGCTGCGTTTGTGACATGGTTCCGCGAGCTCCATCCCGATCTCGCGGAGATGAATAGGGAGTTCGGCCTGAACTACTGGAGCAATCGGGTGAATGACTGGGCAGATTTCCCGTCGACGGTGGGCTCGATCAACGCCAGCATCAATTGTGCGTTTGCAGAGTTTCAGCGCGGGCTGGTCACGGAATACTTGGCGTGGCAGGCGAAGCTGGTGCGGACTCACGCACGGACGGGACAATTTGTCACGCAGAACTTTGATTTGGACTGGCGCGGGTATTCCTACGGCGTTCAGTCTGCCGTGGATCACTTTCAAGCGGCGCGGGCTGTCGACGTTGCGGGGATCGACATCTATCACCCAGCCCAAGACCACCTGACAGGCGCCGAAATCGCATTCGGCGGCGACATCGCGCGCTCGATGCGCGGCGGGCAAAACTATCTTCTGATCGAGACGCAGGCACAGGGCTTTCCCGAGTGGCTGCCGTATCCCGGCCAGCTGCGTTTGCAGGCATTCAGCCATCTCGCTTCCGGAGCCAACATGATCGAGTATTGGCATTGGGGTACGACCGCGAACTCGGCGGAGACTTACTGGCGCGGGCTGCTCAGCCAGGACTTCAAGCCGAATCCGACGTATGAAGAAGCGGTGTCGATCGGAGCGGACCTGAAGCGGCTTGGCCCGAAACTGGTCAACCTGCGCAAGCGGAACCAGATCGCGATCTATGTGAGCAACCGGGCGCTGACGGCGTTCGATGCGTTCAAGTTTGGATGGACATCGACCACGTCATACAACGACATACTGCGGCCTTTTTACGATGCTCTCTACCGGATGAACGCCGAGGTCGACTTTGTGGATCCGACGACTGAAGATCTGTCGCCGTACAAGCTGATCGTCGTCCCGGCGCTCTATGCCGCATCGGATGCGGAGTTGGACCGTTTGAACGCGTTCGCAAAGTCCGGCGGACATGTTATCTATACCTTCAAGAGCGGGTTCTCCGACGAAAACGTCAAGGTGCGCAGTTCAGTGCAGCCGGGGCGGATCAGCGACGCAGCGGGTGTGGTCTACAACCAGTTCACTTTGCCGAGCGACGTATCGCTTGAGGGTGATCCATTTCAGGTGGGCGCTGCCAATAACACCGCGCGCTGGTGGATGGAATTGCTAACGCCAACCACGGCGACGGTGGTTGCTCGATACCATCATCCGGTGTGGGGCAAGTATGCCGCGATTACGCGCAATACTTTCGGCAAGGGTGAGGTGACTTACGTTGGGTTCATGCCCAGCGATTCTCTCATCGAGAAGATCCTGGAAGACGCTCTTCGGCGGGCGGGACTGTGGGGTCCGCAACAGAGCCTGCATTTCCCGACTGTCGTGCGGAGCGGTGTGCTGAGCGATGGTCACGCGGTGCACTACATTCTGAACTACTCCGCCGTCCCGGCTCACGTTTCGTATCTCTTTGCCGACGGACGTGAGCTTCTGACAGACAAAGTCATTCATGGCAGTGACGGTATCGACTTGGGAGCCTGGGGAGTAGCGGTGGTGGAGGAGGAAGAAGCAAGGAAATAGGACGAGGGAGACAGTACTGAAGCCCTGTGCTTCGAGATCCACTAGAAAAACCGTCGCAAGTGCGGCGCAGATTCTTCCAATTCTTGAAGAGCCTCTTTGGGAATTGCGGCTCCGAGGTCCCGAAGCGCGGACAGCAGAGTCACTGCGGTATAGGGATCCTTGCGGATCAGTCCCTTTGTCAGTACTTCTGTGATGGCTTCGCTGGTTCCCGATACTCTCGCAGACACCAAGCTCGAAGCAAGGGTGCCGATCGGGCCGACGCCATCTCGCAGTGATTGAATCAGTCTGGAAACGCCTTTTGTTGACCCATGCTTCAGGAGAATGAGCGAGGCGTGTGTCAGAGCTTCTGGCTCTTCCTCTTCGTCGAGTCTGTGCTCCAATTCAGGAATCACAACAGGTCCAAGAGCGTAGAGTTTCTCTGCAATGGCAAGACGGCTCTCAGCTGGAGATGCAAACAGCGCTTCCGCGGCGCAATGAGCGAGATCGGCGATCAACACCCTCACCTCATCTAGGCCTGACACCTGCGCCACGAGGTCCTCCGACTTAAGTTTTGCGAGAATCGCTTCGATCTGGACTTCCAAGGTTATTCTCCCCGCAGCGTCATACGCAGAGAATCACATCATCACAGCCCAACGGAGTCAAATGTTACTTATGCGTGCTCACGCTGCCTGATTAGGTCCTCGGCGCTCCGTGGCCTGCCGCAACACCGAGCGCGTAATCCTGCCTTTGTCGTAAAATCTCCGGTCGCGAATCTTCATCGGATTCCCGGAATCAAAGACCGTCATGAAAGCCATTCAAATCAAACAAGTCGGCGGGCCTGAGGTCATGGAGCTGGTGGAGTTGCCGGTTCCAGTGCCTAAGGCGAATGAGGCGGTGGTAAAGCTGGCGGCCTCGGGTGTGAACTTCATCGATGTGTATTACCGCGAGGGGCGTTACAAAGCGGCCACTCCGTTTATTTCAGGACAGGAAGGCGCTGGGCAGGTTGTGGCGGTTGGCGCGGACGTGAAGTCGCTGAAGAAGGGCGATCGCGTGGCCTGGACCACGACCATGGGCTCTTACGCGGAATATGCGGCGGTGGCGGCGGACCATCTTGTGCCGGTCCCTGCGGGTGTGACCGACTATCAAGCCGCGGCGGCGATGCTGCAGGGAATGACTGCGCATTATCTGGCGCACGACACGTATCCGCTGAAGCGAGGAGATACGGCACTGGTGCACGCGGCGGCGGGCGGTGTGGGATTGCTGCTCGTGCAGATGGCGCACAACATCGGGGCCCGAGTGATCGCGACGGTGTCAACCGAGGAGAAGGCAAAGCTGGCGCGCGAGGGCGGTGCGGATGACGTCATTCTTTATTCGCAAACCGACTTCGAGACCGAAACCAAGCGGCTGACCGGCGGTAAGGGTCTCGACGTTATTTATGACTCGGTGGGCAAGACCACGTTCGAGAAGGGGCTCAACCTGCTGCGCCCGCGTGGGATGATGGTGCTCTACGGCGGATCGAGCGGGGCGGTGGCTCCTGTGGATCCGATTGTCCTGACGCAGAAGGGCTCGTTGTACCTGACACGTCCGTCGCTGGGGAGCTACATCGCCACGCGCGAGGAGCTGTTTGCGCGGTCGGGCGCGGTGTTTGGCATGATGGCTGCGGGCAAGCTGAAGCTGCGGATCGAACATACGTATCCGCTGGCGGAGGCGCAACGGGCACATCGGGAATTGGAAGGCAGAAAGACTACGGGAAAATTGCTGCTGATTCCATAGCATCTGGCGGCGAGTTGCACAGGTCCTTCGCGGCAAAGAACGCCGCTCAGGATGACACGGGGCTGGGTGATCGATACGGGGAAATCACTATGAAAGCGATTCGGGTGCAGCACATTGGCGGGCCTGAAGTCATGGAAGTGGTGGAGGTACCGGTTCCGCAGGCGAAGGCGGCCGAAGCGGTCGTGAAGGTCAGCGTGGCGGGCGTGAATTCGCTTGACGCGCAGTTTCGCGATGGTCGGCTGCGGACGCCGTTGCCGTTCATTCCCGGGCATGAAGGGGCGGGTGTAGTGACGGCGATTGGGCCACAGGCTAAAGCGGTGAAGATCGGCGACCGGGTGGCATGGAGCGGGACGTTGGGATCGTACGCAGAATACGTCGCGGCGCCGGAGGAGCATCTGGTGCCGGTGCCGACAACGATCAAGGACGAACAGGCAACTGCCGCCATGGTGCACGGGTTGACGGCGCACTATCTGGTGAACGATGCGCACAAGCTCAAAGCGGGCGAGACGGCGCTGGTGCACGCGGCCGCGGGCGGCGTCGGATTGCTCGTGGTGCAGATGGCGCATGCGGCCGGGGCGCGGGTGATCGGGACGGTATCCAGTGACGAGAAGGGGCAACTGGCCCGCGAAGCCGGAGCGAACGAGATCATCGTCTTCACGAAGCAGGATTTCGAATCGGAAGTGAAGCGGATGACCGGCGGCAAGGGCGTCGACGTCGTGTATGACGGCGTGGGCAAGGCGACGTTCGAGAAGAACCTCAACGTGATGCGGCTGCGCGGGATGCTGGTGCTCTACGGCATGTCGAGCGGAGCGGTGCCTCCGGTGGATCCAGCGAAGCTGTCGGAGAAGGGCTCGCTGTTCATGGCGCGAACAACGCTGGCGCACTTCACGGCGACGCGCGAAGAGTTGCTGCGGCGAACGTCGGCGCTGTTTGAAATGATCGCGGACGGCAGGTTGCATATGCGGATCGCGCATAAGTATCCGCTGGCAGACGCGGTGCAGGCGCATCGGGATTTGGAAGGGCGGCACTTCGCGGGGAAGTTGCTGCTGGTGCCGTAGGACTCACCACAGGGGACATAGAGGGATACGGGAATTCAGACGCCCTGATGTCCTCAGCTTTCTCTTTGGCCATCGGCCTAACGCGGGCGTGCGTAGTTCTTCGCGTATCGCGGAACTTCCCTAGCGGGATCAAGTTTCTGATCGCCGATTGGTTCTCCCGCCTTCATCTCCAGCGGGAGGACGCCCGCCCAGGTGGGGAAGTTCATATCTTCTTCGTCGTCGATCGGCGGACCGGTGCGGACCTTGGCGGAGAATTCTTCGATCGGGACGCGGAGGACTGAAGTCGCTTTCAGTTCCTGCTCGTTGGGCTGGCGCGAATCATCCCAGCGGCCGCGCAGGATGTGCTCGGAGAGAATGCGCAGGCCTTCCAACTTTTCTTGTGGATCATCGACCAGCGTGGCTTTGCCGAGAATCACCACCGAGCGGTAGTTCATCGAGTGATTGAAAACTGAGCGGGCGAGGACCAGTCCGTCGAGCAGAGTTACCGTAACGCAGACGGGGATGCCCTCTTTCATCTGGCGCAGCATGCGGCTGGCGGCGGAGCCGTGGATGTAGAGATTGGCATCCTTGCGGCCGTAAGAAGTTGGAATAACGTAGGGCTGTCCGTCAACTGTGAAGCCGATGTGGCAGAGGAAGGCTTCATCGAGGATGCGATAAACGGATTCACGGTCGTAGACGCCGCGATGCGGTTCGCGGACTACACGCGTTCGCGCGGTAGGCATTTGGGACTCTGACATTGGGGAGCGAAACTCCGGGCTAGCGCCAAGGATGGGTAAAAAAGGAGTGTAACACCCGGGCCGTCGGCGTTCGTGTGTGGCCCCCGGCTGGGCTGCGCGGCTACAATGACTGTTCCCCTGCCGTTTGCATCCGAGAGTATGTATGCGCTTTCTCCGCTACTTCGTGCTTCTACTTGTGTCCGCAACGGGCTTGGGGGCTGAAATCCGGGGTAAGGTTACAAACGCGGTGGGCGGCGAGGCGCTGGGGCTGGTCGAGGTCTCGGTGCTGGGGACGAAATTTTCGGCGGTCACTTCGCACGGCGGCGAGTTCGCGATTGCGGAGTTACCTGCCGGAAGCTACACGCTCCGGCTCAATGCCGTCGGTTATCGACTCCTCACAGTTCCCTTCAGCCTTACGGCACCCGCGGACGTGAAAGAGTTCTCCATCACGATGGTGCCGGACAACTTCCGTCACACCGACAAGGTGGAAGTCCGCGGGGATGTGTTTCAGGTAGCGGACTCGCCCGCCACGACGGAAATCAATCTGACGAATTCGGAAGTCCGGGAGACGTCGACGGTTTTTGCCGACGACCCGTTTCGCGCGGTGCAGACGCTGCCGGGAGTCGCAGCGGAGGGCAACAACGAGTTCTTTGCCGAGTTCTCGGTAGCGGGCGCTCCGTTCGTCTATGTCGGCATTTACATTGACGACGTCCTGGTGCTGAATCCGTTCCACGAGATCGGGGGCTTCAGTGAGGGAGCGTCCTTGGGGGTGCTGACCAGCGAGGTGGTGGAAGAGATGAAACTGCTGCCGGCGGCGTATCCGGAACGATATGGAGATGCGTCCGGGGCAGCGCTCGACATCCACACGCGCGACGGCAGCCGCAGCGCGCCCCTATTCCGGATTTCCGCCGGGATTGCCGCTACCGAAGTTCTTGGGGAGGGTTGGTGCAGCAGGTCTCGCAAAGGATCGTGGTTGGCCTCGGCGCGCAAGAGCTACATCAACTATCTGGTACAAGATCGGGTGCAAAATGCGGCGAATGTAGGTTTCGAAGACGCCGACCTGAAGCTGAGCTACGACGTGACGCCACGGCAGAACGTGAATTTGTTTGCCACCGATGGCCACACGAACATGTCGATGCAGAATCAGGCTTCATTCCCAGAAACGCAATACGCCAGCGGGAACAGCGATTTCACGCTGGCTCGCGCGGGATGGCGGTTTGCAGCGAGTCCTCGCTTGCTGATCGATGCGCGCGGGGCTTACATTCGTTCGCCCGACGCGCTCTACAACAACACGAACCTGTTGCTCACCAAGACCGATCACCGCGAGTGGGTGGGCGGCGCAGGAGCCTCGTGGGCATGGGCGCCGGATCAAGTGCTGCAAGCAGGATTCTCGGAGCGGCGGATGCGCGACAGCGAGTATCAGGTGGGTACTACCCTGAGTGGTGAACTGCAGCCGTTCTCGTACTACGGGAATGGCTGGCGTCAGAGCGCATATGTGCAGCAAGCTTCGAGCTTGCTGCATGGGAAAGTGCACCTATTGGGAAGCCTGCGCTGGGATCGATTTCAAGAGTATCTGCCGCAGCGATTCTCGCCACAGGTTTCCATTGCCTGGCAGGTTGCCCATGCGACACAGCTCCAGTTCGGGACGGGTCGCTACACGCAATTCTCCAATTCCGATTTCGCTCTTCCTGGGGGCGAGTGTCTCGCGCTCGCGACACTCCCCCTGAAGTCCGAGCACTACAGCGCGGCAGTCGAACAGAGGTTTGGCGAGAACACGCGAGTGCGCATGGAAGCGTTCCAGCGCAAGAACTTCCACATGCTCGGGGAGATCCCTCCGGGGGAAGTGGGTGCGAGGCCGTGCCCTGTGTTGCAACCTCTGCCTGGCGGAACATTCGCCCGGGACTACTCGCACGGCGTGCAACTGATGCTACAGAGACGAAGCTCGAATCGCCTTTCGGGTTGGATCGGATATACGTTGTTGAAAGCGCAGGAGCGCGCCTATCAGGTGACCTTGCCGGGCCACAATTTCTTCTTCGATTCCAATTTCTATTATTCCACTCTGGAAGATCAGCGGCATTCGTTGAACGCATTTGCCATGTACCGACTGAGGCCGAGTCTGAATTTGAGTGGGAAATTCCTGTACGGTTCGGGATTCCCGATTGCGGGCGGCACCTTCGTCGAGATCGGGAACGGGCAGTTTGTCGAGACCGGGATCAACACGACGAGGCTTGCGCCTTACCAGAGGCTCGATCTTCGGGTGGACAAAGACTGGGCGTTCCGGCAGTGGAAGCTTACGTTGTATGGCGAAGTCCTGAATGTGACGAACCACTACAACGAGCGGTTCGCATACGAGTCGGGAATCGATCCGAATACGGGGCAGGCACTGGTGAAAACGCTGCAGGGGTTGCCGATTACTCCGACCGTTGGGATTGTGGCGCAGTTCTGACCGGCAGCGACTTTCCGATCCCGCTTACAGATCAAAATCCCCACCCTGTCGCGAAAAGCGCGACAAGGATGGGGCACCCACTCAGGACAAATAAAGTTCCGAATCTTACCAATTCACCTTCATGGCGAATTGGAATTGGCGCGGATCATAGGCCGCGGTCGCCTGGCCAGCATTGCTGAACAGCGGGCTCACCGCGGCGACGTTGTATCGATTCGCGATGTTGAACATGTCGACGATGAAGTCCGCGCTAAAGCGCTCAGAGAAGCTGATGCGCCGGGAAACTCGCACATCGCCGAAGGCTGTCCACGGGGTGATACCGGCATTGCGTCCAAGGTTGCCGTCCAGTTGCTGCAGAGTAGGTACAACTCCCGCCTGAACAAATCCAGCAATGCAGGGCTCCTGGAAGGTGCCCGTGGGCGAGAACTTCGATTGATAAACCGTGCTGCAGGCCGGGTCGACGGAGACGTTCGGACGGCTGGTTAACGACGAGAGTTGCAGGTTGTCGCCGCTGCCGGTGACGATGTTGAACGGGCGTCCGGAGGCAATCTCAACCAGAGGAGCGAAAGTCCAGTCGCTCAGGATTTTTCTCGCGAACCCATTACCACCCAGCTTCCCTGTCTGGTAAACGCCGCTGAAGACGAAGCGATGACGTTGATCGAACAGCGATGTAGAACGATCCACTGCGGGGAAGTAGCTGTCTTGCGGTGTCAGTGTCGACTGCAGGTCGGTAGAGTCATCGATGGAATGCGACCAGGTGTAGGACACCAGGAATTCGTAGTGCGCGTTGAAGCGCTTGCGCAGATTGGTGCTGAAACCGTGATAGATGGAACTGCCGTTCGAGAAGTTGGCATCCATGTCGCCGAAGGGAACACATCCCGACAGCGTCGTCAGGTCACAACTCGTGTTCAGGCCGTAAAGCTGCTGAACCGCAGGCAAAACGAACTGCACGCACGGTGCCGTGGCTGGATTGGAGAGCAGGGCAAGGCCGATCGATGGATTGACTCCTCCGGGGCGGAAGAAGTTGGTAAGGGCGGCGGGAACGTACGGTCCTCTCGCGCCCACTCCGCAGCCTGAGACGGTGAATGGACTGTCGGTGGGCAAGGCAGCGTCATCGGCAACCGCAGCTTCGAGATTCGCCACCATCAGATCGCCACGAATGGTGTTGGCGTTGATGGGGCGGTTGAGATGGCGCCCGGCGTTGAAATTGTAGGCGAGGTTGAGAGCGAACCCGTGCCCGAGATCGCGTTCGACGCTGAGGTTCGCCTGCTGCGAATAGGCGTATACGAAGTTCTTGCCTTGGGGATAGCCGAAGGGCTGGAAGCCAAGGGGCAAGAAGCTCGAAGGGTTCAGGTAGTTCTGGTTGAGAAAGATCGACTCGGTTGTCGACGCGACTCCGCAGTTGGCGCCGGACGTGTTGCAGGAGAAGACCTGGTTGTTTGGCGAGTAGTTGAGCAGGCCGAGCACCGCGCCGGTGGGATCGGACGTCGGCGAGCACGGCGAAAGATTCGATCCCTGGGCCGAGGGGATGAGGCCCTGGAAGGCTTCGACGGCATTCAGGTTGCCGGGGCTCCCCGATCCCTGGCAAGGTGAACCGGGACCGAAAGCAAGCTGTCCGCTGGAAGAGCCATCGGAGGCGTCACCCAGGAAATAGAGCCCAAGCAATGGGTGATCGAAGAACATTCCATAGGAAGCGCGGATGACGGTCTTGCCGTTGCCCGCAGGATCGATCGCGACGCCGATACGTGGCTGAATGTTGTTCTTGTCGGTCTGAATTCCCTTCTGCAGACCAAGCGCGTTATAAGCCGCGAGGGCGAGCCCTTGCGGCGGCTTAAACTTGGGAGGAATCTCGAGGTCGTAGCGCACGCCATAGTTCATCGTGACGTGCTGATTTACTCGCCAGGAATCCTGCCAGAAAAGTCCGATGGGAATGTTGCGGAAGGAGTCTTTGGG
>Ga0335080_10000944_pt1 | contig 27663 bp, 20 predicted proteins | sample Lox_Sample_34_FD_206720 | JGI IMG/M metagenome (GOLD analysis project Ga0335080, IMG submission 206720) | Soil microbial communities from Loxahatchee National Wildlife Refuge, Florida, United States - Lox_Sample_3.4 | ecosystem: Environmental > Terrestrial > Soil > Wetlands | place: USA... | reverse complement strand
TCCATGTATTCGTGATACACGCGATTGCCTTCGGCCGGGTCGAAGAGCTTGGAGTCGATGTCGACCCAGACCGAGCGATGCGTCTGCCGGAAGTCGTCCGGCAGATGGGGCCAGGGCATGAGGTTGAACCAGGTGAACTTCACGGCGATCCTCCGAAGCGTGGCGCGCCTCTCCACCCAGATCTTACTGGTTGCGCTGGGTGCCCTGCTCGCCACCCCTCTCCACGCCGAGCTCGTGTACCTGGAGATCGACGCTCCGCACTCCGGCGACCTGGTGAACGACCCGATCCCGCTGGTCGAGGTGCGCGGCTGGGCGGGCACCGGACTGCGCGGCAAGCACGACGTGGTGATCGTGATCGACCGTTCAGGGAGCACGTTCCGCGCGAGCGGCGTGGACGTGAACGGAAATGGGATCGTCGGCCGGAACTTCCCCGGCGAGCCGCCGGACGAGCTGATGCTGTGGACCAGCGACTACGGAGACACGATCGTGTCGGCCGAAGAGCTCGCCGCGCACAGGCTGGTGGAGCGGCTGGACTCGAGCACGACCCGGATGGGCATCATCACCTTCGGTGGGAACGCCAAGGTCGAGGCGCCGCTCGGCAGCACGCGCGAGCAGCTCCTGGCGGCGCTCGACGGCCTGCCGCCGCGGGCCAACCCGAACGGCACCAACATGTATGGGGCGCTCGAGACGGCGATCGACGTGTTCAACGCGGCGCCGCCCGAGCCCGGCCAGCCGCCGCGCCAGCGCGAGATCTTGCTGCTGTCGGACGGCGAGCCGACCTCGCCGCCCGAGCCGCGCAACGCCGCGCAGATCATCTCGGTGCACGCCGCGCAGAACGCAGCGCGCGCGCACGCGCGCATCTACGCCTACGCACTGGGGCCCGCCGCGGCGTTCGCGCGCGATCGCTTCCAGGAGATCGTGAACGCCAACGGCGGCGAGCTCGTGGTGCTCGACTCACCGGGCGACATCACGTCGTTCGTGCCGTATCTCTCGCTCACCAGCATCGCCAAGGTGAGTCTCGAGAATGCGACCAACGGCGAGGCCGGGCGCGCGATGCGGCTCTTCCCGGACGGAACCTTCGACGGCTTCGCGCCGCTCCAGCCGGGCCGCAACGAGCTCAAGTTCACCGCCACCTCGCAGGGCGGCACGGGCGCCACGGTCACGCGCTGGCTGACCTTCGAGAAGGGCCTGCCCGATCCCGAGAAGATGGCGCGCTTCAAGAAGCTGCTCGAGGTGCGCGCGATCGAGACCGAGCTGGCCGAGCGCGCGCGCGTGAAGCGCGAGGAGCATCAGCGCAAGGAGCTCGAGGTGAAGCCCGACCTGCAGCCGATGACGCACGCGCCCGGGCTGCCTAACGACTGAGTCGCGCGAACAGCGGGAACGCCGCGCCGTAGCCGGTCTCGACCAGCTCGCTGCCGGGCCGCACGCGCGCGAGCTCGTCGCGGATCGGCTTCACGTCGATCGCGCGCGAGAAGCCGGGCAGCCAGTCGTCGTGGTGGCCGAGAAACACGCGCCGCGGCCGCAACAGATCGACCTGCCGCGCCACGAACTGCGCGAGCGAGCCCTGGATCGGCTCGCCGTCGACGTTGCCGCGGCCGGCCGCGGCCAGGATCGCGACGTCGGGCCGCAGGTCGCGCAGGATTCCGCTCCAGTGACCCGAGGTGTCCTGGTAGAAGAGCGAGCCCTCGGGCGTGCGGAAGTGGTACACGAGCGCGCCGCCGTCGCCGCGCGGCCCCTGCGCGCTGGCGCGCAGGTGAGAAAGGACGTCGGCGCCGAGCGACCCGAAGTGCGCAGACAGCCCCCGGAAGCGCTCCTGCTGCTCCTGCCAGGTGAGTCCCAAGTCGCCGATGCAGACCTCGTCGCTCGCGCCCATCGCCCGCTGCGACCAGACACAGGAGTGCTGGCTCGGGTAGACGTCGACCACCACGTCGTCCGACAGCCGCACGCGCTCGCCGCCGGCGACGGCGATCATCTGACTCACCGGCACGCCCTGCGCTTCCATCACGCGCACCGTCTCGTGCGAGCCCAGGATCCGGGCGCCCGTGCGCTTCGCGATGCGCTCGGCGCCGTACAGGTGATCGAAGTGCGAGTGACCCACCACGATCCAGTCCGCGCGCTCGACCTCTTCCGGCCGCAGGCCGACCTGCGGCGCGGCCTGCACGCGGTCGAGATAGGCGTCGAGGAAGATCACGAGCTTGCCCAGCGTGAGCCGGAACGTGGCGCAGCCGAACCAGTCGAGCGTGCCAGTCACCGCGGCAGCGGCCCGGTGAGCGAGGCGCGCTGCGAGATCTCGATCCAGTTGCCGTCCGGATCGCGCACGAACGAGATGCGCGCCACCTTGCCCAGAGTGATCGGCGCCCTGCCCTCCTTGCCGCCGCGCGCCACGATGCCCGCGTGCTCGGGATCGACCTCGAACACCTGGATCGTGAAGTAGCGGTAGCCGGGGCCGGTCATGCGCCCGACCGGGTGCGCGCCGGGCTCGCCCGTCACCCGCAGGAGTGAGTCCCCGCAGCGAAAGGCGTCGCGGCCCACGGGCTCGAGCTCGAGCGCCCGGCCATAGAACGCGCGCAGCGCCGCGGCGTCCGAGGCAGCGACCGTGAGCGCGATCCGCGAGACCGACTCGTGACCCTCGGGAACCAGCACCACGCGGTTGCCGTCGGGGTCCCGTAGTGGCTGGGGCGCCGCGAGCCCCGGGCGCGCGATCCACAGCTCGCGATAGCCCGCGGCCGGCTCGTCGGGCAGCGGATCGCGCGAGTGATTGATCTTCAGCACCGAGCCCGCGAGCCCCAGCCGGTGCTGCTGCACGCCGCCGCCCATCGGCAGGAGCTCTTCGTAGGGCAGCCCGACCTGGTCGCGCCAGAACTCGATCATTTCGTCACGCCGGTTCGTGTACAGCCCCACGTCGATGCGCGGCTTGGCCAGCTTCATGGGCGAAAGGATAACTCAGCGCGCGCAATCCCGTAGACCTGACGAGTCACTTCTCGCTCTTCTCGATGGTGCTCGAGATGTCGTCGCCCGAGGATCTCTGGCCGAACGAGGCGCAACTTCGCGCAGCCGCTGCCGATCAGCATTCCGGGCGACGTTCCCGAGCCCGGAGTGACGGTGCTTCTCGCGCTGGGCGTCGGGCTCGGGATCGCGGTCGAGCGTTGGCGGAGCTCAGAAGCCCAGTAACACGCGGCCCAGCACGCGCTCGGCGAGCCAGATGCTGGCGAGGCCCGCCACCGCGAGTGACCCGGCGCCGACCAGCCCGCGCTGATACACGGCCGAGCGGCGCAGCGCGAATGCGAACGGCAGGAACAGCGCCACGATCGCGAGCTGGCCGAGCTCCACACCCAGGTTGAACCCGACCAGCGTGACCAGGCGCGTCGTTGCGTCGGAGCCCAGATCCGAGAGCGCGGACGCGAAGCCGAGGCCGTGCACCAGCCCGAAGCCGAAGGCCAGGATCGCACCCAGGCGCGGCGCCGACGGCCACAGGTTCACGAGTGCGCTCACCAGAACCGAGAGCGCGATGCCCGACTCCACCAGCCGAGAGGGCACGTGCACGAATCCTAGTGCCGCCAACGAGAGCGTCAGTGAGTGAGCTGCGGTGAACGCCGTCACCAGGCGCAGCACCTCGTGCAACACGGGTCGAAATGCCGTTGCGGGCTGCCAACGCTGGCGCCCGCCGACCAGCACGGCCGGCAGCAAGAGCGCGAGCAGGAAGGCGACGTGATCGGCTCCCGAGCCGATGTGGTGGATGCCCTCGCGCACGAAGCTCGCGAAGCGGCGCAGCCGCCCGGAGCCGTCGGCGTCGAGCTCCTGGACCGTCGCGTCCGGAGAGAACACCGCAACCGCGACACCGCTCGGTGTCGCCACGCGCACGATCCCCCGGTGCAGCGCATCTTCGTCGAACAAGAGTCCGTATTCGATCCGCAGCCGCCCGGCCGCGGAGCGGCAGCGTCCACTCACATCGAGCACCGCGTAGTTGCCGTCGCTGTGCGAGTCGACCTCGAGACCCTCGGGGCGCAGCGGACAAGGAATCCCGCCGGCCGAGAGCCGGAGGCGCGACAGCTCGTAGGCTTCGAGCTCGAGCCGGCGTGCGCGCAGCTCGCCCCAGGTGATCGCGCCGTCGCCGTCGCGGTCCAGGCCGAGCGCGAGGTCGAGGTCGCGCAGGGCGACGTCGATTCGCCCGCTCACGCGGTCTCCGTCGCGCGTCAGGCTCACGAACGCGTCGCTGGCCTTGTGCGCCCACGCCGGGCTTGCGAAGCCGAGAAGAAGCGCGAGCGACAGGATCCACCTGCTCATGGCGTCGCGGCCAAGAACGGAGTGAGTCGCGCGTCCTCGAGCCCGGTCGAGGCCAGCCAGGCGCGCACGGGTTCGGCGGCACCCGGGTCATGCGCGGCGCGCGCGCTCTCGAGCAACAGTCGCGCGTCGGCGGGCTCGCGCTGCGCCGCGAAGCTCACCCGGGCGAGCGCGAGCGCTGCCCCCGGGTCGGCGCGCACCTCGAGCGCCAGCCGCCCCTCTTCGCGCGCGTGGACGGTCTCGCCGCGCAGGCGTGCCTCTTCCGCGCGTGCTTCGAGCAGCCGCGCGTGGCCCTCCCCCGCCGGGTCGCCGAGCGCGTGCTCGGCGATGGCCAGACGCAGGATCAAGATGTCGGCGCGCGTCTCCCCACGCAGGAGATCGCGCACCCGTTCGGGACGACCCGTGTCGAGCCACAGGTCCGCGAGCTCGGCGCGAGTCACCACGTCGCCGGGCTGCGCCGCCAGAGCGCGCTGCAGGTGCGACTCGGCCGCCGCCGGGTCTCCGAGGCGCACGGCCATCTCGCCGAGCGAGAGCTCCAGCCACGCGCGCAGCGCGTTCGGCGCCTCACTCGAGCCTGCGAGCAGCGCGCCCAGTGAGTCGTAGCCGGCGCGGAGCTGGCCCATCCGGGACCTCGCCTGGCCGGCGCATACGCCCGCCCAGAGCGCGGTGCCAGGGCCGTACAAGTGGGAGCAGCTGCGCAGCGAGGCCGCGGGGTCCCCCTGCACCAGCTCGATGGTCGCGCGAGTCAGCCAGGCCTGTGCGTTGCGCGGATCGCGCTCGAGCACTTGGTCCAGGGTCTCGAGCGCCGCGCCGAACGCGTGGCGGTTCTGCTGCACGGTCGCGTGCAGCACCAGCGCCTCGACCGGCGGCTCCGGATCGCGCAGCAGGGGAGCGAGCACGGCCTCGGCGCGCCCGACCAGCCGCGGGTCGGCGTCGCGCTGTCCCAGCGCGAGCGCGCGCCGAGCCAATGCGAGCGTGGGTCCCGCCGAGTCGGGCGCTGCGGCATGGTCGGCTTGGAGCGCCGCGAGCTCCTCGAGGTCGGGGCTGCGCGGATCGGCCAGCCGCTCCAGCACCTGCGAGTCACTCGTGGGCACGAATGGCTCGGCGGCCGCCACGCCCGCGCGGCTGAGCGCGAGCGCCGCGAGGCCCGCTGCGAGTCGCGCGATGGCGGCTCGCTGCGGGCCCGTTGAGCGCCCTGGGAACGCGGGGGTCACTCACTCGCCCGGATCGACGTGCCGGCGGTTGCGGCCGTCGAACGGGGTCGGCAGGAACGGGAAGTCGGGGCTCACCCCGAGCTCGTTGTCGTTCACGCCGTCGCCGACGTTGTTGGCGATGAAGTTGGGACCGCCCGCGACGCGCACGACCAAGTCGGTGACGTCGTCGTTCGGGCGCCGGCCGTTCGGGAAGCCCGCCGCATCGGGCGTCGGGTTCCCCGCCGCATCATGAGCGAACGGACCGAGCCGCTTGATGCCCGCCGGCGCCGTCGGAGGCACGGTGAGGTCGAGCCGCAGCAGGTCGGAGAGCCGCGCGCTGGGGGACTGACCCGGGTAAGTCAGGAGCAGGCTCACCACGTCGTCGCGCGGCCCCTTCGGCACCGGCACGCCCGACACCAGCTGGAGCGCCTGCGCCACGTCGAGCCGGCGGTAGGCATCCACGAACTGGGCCTCGTCCTCGGGCGCGCTCGCGTTCCAGAAGTCCTTCTGGCCGATCGGGATGATGAGCTCGTTCACGAGTGGGTTGCCCATGCGAGACACCTGCCGGAACGTGCCCACGTTCTGCAGCGTCGGATCATTCGGGTCGAGCTTCCCGGGCTCGCCCTTGTGCACCTCGAACTTGGTGCGCGACGTGGAGGCATAGACGCCGATCAGCTTGTCGGCGTCGGCGGCGGGCTGGCGGTCGCGCGTGAGTCGCGAGATCGGCAGCTCGAGCGCGATCGTGTTGATGTTGAAGCCGCTGAACGAGTTGTTGCCGAACGAGTTGTGCGCGTCGTCCGCATCCTCGGCGTTGGAGAGTGACGGCAGGAGCCGCGCCGGCGGCGTCTCGGTGCGCAGGTTGATGAGATCGAAGACCGCGCCCAGGTCGATGGCGAAGGTCTCCGCGCGCTGGCCCGCGAACACGCGCGCGCCGGTCGTGGCGTCGCTGTAGATGCCCTTCGCCGCCAGCGCCGCGTAGTCGGGCGTGGTGCGCGGCCCGATGTTCGAGGGTACCGCAGACAGTGTCTGACCCTGGAACAGCTCCGTCCGCGGCTTGCAGGTCTTGTCGCCGCGGCGGCAGTTGCGCAGCTCGGTCACGCTGTAGTGCTGCTTGCGCGAGAGACCCTCGGAGCCGGCGCCGTCGAGCGCCGTGATCGGCGCCGCACCGGTGAGTGCGCCGCTGTTCGGGTCGTTGGTCAGGCCGTTCGCGATGAACGCCGCGGGGTTCACGGTGTCGGTCTGGAAGCGGATCTCGTAGGTCACGTCTTCCTTGCCGTCGCGGTCGTTGTCGACGTGCAGCGCGTACGACACGCCGTCGTCGAACGAGAAGTAGTTCGGGCCCGAGCTCGGCTCCTGGCCCGGGATCACGTTCATGATCAGGGTCACCTTCCGGTCCGCGGGCGAGCGCGCGAGATTTGCCGCGTCGTAGCTCACGAACGCGTACACGTCGGTGATGTCGGCGGCCGGGTCGAGCGAGATCAGCGGCGCCTCGCGGTGACTGGCAGCGCGAGACAGTTGCGCGAGCCCCGGGGTGAGGCTCGAGATCAGGACGAGCGCGGCGACCGTGCCGCGCAACGGGATGCGTCTCATTGTCGGTTCTCCTACGGGCCGAGCAGTAGGCCCGCAGCCTGTTACGGACACGCCCGTTCGCCGGATGCAGGGCCCCGGGCTGCAACATGTTCCGCGCCTCGAGGTATGGCACGATGGTCTCGAAGGAGGCCACCGATGAACCATCCGCCGCTCCGCTTCGGGATCTTCCTCGCGCCCTTCCACCCCGTCCGCGAGGACCCGACCGCGTGTCTGGACCGCGACCTCGAGCTCGTCAAGTGGCTCGACTCACTGCGGTACGACGAGGCCTGGATCGGCGAGCACCACTCGGCGGGCTACGAGATCATCGCCTCGCCCGAGATCTTTCTCGCGATCGCCTCGCAGCACACGAAACACATCCGGCTCGGCACCGGCGTGATCTCGGTGCCGTATCACCACCCGTTCATGATCGCCGAGCGGATCGTGCAGCTCGATCACATGACGCGCGGTCGAATCATGTTCGGCTCCGGCCCGGGCGCGCTGCAGTCCGACGCGCGCATGCTCGGGATCGAAGCCTCGACACAGCGCGAGCGGCTCGACGAGGGCCTGGGGGTGATCCTGCGGCTCTTGCGCGGCGAGACCGTGACTCACGAGGGCTCGTGGTTCACGCTGAAGGAGGCGCGGCTCCAGCTCCGTCCGTGGAGCCGCAACCTCGAGTACGCGGTCGCCTCGCAGATCTCACCGGCGGGCGCGCGCATCGCCGGCAAGCACGGCGCCGGGCTCCTGTCGCTCGGCGCGACCAGCTTCGAGGGCTTCAACATGCTGGGCATGAACTGGCAGGTCTACACCGACACCAGCCAGGCGAACGGCCACCCGGTCGACCGCTCGCGCTGGCGGCTGGTGGGCCCGATGCACATCGCCGAGACGCGCGAGCAGGCCAAGGCGAACGTCCGCTTCGGCCTGGGCGACTGGCTGTTCTACTTCCGCGAGGTCGCCGCGCTGCCGCTGGGCATGGAGGGCTCGGTCGACGAGGTGATCGAGAACATGATCGCCCAGAAGTTCGCGGTGATCGGCACGCCCGACGACGCGATCGAGCAGCTCGAGAACCTGCAGCAGCAGTCCGGTGGCTTCGGCGCGTTCCTGCAACTCGCGCACAACTGGGCCTCGTGGGACGACACCAAGAAGAGCTACGAGCTTTTCTCGCGCTACGTGATGCCGCGCTTCCAGGACCGCAACGCCGGCCGCGTGGCCACGATCGAGGCGGTACAGAAGGCGCACGGCGACCTCCTGGCCGAGTACGGCGGCGCGATCGCCAAGGAGTTCGAGAAGCAGGGCATCAAGCTGCCGGGCCAGTGAGTCACACCGCCACAGTTGGTTGACAGCACCGTAGGCGCGGCCTAAACAACCGGCGCGCCTGCGGGTCCGCGCGGGCGGAGAGCTGCGGTGGGGGTCAAGATCACTGTCCGGGACGCCGCGCGATTGCTCGGTGTCCCCGAGAAGACGGTCTTTCGCTGGATCGACGAGCGAGGCCTCCCCGTCCACCGCGCACACGGCCAACACCGCTTCAACCGCGCGGAGCTCTTGGAGTGGGCGACGGCCCAGGGCGTGCGCGTCTCGGCGGAGCTTTTCGCGGAGACGGACGAGCACCAGTCGCCGCTTCCGACTCTCGAGAGCGCACTGCAAGCGGGCGGGATTCACTTCCTCAAGGGGGGCAACGCCCGGGAAGCCGTCCTGCGCGAGGTCGTGCGCGTGCTGGAGCTCCCCGACGAGATCGACCGCGAGTTTCTGTACGAGGTGCTGCTCGCGCGCGAGAATCTGGGCTCGACGGCGATCGGCGACGGGATCGCGATTCCGCACGTGCGGAATCCCGTGCTCCTGCACGTCCGGCCCGCCGTCGCGCTGTGCTTCCTCGAGCAGCCGATCGCCTTTGGCGCGCTCGACGGTAAACCGGTCGGAATCCTCTTCGTGATCGTCGCGCCCACGAGTCGCACGCACCTGCGGCTGCTCTCGAGACTCTCCGCAGCACTGCACGACCCGGAGTTCCGCCGCGCGCTGGAGCGCCACGCGCCCTCCGACGTGATCGCGACGGAGCTGCACCGGGTCGAGAAGGGGTTCGCGAACGGGGCGAGCGCCGCTCCGAAATGACTCTGCTCGCCGCGGCGTTGCTCGTCTTGCTCGGCTCGGGACTGGCAGCGCTGGCGACCCTGCGCTGGCCCCGCTTCTCGTCGGGCGTGGGCTCCGCAGGCGCTCCGCTAGCCGCGCTGCTCGCGGGGGCCCCCGTGCTCAGGGCGCTCTTCGTTGGAGAGACTTCGCGTCTCGAGCTGACTTGGGGCATGCCCGGCGCCACGCTCTCTCTCGGGATCGACCCGCTCTCAGCGTTCTTCCTGGTCCCGGTGCTGGGACTGTCCGCGCTCGGCGCAACCTATGGTCGCGCCTATCTGTCGAGTCACACGGGGGTACGCTGGTCCAGCTCGAGCTGGTTCTTCTTCAACCTGCTGTGTGCGGCGATGATCGTCGTGTGCCTCGCCCGCGACCCCATCCTGTTTCTCGTGACCTGGGAGACGATGTCGCTGTGCGCCTACGTGCTGGTGAGCCTCGACTACGAGCGCGCGGAGGCACGGCGCGCGGGCTGGATCTATCTGATCGCCTCGCACGCGGGCACGGCGGCGCTGCTCGCGCTGTTCGTACTGCTCGGTGACTCATTCGGCGGCGGGCCTGGGGCGGCGCTGGCGTCCGGCAGGGCGAGCGCGCAGACCTTGTTCGCGCTCGCGCTCGCCGGGTTCGGGGTGAAGGCGGGGATCTTCCCGCTCCACGTGTGGCTGCCCGAAGCGCACGCCGCCGCACCGTCCCATGTGTCGGCCCTGATGTCGGGCGCGATGGTGAAGCTCGGCTACTACGGGCTGCTGCGCGTGGTGGTTCTGCTCGGCGGAGTCGCATCGGAGCTTGGCGTGTCACTCGCCGTGCTCGGCCTCGCGGGAGCCCTCACCGGCGTCGCTCTGTCACTCACTCAGCGCGACCTGAAGCGTGCGTTGGCGCACTCGAGCGTCGAGAATCTCGGGTTGATCGGACTCGGGCTGGGGCTCGGTTTCGCAGGCTCTGCGCGGGGCGACGCCACGCTCGCCGGGCTGGGGTTGGCCGTGGGACTGTTTCACGTCTGGAATCACGCCGCGATGAAGGGGCTCATGTTCTTCGCCGCTGGAGGCGTTCAGCACGGCGCCGGAACTCGGGACCTCGAGCGCCTGGGGGGCTTGGCTCGTCGCATGCCGGCTGCTGCCCTGCTGTTCGCGGTGGCGGCCGTCGCCCTCGCCGCGCTCCCGCCTCTCAACGGCTTCGCGACGGAGTGGCTGCTCTATCTCGGTCTGCTTCACGCCGTAGTCGCTTCGCCGCCGGCCGGATCCGTCGCCGCCTCCGTCGCGCTCGGCCTGCTCGCGCTCGTGGGCGCACTGGGAGCCGCGAGCTTCGTGCGCCTGTTCGGCGTCGTCTTTCTCGGTCAGCCACGGAGTGACTCGGCTCGACATGCGCACGACGTCCGGGGTTCGATGCTGGGCGTAATGGCGGGCCTGGGCGTTGTCTGCATCGGGCTCGGGCTCGCGCCCATGCTCGCCCTGCGCGCGGTCGCTGCGCCGCTCGCCGAGCTCGGCACCGCGAGCGGAGTCGCGCTCGCCCCGCTGCCAGCCGCGGACGCGCTCGCGCCGCTCCCCGGGCTCGCGCTCGCGCTCTGGCTCGCGGGCTGCGTGGTCGCCGTAGCGCTCGCTCTGCGGCTCCGCCGCGCACCCCGCGCGGCGGACGAGACCTGGGCCTGCGGCTACGCGGCACCCTCCTCGCGCATGCAGTACTCCGCGCTCTCGTTCTCCCAGCCATTCATGACCGGCGTCCCCGCGCGCACGCTCGCGCCTCGAGTCCGGGCGCCGCGGCCCGACGGTGTGTTTCCGCCCGCGGGCTCTCTTCGGGCCGACTACTCCGAGCCCATCGCCGCGCGTGTGTACGAGCCGCTCTTCGAGTCGCTGGCCAGTCGCTTTGCGCGGCTGCGGGGTCTGCAGCAGGGGAACATCCAGCTCTACCTCGCGTACATCACCCTCGCCGCGGTCGCGGCGCTGGCCTGGGTGTCGCTGAGTCGGAGCCTCCAGCCGTGAGCACGTGGCTCGCGTTGATCGGCGCCGCCTTGATCTCCGCGAGCGGGTTACTCGCGCTGTGCGTGCGCCGCACCGGACCCCGCTTCGCGGACCGCGTCGCCGCTGCCGCGGTGGGGGCGGGTGCCGTGAGCGCGCTCGCGGCCTCAGTCCTCGCGCTCGCAGGCGGAGGCGACTCACTGAGCCTCGACGGCGGGTTCCCGGGCGGCGTGCTCTGCCTCGGTCTGGACGCTCTGTCGGCCCTGTTCCTCTTGCCGGTCGCCGCGCTCACGGCGGCCTGCGCCACCTACGCCCTCGCCTACTTCCCGGCCGCCGCGCACCCACGCGAGGCACCGCGGCTTCGCGTGTCGTTCGGGCTGGCCAGCGGCGGCATGATCATCGTGCTCCTGGCCCGCCACTCCCTCGTGTTCCTCGCGGGCTGGGAGATCATGGCTGTCTCCGCATTCTTCGCGGTCACTACCGAGGACCGTGATGCCGAGGTGCGCGATGCGGGCTTCCTCTATCTGGTGAGCGCGCGCGCGAGCACGCTGTGCCTGCTCGCACTGTTCGCGCTGCACTGGGTCGCCACCGGCAGCTTCGACCTCGTGCCGATCGGCGCCGGCGCGGTTTCGCCCGCGATCCAATCGGCGCTGTTCGCGCTCGCGCTCACGGGCTTCGGCCTGAAGGCCGGCCTCGTGCCGCTGCACTACTGGCTTCCTCCGGCGCACGCGGCGGCGCCCACGCACGTGTCGGCGTTGCTCTCCGGCGTGCTGATCAAAGTCGGGATCTACGGGATCGTCCGCGTCGCATCGCTCCTGCCCGACGCCCCGCCGTGGTGGGGTGAATCGCTGCTCGCGCTCGGCGTCGTGTCGGCGGTGCTGGGCGTGGCATTCGCGCTCGCCCAGCACGACGTGAAGCGGCTGCTCGCCTACCACAGCGTCGAGAACATCGGGATCATCGCAATCGGGCTCGGTGCGGCGCTGATCGCGCGCGCGACGGGTCACTGGCAGACGGCGGCGCTCGCTCTCGCCGGCGCGCTGCTGCACGTAGTGAACCACGCGCTGTTCAAGGGCCTCCTGTTCCTCGGCGCCGGCGCAGTGATTCAGCGCACGGGCACCCGTTCGCTCGACGCCCTGGGCGGGATCGCGAAAGCGATGCCGGCGACGGCGCTCTGCTTCGTCGTCGGTGCGGTCTCGATCGTCGGCCTCCCGCCCCTGAACGGGTTCGTGAGCGAGTTCCTGGTCTACTCGGGTCTGTTGCGGGTTGCCGTCGCCGCCGACGGCGGTCTGTGGTTGCTTGCTGGGTTCGCGACGCCCGCGCTCGCGCTGGTGGGCGGGCTCGCGCTCGCCTGCTTCGCGAAAGTGGTCGGCAGCGTGTTCCTCGGCTCACCGCGGCACTCCTCGATGACGGGCGGCGCGGAGGCGCCCGCGCCGATGCTCGCACCGATGGCCGGACTCGCGGCCGCGTGTACGGCGATCGGGATCGCACCGTTCGCGCTGGCGCCCGCTCTGTCCGCCGCGAGTGCAGTCGCCCTCGGGAAGCCCGAGGCGCAGCTCGTCGCTCCGTTGGGCGCCATCTCGCTCGTCGCGCTCTTGACGCTCGCGCTGTGCGCGCTGCTCGCTCTCGCGCTCCGCACGCGACTCAGGCGGGCGCCGCTCGAAGCCGGGCTCACCTGGGATTGCGGCTATGCGGCGCCGAGTCCGCATATGCAGTATTCGGCGTCGTCGTTCGCCGAGCCGTTGGTGCGCACGTTCTCGTTCGCGCTCCTCCCCCGAGTGCGCGCGCCACAGCTCGCTGCAGTGTTTCCCGGCCGCGGCGCCTTCCACAGCGAGGTCGTGGACCCGGTGCTCGATCGCCTGCTCGTGCCGGCCGCACGGGCGTTCGCCAACGCAGCGGGTTGGCTGCGTCTGCTGCAGCGGGGCAGCGTTCACGCCTACCTCCTCTATGTCTGGCTCGCGCTGTTCGCGCTTCTCGCAGTGACTGGGATGACCGAATGACACTCAGCGACGTCGCCTTCGCGGTCGTGATTCCCCTCCTCTTCCCGCCGCTCATGCTCGGTGTCATCACTCGGACCAAAGCGCGTATCGCCGGCCGCCGCGGTCCGCCCCTCTTCCAGCCGTACTACGACCTGCTCCGACTGTTGCGCAAAGGCGTGGTTCGCAGTCGCACCACGAGCTGGGTGTTCCTCGCGGGCCCGGTCGTCGGCCTCGTCACCGCATGTCTCGCCGCGGCCATCGTCCCGCTCGGGGCCAACGGCGCGCTGCTCTCGTTCCCGGGCGACCTGATCGCGTTTGCGTATCTCCTGGGGCTGGGCCGGTTCTTCACGATCGCGGCGGCGCTAGATACCGGCTCGGCATTCGAAGGAATGGGCGCATCGCGCGAAGCCGCGTTCTCATGTCTCGCGGAGCCCGCAGCGTTCTTCGCGCTGCTCGTGCTCGTGAAGCTGTCCGGCGCCTATTCGATCGGCTCGATGCTCGGGCCGGACCTGCCGGATCTCTGGGCGCGCGGAGCCCCCTCGCTCGGGCTCGCGACCGTGTCGCTGTTCGTGGTGCTGCTGGCCGAGAACTGCCGGATGCCCTTCGACGATCCGACCACACACCTCGAGCTCACGATGATTCACGAGGTGATGGTCCTCGATCACAGCGGACCGCCGTTCGCGCTCATCCTGTACGGGTCCGCGATCAAGCTGTTCGCCTATGGCCTGTTGCTCGCGCGCCTGGCCACTCCCTTCCATGTCGGCGGCCCCGCGCTCGGAGCGGCGGTCGCACTGGGCGAGCTGCTCGTGATCGCGATCCTGATCGGCGTGGTCGAGTCCGTGATGGCCCGACTGCGGCTTCTGCGCGTTCCCAGTCTGCTGGTGGGCGCGAGCCTCCTGAGCGCCTTCGGCGTGCTGCTCTTGGTGGGGTGAGTCATGGGAGAGACTCTCGATCTCGTGCTGGTCGGCGTGCTGCTGTTGAACTTCCTGATGCTCGGCACGAGCCGGCTCCGAGCCGCGATCCAGTTCGCCGCCATGCAGGGCGTGCTGCTCGGCGCGGCGCTCTTCATCGCGCACGGCCAGACCGGCGGACGCATCCTGCTCCTGTCCATCGTCACCGTGCTGCTGAAGGGGATCGTGATCCCGACGATCCTCCTGCGCGCGACTCGCAACATTTCGGTCCGGCGCGAGATCGAGCCGTTCGTCGGATTCACGGCGTCGCTGGTGCTCGGCGCGCTCGCGACGGGATTGTCGCTGGTATTTTCGCGCTCGCTGCCGCTGCTCGACGAGCACGTAGGTGAGCTCGTCGTCCCTGCCTCGTTCGCCACCGTGCTCACGGGGTTTCTCGTGCTCACGACGCGCCGCAAGGCGATCACCCAGGTGGTCGGCTACCTCACGCTCGAGAACGGGATATTCGTGTTCGGACTGACTCTGGTCGAGGCGATCCCGTTCCTGGTCGAGATCGGCGTCCTGCTCGACCTGTTCGTCGCCGTCCTCGTGATGGGCATCATCATGGACCACATCCACCGCGAGTTCTCGTCGCTCAGCACTGAGCACCTGACCTCGCTGCGGGAGTAGGCGGTGGCGCTGTGGCTGGTGCTCGCGCCGCTCGGCTTCGCCGCCTTCGCATTCGCGATCCCCGGAGCCCGCGTCCGGCCGTGGCTCCTGCCGGCGGCCGGCGCGACCCAGCTCGTTCTGGTGGCGCTGGAACTCGGGACCCGAGGCTCGGGAGCCGGCGAGCCCTGGATCGGGCTCGATCCGATCGGACGCCTGGTGACTGCCTATCTCGCGGTGTTGTTCTTCCTGTGCGCGGCATACGCGCCTGGCTATCTCGCGCTCCGCGCCGAACGGCCGAATCGGATCTTCTGCTCGGTGATGCTCGTGTTCTTCGCGATGATGAACCTGATCGCGAGCGCGCAGCACCTGGGGCTCATGTGGGTCGCGGTCGAGGCCACGACGCTCGCCTCGGGGCCGCTGCTCTACTTCAACCGGAATCCGCGCTCGATCGAAGCGACCTGGAAGTATCTCTTGATCGGCTCCGTCGGCATCGCCCTCGCCCTGCTCGGCACCTTCTTCGTGGCCTATGCCGCGCTCCGCGGTGGCATCGCGAGCTCGATGCTGCTCTCCGACGTGTTCGCAAGCGCGCCGCGTCTCTCGCGGCCCTGGCTGCACTCGGGCTTCGTGCTCGCTCTGGTGGGCTACGGCACGAAGATGGGCCTCGCGCCGATGCACACCTGGAAGCCCGACGCCTACGGCGAGGCGCCCGGGCTGGTCGGCGCGCTGCTCGCGGGCGGACTCACGAGCTGCGCGTTCGTCGCGATCCTGCGCTTCTTCCAGATCTGCGCGGCCGCCGCAGACTCCGAGTTCGCGCGCTCGCTCCTGCTCTTCCTCGGGCTGTTCTCGATGGCGGTTGCCGGTGCGTTCATGGTGCGCCAGAGCGACTACAAGCGGATGCTCGCTTACTCCAGCGTCGAGCACATGGGGATCCTCGTCCTCGGGATCGCAATCGGCGGCGCGGGCTCGTTCGGCGCGCTGCTTCACCTGCTCAACAACGGATTCTCCAAGGGCGTCTTGTTCCTGTCGGCCGGGAACATCCACCGCGCTTTCGGCAGCAAGCGCACCTCCGAGGTCTCGGGCGCGCTCTCCGTCCTGCCCGCATCGGGCGCGCTGTTTCTCGCGGGCTTCTTCGCGATCACCGGCACTCCGCCGTTCGGTACGTTCGTGAGTGAGTTCACCATCCTCTCCGCGATGCTCCATGCGGAGCGCTGGGGCGTGGCGGCGGCGTTCCTGTTCCTGCTCGTCCTGGTCTTCGTCGGAATGGGCTCGACCGTGCTGGCGGTCGTGCAGGGGGAGCCATCGGCGCGCAGCGGAACGACGCCGTACCGCGACAGCTGGCTCGGAGTCACTCCGATCGCCGTGCTGCTCGGGCTCGTGCTCGTCCTCGGACTCTGGATCCCGGCGCCGTTCGTCGCCCTGCTGCGCGAGGCCGCCGCCACGCTGGAGGCCCCGCGGTGAGCTCCGCGGACGCCCTGTTGCGCACGCAGAACTCCGTGGCGAGCCCCATGGACGAAGTGCCGGAGCTCGCGCTCGAGGAGCTGCAGGGGGAGCTGGTCGCCGGCGCACGCCGCGGCGAACGCGTCGCCGCGCTGTTCGGGGCGCCCGAAGCGAACGGGACTCGCCTCGTCGCCGTCCTGGCCTCGGACCGCGACGGAACCGTCCGCATCGGCCGCAGCGCGCCGCTCCGGGAATCGTTCCCGTCACTCACTCCGCATCTTCCAGCCGTCCACCTGTTCGAGCGCGAGATCTTCGAGCAGCACGACCTGCGGCCGGAGGGACACCCGTGGCCGAAGCCGGTGCGCTTTCCGCCGCGCGCGGGAGTGGCCTCTGCGATCGGAATCGCGGACTTCTACAAGATCGATGGCGACGAGGTCCACGAAGTCGGCGTCGGGCCCGTCCACGCGGGAGTGATCGAGCCAGGTCACTTCCGCTTCCAGTGTCATGGTGAGAACGTGATGCACCTGGAGATCTCGCTCGGCTACCAGCACCGCGGCGTGGAGCGCGCCGTGGTGACCGGGGACCCGCGCCGCCGACTCCACTACCTCGAGACGGCCGCGGGCGACACGACGATCGGACACGCGACGGCGTACGCGCAACTCGTCGAAGCGCTCGCGGGCTCCCGGGTCTCGGCGCGCGCTCACGCACTGCGCGCGATCGCGCTGGAGCTCGAGCGCATGGCGAACCACACGGGCGACCTCGGCGCGCTCGCGGGCGACGTGGGCTTCCAGCCCACCGCCGCATTCTGCGGCCGGCTGCGCGGTGACTGGCTGAATCTCTCCGCCGAGCTGTGCGGCAATCGCTTCGGGCGCGGCTTGGTGCGCCCCGGGGGGCTCGGGTTCGACGTCGACGCCGCGCGCGTCGGGCGCATGGCCGAAGCCGTGGAACGCGCCGTGGCCGAGGTCGGCCAGGCGGCGGACCTCCTCTGGGACACCCCGTCGGTGATGTCACGCTTCGAGGACACGGGGCGGGTCACGCGCGAGCAGGCCGAGGAGGTCGGCCTCGTAGGACCCGCGGCGCGCGCCTCCGGTCTGACTCAGGACGTACGCACGACCCATCCGACCGGGATTTACCGCGTGGCACAGATCCCCGCGGCGACCTGGGACTCCGGCGACGTGTTCGCGCGCGCCTACGTGCGCTGGCTCGAGGTGAGGCGCTCCGCGGAGTTTGCCGACGACCTGCTCGGGAGCTTGCCCGGGGGCGACGTGCGCGCGAGCTGCGGCGCGCTCGCGCCGGACCACCTCTGCGTGTCACTGGTCGAGGGATGGCGCGGCGAAATCTGTCACGTTGGCTGGACGGACGGGTCGGGGCGTCTCGCCGGCTACAAGATCGTGGATCCGTCGTTTCACAACTGGATCGGCCTTGCGCTAGCGCTGCGCGGTCAGCAGATCTCCGACTTCCCCCTGTGCAACAAGAGCTTCAACCTGAGTTACTGCGGGTTCGACCTGTAGGGGCTCCGGAGGCCGGACATGTGGAAGATCCTTCGCACACGCCTCGCGCAGGGAACGCGGACGATCGCGTTCCCGGCCAGCGAGCCGGCGCTGCCCGATCGGCTGCGCGGCGCGCCGGCTCTCGACTTCGCGCGCTGCCGCAACGGCTGCCGCGCATGCATCGACGCGTGCCCGACCGGCGCGTTGGAAGCGGACGCAGCCGGACCCAAGCTGGATCTCGGCAAGTGTCTGTTCTGCACCGACTGCGTCGAGGTCTGCCCCGAGGGAGCCATCGAGTTCACGCAGGACTGGCGTCTCGCGACGCGCACGCGCGAGGCGCTGGTGCTGCGCGATCGGGCCCTGCACCTCGCCGACGCGCTCGACGCCAAGATGCGGCGCCTGTTCGGCCGCTCGCTGAAGCTGCGCCAAGTCTCCGCGGGGGGCTGCAACGCCTGCGAGGCGGACGTGAACGTGCTCGGCACCGTCGTCTTCGACCTCGGCCGTTTCGGCATTTCGTTCGTCGCGTCGCCGCGCCATGCCGACGGCCTGCTGGTGACGGGCGCAGTGAGTCAGAACATGCGCCTCGCGCTCGAGAAGACGTGGGCCGCCGTGCCGGCGCCCAAGCTCGTGATCGCGGTCGGTGCCTGCGCCATCTCCGGCGGGCCGTACATCGACCACCCGGAGGTCTTGAACGGCGCCGGTGCGGTCGTGCCCGTCGATCTCTACATCCCCGGCTGCCCGCCGCACCCCATCACGATTCTGGACGGACTCCTGCGCCTGCTCGGCCGGATCGAGGACGGCTCGAGGCCCGCACCGCGCGCCCGTTGACTCAGCGCACGGCGGCCTCATCGCCTCGGACCCGCCGACACCGTGCGGTGTACGCCGCGGCAGCGCCTTCGCCAGCGGCCGCGACGGGCCCACCCTGGTGCTCGCGGCGACCCACGCGCAGCCACTGCTCGCGCTGGCGCGCGCTGCGGCGATCATCGCGACGCGCTAGCTAAAAAAAGGGGCGGGACGGCTCTGAGTGCGCAACCCTGTCTGTTTAGGGTTCTGCATGAGTGCCTCTACGCTGGCTCGGCTGGGGGCCTGGATCGCGGATCGCCCCGCTGCCGTATTGGTGGTGTTCGCCGCGTTGCTCGCGGCCGCCGCTCTTTATGGCGCTTCGGCGGCCGACGATCTCCCCGCCGGTGGCTTCGAGGTGCCGGGCAGCGAGTCCGATCTCGCGGTGAAAGAGGCGGAGAGTCACTTCGGAGTCGGCTCCGCCGACGTCCTCGCCCTGTATCGGGATCCGGGCGGCGACGTGCGCAACGCGCAGTTCGGCTCGGTGATCGTCGACCTGGGCGATGGCCTGCTGGGCAGCCCCGGGGTCGTGGGTGTCTCGTCGTTCTTCGACACCGGGGACTCGAGTCTCGTCTCGCGCGACGGGCACGAGACGCTGCTGATCGTCTCGCTTGCCGGCAGCAACGCCGACAAGCTGCGAACGCTGCCGCGGATCGAGTCATTGCTGCGCCAGGTGCCCGCACCGATCGGGGTGGCGATCGGCGGCCACGTGGCGGCCTCGCTGCTCGCGCAGGGGATCGCCACGTCCGACATCCTCGCGGCGGAGAAGATCGCCCTGCCGATCGCAGCGGTGTTGACGCTGCTGTTCTTTCGCAGCCTCGTGGCCGCGCTGCTTCCGATCGCGATCGGTGCGTTCTCACTGGCCAGCTCCGCGGCGATCGTGCGGCTCGGCTCGCACTTCACCGAGATCGCGATCTTCGCGCTGAACGTCGCCGCATTTCTGGGGCTGGGGCTCTCGATCGACTACTCGCTCTTGCTCGTGCAGCGCTTTCGCGAGGAGCTCCAGCGAGGTCACTCGGCCCGCGCCGCGGTGATCACCGCGCTCGATACGGCTGGCCGCTCGATCTTCATCTCCGGTCTCGCCGTCATGGTCAGTCTGGTGGTGCTGCTGGGAGTTCCCGTCGCGATCCTGCGCAGCGTCGCACTCGGAGGCGTGCTGGCCACCGCGACCGCGCTGGTCGGTGCGCTCCTGCTCCTGCCCGCGCTGCTCGTCGCGCTCGGCCCTCGCGTCGATCGCTGGTCGCTCGGGCGGGCACCGGACGCCGGCGCAGCGAGTCCGTTCTGGACCGGCGTCGGCCGGCTCTCGATGCGCCATCCGCTCGCCACCGGGCTGGCTTGCGGCGTCCTGCTGCTGACGATCTCCAGCCCCGTTCTGCGCATGAGGAGCGTGCTGCCGGACGCCCGCATCTTTCCGAACGAGTCCGAAGTGCGACGCGTCGACGAAGCCTTGGCTGACCCGAGCCGCTTCGATCCGGGCGGCGCTTCGGCCATGCAAGTGATCGTCGCCTCGAACGGCGCGCCGCTCGAGTCACGAAACTTGCGGCTGTTGCGGGCGTACACGGCGCGCCTGCTCGCGGTCGACGGCGTGACGGCCGTGCGCACGCCGTTCGCCAGCCTCGATCCCGACGTCCAGTCACCCGCGGCGCTCGCGCTCGCCGCGCAGAGCGAGCCGGTCGCCACCGCGCTCGAGCGCATGACCGATCGAGACCGCTCGTTCCTGGTCGCAACCGGTGCGAACCCCTGGCGCTCGGCGGCGGCGGCCGAGTCGCTCGAAGCGGCGCGCGCCGTCGTGCATCCCGGCCTGGTCGTGAAGATCGGCGGGGCGACCGCGCAGATGGTGGATCTCAAGCTCGCCCTGCGCCGCTATGGCCGTGTGGCCGCGGTGCTCGTGGTGAGCTGGAACCTGCTGCTCTTGCTGGTCGCGTTTCGCTCGGTCGTCGTGCCGATCAAAGCCGTGCTCATGAACATGCTCTCGCTCGGCGCCAGCTACGGGTTGCTGGTCTGGGTGTTCCAGGACGGTCACTTCGCAAGGCTCCTGGGCTTCGAGCCGCTCGACGGGATCGATCCGAGCATTCCGCTGGTGATGTTCGCCGTCGTGTTCGGCCTCTCGATGGACTACGAGGTGTTCCTGCTCTCGCGCATGCGCGAGGAGTGGCTGCGCACCGGTGACAACCAGAACAGCGTGATCTTCGGCCTCGCGCACACGGGTCGGATCATCACCAGCGCCGCGCTGATCCTCTTGGTCGTGATCGGCGCCTTCGCCGCGGGCAAGCTCGTCTACGTGAAGCAGATCGGTGTCGGCATGGCCGCGGCGATCGCGCTCGACGTGACCGTCGTTCGCGCGCTGCTCGTGCCGGCCACGATGCAGCTGCTGGGCAAGTGGAACTGGTGGGCGCCGAGCTGGCTGCTGAGCCGCCGCGAGTCAGTGCACGTCGAGTGACTCGAGCATCTTCGAGAAGGTGCGCGCGAGCTCGGGGTACTGCTTCTCGGGCGCGATCGCGAGCGCGTACAGGATCTCGTCTCCGGCCACGCGGCTCGACACGTTCACCTTCTCGTCCTCGCCGGTGACCGGCGAGCGACCCAAGAGCGAGAGTGTCAGCGCAGGCGCGCCGTCGATCGTGTCCGCATGGCGCGAGCCGTCGACGATCTTCAGGTAGGGGTTCGAGCGCTCGATCTGCTCGACCAGGTCCTGCGTCGCATCGTCGAGGTTCGGCTTGCCCTGCCGCTCGAACGGCTCGTAGTGACTCACGATCACGCCGCACACCAGCGCCTGGTCGCCGCCCGAGACGTCGACCACGCCGCCCTCGGGGAAGAACGAGGCGCCGGAGCCCGAGTCCGAGGTGTGCGCCTGCCAGTTCGCGGGGTAGCCGATCGAGAACGAGCCCTTCGGGTGCGTGAAGGTGACGAGCTTCGACGACGGCGCAGTCAGCTTGAGCGCGACCGGCGGACTCGACGAGCCTCCCCGCTCACCGGGCTCGCCGCGCGCCAGCTCGTGAGTCCCGGCGGCGGGAGTCTTCTTCACGTCGGCCTGCACCACGTCGAAGCCCCCGACCGGATGCGCCGAGCCGCGCGGCAGCGTGCGCGCGAGCGCGCGGATCGTGGCTTCGCGGTCGGCGGGCGCGGGATGGTCACTCAGGAAGGTCTGCAGGGCGCTCGGGTTGCCCGCGCTCTCCTTGCGCAGCACCTCGAAGAAGTCGGCCAGCGCGTTCGGGTCGTAGCCGGCGCGCGCCATGATTCCGGCGCCGGTGCGGTCGGCCTCGGCCTCCGCATCGCGGCTGAACTTGAGGAAGGCGGCGTTCAGCCCGAGACCGCCGATCACGTTCACCATCTGCGCGGCGCTGCTGCCGTTCTGGCCGAGCAGGCCGCCCAGGATACCCAGGCCAGCCTGGGCGAGATAGGCCTTCGACGCCTGGTGAGTGCCGTGGCGGAGCGCCACGTGCGAGATCTCGTGAGACATCACGCCCGCGAGCTCGGACTCGTCCTTGGCCGCGAGCAGGAGCCCGCGATTCACGTACAGCGGCCCCCCGGGGAGCGCGAAGGCGTTCACCGCCGCGTCGTTCACCGCCTTGGCGTGGTACGGGTACTTGGCGCCCGGCGCCTGCGCGACGAGCGCCGCCATCAGCTTGTTGAGATAGGCATCGACCGAGGCATCGCCGAGCAGCGTGAGCTGCTTCTCCGCCTCGGCCGCGGACTGCTTCCCGATCTCGATGTCCTGGTCGACCGTGAACAGGTTGAAGCCCGGCGAGGGTGAGTCGCCCGCTGCGCGCACGGGCGGCGCGAGCGCGAATGTTCCGACTGCGGTGAGGGTCGCGACGAAGACGCGGAAGGTTCGGGTCACGAGTGTCCCGAGAGCAAGAACGGCGCCAGCCTGCCCGGCCAGCCCGCTGATGCCCGCTCAGAGTCCTTTGCAGATTCTACGGTGACTGAGAAGCCCGACCATGACCGCGAGCAGGTCGAGTCCGGCGGGCTCGGGCGCGGGCACGATGCTCGTGATCGTCCCCTGAACGATGAACGGCACCACGATGTCCGCGGGTCCGGTCGGCAAGGGATTGGCCACGTCGATCTCTCCGCGCACCTGGACGTAGCTGTTCGGGTCGAGCAGCGCCGGGTCGATCGGCGAAGAAGGCAACAAGGAGGAGAAGTCGAGCCCCGGACCCGCCAGGAGCAGGACCTCGCCGTGCTCGGGCATCACGGGCCGCGCCACTCCGGAGCTGGAGGGCAGGCTGACGTCGGTCAGGAAGAGCAGGGATGGGAGGCCATCCTCCGGGCTTTGCGGAACGAAGGCCTGGGCATTCCCAGGATCGCTCGATGGAAAGCCCAGACCCCCGGAGCCGAAGCCGAGGACGGCTCCGGCCCCTGGGAAGTCGATGCTCTGGTCGTAAGGATTGAAGACGCCGCTCGCCGATGGATCGAACTGCAACGTCGCCACGAACGGGGCGCCAATTTGGACTCCAAGTCCGGCCAGCGCATCCACGACCGCCTGGTTGGTGGGATCCGGAAAGGCGCCGGGGATGCCAGTGAATGCATCTTCCACCAGGCTGATCTGGCCGCCGATCTGCCACCGCTCGACTGGGGAGCCGTACGCAGCGTACGCATGAACGTCAGCCGAGCCGGTCGCTCCGCGGGCCGGTGCGGCACAGACTGCGACAGACGCGGCGAGGCCCAGCGCCAGCCCGCAATTTCGCCCCGGAAGGTTCACCGGCGCAGCCTAAACCACTTGCCTCGCGCCGGAAACGCAATAGAGCTTGCGGGATCAGAGGGCCGGGCCTGGTTCAGGCCCGCCAACGGCAGGGCCGAAACGGGGAAAGCCCGAGCGCGGGCACCACTTTCAGGCTATGCTGCGCGACCATTTTTCTGGCGCGGAACGCTCTCAGTCGGGACTCGAGGAGCCCATGACCATGTCGAACGACCTCTCGCTCATCCGGAACATCGGGATCAGTGCGCACATCGACTCGGGCAAGACCACGCTGACCGAGCGGATCCTCTACTACACCGGGCGCATTCACCAGATGCACGAGGTGCGCGGCAAGGACGCCGTCGGCGCGACCATGGACTCGATGGACCTCGAGCGCGAGCGCGGCATCACCATCCAGTCCGCGGCGACTTACTGCAGCTGGGCGGGCTACCAGATCAACATCATCGACACGCCGGGCCACGTCGACTTCACGATCGAGGTCGAGCGCAGCCTGCGCGTGCTCGACGGGGCGATCCTCGTGCTGTGCGGCGTCGCGGGCGTGCAGTCGCAGTCGATGACCGTCGACCGCCAGATGCGGAGATACAACGTCCCGCGCCTGGCCTTCATCAACAAGCTCGACCGCTCGGGCGCGAACGCCTACCGCGTGGTGCAGCAGCTGCGCGACAAGCTGAAGCACAATGCCGTATTGATGCAGATCCCGATCGGCATCGAGGACCGCTTCCAGGGCGTCGTCGATCTGATCAAGATGAAGGCGTACTATTTCGAGGGCGACGACGGCAACGAGGTGGTCGAGAAGCCGATCCCCGCCGAGCTCACGAGCGACGCCGCCGAGGCGCGCGAGAAGATGCTCGACGCGGTCTCGATGTTCTCCGAGGAGCTCATGGAAGCGATCCTCGAGGAGCGCGTGAGCGAGGAGCAGATCCTCGCCGCCGTGCGCGAGGGCGTGCTCTCGCTCGAGCTGACCCCCGTGTTCCTGGGCTCGGCCTACAAGAACAAGGGCGTGCAGAAGCTGCTCGACGCGGTGACTCTGTTCCTGCCCGCGCCGAACGAGGTGAAGAACAAGGGCGTCGACCTCGACCACGACGAGGCCGAGATCGAGATCGTGGCCGACCCGGACAAGCCGCTGGTCGCGCTCGCCTTCAAGCTCGACGACGGCCGCTACGGCCAGCTGACTTACATCCGCGTGTACCAGGGCACGGTCGAGAAAGGCTCGACGATCGTGAACGCGCGCACGCAGAAGCGACACAAGGTCGGCCGGCTGGTGCGCATGCACGCCGACAAGATGGAAGACATCGACCGCGCCACCGCGGGCGACATCGTGGCGCTGTTCGGCATCGAGTGCGCCTCGGGCGATACCTTCACGGCGCAGGGTTACAACGTAGCGATGTCGAGCATGTTCGTGCCCAAGCCGGTCATCTCGCTGTCCATCAAGCCCAAGGACAACAAGACGCTCGACAACATGTCGAAGGCGCTGCAGCGCTTCGTGCGCGAGGACCCGACGTTCCGCACCACCGTCGACGAGGACAGCGGCGAGACACTGATCGCCGGCATGGGCGAGCTGCACCTCGACGTGTACGTCGAGCGCATGAAGCGCGAGTACAACACCGAGGTCGAGACCGGTGCGCCGCGCGTCGCCTATCGCGAGTGCATCTCGCAGCGCGCCGACTACCTGTACACGCACAAGAAGCAGACCGGCGGCTCGGGTCAGTACGCGAAGGTGGGTGGCTACATCGAGCCGATCCAGAACTCCGACGAGTTCGAGTTCGTGGACGAGGTGCGCGGTGGCGCGATCCCGCGCGAGTTCATCGCGGCCTGCGAGAAGGGTTTCGCCTCGGCGCTCACCAAGGGCGACCTGATCGGCGCGCCGGTGCTCGGCGTGCGCGTGGTGCTGAACGACGGCCAGGCGCACTCGGTCGACTCTTCGGACCTGGCCTTTCAGGTCGCGTCGCGCTCCGCATTCCGCGAGGCCTACCCGAAGGCGCGACCGGTGATCCTCGAGCCGATCATGAAGCTCGAGGTCGAGGGGCCGAGTGAGTTCCAGGGCGCCTACATCAAGCTGATCATGCAGCGCCGCGGCGTGATCATCGGCTCGACCGACCTCGAGGGCTTCAGCCAGGTGGAGGCCGAGGTGCCGATGGCCGAGACCTTCGGCTTCGCCACCGATCTGCGCTCCGGCAGCCAGGGCAAGGCCGAGTTCACGCTCGAGTTCGCCAAGTACGCGCCGGTGCCGGGCGAGATCCAGAAGACGCTGATCGAGGAATACCAGGCGTCCTCCGCCTCGAAGCGCCGCTAAGCTCGGCTCCGTGAGCGCGGCGCCGGCCCTCGATCCGGCCTCTCCTCTGTCGGACGAGGAACGTGCGCGCGGTCGCCGGCTGGCGATCGCGAGCAACGTTCCCTTCCAGACTTTCTGGGTCGCGTTCAGCGAGCAGCTCCCGACGCTCGCGCTCGTGTCACTGGGCGCGAGTGAGACGCTGATCGGGATCCAGAGCGGGATGCGGCTGGGCCTGGCCGTGGTCCAGCTGCCCGCGCTGCGGCTGATCTCGTGGTACCCGAAGCGGACGCTCCTGATCACCGGCCACCTGCTGGCGCAGTCCGCGAGCCTGCCGCTGGTGTTCTTCGCGGCGATCGCCGGGCTCGAGCACGGCACCGCGCTCGCGATCGTCTTCGGGTCACTCTTCCTGACCGCGCTCGGGCTCGACCTGGGCGACCTGGTCTGGTTCCCGCTGCTCCGCGCCTACGTCGAACCGGAGCGGATCGGGCGCTTCTTCGGGATCATCCGCACCAGCTGGCACGCTGCGGTGATCGTGTTTCTGGTCGGCGGCCAGCTCTGGCTGGCGCGCCACGAGAACGGCTTCGGGCTGCTGTTCGGCATCGCCTGGCTGCTCGGGCTGGTGCGGCTGGCGCTGATCTGGCGCCTGCCCGAGCGCAGCGAGCGCGGCGGCGAGCGCCTGCGAGCGCGCGACGCGCTCGCGCTCTATCGGGAGCCCCGCCTGCGCCGCTACTCGCTCGGAGTGTGCTGGACGTACGCGGTGCGCTTCGCGGCGCTGCCCTTCGCGCTGGTGATGCTGCGGCGCGCGCTCGGCTTCTCGAACTCGGCGGCGATCGTGACCACGATCGCTCACTACGCGGGTGGCGTGGTCTCGCTCTATCTCTGGGGCGCGGTCACCGACCGGCTGGGCGCGTTCTGGGTCTGTCGCACTGCGGTCCTGGGAGTCAGCGCGCTGTATCTCGGCCTGGCGTTTCTCGGCCCGGGCGCCGACACGACCCTGTTCGCGGTCGGCTTCTTCTTCGCACACTCGGCGCTGATGGCCGGCTTCGGCGTGGCCGAGACCCGGCTCCTGTTCGAGCTCGCGCCGGCCGATACGCCGTCGAAGACCCTGGTGGTCACCGCCGTCGTCGAAGGAGTCATCTGCGGGCTGGCTCCGGCGCTGGCCGGGGCGGTGCTCGATCCGCTGCTGGCGCACGCTTCCGAGCCATTGCCCGTCTACCATGGCTTCTTCGCCGCGGCGGCGCTGCTGATGAGTCTCTCGTTCCTGCCGCTGCGAGTGTTTCGGCGGGGCTAGCTGGGAACGCAGCTCGATCGGACGACCGGTGCCATCCGCGCGGCGATTTCGGCGAGAGAACGCTCGATCGCTTCCATGTCGGCACCCGTGATCGAGTCGTCCTCCCAGACCTTGCCCTCGTGCAGGGCACGAGCCAGGGGGCCGGCGAAGAAGCCCGCCCACTCCACGGAGGTCTCACTGACGAATACTGCGGAACGATGAACAGCGTGGCGGGGCGATGAGGCGCGCGGAAAGCTGAAGCCAGGGGAGGTTCAGCGCGCTCCGGTCTGGCGGAGCCTCGAGCACCTTGTTCGCCGCCTGTTGGATCAGGAACACGTCGGCTCGCGTGCGCTGGTCGCAGTAGTCGCGCTGCTGGAACCAGGCGCAATCGGGATCATGGGCAACCACGTCGATCCGGACCGGCAGCTCGGTGGCTCTCGCTTCCGGCAACGCTCCAGTGACATACGACCAGCAGCCGGTGAGCCCCAGACAGAGGAGCGCGGGGACGCGCCTCAAGTCGCGATCCGGAAGTGCATCACGTCGCCGTCGGCGACGACGTACTCCTTGCCCTCCGCGCGCATCAGTCCCTTTTCCTTGGCGCCCGCTTCACCACCACACTTCAAGTAATCATCGAAGGCGATCACCTCGGCGCGCACGAAGCCGCGCTCGAAGTCGGTGTGGATCTCGGCGGCGGCCTGCGGCGCCTTGGTGCCGCGCTGGATGGTCCAGGCGCGGACCTCCTTCGGGCCGGCGGTGAAGTAGCTGACCAGGTCGAGCAGCCGGTAAGTCGCGCGAATCAAGCGCTCGAGTCCGGCCGCATCGACGCCGAGATCGGCGAGGAACGCCGCGCGCTCCGCGGGGTCGAGCTCGAGCAGCTCGGCCTCGACCTTCGCACACACCCGCACCGAGCCACCGCCCTTCTGCTCGGCCAGCGCCTCGAGCGCGCGCGAGTAGGCGTTGCCCTCGGCGAGCGCCGCCTCGTCGACGTTGGCCACGTACAGCACAGGCTTCGAAGT
>Ga0335080_10000943_pt1 | contig 27681 bp, 30 predicted proteins | sample Lox_Sample_34_FD_206720 | JGI IMG/M metagenome (GOLD analysis project Ga0335080, IMG submission 206720) | Soil microbial communities from Loxahatchee National Wildlife Refuge, Florida, United States - Lox_Sample_3.4 | ecosystem: Environmental > Terrestrial > Soil > Wetlands | place: USA... | reverse complement strand
CTCCGGAGCGCCGCTCGGCGCCCCGCGCGAAGCCTCGCAGGCGCTAGCGGACCGGCCCGGACGAGGTCCGGTCAGTCGAGCTGCGCACCCCGTTCGCGCAGATAGCGCTTCACGTCGTCGAATCGCACGACCCCGGACTTGTTGCGGTCGATCTGGTCGAAATGCCGCGCGATGTAGCCGAGGCCTGCCGCCGAGGCCTGCGCGCGCGTCAGCGTTCCCGTGCCGCTCACGTCGGCGGCGTCGAAGTCGCGCTTGAGCTTGCGCTCCACCTGCTCGCGCAGCGCCGCGCCCTGAGTCGGCGGCGCGGTCGAGGGGTTGCGCGCGTCCGGCGGCAGCCACGGATCCCGGAGCGGCCTTTGCGCGGCCGCGGGCGGCGACTCGTCGGCGACCGCAACCGGCGCCGAAAGCAGCGAGGCGAGCGACGCGAGGACCGCCGCGAGCGGTGCGAGGCGGAAGCGATGCGGTCGACTCATCGAGAAGCCTCCATCCGGTTCCGGCCGATCACTGGGTCGACCGGTAGAACTGCGCCAGGTCCGCCTTCTCCAGTACGCGCGATCCATCGTCCAGGTACGTCATGTGACCGCCGGGGTACACGCGCACCGCGACGCTCGGGCTCGGGCCCAGCCGGGCCAGGTCGCGCTCGGTCTGGAAGAAGGGCGTCACCAGATCGTGGTAGCCGCCGACCGATAGAACTTTGAGCTCCGGGTTCTGGGCGAGCGCCGCGGCGAGGTCCGGGATCACGTCGGGCAGCGCGAGCTCGTCGTGGGCATACGTCCAGCCTTCGATCGCATTGCTCAGCGTGACGTAGACCGAAGGGTTGGTGTACTGCAGATCGGTGGACAGGTATCGCGTGATCATGGTGGCGAACGATGCTTCGATGAAGGTGCTCGACGGATCGCCCTCGCGCGCCAGCGCGCCGCCGACCGGCGCCGACATCCTCGCGTCGTAGAGCCCGGTGATCGCGCCCGGAAGCAGGTTCATCTGATAGTAGCCGGGAAACAGATTGAAGCGCGCCTGCCAGCCGGAGGCCGGAAGTCCGGTGGTGTTGGCGAGCTGCGTCAGGAGATTCGGATCGGGAGCCGTTCCCTGCGTCAGGAACCGGATCAGCGCCGGCTCGTACTGGCCGGTCGCCAGCGCGCGCATCTGGTCCATGAACGTCGGCAGTTGCGCCAAGGGCGGGCTCGGATTATCCAGCTGGTACCAGTCGCCGACCGCTCCATACGTCGGCAGGTAGCCCGCGCAGCTCACCGCCGACGATGGATTGAACACCCCGCAGTTGCTGTTGTAGTTGAGGATCGACGACTGGAGGACCACGCCGGTGAGCGTCACGCCCGCGGTCTCCAGGAGGTGCGCCAGCACCGCGCTTCGGGTCGTGCCGTAGGATTCACCGAACAGGAACTTCGGTGACGCTCCACGATTGTTCGCACCCACGTAGCGCACGATGAAATCGCGAAAGACCGCGGCGTCGGCATCCACGCCCCAGAACGTCAGGTTGGTGTTCGGTGCGATCGCCTCGGAGAGCCCGCTGCCGACGGCATCGACGAAGACCATGTCGGTCACGTCGAGCAGCGTCTCAGTGTTGTCGACCAGCGGGAACGGCGCCGTCGCGCTCGTCGCAGGCTCGCCCGTCGCGAGGCGCTTCGGTCCGAAGGATCCGAGATGCAGCCAGACCGTTGCCGATCCGGGGCCGCCGTTGTAGAAGAACGTGATCGGTCGCGATCCCGGGTCGCGATCGTCGAGCGTGTACGCGACGTAGAAAAACGACGCTTCGGGCGATCCGGTCACCGGATTCGCGGCCGTCAGGTGGCCCGCGGTGGCCGTGTAGTCGAGCGTCGTGCCGCCGACCGAGATCTGATGGTGGGTCACCGAGGCGAGCTCCGCGGCGCTCGCCAGCGACGCAGTCGGGAGCGTCGAATAGAGCGCCGGATCGGTGAAGTTCGAGGGCGGCGCGCTGCTCGATCCCGAGCCGCCGCCCCCGCCGCCGCATGCAGCGAGCACCAGTATCGCCACGGCGGGCACGAACGAACGCAGACGAGTCACGGAGTTTTCTCGGATGTGGTCGGGTGGACCTCCGGAGGCCCCGCCATCGGTGCATTCTATGTCCAATCGCTCCCCTTGCCGAGCGGGCCAGCGCACAGGCATCGGCCGCCGACAGCGGCAGTCGGAGCCCTTATAATCGCCCAGGAGGTCATCCGGCAGCGCCGATCGACGGGAGGGAGATGCCGTGGAATTTTCCAGCCGCCGCCTTGCCGACGTCGTCGTCGGCGTTCCCGCGGGCCCGATCGATCACGAGAACGCGCAGGCGCTGCAGCGGGCGCTCGCGCCGATCCTGAACGCTCCCGCCGACGGTACCACCGCGCTGCTCCTCGATTTCGAGGGGGTCGACTACATCAGCAGCATGGGACTGCGCGTCCTGATGGTGGCCGCGAAGCAGATGCGTGCGCGCAGCGCGCGCATCGCGGTCGCATCGCTGAGCCCCGTCGTGAAGGAGATCTTCGACATCGCCCGCTTCAACCACGTGACCGAAGTCTTCCCGTCGGTGCGCGCCGCGCTGGAGCAGATGTCGGCCGCGGCGCTCGCGGCGTACGAAGCCGCGCGATGAAGCGCGTCCGCTTCTGGGGCACGAGGGGCTCGCTGCCCGTCGCGCTGACGGCGCCCGCGGTTCGCGAGAAGGTCATCGCCGCGCTGCGCGCGGCGGACGGGCGCCGCTTCGCCTCGGACGCCGAGATCGGCGCCTATGTCGACGGTCTCGGCATGTCCGTCTCGGGGACCTACGGCGGACACAGTCCCTGCGTCGAGATCGAGACCGGCGGCCGCGAATACGTGCTCTGCGACCTGGGTTCCGGGGTACGGCCCTTCGGGCAGAAGGCGATCGCGCGGCACGGTCCCGGCTCCCCGCAGACCTATCACGTGTTCATGTCGCACGTGCACTGGGACCACATCATGGGCTTCCCGCTGTTCACGCCCGCCTACATCCGCGGCAACCGCATCCGCATCTACGGCGGCCATTCGGTGCTGGAGGAGGCGCTTCGGCGGCAGCACGCGGCGCCGTCGTTCCCGGTGGAGTTCTCCGCGCTTTCCGCGACCATCGAGTTCGTCCGCCTCGAGCCCCGGAGGTGCTACGACATCGCGGGCCTCTCCGTCGAGCTGATGCTCCAGCGCCACAGCGGCGACTCCTACGGCTACCGCTTCTCCTCGGACGGCAAAACGCTGATCTACTCCACCGACTCCGAGCACGCGCTTTCGGACCTGGAGGAGACGAACAGCTTCGTGGAATTCTTCCGCGGGGCCGACCTGGTCGTCTTCGACGCGATGTACTCGCTCAGCGACGCGATCTCGGTCAAGGCCGACTGGGGTCATTCCAGCAACATCGTCGGCGTGGAACTCTGCCAGATGGCCGGCGCCAGGCAGCTTTGCCTCTTCCATCACGAGCCGGTGCACGGCGACGCCGCGATCGACCGCGTGCTCGCCGAGACCCGGCGCTTCGAGGAGATCACGCGCGGCGGCAGGCCCCCCTTGCTCGTCACCGCCGCGTACGACGGGATGGAAATCGCGCTGTGACGAGCGCGGCCGAGAGACCCGCACAGTCCTCTCACGTCCGGATCCAGGCTGCCGGACTGGCGCTGCTCGCCGCGCTCGCGGTGCTCATCTGGACCGAGCCGCGCTGGAGCCCGCGCCTGCAGCCCGCGTGGTTCGACACCTACCAGATCTTCGCGCCGCGCAGGATCGCGTCGATGCCGGTCACGGTGGTCGAGATCGACGAAAAAAGCCTGGCGCAATTCGGGCAATGGCCCTGGCCCCGCGCGAAGCTCGCCAGTCTCGTGCGGGCGGTCGAGCACGCCCAGCCCGCGGCGATCGGCATCGACATCCTCATGAAGGAGCCCGACCGCTTCTCCGGCGACAGCGAGCTCGCGCGCGCGATCGCCGGCGGCCGTGTGGTGGTCGGCCTCTTCGGGACGCCGGAGCCCACCGGCGTCGAGCCGGTTGCGCCGCCCTTTGTGGTCGTCGATCGGGCCGCGTCACGTCAGGGGCCGGCCCTGCCCGTGACCGTCCCGTCGTATGCCGGAGCGCTCGTCAACATCGACGAGATCGATCGCGCGGCTGCCGGCCACGGTCTGCTCTCCGCCGGTTCGGCGGACAGCGTGATCCGCACGCTTCCGCTCGTGACCCGCATCCACGATCGGCTCGTGCCGTCGCTGCCGATGGAGATGCTGCGCGTCGCGCTGGCCGTGCCCGAGATCCGCCTGTATTCGCGCGGAACCGCAGTGGAGACCGTTGCCGTGGGAGACTTCGTGGCGCCCACCGAAGCCGACGGAGAGCTCCGCATCTACTACTCGGACCACGACCCGCGCCGTTACGTGTCGGCGGCCGACGTTCTCGACGGCCGAGTCGATCCGCAGCATCTGGAAAGCAAGCTGGTGCTGATCGGCACGGGCGGCCTGGGCATGGTCGACTCGCAGAACACGCCGCTCGGCCAGCGCATGCCGGGTAGCGAGATCTTCGCCCAGCTGCTCGAGAACCTGTACGACCAGACCTGGCTCGTGCGGCCGAGCTGGGCGGCGGCGCTCGAGCTCGCCCTGTTCGTCGTTCTCGGGCTCACGCTCATCTGGATCACGCCGCGCTGGAAGCCGGGCGCCGCCGCGCTCGTGGCCACGCTCTCAATCGCTCTGGTCCTCGCGCTGGGTTTCGCCGCGTTTCTGCGCTTCCGGATGGTCTTCGACGCCTCGGCGCCGGCGGTAGGCCTGCTGGTGCTGTTCAGCGTCCTGCTGCTGCTGACGCTGCAGGAGGCGGGGCGGCAGCGCCGGCGTCTCGAGCGCGTGATCCAGAAACAGCGCGAGGAGGCTGCCTATGTCGCGGGCGAGATGGAGGCCGCGAAACGCATCCAGACCGGCATCCTGCCGCGCGCCGACGCGCTCGCGAACGAGCCGCGCGTCGAGCTCGCGGCGACGATGACGCCGGCGCGCGAAGTCGGCGGCGATCTCTACGACTTCTTTCCGCTCGACGCGGACCGGCTCTTCTTCCTGGTCGGCGACGTCGCCGGCAAAGGCCTTTCGGCGAGCATGTTCATGGCGGTGAGCAAGGCGCTGTACAAGAGCAGCGCGCTGCGCACGCCGAGCGCCTCTGTCGGCGAATTGATGCGGCTCGCGAACGACGAGCTCTCGCGCGACAACCCGGAGATGTATTTCGTGACGACCTTCGCGGGCGTCCTCGATCTCGAGTCCGGCGCTCTGTCGTACTGCAACGCCGGTCACGACAGCCCCTACCTGCTCGGCCGGAGCGGAGCGGAGCTCGGGCGGCTCGACGAAGGGGCGGGGCCGCCGCTGTGCACGGTCGAGGGCTTCGCCTACGTGGCCGCCGACCGGCGCCTGCGCGCCGAGGACGTCGTCTGCCTCGTGACCGACGGCGTCACCGACGCGAAGAATCCGCGCGGCGAGCGCTACGGCACCGCGCGCCTGCGCGCGGTGCTGAGCGCTCTGCGGGAAGGCCGGCGGACCGCGCGAGCAGTCGTCGACGCGGTCAGCGCCGACGTCCGCGCGTTCGCCGCCGGCGCGGAACCCACCGACGACGTCACCGTCCTGGCGCTGCGATGGATCGGGCCTCGCTAGCGGACGACGATCTCGACCCGGCGGTTGCGCGGCTCGGCAACGCCGTCGGGGGTCGGCACGGCGAGCTCGCGCTTGCCGCGCGAGACCGCGCGCACGTCCTCGGGCGGAATGCCGAGGCGGACCAGCGCCGCGCGAACCGCCTCCGCCCTCTGCAGGCCCAGGGCATCGTTCGACGCATCGCTGCCGACGGTATCGGTGTGTCCCACGACCAGAACGTCCGGCACGGGCCGCCGCGCGATCTCCGACAGGATGCGATCGACGACCTGCTTCGATTCGTCGGTCAACTCGTCCTTGCCTTCGACGAAGTACAGCGTGAAGCTGGCCGCGCGGGCGGGCTGAGCGGCGAGCGCGGTCCCGAACTTGGCTTCGACCTCCTGCGGATTGGAACGATACGCGCGCGGACCCACGGGAGTCGCGCTCGCCGCCGCGTAGGGCTGATCGAGAACGACCTCGCGGTCGCCCTGCTTCACCGTCACCGCCGTCGAACGCCCGTCCTTTTCGGGCAGCAGGACGACCGTGCTGCTCGCACACGCGCCGAGCGCGGCGCAGAGCGCGACTGCGGCGATCGAGCGCCCCATGCCTTCAGTCATTGACGCTCACGACGAATTCCGTGCCGCGCACCCCGAGGATCGCGGTGGGCGTGCGCAGGGTCATCGCTTCGGGCGCCTGCTTCGCCATCCGTCCCGAGATCACCGCCAGCGTGCCCTTGTTCAACGTCGCGTCGAAGCGACCCTTGCTCGTGGTCGGGTCGAACGCGTAGCGGTCGAGAGAAAGCGCGCTGTTCGGCCCCGCGGAGAGCAGCGTGTCGTCGTCCATGGTGATGCCCACCGAGCCGTCGGCGCCCGTCTTCACGACATCGGCGGCCTGCAGCCGCGTGCCGACCGGCGCCGGCAGCGACCGCCCCTCCCGCTCGATCGTCACCTGGCCTCGCGAGACCTTGACCTGGCCGATGTCTGCAGCGAATGCCGCAGGCGCGGCGCAAAGACACAGAACCGCTACGAGCGCGCGAGCCGCGCGTTCGACACTCATCGACGTCATCGTTCTTCCCCCAGGATCACGGACGACAGCGGCGCGATCCTTCCGCCCGCCCGTCCGCAGGCAATCATGCCCCGCCGGGCGCGGCCCGTCCACCGCTGAGGCTTCGCCCGAGCCGATGCCTCCCAGGGAACAGGCGGTTTTTCCGGCGCGCTTCGCGGCGCTCCCCGAGACTGCCGCGTTCGCCGGCGCCTTCTGCGAGCGCAACGGCGTCGGCCGCGATGACGCCTTGCGGCTGAGGCTCGTCATCGAAGAGCTCTTCACCAACACCATCGAGCACGGCCTGGGCGGCGAGAGCGATTCGCCGATCCGCCTCGCGCTGAACCTGAAGGACGGCGCCGTCTCGCTCCTCTACGAGGATTCCGCGCCACCGTACGATCCGCTGGCGAGCGCCATCGCGCCGGAGGCGGAGCCCCTCGGGACGCGCGAATCCCAGGCCATCGGCGGACTCGGTCTGCGGCTCGTGCGCGAGCTGTCCGGCGACGCGCGCTACGCCTACGAGGAAGGCCGCAACCGCCTGTGGCTCACGCTCAGGCGGCGCTAGGCGTGGTCGCCGTCAAGATCGCAGGCCGTTTGGCGTCCGGGCCCGCACGCCGCCGGCGCGCTGCGATGCGCGGCGGAAAGCGTAGTAGGGCTTCTCCGCGATCTGGTAGAGCAGCGCGGCGAGCAGGCAGGACGACGAAAACGCCAGCACCGCCAGCGCGGCTGCGCTCCGCAGGCGCCCGCCGAAATACGGCGCGGTGAACTCGATCACGACGCCGATCACCAGCGTGTGAATCAGGAAGAAGGAGAACGATATCCGCCCGAGCATCTGGAACGGAGCGGAGATCAGCGCACGATGCAGGAACCCCGTGCCGTAGCTCGCGCGGACGATCGTGAGCGCGGTAACGACGCTCAACACCAGCACGAAGACCGGAAAGAGCGCCCGCCAGTCGAAGCCCGCGGGCGTGTAGCGCGCCAGCGGCAGCCACAGGCAGGCGGCGGTCGTCGTCGCGACGTAGGCACCGAGAAGCCAGCCGTCGCGGCAGCGCGCGGCGAGCGCTCGCAGCGCGCCGTCGGGCTGCAACCCCGCCACGGTGCCGGCGAGGAATGCGAGATAGAGGAACCACTCGCGATAGCCGAGGGCCGCGACGGCGACGATGAGCGCCAGGCCGATCGCCGGCGCCGCGCGCTCCGGTCGCGCGGTCCGAGCCGCCACCAGGAAAACGATCGGAAACACGAGGTAGTAGACGAACTCGAAAAAAAGCGACCAGGTGACGCCGTTGTACGGAGCGACGTTCAGGGTGAAGGCGCCGTTCAAAAAGACCAGGTTCGCGAGCAGGCGCTTGAGGTCGAACGCGGCTGGCCCGGAGCCCCGGATCGACAGCAGAACCGCCGCAGCCAGAGAGATCAGGAACGCAGGATAGATGCGCAGCACCCGGTGACCGAGGAATACCGCGTAGTCGCCGAGCGTCCGCGCGCCGGCGAAGCTCCGGCTTATCACGAATCCGCTGATGACGAAGAAGATATAGACCCCGTAGTGCGAGTAGAACAGCCAGTACAGCAGCTGGTCGGTCAGATTGAGGGAGAAGAAATCGCCGACCAAGTCGAAGTTCGTCGCGCGATGCACCGCGGTGAAGCTGCCGCTGAAGTGGACGGCGAACACCAGGGCGACCGCCCAGCCGCGCAGTCCGTCGATCGCATGGATGCGCGGCCCTCTCGGCCCGCTCGCCTCATCCGCCGTCTCGATCGGGGCTCGTCCAATTTTCACCGGCGCTCCGCCGCAGCCTGATCTCATTCGGGTTTGCCGACGTCAGGCCGCAAATGTTGGGTGGCCAAGGGCGGAATTGAACCACCGACACACGGATTTCAGAACCAGCCTTGAGAAGCATCGTATTCTAAATCAAGCTCCTGCGACACACGCCAAGTTCCAAGAGCAGCTACGCGCAGCCTCAGAGCAGTTGCAAAGAGGCAAACGAAGTTACGAAATGGCTACGCTCGCTATCGTCCAAGTTCGAGCCGCGCCGATGCTCTGAGCGGCTGCAGGCGACCCCGAGTTGCCGCTCGTGATCGGCCGCTTTCGGGTACCCAAGCTGGCTTGCATTCACCAAGCTCTCAAGTAGGAAACTTCAACTCGAACTCGATCGCCTGGAAGCGCGGCTCCTTACGCAAGGGGTCCATGAGCGGGTCGGTCTTCAGGTCCACCAGCCCCGGGTCGCGTAGCCGCAGCGCCATCTCGAGCCATTCGAGCGCCTTCGCCCGATTGCCCCACTGCGCGTAGATCGCGGCGTACTGGTACGCCGAGGTATCGCCCATTGCCGCCTTCATTTTCCCTAGCTCGGCCTCTGCATCCCCGTGCCGGCCGAGCTTGTCATAGATCACCGCGAGGCCCAGTTGACACAGAAAGTAGTCCGGGGCCGTCTCGCATGAGGCGCGCGCGCTCTCAAGATCCCCGAGCCCGTAATAGGCGAGCCCGCAAAACACGTAGTCTGCTTTGAAGTCGGGGTAGAGACTGACGACTTCCGCCCAAGCCGCCACCGCCTCCTCATAGCGGCGGGCCGCATACAGTGTGTGGCCGAGCATGGAATGGCTGGCGCGAGCGAGCGGGTCGAGCACGAGGGCCCGGCGGGTCGCCGCAATGCCTGCATCGAAGCGCCCCATGCGGGCCGCAAAGTGGCCATTTAGTCGCAAAGCCTCTGCATTGCCCGGCGCGAGCGCGAGGGCACGCTCGTATTCGTCATTCGCCTGCGTGAAGTCGAGAGTTCCCAGTGCCCAAACGTTCGCCAATGCGAGGTGCGCCTTGGCCAGATCCGGGGCGAGCGCAAGCGCCTGGCGCGCATCCGCTTGCGCCCTGTCATAGCCTTCACGCATCGCCGCTTCGGTCGTGGCCTCCCCGGCGATGCTGGAAAGCGCGAGCGACCGGGCTGCGAACGCCAGCGCATAGTGCGGATCCAGGCGGATCGCTTCCGTGTACGCGGCAATCGCGGCAGGGATATCCTTGGATTCGTGTCTCGACCTATACGCCTCTGCTCCGCGCAGATACGCATCGAAAGCGCCGGGATTACGCGTCCCGCCGAGTTCGACTTTGGCCGCGACGTCCCCGAGCAGCGTGACTTTCAGGGCGCCGGCCACGGAGGTGGCAATCTCGGTCTGAAGTTTCAGCACATCGCCTAGGTCCCGGTCATAGGTCTTCGACCACACGTGAAAGCCGGTGACCGCATTTATCAACTGCGCGGTGATGCGGATGGTGTTCGCGGAGCGCCGGACGCTCCCTTCGAGGACCGCACCGACATTGAGCTTGTGGGCAACCGTACCGAGATCAACGTCCTTGCCTTTGAAATAGAAGGATGACATGCGGGCGGCGACCTGCAACTCGTTGATCTCGGCCAGCGAATTGATCAGTTCCTCGGTGAGCCCGTCGGAGAAGTACTCCTGCTCCTTATCCCCGCTCAGGTTAACGAACGCCAGCACCGCAATCGAGTGTGGCGGCGGGCTGAAGGCGGTGGGGGCTGCGCCTGCGCGGGCAGCCGGTTTCCTGAGTCCAGGTCCGGCACCGGGCACTGGCTTTACTGGCGGCTGAATCGCGGTCGACACTTGGGGTGACAATAGCCTATGTACGCGCTCGATGAATGCCGGCGATGTCTGTCCGTCCGGCAGTCGCGACCACTGAACCTCACGGAAGCGATGGGGTACGCGGGCGGTGGCATCTGCCGTGCTGTCGATGACCACCGGGAGGAGGAATGCGACGTCGTCGGCCATGTCACCCGCACGCTCGACGGCCAACCTCCACTCGCGACGGAAGTAGCCCTCGTGACGAGCGTCAGAATGCGCGGAGATCACCGGTACGAAGAGAGCGCAATCGCGGATCTGTCTGCGAATCTGGCGATCCCAGGCGTCCCCGCCCCGGAGTTCACTCTGATCGAACCAAACCTCGATGCCCGCCGCGCGGAGCGCCTCGCAAATGTTCTGGGCCGCTTCCGCGTCCTGCGAGGCGTAGCTTAGAAATACCGCCTGAGAAATCCCGCTCAAGGTACGCACCCATCCTCGACCATGTCGAGCGTCCCCCTAAGCGCCCCGAATGGTCGCGGATGCCCAGGTTGGCAGCCAGACTGGGTTTCCCGGGCCGGACTGTTTACTTCCGGACGGCATTTTCGTGAAGCTGAAGGACTGCCTGTAGCCGGTCAGCGACCGTCGGATTCGGCGGTCGCGACGAGCGTGGCAGTACTATACCTCCGTCTGCTCGACGATCTCCAGGGCGTCGTCGGCGCGCTCGGCTAGTTGCAAGCAACGAGGTGGCTTGTCATCAAGCGAAGACTTCAAGGCCAGACAAAGCAAAGTGAACGGACACTTTTGGGCGGTGAATTTCGGCCGATGGGTTTCCGCTGTTGGCCGCGTCCAGCCATTCGCGCCGAGCTGAGCGGCGTCGGGGTGGCCTCCCGATTCAGCAACCTGGCGAGTTAAGCGGCCCTCTTTTGGGTCTGTTAACGGGTTTTCGGGAGCTCTGGCCCAAGGCACCATGGCAGCGTGAATGCAAGATCGACGCCTCCCAGGGACCTGTCCAGTTAAGGCACCGGTTTCGCGAGGCTTTCCGGGTTTTCATCTTGGATCGCGTGCGGCATCATGGCCAACGTCAAGCCGTGAACAGGTTGTCAAGCCGGAAAGCGCGGGAACTGGCGGGTAAGTCGTCTTGCATCCGGCTTTGTCCATTGACTGAAGAGATCCGGCGCGTTTACAAACGAGTCTCACGTTGTGCAGGTAGCCAGCCATAACCTGGTCGTCCATCGCGGGCTTCGGACGCGACGCCATAGCGGGTTACGGCCTCGCATCCCGCCTCGACTATCTGCTCATTCCGTTGCTTTTCGCTCTCGGAACCGCGTCGGTCACGATGGTCGGCACAAGCATCGGCGCCGGGCGGCATGCGCGCGCGTAAGGTCGCATGGACTGGCGCGGCCATCTCGGCTGCGATCACCGGAATAATCGGGCTCGTCGCCGCGCTCTTTCCCGATGCATGGCTGCACTTGTTCTCGCGCGAGGAGCAGGTCGTTCGAATCGGAAGCGCTTACCTCATACGCGTCGCGCCGTTCTACGTATTCACCGGCCTCGGAATGGCGCTCTACTTCGCAAGCCAGGGCGCCGGCCGCGTGACGTGGCCCTTCGCCGCTGGTGTGGCGCGGCTTTCGATCGTGCTCGTTCTCGGCTGGTACTGGATCCATGTCGCACACGGATCGCTTGCTGGGCTGTTCTGGGTCATCGCACTAAGCCAGATCGCCTTCGGTACGATCAACGTCTTTGCGATGGCGAACCGGCTCACGTTCAAGAGTCCCGTTACCGGCCACGGCGACGGATCACTTGTCCGCCGCTCTCTGTATCTCTGTCGTCTTGATTTTTGCTGCCTTAGGCCGGCAAACAGGCTCGGAAAATTTATTACCCTAGAAGGAGAGAAATATTACCGAGACAAAACGCCGATCCGCGCAAACCCGCATGTAGATTGGCTCCCCGACCAGGGCTCGAACCTGGGACCTGCGGATTAACAGGTCATCGGCCTGGCGTTTCCCCCGGGCGGCTCGCCTCGAAGAGGAACCACGCCCGTCGCTCCGCCTCGTCGATCCAGACCTCCAAGAGGCTCGCGGTCGCCACGTCACCATGCTCGTCGCACACCCCGTGCATCTCCCGCATCCGGTCGGCAAGCCGCGCATAGTCCTCGCGCAACTCGGCCAGCATGTCGAGCGGCGTCACGTATTCGGCATCGTTGTCCGACACGCGCTGCAGGCGCCCGATATGGCCGATCGAGCGCAGCGTCGTCCCGCCTAGCTTGCGGACGCGCTCGGCGATCGGGTCGGTCGTGGCGTAGAGCTGATCGGCCTGCTCGTCGAGCAGGAGGCGATAGTCGCGGAAGTGAGGGCCGGACACATGCCAATGGAAGTTCTTGGTCTTGAGGTAAAGCGCGAAGAAGTCCGCGAGCAACGCGTTGAGCGCTGCCGAGATGTCGCGGGTCGCTGTCTTTCCTTGGATGGACGAAAACGGGTCGCGCCGACGTCGGCCGGGGGACCAGGAGCGACCATATCGCACTACGGTCAGTTTGAATATCGCTGGCGAATTGGAGTTCCTCGTTAGGAGCTGCGCTGGGACGGCGTCCCCTCGCTCGCCGACGCACTGGCGATGCTCAGGGACCAGGCGCGGCGCACCCCGGCACCCCAGTGGGTACGTGTGGTGGGGGGCCGGAGCCACGTGCGCGTGGCTGTGTTGAGGCCCTGGGTGTATCAGTCATCTGCGAGCGTCGCTTCGACCGCGTCAAATAAGGCCGTCAATCCAAATGACACGTCTTGAATTGTTCCGTTGACGAAGAACGTCGGTGTGCTGCGGGCACCGCTTTCGAGGCCATCCTTCATGTGTTCACGAATCCGCTGCAGGTAGACATGGTCATCCATCTCGAGCGTATAGCGCGCCATGTCCAGCTGCAGCCGCTCGGCGTATTCGCGCAGCTGGTGCAGCTTGAGATGACGCTGGTTTTCAAACAGAATGTCATGCATTTGCCAAAACTTCCCCTGGGCGCCCGCACTCTCGGCGCTTTCCGCAGCCTGCCTCGCATGAGGGTGGACTTCTTCCAGCGGAAAGTGGCGATAGACGAACCTGACGCGATCCGCAAAGCGCTTCAGCAGTAACTTGACCGCTGGCGTCGCCTGCTTGCAATTCGGGCACTGGAAGTCTCCATACTCGACGACGGTGACTGCCGCATCGGCCGAACCGATCGCATGATCGACGCTGCTGACCGGCGCGATCAATTCAAACGCTTGATGTCGGCTCATCTATGGGCCTGTCACCGCGACGATGCATCACTCTGCAAGCGAGCGTCCATCATACCTTGGTGTCGGGCCAGACCGGGTTCCCGGGAGTAGCCCCTAGTGCCGTCAGGACCACGACCGACACCATCGTCAATGGAGGCGCCTTCTCTCTTCGGGTCTGATCGTTGTATGCTTTCAAACGCGCCGCCAATCGCGTTCTGCGGAAGAGGAGATGACGCCATGGCCTCCACGATAACCGTCAACGGGCGCACCCACAGCGTCGATGTCGACGATGACACGCCGATGCTCTGGGTGCTTCGCGACGTCCTGGGCATGACCGGTACGAAGTTTGGTTGCGGTCTCGGGCTGTGCGGGGCGTGCACTATCCACCTCGACGGCAACCCGGTGCGCTCGTGCCTCACGCCGGTCTCCGCCGCGGCAGGGAAGCGCATTACGACCATCGAGGCGATCGGGGCCACGGCGGCAGGAAAGAAGATTCAGCAGGCCTGGATCGAGCTCGAGGTGCCGCAATGCGGCTATTGCCAGTCCGGCCAGGTCATGTCCGCGACAGCGTTGCTCGCCGCCAACCCAACGCCGAGCGACGCCGACATCGACGCCGCGATGTCCGGAAACATTTGCCGCTGCGGAACTTATGTGCGCATCCGCGATGGAATTAAGCGCGCCGCGCATGCTTCGGCCGGCGACAAGAAGGGAGCGTGACATGATCCTCGATCGAATCGACGACGTCCCGGCACGCGACTCGGACATGAATCTCTCTCGACGTCAGTTCCTGAGCGCGGGCGCGGCCCTGGGCGGCGGCCTGCTGATCGGTTTCGGCACCGGTCGTTCAGTCGGCGCAGCAGGCGCTGCCGGAAAGATCGCGAGCGAGCCGTTTACGCCCAACGCATTCATCCGTATCGATCCGAACGGTCAGGTCACGCTGATCATGCCTTACGTCGAGATGGGCCAGGGCACCTACACGTCGATCCCGATGCTGATCGCCGAAGAGCTGGAAGTGGACCTGAAACAGGTGAGGCTCGAACCCGCCCCGCCCAACGACAAGCTTTACGCAAATCCCCTACTGGGCGAGCAAACAACAGGTAATTCGAACGCGATACGCGGGGCCTGGCAGCCGCTGCGGCAGGCCGGTGCGACTGCAAGAGTCATGCTGGTGGCGACGGCGGCCAAGCGCTGGAATGTCGATCCGGCGACTTGCCGCGCGCAAAGCGGGGAGATAATTCACACACCGACCGGCAGAAAGATCAAGTATGGCGACCTTGCCGCCGACGCGGCCCGCCTGACGGTGCCCGGAAACGTGGCGCTCAAGCGACGGGAGGATTTCAGGCTCATCGGCACGCCGGCAAAGCGTCTCGACACGCCGTCGAAGGTCAATGGAAGCGCGGTTTATGGCATCGATGCGCGGCCGCCGGGCGTGAAAATTGCGACCCTCGCACAATCGCCCGTCTTCGGCGGTCGCGTGAAAAGCGTGGACGATGCGAAGGCCAGGTCCGTCAAGGGCGTGCGTCAGATCGTACGGTTGGACGACTGTGTCGCGGTCGTCGCCGACCACATGGGGGCCGCTAAGAAAGGGCTGGCGGCGCTCGTGATCGAATGGGACGACGGTCCGCACGCTAAGCTCGATACGAAACAGATCGTGGACGAGCTCGAGAAAGCGACGCTCCAGCCAGGGGCGGTGGCGCAGAACATCGGCGATGTCGACAAGGCGCTGGCGGGCGCAGTCACCAAGGTCGAGGCGACCTATCAGGTTCCTTTCCTAGCACATGCGGCGCTGGAACCGATGAACTGCACGGTCCACGTCCGCAAGGATGGCTGCGAAGTCTGGGTCGGCAACCAGGCCATCACGCGGGCCCAGGCAACTGCCGCAAAAACCACCGGAATGCCGTTGGACAAGGTCGTGGTTCACAACCATCTGATCGGCGGCGGCTTCGGTCGCCGGCTCGAGATCGACGGCGTCACCCGTGCCGTCCAGATCGCAATGCAGGTCGAGGGTCCGGTGAAGATTGTTTGGACCCGCGAGGAAGATATCCAGCACGACATGTATCGACCCTATTTCTACGACCGGCTGTCCGCTGGTCTCGATGAGAAGGGAAAGCCGATCGCCTGGAACCATCGCTTTGCGGGCTCCTCGATCATTGCGCGATATATCCCGGCGGCGTTCAACAACGGTCTGGACGCCGACACCACCGAAGGCGCGATCGATCTGGTCTATGGCTTTCCGAACCTGCACGTCGAGTATCTGCGGGTGGAACCTCCAGGCATGCCGACGGCGTTCTGGCGCAGCGTCGGGCCGTCGCACAACGTCTTCGTGACCGAGAGCTTCATCGACGAGCTGGCCGCGGCGGCGAAGGAGGATCCGGTCGCTTATCGGCGGGCTCTGCTCGATAAGGCGCCCCGCGCCAAGGCGGTTCTCGATCTCGCTGCGGAAAAGGCCGGCTGGGGACAGCCGTTGCCCGAAAGGGTCGGCCGCGGCGTGTCCCTTCAGTTCGTCTTCAAGACCTACATGGCGCAGGTTGCCGAAGTCGAGGTGTCGAAGGACGGAGTCGTTCGTGTCCGACGCGTCGTCTGCGCTGTCGATTGCGGTATCGTCGTCAATCCCGATACGGTCAAGGCGCAGATCCAGAGCGCGATCAACTTCGGCATCACGGCTGCGCTCAACGGAGAGATTACGCTGAAGGACGGCCGCGTCGAGCAGAGCAACTTCCACGACTACCAGATGCTGCGCATAAACGAGGCGCCGGCTATCGAGGTTTACATCGTGAACAGCGCCGAGCCGCCGGGAGGAATGGGCGAGGCCGGGACCTCGGCAATTGTCCCCGCGGTAACCAATGCGATCTTTGCGGCAACCGGCAAGCGCCTGCGCAAGCCGCCTGTCGACACGTCGGCGCTGAAGGAACCTGTGTGAACCGATCACTTTCGATGCATGTACGAAGCGACTTGGGCTCGAACCAATGCCCGCAGACTAACAGCCTCTCAAATCTCTGGTCGTACGCCGACCGATAGCGGAGCCGTCAATGAACAAAGTACAAGTCGAGCAAACGAGCTACGAGATGCCGCCGCGGGAGGGATTTACCGTCGCACATTTTCTCACCGTCGCTGACATCGACCGATCACTTCGATTCTACGAAACGGTCTTCGGGGGTCGCATCGAGAGCAGAGGCGACAGCAGCGGCGCGCCGGGGTACATCCAGATCGCGAACACGTGGCTTATCGTCAACGTCGGGGGCGGTCCAACCCCGGACAAACCCTCGGTAACGCTCCGGGTACCGCCCGACCCGGACGCGATCAGCAGCTTCATGAATATACGTGTAGCGGACATCCAAGCGTGTTATGAACTATGGCGAAAGAGGGGAGCCGAGTTCATCACGGAGCCGAAGCAAAAGTATGGCGAGACACGCTGCTACATCCGTGATCCTGATGGTTACATCATTGAGGTTGGGCAAAGTAAGCCGGAGTTCACTTACGGTTAAGACCACAGACGCCACGGCCACCCGCCAACAGTCACCAAGGTCGCCACGGCAGGCAGAGGGCCACGTCCAGGTAAGGAGGACCGCATGGGTCGAATCCACCAGCCAGGCGAAGCTGTTTTCAGATCGGTCCTGCCCGAAGACATCGACTGGAAACCGTTTGCGGCGTTCCCACCTTCGGTCCGCCTCGCGGTTCTTGTCGGTCAGCCGTCTGAGCCGGGCCCCTACGTGATCAGGGTCAAGGTGCCTTCCGGCGTGAAGCTAATGCCTCACAGACATCCAGAGGACAGAATTTATACCGTCATGTCCGGCGTTTTCTACATCGGCCTAGGCGATCAGTTCGACGGCGACGAGATGGAGGCGTATCCGCCCGGTAGCGTCATCGTTCTGCCTGGCGATACTTATCACTTCCACTGGGCAAAGTCCGGTGAGTACGTCACTCAGGTAACGGCCACGGGTCCGCTGGGCCTCGAGTATCTGGATCCTCGCGACGATCCGCGCGAGCTCGGGCAAAGGAGCGCCACATGAGCGACCGCACCAATGTTTCGCTATGTCATTGGCTCGACCCACTGCGTCCGCCATGCCGGCGCCGCGAATGAATCGGCAAAGTACTGCGTTTCGTGGGACACCCTGTTCTCACTGAACTCCATGATGCTGACCGTGTAGGCAGTCTTTCCCTGATACGTGATGAAGTACTCGGTAACCCACAGGGCATCCGCACCCACCATTCGCCGCACCCTGAATCCCGAAGGCTTGTCGGGGTGATGCCCGCGGAGAGCCTGGATGTTACGGCGGCCCCGGATGCGTTCGCCTGACTGGGGATAGTCGCAAATGGCATCATCCTGGTAAATGTCGTGCTCCGCTTCGAGATCTCCGGCAGCGGATGCTGTCCAGTGCCGGTCGAGGGCCGCCCGGATCTCCATGTCACTCGTCGCCATCCCTGCTCCTTTTCGCGGCGATCCCTCAGCGCACTCCAAGCGCGTGGAGGCTGGGCGATGCAAGCAATGCCCACGCCCCGTCGCCCAAGAGAAACTGCACGAGCAGCGCGAGGGTCCAGAACGCCGGGTACTCCCAACCCCCGTCCTTGTTCGTAAACAGCCACCCTTTCTTGCCGTGTACCGTGACAATCGTGCCGACCATGATTGGCGCCAGTAGTAGCGCGGCAAATCGCGCGCAGACACCAGCCACGAGAGCGACTCCCCCTGTGACTTCCATGGCAGCCGTGAGATACACGAGCCCCCCCGGCAACCCGATCGACCTGAAGAACTCCGCTTCTGTCGGCAACCCGTAGACCCGGATCTTCAGATCGGCGTGCGCCAGGAAGAGCAGACCCAACCCGATGCGAAGCAGAAGCGCAGCGTACGGCGCGGTCGACGTGTCGATCATGGAGCGGTCCTTCGGAGCGGCCTCAGTTCACGATGAGCGTGGCGATCCTGGCGTCGAGGCTCCACGGTCCCGGGCCTCCCAGCATCACGACGGCCAGGCCGATGCAATAGAGCGCTTCGGGTACATAAAGCAGATCGCCGAGCCAATCGGCGCGATCGATCGGCTCCCAGGCGCGTACGCGTTTGACGGCGTCGAATAAGAGGGCCCCGAGACAGACGACAAAAAGCCCGGATGCCGCGAGTGCGGACAGGAGGCCGACGATCAGCGCCCATCCTCCGCCGAACTCGATGCCAGGCACCAGCCATTGCATGATCGGCACCGCGTGCACGCCATCGTCTTGCAGCGTCTGTGCCAGCGTCGCGTGGCGAGAAGGATTGAATAGTTTGTGGTAGCCGCTGATCGCGAAGAACATGCCGAGCACCACGCGGTTGAGGGTCAGCGCGGCGCCAGGCGCCTGCGCGCCGAGCATGATGAAGGATGCATCCATGATTGGAGCGCTCCTGAGTCACCGAACGTGGGGCCGTTGAACTCGAATCATGAATCGGCCGATTTCCATGATACTCGGTGTCGGACCCGGCCCGATTTCCAGCAGGTCTGCTGCCGTCAGGGGGTCGATCGCTACCATCGTTCAATAGCCCTGCCCCCGCTCGCTAGGTCTAATCGCATGTATGCTTTCAACTGGACCCGCAGGCACCTTCGGAGGTGACAATGAGCATTCAAATAGGCAATGAACGCACGGCCCAAACCCCGAGCCCTGCAACGGTCGATCTGAAGCTCGAGGTCGTCATCATCCCGGTGTCAGACGTCGATCGCGCCAAGCGCTTCTACGGAAGTCTGGGGTGGCGGCTCGACGCCGATTTCGCCAATGACCAGGGTTGGCGCGTGGTGCAGTTCACGCCTCCCGGGTCGCCGTGCTCCATTCACTTCGGCACGGGAGTCACGACGGCAGCGCCGGGCACAGTCAAGAATCTATATCTTGTGGTGTCCGACATCGAGGCGGCGCGCGGCGAGCTGGCCGGGCGCGGCGTCAACGTGAGCGAGGCGTTCCACTTTACCGCCCTTGGAGGACCGCGCGCGACTGGTCCCGCCCCCGACGGTCGCTCCTACGGAACGTTTGCCACGTTCAGCGATCCGGACGGCAACAGCTGGCTGCTCCAGGAGATCAAAACGCGCCTTCCCGGACGAGGCACGAACCCTGACGTCGCCTCTATGACCGTGCTCCTGCGAGAGGCGGAGGACTCCCATGGCAAGTACGAGGCGACCGCGCCGAAGCACCACTGGTCGACGTGGTACGCCGCCTACATCGTCGCGCGCGAGCGTGGCAGCGCGCCCGAGGAAGCAGCCAAAGATGCCGCACTCCACACCGAGAGTACCCGCCGATGAGGCCCGACATCGTTCCCGGCGCGGTCTTTCCCGACTACGAGCTTTCTGACCACCGCGGCAAGCACCGAAAGCTCTCGGAGCTGCAGCAGAGCGACCCGCTCGTGTTGGTGCTCTCCCGCGGAGGGTTCTGTCCAAAAGACAGACGACAACACGAAGGGCTGCTGCAACTCCACCGCGAGATGCAGGTCGGCTACTGCCGCCTCGTGACCATATCCACCGACAATCTGCTTGACACGAATGAGTTCCGAGCAGGCGTCGGCGCGCTCTGGACGTTTCTCTCGGACCCCGGGCGCAAGCTGCAGAAGGATCTCGACATTGCGGAATACACCGACCCACATCATGATCCGATGCTTCCTCACACGCTGGTGCTCGAGCCAGGCCTGCGTGTCTACAAGATCTACAACGGCTACTGGTTCTTCGGCCGGCCGACGGTGGAGGAGCTGCGCCTCGATCTGCGCGCCGTCCTGCAGCGCTGCAATCCCGATTGGGACATCAGCAGCGCGGAGCAGCGAACCGCTTGGGCGAAGGGCGAGAAGGCGAAATTCTATCCGTACGGAAAAACGCAGGCGCAGGTGTTGAGTGATCTGGATTGACGCTTAACTCTACTCAAGAGGATCAGCCATGAAGCGCAGGAGCATGCTGGCGATCGGGATTTTGCCGGTGTCGGTCGCCGTCCTGGGCGGCACCGCAGTTTACGCGCAGGACAAGTACTCGCTTAAATCCCCGAGCGGAATCGCCTTCTCCGACTTCAGGGGGTACGAGGACTGGTCGGTGGTCTCTTCCGCCCGGACCGACGAAGTGCTCAAGGTGATCGTCGCCAATCCAACCATGATCAAGGCGTACAAGGCCGGCGTCCCGGGGAACGGCCAGCCTTTCCCGGAAGGCTCCAAGATCGCGAAGCTCCAGTGGAGCTTCAAGAAGAGCACGGAGGCCACCTTCGCCGTGGATGTTCCGGACGCCCCCACGCAGGCTTTCGTCATCGAGAAAAATAGCAAGCGGTTTCCGAACACTGGCGGCTGGGGGTACGCCCTTTTCAACCATGACGCCGCGACCGGCAGGATGACGGCCGACGAGGCCAAATCCGATTGCGGGCACGTATGCCACGTGGCCGTGAAGACGAAGGACTACATCTTCCACCCGTACCAGCAGCGGTGAACTGACCCTCGCGAAGCCAACCCGGAGAAGCAAGATGTCCGACCAGTTCAACCATGATCGCCGCCGCCTCCTGGGCAACGCCGTTCTCACGATGGCGGCCGCCGAGCTCGGCGTGATCGGCTCTGCAGGCGCACAATCCCGCAGCATCAGCCCGATCAAGCCCGGGACGAACACTTCGTTCGCCTCCCTGAAGCAGATCGATGCCGGTGTACTGAGCGTCGGCTATGCCGAAGCCGGCCCGGCCGACGGCCCTCCCGTCATTCTGTTGCACGGCTGGCCCTACGACATCTACAGCTTCGTCGATGTCGCGCCAATGCTGGCGTCGGCGGGCTACCGGGTGTACGTCCCGTACGTGCGCGGCTACGGGCCGACGCGCTTTCTTTCCACCAGCACCTTCCGCAATGGCCAGCCTTCGGCGGTCGCCGTCGACGTCATCGATTTCATGGATGCCCTCAAGATCGAGAAACCGATCCTCGCCGGCTTTGATTGGGGAGCGCGGACGGCCAACATCATCGCTGCGCTTTGGCCGGAGCGCTGCAAGGCCATGGTGTCTGTGAGCGGGTATCTGATCGGCAGCCAGGAAGCCGGCAAGGTGCCGTTGCCTCCAGCGGCGGAGCTGCAATGGTGGTACCAGTTTTACTTCGCCACCGAACGCGGCCGGGAAGGCTATGACAAGTACCGGCGCGACTTCTCGAAGCTCATCTGGCAGATTGCTTCGCCGAAATGGAACTTCGATGATGCGACATTCGATCGCAGTGCAGCGTCCTTGGACAATCCCGATCACGTCGCCATCGTGATCCATAATTACCGGTGGCGGCTCGCCCTGGCCGAAGGCGAAGCGAGGTATGCCGATCTGGACAAGCGGCTGGCAGCGGCGCCGGTGATTACCGTGCCCACGATTACGATGGAGGGCGACGCCAATGGCGCGCCGCATCCGGAGCCCGCTGCCTACGCCGGGAAATTCTCCGGCAAGTATTCGCACCGGACTATCACCGGCGGCGTCGGGCACAACCTGCCTCAGGAAGCGCCGCAGGCCTTCGCCCAGGCCGTCGTGGACGTCGAGAACTATTGATCCATCCGGGGACCTCATCGCTCTCTATCCGAATTGGAGTCGTCAATGAACAAAGTACAAGTCGAGCAAACGAGCTACGAGATGCCGCCGCGGGAGGGATTTACCGTCGCACATTTTCTCACCGTCGCCGACATCGACCGATCGCTTCGCTTCTATGAAACGGTCTTCGGCGGCCGGGCTCTGAGCAGAGGCGACAGCAAGGGCGCGCCCGGGTACATCCAGATCGCGAACACTTGGCTCATTGTCAACGTCGGCGGCGGTCCGACCCCCGACAAACCATCGGTAACGCTTAGCGTCCCCCCGACCCGGATGCGATCAGCAGCTTTATGAATATACGCGTTGCGGATATCCAGGCGTGCTATGAACTGTGGCGGAGTCGAGGCGCCGAGTTCATCACAGAGCCGAAGGACAAGTATGGCGAGACGCGCTGCTACATCCGCGATCCTGATGGTTACATTATAGAAGCAGGACAGAGCAAGCCGGACTTCACTTACGGTTGAGACTCGGCCCAGACACGGCCCCGGACGAATCATCCGATTACAAACAGAGGGCCACGTCCAGAGAAGGAGGATCGCAATGGTTCGAATCCACCAGCCGGGCGAAGCCGTTTTCAGATCGGTGCTTCCCGAAGACATCGACTGGAAGCCTTTTGCGACCTTCCCACCTTCAGTCCGTCTCGCGGTTCTGGCCGGTCAGCCGTCGGAGCCCGGCCCCTACGTCATCAGGGTCAAAGTACCTTCCGGCGTAAAGCTCATGCCTCACAGACACCAGGAGGACAGAATTTATACCGTCATGTCCGGCGTTTTCTATATCGGCCTGGGCGATCAGTTCGACGGCGATAAGGTGCAGGCGTATCCGCTCGGTAGCGTCATCGTTCTGCCCGGCGATACGTACCACTTCCACTGGGCAAAGTCCGGTGAGTACGTCACTCAGGTGACGGCCATTGGGCCGTTGGGACTCGAGTATCTGGATCCTCGCGACGATCCGCGCTCAGACTTCGGTCATGCGACCCCCGGTTCGCCCGCGTAGGCGCCTCTCGCTGTTGTCTCGTTTGAGTGTCTTGACCCCGCTCGCGGCGACGTTGCTGGCCGGTTGCGGCGCTCTGCCGCAGCGGACGGACGCTCCGATGTCGGTGGCGGCCAATCCTTCGCCCGATAGCTCGCTTGTCAGGATCGCCAAGGCATCGACGCCGTCGCCGGAGCTGACTGGCGTCCGCCTGATGCCTCACGCCGCCTACTCGCTCGACGCGCGTATCGAACTCATCCGTCGGGCACAGTACTCGCTGGACCTGCAGTACTACTTCATCGCGAACGACCTGACTGGCCGTTTGTTCATACGCAATGTGCGAGATGCAGCCCAGCGCGGCGTGCGCGTGCGGCTGCTGGTCGACGATCTCTACACCTTTGGCGGCGATTCCATGTTCATCGGCCTCGCCGCGTTTCCAAACGTGGAGGTGCGACTTTTCAATCCGTTCTGCTGCGGGCGCAACGGGCTCATGTCCAAGTACATGGCTTCTTTGCTCGACTTTCGTCGCCTCAATCACCGGATGCATAACAAGCTTTTCATTGCCGACGGCGCGATGGCCGTCGCTGGTGGCCGCAATATCGCCGACGAGTATTTCGCGCGCAGCATGTCGGGTAATTTCGTCGATATGGACGCATTCATGGTCGGTGCGGTCGTCCCGAAGCTTGAGAGGCTTTTCGACTCCTACTGGAACAGCCCGCATGCCTATCCGGTCGCACAGATCATCGCCACCAACCGCACTCGCGAGCAATTGCAGGAGGATTTCAACAAGCTCGTCGACGAGGGTGATCAGATGCGGGAGGTGAAGAAGCCGCAGGTCGACATTCTCGGCCACGGCCCGATTGCCGACGATCTCGCGACAGGGCGGCTGGACCTGGAGTGGGCCAAGGCCACGGCCTTCGCCGACTCGCCCGACAAGGTCTCGGCCATGACCGCAGACGAGGGGCGCCGCATGAGCGTGTCGATGAACGTCTTCGATCTCGTGACGGCGGCGCGCACCGAGGTCATGCTCTCCTCGCCCTATTTCGTTCCCGGCACAATTGGCGCACGGGCGTTCGTGGATCTGTGCAAGCGCGACGTCAAGGTCGTCATTCTCACCAACTCGCTCGCGTCCAACGACGAGCCAAGCGTCCACGCCGGCTACGAGCGTTACCGGACGGAGCTCTTGCGCGCCGGCGTCGATCTCTACGAGCTGAGCGCGACCCGCGTCCTCCTCGACAAGCAACTCGACGTCGCCGTCCCCGGCACTTCGCTTGGAAGGTTGCACGCCAAGACTGCGGTCATCGACCGCACGATGGTGTTCATCGGGTCGATGAACCTGGACCCAAGGTCCGAAAGCATAAACACCGAGCTCGGCGTCATCATCAACAGTCCAGCACTCGCAGGCGAGGTCGCGCACGTCATCGACATCTCCACGCTGCGAAGCGCGTACCGACTGCAGTTGGGCGCTGATGGTCAGAGTCTCGAATGGGTGACGACAGACCCTGACGGCAATGTTGTTCGTAACGTCGAGCCCGATACCACCTTCCTGCTGCGGCTCCAAACCATGATGTTCAGTCCGTTCATCCCCGAGCAGGAACTTTAGTCAGGCGGCCGAATGGAGACAGAACAATGTCCATAGCAATCGGTCCCCTCACGAGAGGCGTTGCGTGGTTCCTCTTGCTCGGAATCACGGCGGGCCCGGGCTCCGCCATCGCGGCTGGTGAGATGCCGCCCCTAAATGCGACGCGCTGGGTAAACTCGACCCCGCTCACCCCCGATGCGCTGCGCGGCAAGGTCGTCCTGGTCGACTTCTGGGAGTTCACCTGCATCAACTGGATCCGCACCTCGCCCTACATCAAGGCTTGGAATCGCGATTACGCCAAGTTCGGCCTGGTCGTGATCGGCGTGCATGCGCCCGAGTTCGAGTTCGGCAAGGAGTCCGGGATCATCGACCGGGGGATTCGTGACCACGGTCTAACCTATCCGATTGCGATCGACAATGATTTCGCCATTTGGAATGCCTTCAACAACGACGCATGGCCGGCGACATACCTCTTCGACGCGCAAGGGCACCTGGCGATGCGGTGGGTGGGGGAAGGGAGCTATGACCAGATCGAATCGGAGATCCGACGCCTCCTGCTTGCGGCCAACCCCGGAGTCAAGCTGCCGCCAGTGAGCCCTGAGGCGAGTGCGTTTGCGAAAACCGGGATGCCTTCGTACGCCGGGATCACCAGTGAAAGTTACGTCGGTGCGCGGCGCCGCGAGCGCGGCATGTTCAAGCTGGAAGGCGATTGGCGAAGCGACGGACAATTCGTCGAGTTGCAGAAGCGCACCGGCACGGTCGTCCTGCCATTCATCGCCGGCGAAGTGAACCTGGTCGCGCAGCCGGGCCCGTCAGGAAAGTCGGCAATGAAGGTGCTGCTCGATGGAAACCCGATCGGCGACGCGCGCGGCGCCGACGTTGGCCCCGACGGAGTGGCTAGTTTCGATCGGTCGGGGATGATTCGCCTGGTCGCCGGTGCGCCGCGCAAGAAACACGTCCTGACCCTCATCACAAGTGATCCAGGCACGCGATTGTATGTCTTCACCTTCGGCCCCTAACGATCGGCCCTTATCATGGAAGCCTTTTGTGGAGCAAGAGGAAAACGGCCCGCATCGCTGCAGGGCGCTTGCAGCTTGGCTCCCCGAGTTGGGCTCGAACCAATGACGTGCGGATTAACAGGCGCCGAAAGTAGGTACGCTCGACTTCGCCATGGCTAGCCAGTGTACGACGGATCAGGTACTTAGTCGAAGCTGGCTCTTCTAGACTTGTCGTGATTACGCTGGCTTTGGATGCCGTGCGTAACCCCGGCGTAACCCCGGAGAGCCGCCATGTCCACCGATACTCGCCTTCGTTTCAACAAGAAACTCCTCGCGAATGTTCCGCTACCGCCGCTCGGGTCGCGCCTCACGTTCCATGATTCGGAAGTTCCCGGACTACAGCTTCGTGTTACTGACCGCGGGATCAAGTCGTTCTGCGTCTTCCGGCGCAGCAAGCACGGAGCACCCGAACGCATCACCATCGGCCGCTTCCCCACTCTATCCGTAGAACGGGCTCGGGTCAAAGCTAAACGCTACCTAGCCGATCTCGGTGAGGGCATCAGCATCCTTGCGCAACAACGTAATGCTGCCTTGAAGGGCAGAACGCTCGATGACGTGCATCGAGAATACTTGGCCAGCCGCGGCGTCACTCTGGTGATCGTGCAACGCAAGGACGGCAAGTCTGTCGAGCAAGCCCACTTGTCGCCCAATGCCAAACTCAAGGCCTCAACCGCACGCGACTACGTCACCGCTATGGCCAAGAAGTTCGCCGACTGGCGCACCAGGCCGCTGGCGAGCATTACCCGCGACATGGTCGAGGCCAGGCACCTTGTGTTGAGCGAAGTCTCTCCCGCGGAGGCGAATCGCGCGATGCGCTATCTGCGAGCACTGTTCGTGTTTGCCTCCGACTACCGGGACAGTCAGGGACAGCCGGTGATCCCCGACAACCCGGTACGCAGGCTATCGGCGAAGCGACTCTGGAACCGGATCGAGCGGCGTACGCGCTACCTTGAACCTGACCAGCTCGCCCCCTGGTGGCAAGCGGTCCAGAGCCTCAAGGACAAGCCGCAGTACCCGAGCCGCGAAGTACATCGAGACTATTTAGCGTTGCTACTCTTGACTGGGTTGCGGCGTACGGAAGCGCTGTGCCTGCGCTGGGAGAACGTCAACCTGAAGCTCGGTACCCTTTGCGCCGTCGACACCAAGAATCGCTCGGACCACTTCTTGCCCATGGGTAACTATTTGTGGGACCTTATGCGCCGACGCCGGCGCGCTTCGGACAGTCCATGGGTATTCGCCAATCCGCTCACCGGCAGTCGGATCACTGATCCGCATCGTCAAGTCGTCAACGTCGTGGCAAAGAGCGGCGTCGTCTTCTCACCGCACGACCTGCGACGCACGTTTGCCTCGATCGTGAGCAGGTTGGGCGATCGGCTGAGCTACTACACCACTAAACGGCTGCTGAACCATCGCACGAGCGACGTCACGCAGGGCTACGTGCAATTTGACTTGGAGCAACTCCGCTCGGCAATGCAGGCAGTCGAGGACTTTGTCCTGCAAAAGGTGAATGAAGAACCCTGCAGTGTTCCCCGCGTGGCCGAGGCGAAGGACCGGCCGTCAAAGCCCTTGACGAGATTCGGACCCGAAAAGGACCGGGATGTGGGTTACCGCTAGGTTCAAGGGTACGTGCTTTGCCTAAAGGCATGAGCGGTTCTGCGCTAATAAGGGGCTGCGAATGGCAACAGTTCCCGCCCACGGCAGACGCTGCTCGCTCTCGCGTACTCCTGTGTGGCGGGCCGCGTCGTGCCGAGCGCCAGGGTCGCGCATGACCACGCGCCCGAGCGTACCGCGCAACGAGCCCCGCAAGATAACCAAATCGACCTCAAGAACCTGCAAGACGCCTTCCTTGCCCGTGCGTATGCTGCTGCCGGATCTCTCACGCGCCGTCGCAGCTGGCCGACAGGCTGCGTGCGCGGCGCCAGGTCAAACTCAGGAGCCCTTGCTCATGCACGCTCTCAACGCACGGCGTAAGTTCCTTAACTTCCTTGCAGCGAGCCCGCTTGTCGCGACGCCAACCGTCGCCTCCAGCATCGCTGCCCTGCTCGCCTCTACGCCCAGCGACGGGCTCGCGCAGAGCTACGACGCGCTGCGCGAAGCGAAGATCGCGGTCGGAGCCGACGGCATCATAACCGCGCCGGGCGAGGCGTTGGACG
>Ga0335080_10000942_pt1 | contig 27686 bp, 27 predicted proteins | sample Lox_Sample_34_FD_206720 | JGI IMG/M metagenome (GOLD analysis project Ga0335080, IMG submission 206720) | Soil microbial communities from Loxahatchee National Wildlife Refuge, Florida, United States - Lox_Sample_3.4 | ecosystem: Environmental > Terrestrial > Soil > Wetlands | place: USA... | reverse complement strand
AATCGTTGACTGCCGCCGCGATGCGTTTTGCGGTGGTGAAGTCGGCGTTGCGCAGCGCCAGGCGCACATTGGGCAGGCGGTTGAGCGCGAACTCGATCTCGCGCTCGATGATCGCGCCATTGGCGATGCGGCCGACCGTCGGCACGCCGCGCGTGACGCTGGCTGCGGCTCCCTCGGCCTGGAAGCCGCCGATCGCAAGCGAACCCTGCGCCACCGCATAGACATTGCCGTCGGCTCCCAGCAGCGGCGTGACCAGCAGGGTGCCGCCCATCAGGTTCTTGGCGTCGCCGAGCGCGGACACCGTCACGTCCATCCGCGTGCCCTGGGTGGCGAAGGCCGGCAGGTTGCCGGTCACCATGACGGCGGCGACATTGCCGGTGCGGATGGTGGCGCCGCGGATGTTGACGCCCATGCGCTCGAGCATCGCTTGCAGCGACTGCTTGGTGAAGGGGATGTTGTTGAGGGTGTCGCCGGTGCCGTTGAGGCCGACGACCAGGCCGTAACCGATCAGCTGGTTCTGCCGGACGCCTTCGATATTGGCGAGATCCTTGATCCGCGACGTCGCCTCGGCGCAGGAGACGGACGTGACCAGCGCAGCGATTGCGGCGCAGGCGATCCAGATTGCTCTCAATCCTCGGACGCGTCGCATCCTGAAAAAGCTCCCCTCGAACTCGTCTTGCCGGACCTGCATGCCACTCCCATAGCGTGCGATCCGCAATTTGCTATGCGAGCTGCGTGCCACGCCGCATCCGGACAGGTACGTTGTTGATCTGATTGAATAAAGTTTGCCGGCGCGGGTCAGGGAAGCGGTGACCAGACGAGGCGAAACTGCCGCCTTTCGGCAAATTTTGCCGACCCGTTTACGCTGCATTAACCATAAGAGGGCGAAGCTGCCGTCGAAAGATCGGCGGGATCGGCACATGCGCATCTACGGACCGAACGGCACGACGCAGGCGACGCCTGCGAGCAGCACGAGGCGCACCAGTTCGAGCAGCTTCTCGCTGCCTGACGACACGGCGTCGACGACGGAGACCCGCGCGACGGCAGCGCCGAAGGCTGCCGCCAACATCGATGCGCTGATCGCGCTGCAGGGCATCGAGGAGGACCCGGCCGAGCGGCGGCGGCGTTCGGTGGCACGCGGCAAGGGTGCGCTCGACGTGCTCGACGATCTCAAGCTGCGTCTCCTGTCCGGCAATCTCGATCTTTCCATGGTGAGCCGGCTGCGCGATGCGGCTGCCAACCTGAAATCCTCCTCCGGCGATCCGGGCCTCGATGCCGTGCTGTCCGAGATTGAGCTGCGGGTCGAGGTCGAGCTCGCCAAGGCCGGGCAGTCCTAGTCGCCGACCACCGCCGATGAAAATTGCCGGAATGGCGCAAATTGCGGGCCGGTCATGACGTTGCCGCCGGTTCCGTCCACTTCCTGGCCAGCGACTGCGAAAAGCTGATCGCGGCTGCAAAAGCCTAAGGCGCCGTTCGGCTCGCCACGACACGGGGCTTCCCCGGCTAGTTCCGCATCGGGACCGACCCGCTCCTGACCGCCGCCGACGGCAGGAGCTGGATTTCGTCTGCCGACCAGGTCCGCGGCTCTGGCCGACGAAATCGATCCCCCGACTTCACGTCCGCAAACGCTTTACCGTGGGCGATTAACCGGCTAAGGCGGCTCCCGCTAAGGCTGGATAAACCAGCCTGCGCAATGTTTTGGGGGCGGCCGCCGTTTCGGCCCGCCCGATATTGTCTGTCACAGGACGCCGCTATATAAGGCCCGCGCGAACGGACCGTTTTCGTCCGCCCGGTTCCGCATTGTAGCGGCGCCCGCAAGTAGAGATGGGCCGGCCCTTGGAAAAGCTGAAGAACTATCGACCTTCGGAAAAAGAGCCTTTTATGAACGACCGCCAGCGCGAATATTTTCGTGCAAAATTGCTGGCGTGGAAGGACGAAATCCTGCGCGAATCGAAGCTGACGCTGCAGACCCTGCAGGAGGAAAACGTCAATCACCCCGATCTCGCCGATCGGGCCTCTTCCGAGACCGACCGCGCAATCGAGCTGCGCGCCCGCGACCGCCAGCGCAAGCTGATCTCCAAGATCGACGCGGCGCTGCAGCGAATCGAGGACAACACCTACGGCTATTGCGAGGAGACCGGCGAGCCGATCTCGCTGAAGCGGCTGGAAGCGCGTCCGATCGCAACGCTGTCGGTCGAGGCGCAGGAGCGCCACGAGAAGCGCGAGAAGGTCTATCGGGACGAGTAGGGCGGACCCGCCGCCCGGGCTTGAACCCTCGACCGATTCGGGCCTTGCGGCCGGGCGGCGCGTGGCGCGCCCGGCAGCCGCGGCTGGATTTTTCTCGATCGAACAATTCGCAAAGCCTCGTTCCTGCGCTAGAAGTTTCGGTCGTGCCGGCGTTTTGAACCCCGGACCTGAACCATGAACAGGATTCTCGCAGCCGCCCAGGTCATCGCGAGTGCCAGACGCAACCGCACGCGGCTGAAGGCGCTTCCGCCCGACGTCGCGCCGCGGAGCGAAGCGGAGGGCTATCAGGTCCAGCGCGCGCTGCATGACATCATGCTGCCCGAGACCGGGGCGCTCGTCGGCTACAAGATCGGCTGCACCAGCAAGGTGATGCAGGAGTACCTCAATATTCCCCATCCATGCGGCGGCGGCGTTTTTGCGCGCGGCATGTACGAAAGCGGCGCGCGGCTCAACGCCTCCGACTATGTCAGCGTCGGCGTCGAATGCGAGATCGCAGTGCGGTTGATGCGCGACCTTGCGCCATCGGAGGAGCCGTTCACGGCCGAGTGGGTGATGGAGGCGGTGGACGCCTATTTCCCGGCGATCGAGATCGTCGACGAGCGATATGAGAGCTGGGAGACGCTGGGCGCGCCGACCCTGATCGCCGACGACTTCTTTGCCGCCGGCTGCGTGCTGGGCGAGGCGGTCGCGCGAAGTGCGGTGCCGGACCTGCTCAAGGTCGCCGGCCGCGCGGTGATCAACGGCGTCGAAGGCGGCCGCGGCACCGGCGCCGATGTGCTCGGCCATCCCCACAATGCGCTCGCCTGGCTCGCCAATCATCTCGCAGCCGAAGGGAGGGGCCTTTATGCCGGCCAGATCGTGCTGACGGGAAGCCTGGTGAAGACGGTGTGGCTGAACGCGGGCGATCATGTCGCAATCGAGCTTTCGGGGCTCGGGCAGGTGGAGGCGGTGTTTGCGTGAGTTGTGGGCGAGGCCTGCGCGCCATGCGAATCCAATTCAAATTTCAGATAACCTCCTCCGTCATCGGAGCGTAAGCAACGAAGCGATCCAGAATGCCGCCGCACAAGATACTGGATTGCTTCGCTGAGTTTATCATCGGGCCGCGCGGAGCCCGTCATTGGGCGCGATCCATCCAGTTAAATATGCGTCCAAAGCTGCTACAAGTCTTGCTTCTTGCGCTTTTCGCGACAAGCAGCCCAACCCAAGCATGCATGATGTCCTGGCAAAGCGAGGATGAATTGAAGGCGCAGGCAACCATCGTCGTCGAGGCGGTGGTTCTGGCGAGGCAGCTCGTGCGCCAGAGCTTCAGGGGCGATGATTATCGCTACGATATTCGCATCGATGCGGTCCTGAGGGGCGATGCATCGACGACACCAAACGTGGTCACCTACGAGGACCTGAAGATACACCGCCGCGGATCGGCGACGGTCTGCCCCTTGAAGCACGGGTCGGGGATCGAACATGACCTCGTGCCCGGCCGGCGATATCGGCTGTTTTTGCGCTCCGCGCAGGATCCGGAAGTGCTGCTTGCGAAGGAAGGCTGATGCTCTCCTGAGACCGGCGGCCATCATGGCTTGCGACTTGAAATACGACGGCCTCCGGCAGGGAGCTACCGGAGGCCGCGTAGGACATCGCTTGTTCCGCGCCTAGGTTCGCGAGCAAGCGATGTGGGAGCCCGTCAGGGAGAGCGCGCGCCGTGCGGCTCGACCCCCTCCCTGACCCGCCCCTTTCAGGGGGAGGGGAAACTTGTCTCGATGCGGCGCTCAAAGCCGCATGGTCAAACCTCCACTAGAACGGCAGCAGGATGTCGGTGAACTGCTGGCCGTAACGCGGTTGCTGGAAGTCGAAGATCTGGCCGCGGCCGCCGTAGGAGATGCGCGCCTGCGCGATCTTCGCGGAATCGATGGTGTTGTCGCTCTGGATATCCTCCGGTCGCACGATGCCCGCGACGATCATCTCGCGGATCTCGAAGTTGACGCGGATCTCCTGCTTGCCTTCGACCACGAGATTGCCGTTGGGCAAGACCTGCGTCACGACCGCGGCGACGTTGGTCTGCAACGTCTCCTGGCGCTGGATCGTGCCCTTGCCGTCATATTGGGACGTCGAATCGGTCGTCAAAAGGCGACCCGGAAGTATCGAAGTGGCCTTGTTGGCTATCGTCTTCGAGCCGATGAAATCGGTAATCCCAGAGTCTTCCTTGCTGGTGCGGTCGCGCTGGGTCTCGTTGGCCCAATTCGCCTGGTCGGTGATGTTGACGGTCACGGTGAGGAGATCGCCAACCTGGTGCGCGCGCTGGTCCTTGAAGAAGGCGCGGGAGCCGTTCCGCCACAGCGAGTTGGCGTTGTATGACACGACCTCCGGCTTCGGCATCGGCATCGAGACCGGCTTGTAGCCCGGCTGCGTCGTCGGGTTCTCGATCGCATTGAGCTTTGGCGTCTCGCCGATCTGCGACAGCCGATCGATGGCCGAGCAGCCCGAGGCAACGCTCACAAGCGCGAACAGCGCACCGAGGCGAAACAATCGGCCGGTGTCACGCGGAAAGTCGAACGAACGCTTGTACCTGGACATGAACCTTACTCTGGTTTGGCGGCTTGCGAATTGCTGGCGGCGGCGGGCGGTTTGGGCGCGGCCTGCTCGGCCCCGGCGGGGATTGCGTCGGTCGAGGAAACGTAGACGGGATCGGGCGTGGCGATCTGGATCGTGACCTGGCCTCGTCCGCTGACGACACCGGTCACCGTCCGCTTCGATTGCGGATTGAGCACGCTGACGACGTCGCCTTCGGCACCGTTGTCGAGCGCCTTGGCGCGCGCGGTGATGTAGAGCCCGGCGCTCTGGTAGATCACCGTGACGCTCTGGTCGCGCTGCACGAGGTCGGGTTTTACGACGTCGGCGACGTGCAACGGCTGGCCGGCGCGCATCGGACGGCGCATCTGCATGCCGACCGCACGGTCGCGGATTGCGGCCTCGCCGCCGAGCTCGGCCTTCGGCCGCCGCTCCACCACGATGTCCGCCGATTTCAACAGATCGCTGCGTTCGACATTGCGGGTCAGGATCGCGACTTCCACCGTCTCGGTCGCAGTGCCGGTGAAGCGCAGCTTTGTCGGCGCGGAGCTCGCTTCGTTGGCGATCTCCAGCGTCACGTCGAAGCGGCCGTTGCGCGGCTCGTAACGCGCCGAGGCCGCCTGGATCGCGCCGGTATTGGCGGCGTCGAGATGCAGATCCTGCAGGTCGCGATCGAAGGTCAGGCTGATATTGGCGGCCTCGCCGAGGCCGGAGCGATGCTCCAGGGCCTGCGCTACCGCAAGCTCGATCTCCTTGCCTTCGATGTTGCGCGCAAGCCGCGTCACCGCGACCTCCTTGAAGTCGCCGGTCGTCACGCCGATTACCTGATGCTCGCGCAGCGTGGCGATCACCTGCGCCACCGGCAGCGAGCCCGTGGTGCCGAGATCGGGCGAGCGATAGATCGGGATCCGGGCGGCGGGGCCGGCGTTGTCGACGACGTCGCCAATCCTCACCACGTCCGCGGTGACGATGATTTTTGCGCGCAGCACCGGAACTGCGAGCGTATCGTCGTTCGCTTGCGCGAGCGCGCCGCTTGCGACGGCGATCAGCGCGGCGGCGATGAGTGGGCGGAGCAGCATCAGAAACCTCCGTCAGCGGAACAGCGCAGTCGTCGACTGCATCATCTGGTCGGCCGCCGAGATCACCTTGGCGTTCATCTCGTAGGCGCGTTGGGCGGCGATCAGGTCGCTCATCTCGGAGACCACGTCGACATTGGCCTGCTCGAGGCTGCCCTGGGTCATGGTGCCGAGACCTTCGGAGCCGGCGATGCCATCCTGCGGCGGGCCGGAGGAGGGCGTATCCGTGAACTCGTTGTTGCCGACCGGCTGCAGACCGCCCTTGTTGATGAAACGCGTCAGCCCGATCTGGCCGATGATCTGTGATGTCGTCGAGCCCGGCAGCGTCACCGAGACTTGGCCCTGCGCATTGATGGTGAGGCCCGAGGAATTTTGCGGGATCGTGATGGTCGGCTGCACCGGGTTGCCCTGGGCGGTGACGATGCGGCCCTGGTTGTCCATCTGGAAGGTGCCGTCGCGGGTGTAATGGAAGGTGCCGTCCGGCATCTGGATCTTGAAGAAACCTTCGCCGGTGATGGCAAGATCGAGATCGTTGCCGGTCGTCGACAGCGTGCCTTGCGTCATCGAGCGCGGCGTGCCGACGGTCTTGACGCCGCCGCCGAGATCGATGCCGACGGGCAGGATGGTGCCCTGGTCGGACGCCTGCGCGCCGACGCGGCGGATGTGCTGGTAGATCAGGTCCTGGAACGCCGCGGTCTGCCGCTTGAAACCGGTGGTGCGCAGGTTGGCGATATTGTTGGAGATGACCTGAACGTTCAGCTCCTGGGCCGCCATCCCGGTCGCTGCTGTGTGAAGTGCCTGCATGTCAGTTGCTCCTAACTTTCTCTACTTTTGAGCATGATCTTTTTCGAAAGGCCGGTTCTTTTGTTCATGCCCCGGTTCAACTCGGCACTTCGGCGAGCTGGTTGACGGCGTTCTTGTGCAGGTCGCCCTCTTGCTGCAGCAGGTTGGCGATGTTGGTGTAGGTCCGCATCACCTCGATCATGCGGCTCATCTCGGCGACCGCGTTGACGTTGGATTTTTCGACATAGCCCTGACGCACCGTCGACTTGAGGTCCGGCTGGGCCGCCCCGTCGCCGGCGGCGAACAAATTGTTGCCCTGCTTCAGGATGGTCTGCGCGTCGGCGAAGCTGACGACGCGGAGCTTGCCGCGGATCGAATCGGCCTTGCCCGCGCCCTCCAGAACCGTGATGGTGCCGTCGGGCGAGATGTTGATGTCGTGATCGGTCTGCTGGAACACGATCGGGCCGTTTTGCCCGAGCACCGGATAGCCGTCATGGGTGACGAGCTGGCCCTGGCTGTTGATCTGCAGGTTGCCGTCGCGGGTATAGCGCTCGCCGTCGGCGGCCTGCACCGCGAGGAATCCCGCTCCGTCGATCGTGACATCGAGCGGGTTGTTGGTCAGAAGCGTCGGGCCCTGTGTGAAGTCGCGGTAGGTGCCGCGGTCCTGGACATAGGAGACGCGCCGGTCGAGACCCTTGAAATTGTCCTCATGGGCGCCCGAGGTCAGGTATTCCTCGAACAGCGTCTGGTCGGACTTGTAGCCATTGGTGTTGACGTTGGCGATGTTGTTGGAGATGACGTCGAGCTGCCGCTCGAGTGTCATCTGCCGCGATAGTCCGACGAGAAGCGTGTTCTGCATCGGTGGTTCTCCCCCTTTTTCCGATCCCCCGCGAAGAAGGCCCTCCCAGGCCGGCTGTCTTTGCGGATCCGTCAAAACCCGATCTGCTCTCCCAAGCCGCACGGGTTTTCAAAAGGGCAGAGCGAATGCCGTGCCAATTCGGAAAAGCGAATGTTTTGAATCGCTTGGGCGATTTGCCGGAGTCAGAGAGGGCGGCAGAAAGGTCTTGTTGACCATGTTTGCCCGGCAACTTTTTCCCGGCCCCGTCCCAATCGAAAGATTCCATTAACCATTGTTACCTAGCGTTCGCCTCACACGGGCGCGAGGGCCGCGCCGGGGGCATTGGTATCGCGTGATGTGAAGCTTTCGGCTGGGCGTCCTGCTCTTTCCTTTTCGAACCGGACCGGTCGGCCATGGCAGACAACGAACAGGCGGAAGGCGGAGGCGATACCACCGAGGTCGCAGCCCGGCCCAAGGGCAAGTTCAAGCTGATCGCCATCGTCGTCGGCGCGCTCTTTCTGCTCGGCGTCGGTGCCGCGACCTGGTACTTTTTCCTCCGACATTCCTCTGACGAGATGCACGCCGAGGCCGCCGCGCCGGTGAAGCCGCCGTCCTTTGTCGAAGTGCCGGACATGCTGGTCAACCTCGTCACCGGGCCGGGCGAGCGCGTGCAATACCTCAAGGTGAAGGTCGTGCTCGAGGTCAAGGAAGAGAAACTGATCGAGGAGATCAAGCCGACCATGCCGCGCGTGACCGACATCTTCCAGACCTACCTGCGCGAGCTCAGGCCAAGCGACCTCAACGGCTCGGCCGGCATGTTCCGCCTCAAGGAGGAGCTGACGCGGCGGGTCAACGCCGCGGTGGCGCCGATCAGGGTTTCGGCGGTGCTGTTCAAGGAAATCGTGGTTCAGTGAGCTGACGGATCAGGACAATGGCGGGCAACGATCCGGTCGACCAAGATGCAATAGCAGCGCAATGGGAAGCTTCGCTCGGTTCGGAAGATCCGGTCGCCGCCGCAGAAGCCGCTGAGTCCAACGAACTCACGGAATCGATGGCCCTGCAATGGGCCGCGATGGTCGAGGACGGCAGCCGCGATTTCGGCACCGGCAAGAACGGCGGCGAGCGCGTTCTGTCGCAGGAGGAAATCGACAACCTGCTCGGTTTCACCGTCGGCGACGTCAATCTCGACGAAAATTCCGGTATCCGCGCCATCATCGATTCGGCGATGGTTTCCTACGAGCGTCTGCCGATGCTCGAAATCGTCTTCGACCGCCTGGTGCGGCTGATGACGACAAGTTTGCGCAACTTCACCAGCGACAACGTCGAAGTCTCGCTCGACCGCATCACGTCCGTGCGGTTCGGCGACTACATGAACTCCATTCCGCTGCCTGCCATCATCTCCGTCTTCAAGGCTGAGGAGTGGGAGAATTTCGGGCTTGCGACCGTCGATTCCAACCTGATCTATTCGATCATCGACGTGCTGCTCGGCGGCCGGCGCGGCAACTCCACGCTGCGCATCGAGGGTCGGCCCTACACCACGATCGAAACAAATCTCGTCAAGCGCCTGATCGAAGTGGTGTTATCCGATGCCGAGCAGGCGTTTCGGCCGCTCTCTCCGGTGACGTTCTCGATCGACCGGCTCGAGACCAATCCGCGCTTCGCCGCGATCTCGCGGCCGGCCAATGCCGCGATCCTGGTGCGCCTGCGCATCGACATGGAAGACCGCGGCGGCAATGTCGAATTGCTGCTGCCCTATGCCACCATCGAACCGATCCGCAGCGTGCTGCTGCAGATGTTCATGGGCGAAAAGTTCGGCCGCGACCCGATCTGGGAAGGCCACTTCGCGACCGAGATCGCGCAGGCCGAAATCGCGGTCGACGCGGTGCTCTATGAATCGGATATCCCGCTGAAGCGGCTGATGCAGCTCAAGGTCGGTGACACGCTGCCGCTCGACATGCGCGCCGATGCGCTGGTCTCGGTGCGCTGCGGCAGCGTCACGCTCACCGAGGGCAGGATGGGGCGCGTCGGCGACCGGGTCGCGATCCGTGTCACAAAACCCCTGCGCAAGCCGAAGACCACGCTTGCGATGTTCGAGCGGGCGGACGAACAGAACAAGATGCTGGAGGCCCAATGAACCATTCATTAGGTTTGATGATCGAGACCCTGGTCGCGATCCTTTTGCTTTTGACCATCGGCTATTGCATGCTGCTCAACAAGCGGCTGAAGCGTCTCAAGGCCGACGAGCATTCGCTAAAGGCTGTGATCGCGGAGCTGGTCACCGCGACCGAGATCGCCGAGCGCGCGATCGGCGGGCTGAAGCACACGGTGCGCGACGTCAACGAAAATCTCGGCAGCCAGCTCGCCTCCGCGAGCCAGATGTCGGAGCAGCTGAAGCGGCAGCTCGTCGAAGGCGACAACGTGGTGCGAAGGCTGACCAAGATCGCGATTGCCGCCCGGCCGCAAGCCGCGGGCGAGATCGTCGAGCCGGCGCGCGACGTTGCCAGGCAAGTGACGCCGGAGCCGCCGACGCGGGATTTCGCGGCGCGCAATGCGCAGACGCAATTTTCCAGCGCAAAGGCGATCGCGGCCGCAGCGCAGGCCTTTTCTGAACGCAGAAGGTCCGGCGGCATCGCGGCATGAAATCGTTTCGTAACATCCGCGTCATCCCGGTCGTTGTGACTGCGATCGCCTCGCTCGCGGTCTTGAAGGTCGCAGGCCTGGTGATCGACGGAGGTTACGTGTTCGAATACCGCCTGCAATCCACCTCGCAGGCCGCAGCCCGCACGATAGGCGAGGCGAGGGGATCGTGGGCGCAGGAAATGCTCAACTTCCCCGGCGGACCGAAGCACGACCCGGACGACGTCACGGGCTCGGTGCACGGCGCGCCCAAGGAAGCTCCGAAGGAAGCCAACAAGGAGGAGGCGCCGAAACCGGCCGTGCCGGAAACCAAGTCCAACGGTGTCGTCTACCATCCGGAAGAGAACCAGAATTCGGTCTCGCCGTCGGAGCGCGCGATCCTGGAGCGGTTGCAGTCGCGCCGGCAGGAGCTCGAGCAGCGCGCCCGTGAAATCGACATCCGCGAAAGTCTGTTGAAGGCGGCGGAGAAACGGATCGAGACCAAGGTCGAGGAATTGAGGGCGATGGAGCAGCGCGCGGTGACCGAAAAGGAGCAGACCGCCGAGGCCGAGAACGCGCGCTTCAAGGGCCTCGTCACCACTTATGAGAGCATGAAGCCGAAGGATGCCGCAAAGGTGTTCGACCGGCTCGAGATGGGCGTCCTGATCGAGATCGCCTCCAAGATCGCCCCGCGCAAGATGTCGGACATCATGGGGCAAATGTCGCCGGAGGCCGCCGAACGGCTCACCGTCGAGCTCGCGCGAAGGGCCGGCGGCGACAAATCGGCAGGGGCGTCCGCCGATCTGCCGAAGATCGAAGGCAAGATGTTGCCGCAAAAGTCAAATTGAAAACGGCATATTCAACAAATCCTTAATTCAGGAATTTTAGGGTAGCTGGTGAGGGCGCGGCCCGCCTCGACAAGGCGGGTTGCCGAACCGGAAGACATGTCTGAAATGGCGCGCAACGCAGCCAGGGGACTTTGCTCGCAGGTCCGCGCCTTGTCGCGGACCTCGCGATGCTGCCTGGGCCGGGCGCTCGCGCCCGCGCTCATCCTCTTGTTCGCGGCAGCCTTTGCGACGACCTGCCGGGCCGAAGCGGTCCAGGGCGAAGCGGTCCAGGGCGAAGCGACCTTCACGCAGGAAAAAGGTTACGCGCGGCTGATGCTCAAGCTCGCCGTCGACGTTCCGTCGGAGGTCGTGACCGCGGGTTCCATCGTCGTGATCCGCTTCGAGCGGCCGGTCGATATCAATATCGACCGTCTGGCCATGTCGGTGCCCGATTATGTCGCCTCCGCCCGGCGCGACCCCGACGGCACCGCGATCCGCCTGTCGCTGGCGCGCCGCGTCACCATCAACACCATGTCGGCCGGCGAACGCACCTTCATCGATTTCCTTCCCGACGGCTGGGCCGGTGCGCCGCCGAGCCTGCCGATCGAGGTGGTGCGCGAGCTTGCCGAGCGTGCGCGCGCGGCCGAACGCGCGCTGCGCCAGCAGCGGGCCGAAGCGCTGGCGAAGAAGCGCCCGCCGATCCGCGTGCGCGCGCTGGTGCAGCCGACCTTCGTCCGCTTCGTGTTCGAGATGCCCGACGGCGTCGGCGCATCGTCGGTCCTGAACGAGCAGAAGCTCAACATCCTTTTCAACGCGCTGCTCACCTTCGATCTGGCGGATGCGATCGTCGCAGCACCCCCGAACATCGCCTCGATCAACCAGAAGGTCGCGGGCGATGCGACCACGGTCGAGATCGCGCTGATCGGCGACGTCGATGTGCACTCCTTCCGCGAGGACAAGAACTACATCATCGATGTCGCCTTCCAGCAGGCGGAGAAGGCAAGAGCGCTGCCGCTCGCGGAGGCCGCGCGCGCCCAGCAGGCGTCGGCCGCCTCGGCCGAGCCAGCGCACTCGGAGAAGCCCGCCTCGGCAGTCGAAAAGACAAATCAGCGAAAGACAAATCCCGAAAGGGCGCATTCCGAGGAGATCGCGCCGCCGACGTCGGAGACCATCGCCAGCGAGATGAAGGTTGAGACCCGGCCGACGCAGCCTGCGCCGCCTCCGGCAATGCTCGATGCGGAGACTGCGAAACCTTCGGCACCCGCCGCGGAGGCCGAGCCGTCTGTTCCGTCCATGAAGGAAATCCCCCGGGCCGAGCCCGCAAAAGCTCGGGCGATGGATGCCGCAAGCCCCGCCGTCGAGACCGAAGCTCCGAAGCCTTCGGTCGCGGAAGCTCCCAGGCCGGCCGCGAGCGAGGCACCCAGGCAGGCCACAAGCGAAGCACCGAAGCCCGCCCCGATCGAACCGCCCAAGCCCGACCAGGCCGAAGCGCCGAAGAAGATGGCCCCTGCTGCTGCGGCCACGACCGAGGCCAAACCCTCAGAGCCTGCGGCCAGCATCGATGCCTGGCGCGACAGCGAAGGCCTTCGCCTGACATTCTCGTTTCCGTCCTCGACCGCGGCCGCCTCGTTCCGCCGCGGCGACACGGTGTGGCTGTTGTTCGATTCAAAAGCGCCGCTCGAAGTCGAGCCGATCCGCGCCAAGGGCGGGGCGATCGTCGGCGAGGTGACGCGCCTTTCGCTGGAGGCGGGGCAGGCGATCCGCATTCGCCTCAACCGTCCGCAAATGCACTCGCTCACGGCGGACGAGCGCGCAGGCGGCGCCAAATGGACGCTGATCTTCGCCGACAAGGTGCAGGCTCCGCCGCAGCCGCTTCTGGTGATGCGCAACATCACCGATCCCGCGCTCGCCAATGTCGCGGTGCCGCTCGCCCAGGCGGGCCATCTGCATCGCCTGATCGATCCCGACGCCGGCGACACGCTGATGGTTGTCACCGCGCAGCCGCCGATCCGCGGCATCATCAAGCGGCAGGATTTCGTCGACTTCTCGCTGCTGGATACCGCCCATGGCGTCGCCATCCGGCCGAACTCCGACGACGTCGGCGTCGAGGTGGCGCCCGGGAAGGTCACTGTCGGCAAGCCCGGCGGGCTCACGCTGTCCTCGGTCAACGTCTCGTCGGAGCGGGCGGCGCATGCGGTGCGTCCGATCTTCGACGTCGAGGAGTGGCGCCGGAACCAGGAAGACAATTTCAGCAAACGCGAGGACGAGCTGGTGCTGGCGGCGGCGACCGCGGAGACCGACCGCCGCGCGCAGCCGCGCCTTGCGCTGGCGCGCTTCTACATGGCGCGCGGCATGTATTACGAGGCGAAGGCGGTCACCGAGTTCCTGCTCGCCGATTCCAATCTGAAGAACGAGGAATCGGTCGCGCTGATGGTGCATGCGATCGCCTGCATGCTGGTCAACCGGCCGGAGCTTGCGGTCAAGGATCTCGCCAATCCCCTGATCGGCTCCAACTACGATTCGCAGCTCTGGAAGGCGCTTGCCTATGCGCGCCAGGAGAAGTGGGCGGATGCGCGGGAAAAGTTCAAGAATGTCGAGTTCGCGATTGCATCCCTGCCGCTCGACCTGCAGCGCGTCGTCACGGCGGACGCGATGCGGGCATCCCTCGAAGTCAAGGACTTTGCTGGCGCCGCCAAACGCCGCGCCGAGCTCGATGTGATCGGCGTGCCGGCCGAGCAGAAGGCGGCGATTGCGGTGTTGAGCGGCCGGCTTGCCGAAGCGCTCGGCAACGAAAAGGATGCGCTCGACGAATATGCCTTCGCAGTGGAGTCGTCCGATCGCCAGGCCGCGGCTGAGGCCAAGCAGCTCGAGATCGCGCTGAAGCAGAAGCGCGACGAGATCAGCCAGGCGAATGCGCTGAAGGATCTGGAAACGCTGGCGGCGATTTGGCGGGGCGATGCGACGGAAGTCAAGACGCTGCAGATGCTGTCGCAGATCTACAACGACAATGCGCGCTATCCGGAGTCGCTCGCGGCCGCGCGGATGGCGACCAGGTTGAAACCCAATTCGGAAGCTTCACGGGCCGCGCAGGACAATGCGCAGGCGCTGTTCTCGCAGGTGTTCCTGACCAAGAAGGGCGACGACCTGCCGCCGATCGACGCGCTGGCGATGTTCTACGAGTTCCGCGAATTGACGCCGATCGGCCGGCGCGGCGACGAGATGATCCGCAAGCTCGCCGACCGGCTGGTTGCGATCGATCTGCTCGACCAGGCCGCGGAGCTGTTGCAATACCAGATCGACCATCGCCTCGAAGGCTCGGCGCGCGCGCAGGTCGCGGCGAAACTGGCCACCGTCTATCTCACCAGCCGCAAGCCGGATCTTGCGATCGCGACGCTCCGCTCGACCCGCATTGCCGACCTCTCCGGCGATCTGCGCCAGCAGCGGCTGCTGCTCGAGGCGCGCGCGCAAAGCGACATCGGCCGCCACGATCTCGCCCTCGACATCGTCTCCAACATTTCGGGCCGCGAGGCGATCCGCCTGCGCTCCGACATCTACTGGGCGGCACGACGCTGGCGCGAGTCGTCCGAGCAGATCGAGCTCTATTACGGTGAGCGCTGGCGCGACTTCAAGCCGCTCAACCCGGCCGAGAAAAGCGACATCATCCGCGCCGTGGTCGGCTACGCGCTGGCGGAGGACGCAATCGGGCTCGCGCGCTTCCGCGAGAAATACGCAGCCTTGATGAGCGGGGAGGCCGACAAGGTTGCCTTCGACATGGCCAGCCAGCCCGCGAGCGGCTCGAGCGCCGAATTTGTCGAGATCGCCAAGATCGCGGCCTCCGTCGACACGCTCGACGGCTTCCTGCGCGAGATGAAGCTGCGCTTCCCCGATGCATCGACGCGCGCAACCGCGCCGCCCGATCCGGATCCGACCGGCGCGTTGCCGAGGATCGAGGGCGTGCGGCGGGTCGGCGCGGCAAGATAGGCCCCTCGACAGACGCGCGCCAAAACGGCAACCTCCGGCCAAACAAGGCAGGGAGGACGCCACGATCATGAGCAAGCCCACCAAGACCGCAGCCGAGCTGATCGCGATGGCGCGTGCGGAGCTGAAGGTTCACGCCGACTGTCCCGACGGCATCGCGATCTCGGTGATCCCTTCGGGCGACTCCTGGGAGTTTCGCGCCGATGCGGAGAATGACACCGTGGAAAAGCCCGGCTATCCCGAATGCGTCGCGATGCTGGTGCAGATCGGCGACCACCTCTCCAGGCAATATGACGTGAAGGGGTAGCGGACCGGGCGCGCGGCCCGGTGAGGCCAGGGCAGCCGCTTACGTCTTTTGCGTCGGGTTGATCGTACCTTGCCGCATGCCGGTCACCAGACCTTCCAGCCGCGTCATGCGCTGCTTTGCCAGTTGGTCATGCAACTCGCGTATCCGTTGCGATTCCGTCACGAAGGTTTCAAAGGCCTCCCGCGCGAAGGCGGCCTGCAGCTCGATCGCCCTGGCGAGCGAGCCTGCGCTCGCGAGCTTTGCGAGAAAGCGGCTGGTCTGCTCGAACGACTTCTTGGAATAATTGCCGTAAGCCTCGACAAGGGTCTGCAGGTTGACCGGTGTCGTTTTGGCAGGTTCGGCCGCGGCGATCGCAGGGGTTTCGACAACCGGCGCTTCCGTCGTGACACTCTCAATGGATGTGACGGGCGCGACTGTCTCTACAGCTGCACTGATCGCTATGGGCGCGGAAATCTCTGCGGGTGCGATGACCTCTGCGGGTGCGATGACCTCGACAGGTGCGATATCCTCTACGGGTGCGCTGACCTCTGCGGGTGCAATATCCTCTACGGGCGCGATGACCTCTACGGGCGCGATGACCTCTACGGGCGCGATGACCTTTTCAGGCATGGGCTCGCCGACTTGCTGCTCGCCGACCTGCTGCTCGCTGACCTGCTGGTCGAGCTGCGCGCTGGCCGCCCTTTCAAGCGCCTCCAGCAATTGATCCGGCTGCGGCGCCTTTGCCTGGTTTTCCTTCCGCTGCTTCGGCTCGGTCTTCTTGCCCGTTTGTGCCGCCTTGCCCTTGCGCCGGCCGGATTTCCCGGCCGGCTTATCCCCATCTGCACCTAACATGACTCGAATCGCTCCTTGATCTCAACCAAACCGCGAGTTTTAGCCATGTTTGGGCAGAAATCGCGGTTGCCGCTTGTCGCTCACGCGGCGGCGATGTGGTGACATTGGGAACATTGAACCGCTTTTGCGGGAAATGCCAGTCCTCGGTTGACCGAAGCCCGGCTTGCGCGGCCAACAAAACTAACGCAAAGTTTCACGCAACGTCGGAAGCGAACCGGCGAAACATCATCCCAAGGGAGTACGCCCATGATCAAGGTCAGCGTCATGTATCCGAACAAGGAGGGCGCGCGCTTCGACCACGACTATTATCGCGACAAGCACATGCCGCTGGTGAAGACACGGATGGGCGATGCCTGCAAGTTCTACACCGTGGACAAGGGTGTTGCGGGCGGGGCGCCGGGCCAGGCTGCGACTTACGTGGGCATGTGCCACATCTTCTGCGACTCCGTCGAGTCCTTCCAGAAGGGCTTTGGGCCGCACGCCAAGGAGATCATGGGCGACATCCCCAACTACACCGATCTGCAACCGGTGATCCAGATCAGCGAAGTCGTCGTCGGCTGACAGGTCGATTTCGTGACTGCGGCGAGCGTAAGCTCCAAGGCAATCCAGAGTGCCATCGTGGGCAAGATTCTGGATTGCTTCGCTTCGCTCGCAATGACGATGGAGAGTGCGTCAGTCATTGCCGCTGCGGCCTACTTCAATAAATAAATCACGGTGGTTTCGAGCTTCGACGCGTCGTCCGACCAATCGCCATAGATTTCCCAGGACTGGCCTGCGAATGTGCGCCTGTGCCCAGGCGTGGATCGCGTCATGGGCTTCGTGCAGCCGATCGTAACCTCCGACGTGCAGCGCGGCCGCAGCCTCGCCCGCGGGCGTTTCCGTCGGGTAGACCTCTCCCGAAGCATCAAAACCTCGCGTCACTTCGACGCCGAAATCGACGTTCATCGGCAGATTGCGCGCGGCCGGGTGGTGGTAGAGGAAGATATTGTGTCCGTCGGTGCGAAGGCCCGGCTGGGTCCGCAGGAATTTCCAGACCTGGTCCAGGGCTGCACCCCAGGCCGTCCCGACCTCTCCGATCGCAACCTGGCGGCGAACCGCAGCCAGTTTGCGGGGCTGGACCTGTTGAACCGATACGGTTGCGCCCATGACGTTTCGACCCTGGCTGCGTGGCCCGCGTGAGCAAAGCGATACGCGGGGCCACTATTCACCCCGGATATCGCTACGCTCATCCGGGCTACAGCGCTCTCCAATGCGCGAGCTAACGCCGATCGTATTCGTCGGGTCCCATCGCCCAGTGCCATTCGTCGTGGCCGTGGGCGTAGGTGCGATTGGTCTGCGCGGGATCGCGGTTGATCAGCGGGCGCAGGTACATCGGATGCGTGGCGCTGCGCACCTCATGCTCGACGGTAAAGAGGTGCCTGCCGGTTGATGGATCGACGATGTCGCGAAAACGGTACTGGTATTGATTGTCTTCCTGCGAAACGAGGCCGCGCTCCTTCAGGCGGCGATAGGGGCCCGAGAAATCCGTGATGTAGATTTGCACGTGGTGGCCGTCGAACTCTTCCTGGCGGCCTTCGCTTTCGCGGAACTGCAGATACTGATCCTTGCCCACCTTCACGCGCGCGAGCATGCCGTCTCCGTTTTTGAGCTCGGCAGGAATGTCCATGACTTCAGGGTAAAAGGCGCGGATGGCCTTGGCCGTGCCCATGGGCACGTCGAATTCGACATAGGGGATGCCGAGCGTGATCCGGCCGAACCTGCCGGCATCGGGCTCATAGCAGCGCAAGCGATTGCCCCAGGGACAGGTGGCCTCGACGTAATCATTATGCTCGCGGAATGAGAAGGCGGTCCCGGCAAGCTTGGGAGCGACAGATGCCAGTCGATCGAGCAATGGCTTTCGGCCCGCAATCACAAGGCCGGTATGGCCGCGCAAGACCTGCGCGGAGCCAGTTGGAAGATGAAACTGACTGCGCCCGACATTCACCCACATGTTGCTGTCGGACACCATCAGATAGGGGTCGCGGGTCAGGCCGAGGCCCGTGACATAAAATAATGTCGCCAGCCGCTGGTCGGGGATCTGGACGTTGACATGTTCGAGATGGATCGAGTTGCCGAGGTCTTCGGCTGAGCGGTCGAATTGCTGCTGCATGGGCTGCGTTCCCGTCTGCGTCGGCGCCCATCATAATCGAGCCTGGCCGAGCCGGCCAGTTGCGTAGCCGCGCCAGCAGAGCGATGCGCGGGACCGCCGTGCCCGGGAACCCCGGATGTCGCTTCGCTCATCCGGGCAGTGAGGCTGCCTACCCCCCGTAGCTCTGTACGAGGCTGCCCGCGACCAGCGACCAGCCGTCGACCAGAACGAAGAAGATCAGCTTGAATGGCAGCGACACCACGACCGGCGGCAGCATCATCATGCCCATCGACATCAGCACCGAGGCGACCACGAGGTCGATGATCAGGAAAGGCAGGAACAGCAGGAAGCCGATCTCGAAGGCGCGTTTCAGTTCGGAGATCATGAAGGCCGGCACCAGGATGCGCAGCGACATCGCCTCCGGCGTGGCCGGCGGCGGCTCGCCGGAAAGGTCCAGGAACAGTTTCAAATCCTTCTCGCGCACGTTCTTCAGCATGAAGCTGCGTAGCGGGACGGAGGCGCGTTGCAGCGCGTCCTCCACCGTGATCTGGTTGGCGATCAGCGGCTTGATGCCGTCGTCATAGGATTTTTGCAGCACTGGCCCCATCACGAAGGCGGTCAAGAACATCGCAAGCGCGATGATGACCGAGTTCGGCGGCGCGGTCGCCGTGCCCATCGCGGTGCGAAGCAGTGACAGCACCACCACGATGCGCGTGAACGATGTCATCATGATCAGGATCGACGGTGCAATCGACAGCACCGTCAGGAGCGCGATCAGCTGGATCGCACGCTCGGTGACGCCACCGCCGCCGGCGCCGCCGAGATTGATGCTGATGTCCTGGGCGAACGCAGGCGCGCCGGGCGCTGCGAGAGCGCCTGCGGCAATCAGTGTGGCAATAAGGAAAACTCTACGCGGGGTTTTGGCGCGTCTCACGAAGACTGCGACTTCGGTCGCCCGAGCAGCGAGGCCATCTCCTCCTCGAGATTCTCGAAGCTGCTCTTCGGCGAGGGCACGGGCGCGGGCGGCGGTTCGTTGCGCACGGCGCGTACCGGCGGCGGAGGCGGCGGGGCCGGCTCAGGCGCAACCGGTGGCGCGTCCGCGCTGCCTGCGGGGCGACGGAGCGCGGCCTCCAGCCGCTGCGCCATCTCGGCGAGGTTCTGGTCCGCGGTCTGCACCGGAGCTGGTGCCGGCGGCGCGGGCGGGGGCGGGGCGGGAACAGGAGCCGGGCGTTCGGAGCGCGGCGTAGATACCTTGGGCTCCGCCGGCGGGCGCGTGGTGCGGGGCATCATCGGCTCGCTGCGCGGCATGCGCGGCGACGCCGGCTCGGGACGCGGTTCGGCGCGCGGCTCGAGGCGAGGCTCGGGTCTCGCCTCAGGTCGCAGACCCATCGGCTCGGGCGAGAAACCGGCCATGGGGTCAACGCGCTCGGCCCGCTCGCGTTCGGCGCGCCGTTCGGCGAGCACCGGGGGTCGGCGCATGTCCTCGGCAAAGGCGGGCCGCGCGGGGCGCGGCGGCGGCTCCGGCATTTGCGGCGGTTCGGGATGAAGATCAAAACCTTCGCGGGCGCCATCGCCATCGTTCCAGCCCGCGGCATCCGGCAGCGGCGCGATCCGTGGCGGCTCGGCACCGCCCGGCGGCCGCTGCGGCATCTGATCGGTGCGGCCCTGGGCACGCACGATATTCGGCTCGACCACGATGTCGGTCGGCCCGCCGATCATGAGCAAGTGTTCGACATTGTCCCGTCGCACCAGCACCAGGCGCCGCCGTCCATCCACGGCCGCGGCATCGATCACGGCCAATCGCGGCATCCGCCCGCGATTGGTGTTGGCACCAAGGCGGTTATTCGCGAATCGGCGAACCAGCCACGCGGCAACGACGATCAGGGCCAGCACGGCCACAAACGCGATGATAAAAGTCACTGCCTGCATGCGCGGTCCCTGCACATCGCACTTTCATCAAGCCTCGCGTTCGTAAACGCGGCACCCCATCCGACGAACGAAGCTTGTGTGCAACTGAAAACAACATCCTGGCAGGAACCCTGTCCGGAACCCGCCGCCCAATGTCTTAATAACTCATGAATCGCCCGAACCAAACGACTTCTTGCGATCCGGACCCCATAAGATGACGGGGGTAACAAGAGACCATGGGTTGCGAAGTTTCGCGGAATAGGACCGGCAAGGTACATGCGCCGGGATATCCAAGGTTGCGGCGGGCGCTTCTTAACCCTCCGTTAACCATACGCGCGGCAAATTCTGCCTAGTTGCGCCGGGCATTGGGCTCATCGCAGGTGGAAGCGGCGAGATGGCCATCAGCGATCTTCCTGTCTTGTCGGCGCTGCGCACCAAGATGCAGTGGCATCAGGCCCGTCAACGCGTGCTGTCTGAAAACGTCGCCAATTCCGACACGCCGAAGTTCAGGCCGCGCGACCTTGTCGAGCCGAAATTCGACGCCTCCGGCGCGCGGACCGGCTCAACGGGCACGCTCGCCATGACGGTCACGTCCGCAGGCCACATCGCGCCTTCCGACGGCGGCCAGAGCTACGACGTCAACGGCAGGGTCGGCTTCCAGACCCGGCCCGCGGGCAACGCGGTGAGCCTGGAAGAGGAGATGATGAAGGTCTCCGCCAACCAGATGGACTACGCGGCGGTGACCTCGCTCTACAGCAAGAGCCTACACCTTCTGAAGACTGCAATTGGAAAGGGCTGAGGGATTGAACCATGGCAGCAGACGACGTCAGCGACTTCCGCCGTTCGATGGGGATAGCGACCTCCGGCCTGCGCGCGCAGGCCGGACGAATGCGGGTGATCTCCGAAAACATCGCCAACGCCGATTCGACGGCGCAGACCGCGGGCGGCGATCCCTATCGCCGCAAGGTCCCCACTTTCGTCTCCGCGCTCGACCGCGCGCTCGACGCAAAGCTCGTGACGCTGGGCAGGATCGCGCCGGACCGGGCCGATTTCCGCAGAAAATACGAACCCTCGAATCCGGCGGCGGACGCCACCGGCTACGTCAAATACCCCAACGTCAATCCGCTGGTCGAAATGACCGACATGCGCGATGCGCAGCGGTCCTACGAGGCGAACCTCAACATCATCAGCGCGACGCGACGCATGATCCAGCGCACGCTCGACATCCTCAAGGCCTGAACAGGAATCCTAAGCCATGGCTTCACCGACAGTTGCAGCAAACGCCTACGCCAATCTCGCCCGCATCCTCGATACCGGCGGGGCGGCCAAGAGTTCCGACGGCGAGGGGCCGTCTTTCGCCGCCGTCCTGAAGGAGGCGGTCGGCAGCGTGATGGAGGCCGGCAAGAAGTCCGACGCGCAGACGGTCGCGATGGCCGCGGGCAAGGCCAATGTGATGGACGTGGTGACGGCGGTGGCGGAGACCGACGTCGCGGTATCGACGCTGGTGTCGGTGCGCGACCGCGTGATCCAGTCCTACGAAGACGTCATGAAGATGTCGATCTGACCGCGATAGCAGTCATCCCGGGGCGCGCGAAGCGCGAACCCGGGATCTCGAGATTCCGGGTTCGGTGCTTCGCACCGCCCCGGAATGACGACGGTAAAAGTGGAAGAGAAAGTGTAACATGACCGGTGCTGAAACCCTCGACGTCGCGCGCGATGCGATCTGGACGCTTGTCGTGGTGTCCTCACCCTTGATGGTCGTGGGCCTCGTGGTCGGCGTGGTGGTGTCGCTGTTCCAGGCGCTGACCCAGATCCAGGAACAGACGCTGGTGTTCGTGCCGAAGATTCTCGCGATCTTCATCACGCTGATCCTGGCGCTGCCGTTCATGGCCGATTCGCTTCACAGCCAGATGATGCGGATATCGTCGCGAATCATCGGCGGCTGATGCAAGTATGTAGGGACCATGCGCATCGACATATCCATGCTGCCGGCGCTCGCCGCCGCGTTCATGCTGGTCTTCGCCCGCATCGGCGCCATGGTGATGCTGCTGCCGGGGCTCGGCGAAACCAACATTCCGGTGCGGATCAAGCTTGCGATCGCGCTCCTGCTTGCGCTGATCATCCTGCCCTTGCACCGGCAGGCCTACCAGATCGACATGGGCTCGATGGCCTCCCTGCTCGTGCTGATGCTGCATGAGATCGTGATCGGCATCCTTTTGGGCGCGACCGCGCGCGTGACCCTTTCGGCGCTGCAGGTCGCGGGCAGCGTGATCGCCCAGCAGATGGGACTGGGCTTCGTGCAGTCGGTAGACCCGACGCAGGGCCAGCAGGGCGTCCTGGTCGGCAACTTCCTGACCTTGCTCGGCGTAACCCTGCTGTTTGCGACCGACACACATCATCTCGTCATCGCGGCCTTGAACGACAGCTACAAGATCTTCTCGCCCGGAGAGACCTTGGCAAGCGGCGATGTTGCCGCGCTCGCCACCCGCGCGTTCGCGGCCGCTTTCAGGATCGGCCTGCAACTTTCTGCGCCGTTTCTGGTCTTCGGCCTCGTCTTCAACATCGGTCTGGGGGTGCTGGCACGCCTGATGCCGCAGATGCAGGTTTATTTCGTCGGCGTACCGCTTTCGATCTTCGCCGGTTTTCTCATTCTCGCAGCCGTGCTCGCGGCAATGATGGGGAGCTTCCTCGACTATTTTGTCGGCGTCATGCACGACATGATGCCGCTCAGGTAAGGGCAGGGCGCTCATGGCCGACGAGAATGATGCATCCGACAAGACAGAGGATCCGACCCAAAAGCGTCTCGACGAGGCGCTCGATCGCGGCGACGTCGCCAAGAGCCAAGAGATCAACACCTGGTTCGTGATCGCGGGCGGCACGCTGGTGATGTCGACGTTTTCCTCTTCGATCGGCGGCGGCATGCTCGAGCCGCTGCGCAACCTGCTTGCCAATGCCTGGATGATCCGTACCGACGGGCCGGGACTGCTGGCGCTGGCCTCGAGCCTCGAATATGCGGTTGTTGCCGCAATCGGCGTGCCGCTTCTGATGCTGGCGCTGGCCGCGATCGCCGGCAACATGATGCAGCATCGCCTGGTCTGGTCCGGCGAGTCGCTCAAGCCAAAGCTGTCGAAGATCTCGCCCGGCGCTGGTTTCAAGCGCATTTTCGGCAAGCAGGCCGCGGTGAACTTCGCCAAAGGCCTGTTCAAGCTCTCCGCGCTCGGCGCGGTCATGACCGCGATCCTGTGGCCGGAGCGTCATCGGCTGGAAGCACTGGTGCGGTTCGATCCGTCGCAGCTCCTGGGGGTCACGACCTCGATGTCGCTGCACCTGATGGGCGCGGTGGTCGCGATGCTCGCGATCGTCGCGGTCGGCGATTATTTGTTCCAATACCGGACCTGGTATGAGCGGCAGAAGATGTCGCTGCAGGAGATCAAGGAGGAATTCAAGCAGTCGGAAGGCGATCCCCAGGTCAAGGGCCGGATGCGGCAATTGCGCCAGATGCGCATGAAGAAGCGCATGATGGCGGCGGTGCCGAAGGCCTCCGTGATCATCACCAACCCGACCCACTATTCGGTGGCGCTGCAATATGAGCGCGGCATGTCGGCCCCGGTCTGCGTCGCCAAGGGCGTCGACAACATGGCGTTCCGAATCAGGGAGGTCGCGCGCGAGCACAACGTGCCGATCGTGGAGAACGTGTCGCTGGCGCGGGCGCTCTATGCGACGGTGGACATCGACGAGGAAATCCCCGTCGAGCACTATCATGCGGTCGCCGAGATCATCGGCTACGTCATGGGGCTTCGCCGCAATCTGTCGGGGCGGCGGGCATGAGCCGCGCCGCGCCGGAAAGGCCCGGAAATGGCTGAACTAGCGGTTTTCCGGGCTTGCGCTGGGCCGTCCGATTCAGTCACTTGGGGGATGGAGGCGCGAGATTCGCGCCAAATTCACGCTGACGGGCCGTCTTGCGCCATGACCGCCGACGCCGACCACGAGTTGCCCTCGGAGCCGAGAAGCGCTTCGGAGACGGCTGTGCACGAACCTGTCCGGCGCGGCTCGATCGTGCTGGTGCTCCTGGTTGCAGGCGCGCTGGTGGCCATCGCAGTGGCGCTGATGACCATCGGCAGGGCGCAGGCGCAGCCCTATATTCTCGGGCTGTTGGCCGTGCTTGCGATGGTCGGGCTGTTCAACCTGTTCGCCTTCGCCGCCGGCATCATCCGACTGGCCGACCGCAGCGCCGACAATCCGGTCATGGCGCATATCGCCGACCATGCCTTCGACGGACTTGCCGTCACCGATCCCCGCGGCCATGTGGTCTATTTCAACAACGCCTATCTGGCGCTCACGGGCGCGGCCGGTCCGCAGGAAGTTCGTCCCGTCGAGCGCGTCTTCATCGGCAACCCCGATGTTTCCGAAGCCGTGTTTCGCCTCCTGAAGGCCGCACGCGAGGGCAAGCGGCAGCAGGAGGAAGTGCGCATCGCGGGCCAGGACGGCACCCATGGCCGATGGCTGCGCCTGCGGGTGCGCCCGCTCGGCGCTGGCGAGCGCCAGGCCAAATATGCGGTGTGGTCGCTCGCCGACATCACGCGTGACCGCGAGCGCCAGGAGGACGTCTTCCAGGAATTGCAGCACGCAATCGAATATCTCGATCATGCGCCATGCGGCTTCTTCTCGGTCAATCCGTCCGGCGAACTCGTCTATGTCAACGCCACGCTCGCGAGCTGGCTCGACTACGATCTCGCCGAGATCGGCTCGGGCGGGTTGAAGCTCAACGACATCGTATCCGGCGACGGCGCCTCGCTGCTCACCGCGATCATGGCCGTGCCCGGCGAGGTGAAGACGGAAGTCTTCGACATCGATCTCAAGATGCGCGGAGGCAAGACCATGCCGTCGCGGCTCTACCACAAGCTCGCCTTCGGCGCGGATGGCGCGCCCGGCCCCTCGCGCACGCTCGTGATCAGCCGCGCGCGCGACGAGCGCTCCGACCCGCAAATCTCGGCCGAGGTGCGCTTCATGCGCTTCTTCGACCACACGCCGATGGCGATCGCGACCGTCGACCGCGCGGGTTCGGTCGTTCGCGCCAATGCCCGATTTGCAAAGCTTGCGAGAAGTGTTGGGCTCGGTGTTGGGCCCGGTGTTGGGCTCGATGCCGCGGCCAACCGGTCGATCTTCCGCGCGGTCTGTGCCCGCGACCGCGGCCTCCTGATATCGGCGATCAACCAGGCGGCCGAAGGGCGGGGCGACATCAAGCCGGTCGAGGTGATGCTCGATGGCGACAAGGAGCGCTGGGGCCAGTTTTTCGTCACCCCCGTCGAGCAGGACGAGCGCGAGACCGAGGCCGCGATCGTCTACTTGCTGGAGACGACCGAGCGGCGGGCGCTGGAAAACCAGATCAATCAGTCGCAGAAGATGGATATGGTCGGCCAGCTCGCCGGTGGCATCGCGCACGACTTCAACAATGTGCTCTCCGCGATCATGATGGCGAACGATTTCCTGTTGAACGCGCACAAGCCGACCGATCCGTCGTTTCAGGACATCATGCAGATCAAGCAGAACGCGACCCGCGCCGCGACGCTGGTGCGGCAGCTGCTCGCCTTCTCGCGGCGGCAGACGCTGAGGCCGCAGGTGCTCGACCTTGGCGACGCGCTCTCGGACCTCACCATGCTCTTGCGCCGGCTGATCGGCGAGAAGGTCAAGCTCGACCTCGTGCACGGTCGCAACCTCTGGCCGGTGAAGGTCGACGTCTCCCAGTTCGAGCAGGTGATCGTCAACGTTGCGGTCAATGCGCGCGACGCGATGCCCGATGGCGGCAAGCTGACGGTGAAGACGGCGAATGTCAGCGCGGCCGAATCCGCGCAGCTTGCCTTCAAGGGCATGCCCGCGGGCGAATATGTACGGATCGACATTACCGACACCGGCACCGGAATACCCGCCGATATCCGCGACAAGATCTTCGAGCCGTTCTTCTCGACCAAGGAAGTCGGCAAGGGCACGGGCCTTGGCCTGTCGACGGTCTACGGCATCGTGAAGCAGACGGGCGGCTTCATCTACGTCGATTCGGAGGAGGGCAAAGGAACTTCGTTCGCGATCTTCCTGCCGCGCCATCATGCCGAGCAAGAGGCGCAGGAGGAAGTCAAGACAGAGGCGGCCCAGCCGCACGCCACAAACGGTGCGACGCCGCCCTCCCAGGCAAAACTCCGTGTCGATCTGACCGGCCAAGGCACCATTTTGCTGGTCGAGGACGAGGAGGGCCTGCGTTCGCTCAACGCACGCGGCCTGCGCTCGCGCGGTTACAGCGTGATCGAGGCTTCCAACGGCGTCGAGGCGATGGAGGCGCTGGAGGAGAAGGAGGGCGCCGTCGACCTCGTGGTATCTGACGTCGTGATGCCGGAGATGGACGGTCCGACGCTGTTGAAGGCGATGCGCGGTCGCAACCCCAACCTCAAGATCATCTTCGTGTCCGGCTATGCCGAGGACGCCTTCGAGAAGAGCCTGCCGGAGAGCGAGCAGTTCGCCTTCCTGCCGAAGCCGTTCACGCTGACCCAGTTGGTTGCCGCGGTGAAGGAGACCATGACGCCGCAATAGGAAGGGGACCGCGACGCAGCAATCGCGGCTGTCCGGAAATGCCCCGCGACGCAGCGCCGCAGCCACTATGCACCCTATCGGCTTCACTTTTGGTCAGCGCTGCCCATCTTAGAGGCGACTTCCCCGAGCCTTTGGGATTTAGGAAAAACCATGAGATTTACGCAACATATCGGCGGCCTGGCGAAGGCGATCGCGCTGGTCATGGCGCTGGCGCTGCCGACCGTGCTTGCCGTCTCCGCGGCTGATGCACGTATCGGGGGCGGCTTCTCCTCGGGCTCGCGCGGCTCGCGCACCTTCTCTGCGCCGCCGTCCACCTCGACCGCGCCGAATGCGGCGCAGCCCTTCAATCGCACCTTCAGCCAGCCGGGCAGTCCCGGCACGAATTCAACCGTCGGCGGCGGTTTCTTCAACCGTCCGGGCGGCGGCCTGCTCGGCGGCCTTGCGGCGGGCTTCCTGGGCGCCGGTCTCCTCGGCATGCTGTTCGGCGGCGGGATGTTTTCCGGTATCGGCGGATTTTCGTCCGTGCTCGGCCTGATCCTGCAGATCGTGCTGATCGTGTTCCTGGTGCGGCTTGCGATGTCGTGGTGGCACCGCCGCCAGATGTCGCAAGCAGCCTACGCCGGCGCCGGTCCTGTCGGCTCGACCACGCAATCGAGCTTCGGCAGCGGCACGGGATTTGGCTTTGGCTCGGGCAGCGCGCCGCTGCAGATCCAGCCTGCCGATTACGAGGCATTCGAGCGGCTTCTGGTCGAGACCCAGGCGGCCTATTCGAACGAGGACATCGCAAGGCTGCGCGGACTTGTGACGCCCGAGATGCTGGCCTTCTTCACCGAGGATCTGCAGCAGACCCGCGCGCGCAACCAGATCAACAAGGTGTCCGGCACAAAGCTGTTGCAGGGCGACCTTGCCGAGGCCTGGCGCGAGGGCGATGCCGATTATGCGACGGTTGCGATGCGCTTCTCGATGATCGACCGCTATGTCGACCGCAGTAGCGGCCAGTTGATGA
>Ga0335080_10000939_pt1 | contig 27751 bp, 24 predicted proteins | sample Lox_Sample_34_FD_206720 | JGI IMG/M metagenome (GOLD analysis project Ga0335080, IMG submission 206720) | Soil microbial communities from Loxahatchee National Wildlife Refuge, Florida, United States - Lox_Sample_3.4 | ecosystem: Environmental > Terrestrial > Soil > Wetlands | place: USA... | reverse complement strand
ATCGGTCATGGTCGCTCTCGGATGCGTGCCGCAGGTTCAGGCCGTTACGCCGGCCTCGGGGCCGGCTTCGGGCGCGACGTCCCTGACCGTTTCCGGGCAGAACTTCCAGCCCGGCGCCGCCGTGACGATCGGCGGCGTGCCGGCGACGGGCGTCGAGGTCGTCGGACCGACTTCGCTCACCGCCGACGCGCCGGCCCTGCCGCCCGGCACCCTCAACGACCTCCAGGCCGAGAATCCGAGCGGCGAGAGCGGCATGCTCGCGCGCGCATATCTCTCGGATTTTTCCGACGTGCCCGGCACGTACACCTACCACGGCGCCGTCTCGAAGATCTTCCGCGCCGGGATCACGACCGGCTGCGGCGCGGGCAATTACTGCCCCGAACAGTCCGTGACCCGCGGCGAGATGGCGGTGTTCCTGCTGCGTGGCGAGCACACGAGCGCCTACCGTCCGCCGGCAGCGAAGGGCGACGTTTTCGACGACGTGCCGCTCGGCACGCCGTTCGGAGCCTGGATCGAGCAGCTCGCGGCCGAGGGCATCACGAGCGGGTGCGGCGGTGACAACTACTGTCCCGACGACCCGGTCACGCGGGCCTCGATGGCGAAGTTTCTGCTCCTCGCCAAGCACGGAGCGAGCTATCAGCCGCCGGCGGCGACCGGGAACGTGTTCCTCGACGTGCCGCTCGGGACGTTTCTCGGCAAATGGATCGAGCAGCTGGCGGCGGAGGGCCTCACGTCCGGCTGCGGAGAGGGCAACTACTGCCCCGACGCCGTCGTCTCGCGCGGCGAGATGGCGGTCTTCCTGTCGCGGACGTTTTCGCTCCCCTGACCCGTCAGAAGAACTTCTCCAGCCGCACCCGGCCCTTCGCCGCGAGGAGGGGCTTCCACAGGTCGCCGACGTCGAGGAGCCTCTCGGGGACGTTGTCGATGCGGAAGTCCTCGATCGCGACGCCGCGCTCGACCTCCCTCCACGTGACGGGCGTCGAGACCGAGGCCCGGGGCGTCGGGCGAACCGAATAGATCGACGCGAGCGTCTGCCCCCAGGCGTTCTGGTTGTAGTCGACGAGCACGCGCCCGCGCGGCCGTGCCGCCACACGGTACTCGGTCGTCAGCAGCTTCGAGTGTCGCCGCTCGCAGAGGAGCGCGAGCTGCCGCGCGAACTCCCAGACCTGCTTCTGGGTCGGCCCGCGCACGATCGGCACGTAGACGTGAATGCCCCGCGAGCCGGTCGTCTTCGCGAACGCCGGCATCCGCAGCTCCTCGAGGGCCTCGCGCACCGCGAGCGCCGCTTCGCGCACCGTCCTGAACGTCGCGCCCGGAACGGGGTCGAGGTCGAAGTGGACGTAGTCCGGGCGGTCCACGTCGTCGCAGCGCGCGTACCACGGGTTCAGATCGATGCATCCGAGATTCACGACCCAGAGGAGCGATGCGAGGTCCTGAACCATCGGAAAATTGATGACCTTTCCCGAGGAGTGCGCGACCGAGCAGATCGCGATCCAGTCGGGCCGGGGCGACGGCGCCTGCTTCATGAAGAAGAACTTGCCTGCCGCGCCGTTCGGGTAGCGCTTCATCACCATCGCCCGGTCCTTCAGATGCGGGAGCAGGTCGGGCGCGACCTTCGCGTAGTAGCCCAAGAGGTCGCCCTTGGTGATCGCCGGCTTTCCCCAGAAGATCTTGCCGAGATTCGTCAGCCGCACGACCCGGCCGGCGGCCTCGACGTCGGCGTCGCCGGCTTTCGGAAGGATTGGCTTCCCGGACACGCGCCGAGACTAACGGAGCCGCGAGGCCCTCCGGGGGCTTGACAGCGCCTGCCGAGCACTGTGATAGTTAACTATATGGTTAACTATTCGGCGGCATCCGCCGCCGCCGCGACGCTCGACCGGACGTTCCGCGCGTTGTCGGACCCCACGCGACGCACCATGCTCGAGCGGCTCGCCGCAGCCCCGGAGACGCCCGTCGCCGAGCTCGCCCGGCCGTTTCGAATGTCGAAGCCCGCGATCTCGAAGCATCTGCGCGTGCTGGAGGAAGCGGGCCTCCTCGCGCGCCGCCGGCAGGGCCGGGTCCATCACCTGCGCCTCGTGCCCGCTCCCCTGGAATCCGCCGACGACTGGCTCGGCCTCTATCGGGCGTTCTGGGAGGAGAAGCTCGACGCGCTCGAGCGTTACCTGCGCGAGTCGGAGTCCGCCGCGTCGCCGGATTCGAGGCCGTCGAAGCGCCGCCGCCGGCCCCCGAGATCCTGAGGAGGGACGCCCATGACCGACATCCTGCATCGAATTTCCGCCCAGGCGACCCCCGGAGAAGATCCGGCCGCTCGTCACGACGACTGAAGGATTCCGCACCTGGTGGACCGACGACTGCGAGGCCGCCCCGGTGGTCGGCCGCATCGCGATCTTTCGGTTCGACGGCGGAGCCGTGGAGTTCCACTTCCGCATGGACGAGCTCACACCGCGGCGGGCGGCCTTCACGTGTGTTGGCGCCCCCAGGGTCCCGGCCGAGTGGGTCGATACGCGGCTCACCTTCGACCTCTCCCCGGCGAAGGCGGGCGGCACCCTTGTCCACTTCGGTCACCTCGGCTGGCGCTCGATCGAGGGAGAATTCCCGGCCTGCAACACCGTCTGGGGAGAGCTCATGCATCGGCTGAAGGATTCGGCCGAAGGACGGCCGCGCGGGCCGTACTTCCGGTCGGGTCGATCGGATTCGCGCTACTGAAGAGGAGGATCGGATGAAGGTCGCGATCAAGGATTCCCTGTCGCGCTCGCCGCCGTGCTCGCCGCGACGGCCGCCCTGGCGATGGAAACGCACTCCGCCGCCGCCACGAATCCGGGCTTCGAGAAGATGAAATCGCTCGTCGGGGAATGGGTCGGCGTCGTGGACGAGGGCGGCAAGAAGATGCCGTCACCGTGTCCTACCGGCTCGTCTCGAACGGCACCGCCCTCGAGGAGACCCTCAACACGCCCGAGGACATGGACATGATCACGATGTACGTCGCCGACGGCAAGAACCTCGCGATGACGCACTACTGCGCCGAGGGCAATCAGCCGCGGATGCGCGCGGCGGTGCCGGCCGGGAACGTGAGCACGCTCGAATTCCACTCCGTGGATGCGACGAATCTCTCGGGCGCGAACGCCAGCCCTATGCACGGACTGGTCGTCACGTTCAAGGACGCCGGCCACATGACGCAGGCGTGGACACACCGCGTCGACGGCAAGGACCAGACCGGCATCTTCGAGTTCTCGCGGAAGAAGTGAGCCGTCCGCGGCTCATCCCGGGGAATCCGCGACGAGGGATCCCGGGCTGAGAGCGTCCGCCCGCGAACCGGCCTACGACGCTTCGAGCGCGCCGCTCGGAACCGCCGCAGACCGTCCGCGCGACGCCACGTGCTCCGCGAGATACGCGTCGGCCTTCATCATCCGCTGCGTCCGGCGCAGAACGCCCGTGAGATACGGAATCTGCGCCGGGCGCACCTGGCGCATCCAGTCGATCCAGCGTTTCTGGCCGCTCGTGTTCAGGATCGAGCGGCGCCACGTCTCGGCGTAGAGCTCGAAGAATCGCCGCGCGCCGAGGCGCGGCTCCCAGAGCACGTGGTGCATGTCGTACTTGTACCAGGGCTGCCCGGCGAGCCGCGGCGCGAGGCGCCGGTAGAGCTCGGTGCCCGGCAGCGGCGTCAGGATCGTGTACCCGGCCTTCTCGAAGCCGTAGGTCTTCACGAACCGCCAGAGCTCGCGGAACTGCCACTCCTCCCAGTCCGGATCGACGAGGAAGTTCCCCGTCACGCCGTATCCGAGCTCGCGGCTGATGCGTCCCGCCTCGATCGAGGCCTTCACGCCCGAGTCCTTCACGACCGAGGCGAGCCCCTCGTCCGAAGCGGCCTCGAGCCCGAAGAAGATGTCGAAGTCCTTCGCGATCGGACGCCACTCCTCGAGCAGATCCGCGTGCCGGCACACGAGGTCCGTGCGCGTCTGAACGAGGATCCAGCGCTTGCGGACACCGCGCGCCTTCAGAGCCCGCGCGAGCTCGCGGCTGCGCCCGGGATGGTTCCAGAAGAGGTCGTCGGCCACGAAGATGCTGTCTCCGACGGACGCGAAGTCGTCCACGACGGCGCCGATCGACCGTTCGCGGAACGAGCGGTCGTAGAGCTGCCACACCGAGCAGAAGTTGCATCGGAACGGGCAGCCGCGCGCCGTCTCGATCAGCCAGACCGGCTTGAAGAGAAGACAGTGGTAACGGTTGCGGTCGCGATCCACGAGATCGCGTGCGGGCAGCGGGATCCGGTCGAGGCCCGTGCGCTCGGCAAGCGGCGGCGTCGAGATCCAGCCGTCCGCGGTGCGGAGCCGCAGCGCCGGGACGGAGGTGAGCGGCCGCCCGTCCTCCAGCGCGGCCACGAGCGCCGGCACGACCTCCTCGCCGTCATCCACGCAGATCGCGTCCACCACGTCGCGCTCGAGCGGCCGGGAGAACGCGGCCGCCGCGTGGCCGCCGACGAGGATGAACGCTTCCGGCGAGAGGCGCCGGATCTCGCGGGCGGTCTCGAGGAGGCGGTCGTACTCGAGCGCGTGCATCCCGGAGAGGCCCACGACCCGCGGGCGCGCCTCCCGAATCGCCTGCGCGAGCCGCCGGCCGAATCGGAGATCCACGATCGCCGGCTCGTGTCCCGCCCGCCGCAGCGCGGCTCCGATGTACTCGAGGCCGAGGGGCTCGACGCGGAAGAACGGCCCGAGCCCGAAGCGCTCGTTGCCCGGGTCGGGTCGGACGAGGAGAACGTTCATTCCAACGCGAATTGTATAGTCCGCGGGCAATGCCGGAAAAGCAGGCGCTGCGGGCGCGGACGAAGTGGGTGAGCCACGGGCTCTCGAACCGCGTCGTCTACGGCGGACTCCACTACGGCGGCCGCTGGCTCCCGAAGGCGGTGCTCAACGGCGTCAATCTCGTCGGCAACTCGCTCGCGGTGACGCTCCTGTCGCGGACGAAAGCGGGTATGCGCGACAACTTCCGAAAGGCGCTCGGCGTCTCGGAGGACGAAGCCGCCATCCTCGTACGGCGCGTCTTCTTCGAGTACGGGCGGCACACGATCGACACGTGGCGGCTCCGCGGCGAGGCGTTCGTCCCGCGGATCGAGACCTTCGACGACGACGCGCGGATTCTCGCCTCCGCGCGGCGCAACGGACGCGGCTTCCTCCTCGTGACCGGCCACGTCGGGAACTGGGAGCTCGGCGCCGTGACGCTCCGGCGCCATGCGTTGACGCCGGCCGTCGTCGGCCAGCCGGAGCTCTCGCCGCGCGTGCAGGAGATGCGGCAGCACCTGCGCGGCCGCGTCGGCGTCGAGTCGATCGACATCGGCACCTCGATGGCGACGGCGTTCAAGGTGCGTACCGCCGTCGAGGCCGGGCGCGCCGTCGCGCTGCTCGTGGACCGCGCCTATCCCGAGGATCGCGTGATCGTCCCGTTTTTCGGAAGGCCGACGCCGTTCCTACGCTCCCCCGCGCTCCTCGCGCGGTTCTGCGGCTGCCCGATCCTCCCCGGCTTCCTCCTGCGCCGCCCGAACGGCGCCTACTACAACGTCTGGGGCGAACTCCTCGATGCCGATCCGAAGCTCTCCCCGGAGGAAGACGCCGTCCGCGTCATGTCGCGTGTCGCCGCCGACCTCGAGCGCGTCGTGCGCGCGCACCCGACCCAGTGGTTCAACTTCTATGGGTACTGGGAGAACGAAGCGCCGTTCGGCCGGTCCCACTTGCCGTAGACGTAGTTTCCGCAGCAGCGCGCGCAGATTGGCAGCGGCTCCTTCGCGAGCTTCGCGCGGAACTGCTGCGCTTTCTCGCCGGCCCAGATTTCGCGGAAGGCCTGGCGCCGCACGTTGCCGATGAAGTAGTCGGGAAAGTCGCCGCAGAAGCAGACCTCGCCGTCGGGCTCGACCTGGGCGAAGTACCACGCGACGGGACAGAGGTTGTGGCCGAACGTCTGCGAGAAGTCGGAAAAGTATTCGGGGACCTTCTCGGGCGGCACGTCGGGGACGAAGGATACCCAGGGCTTCCCCGACGCCGAATCGAGATAGCGGCGGCGCTTGAGATTCTTGAGCAGCCGCACGAGATCCGTCATCTGCCGCGTCTTCGTCGCGCCGGCCGTCGTCCAGTCGAAGTCGAAGCCTTTCCAGGACTCGCCCGCGACGCCGAAGGTGTCGCGCATGACCGTCTCGTACTCCGCGCCCGCCTCCTTCGGCACGAACCACCGCAGTCCCACGTTGATCGTGTCGAGCGGCAACTCGCGCAACGCCTCGACGGCCGGCGCGATGACGTCGAGATTCAACTCCGTGATCGGCAGGATCGCGATCTGCATCGGCGCGGCGCGGCCGAGCTTCCGCCGCCACTCCTCCACTGCGCGAACGCCCGCCGCCGCTTTCTGGAAGCTGTCCGACTTGCCGCGGATGCGATTGTGCGTCTCTGGCGGTCCGTCGATCGAGACGGCGATCGAATCGATGCCGGCCTCGACGAGCTCGCGTGCGTACGGCTCGAGGCGGCCGCCGTTGGTGATGACGGTGCACGTCAGCCTGCGTTTCTTGATCTCGCGCACGAGCGGCAGGATGTCCGGGTACAGCAGCGGCTCGCCTCCGAAGAGGGAGACGATGGGGTTCCACGCCGCGATCTCGTCCAAGAGCTTCACGTAGTCCGGCAGCGCGAGCTGCCGGTTCCGGCCGATGAGCTCGCGGATGCGGTCGCGCTCCTTCTCGCCGTCGGTGGCGGAAGCCGAGAAACCGTCCGAACGGTAAATCCCCGTGTCGCCCCACTGCCCACACATCTTGCAGCGCAGGTTGCACAGGTTGGTGACGCGCAGCTGCACGAATGTCGGCATCGGCAGGTTGTCGGGTCGCGGCGCGGCGAGGTGCGTCACGACGCCACGGCGGCCCTCCGCCATGCGGCCGAGATGACGGCGGGCGAAACCGGCGAGCTGCAGGCCGCGGCGGAAGCTCATCGGGAAATCCCCGCGGCGATTCTACGCGGCGCCCGTGGACGCGTCCTCAGGGGCGGCTGTAGAGATCCATCACGGCCTGGATCCCGCGGCGGCAGACGGCGCAGAAGCCCACGTCGTCCCGCGTGAACATGATGCAGTCGACCTGCGGCCGGAAGTAGCCCTTCGCCTCGTACATCGCGCCCTCGAACGCGCCGACCTTGCCGGACTGCGGATCGCCTCCGAGGAGCTTCGTCTCTTCGGTCTTCTCCTCCGAGAAGAGCGCGTCCATCTGGTCCTCGGGGCCGTTCGCCGCCCGGATTTTGCGCCGACGCCCCTGAAAGTCGCGCGACATCGTCTCGAATCGCTCCTTGGGCCAAGCGGTCGGAATCGGCGTTCCCGGCGCGACGAGGTCCTTCCACTTGACGTTGTCGGGATCGAGGAGCGCCGTGACGTTGGGCTCCCACGGCTCGATGCGCTCCGTCGCCGGACCGTAGGCCACGGCCGAGGTGTAGTACTCGTCGGCCAGCGCCGCGAAGTGATGGCCGAACTCGTGCACGAAGACGTACGGCGCCCAGAGACTGTCGGCGGCGACGGTCGAGTACTGCCCGAAGATCCCGCCGCCGCCGTAGGTGCGCGCGTTGGCGAGAATCTCGACGAACTCGTACGGCGCGAACGACGCCACGTCGCGCCACGACTTGTTCTCGAACGTCAGCATGTAGCGCTCGGAGCCGAACGCGTCGTAGCTCGCGCCGATACGCGAGCGGCGGTGGATCCCGGTCGACGGTCGGGAGACGCCGGACTCCTCCGCGGGCGGGCAGAGCCCCCAGACGTTGAAGTCGCTGCGACGCTCCTTGTACGGCGAGACCGAGAACAGGATCTCGGTCAGGCGCCGCGCGTCTTTCTCGAACTTGCCGCGCTCGGCCGCCGTGTAACCGTCGCCCAGGATCAGGAAGTCGATTTTCTGTGCGGGCGGCCCGTGCTTCTCGATCTCGAGCAGCGGGCCGGGCGACGCCGGTTTCGAAGTGTCGACGAACATGTCCGAAGGATCCACGAGAGTCGACCAGATTTCCCGAAACGCGTTCGCCTTGTCCCGCTTCTTGACGACGATCTGCACCGGTCCGGCCGGCGCCGGGAACCGCAGCGACTCGGAAAACGTCCGATACCGTTCCGCGGCTTCGGGCGTCGTCTCCCACTCGCCGTACACCGACGAGAAGCCGCGCGAGTAGAGCACGCGGTTCGACTTGCGGTCGATGACCTCGAAGAAGTACCTGCCGAGGTTCGTGTCGTCGAGCGGCCGGGCCGGATTCCCCGGCCACTCGAGCGGCTCGAGCACCACGCGGTCGAGGGCGAAACGCTCTTCGGTGGCATTGCCCGTGTGGTCGTAGTCCACGCGCATGGTGCGCGGAGCGGCGGAGGCGGTCGCGGCGGCCATCGGCAAACTCAAGAAAATGAAAAGAAAGGCTCGTCTCATCGGGATCGCATATCCTACCGCTCTTCGCTTTTCGCCTTTTGGTCGCCGCGAAAGGAAAGGGACACCGTGATTCACGAAAACATCCTCGGCACGATCGGCAACACCCCGGTGGTCAAGATCAACAAGCTCGCCCCGGCCGGCGTCAACATCTACGTCAAGTGCGAGGCCTTCAACCCGCTGTCCTCGGTCAAGGACCGCCTCGCGGTCGGCATCATCGAGGACGCGGAGCGGCGCGGGACTTTGAAGCCCGGGCAGACGGTGATCGAAGCGACGTCGGGCAACACCGGCATCGCGCTCGCGATGGTGTGCGCCGTCAAGGGATATCCCTTCGTCGCGGTGATGTCGGACAGCTTCTCGGTCGAGCGCCGCAAGCTGATGAAATTTCTCGGCGCGAAGGTCGTCCTGTGGCCGGCGGCGGAGCGCGGCTCGGGAATGGTCAAGAAGACCGAGGAGCTCGCGAAGAAGAACGGCTGGTTCCTCGCGCGGCAGTTCGAGAACGAGGCCAACCCCGAGTATCACCGCAACACGACGGGCCCGGAGATCCTGCGCGACTTCGTCGGCAAGCGGCTCGACTGGTGGGTGACGGGCTACGGCACCGGCGGCACGCTGACCGGCGCGGGAGACATGATCCGCAAGGCGCGGCCGGAAACGAAGATCGCCGTCGTCGAGCCCGAGGGCGCGGCGCTCCTCCAGGGCCACGAGTGGAAGCCGCACAAGATCCAGGGCTGGACCCCCGACTTCATTCCGGCGGTCCTCAACCGCAAGGGGTTCGACGAGCTCGTGACGGTGTCGGACATCGAGGCCCGCGACGCGGCCCGCGATCTCGCGGCCAAGGAAGGCATCTTCTGCGGGATCTCCTCGGGCGGCACGTTCGCGGGCGCCCGCAAGATCGCGCAGAAGGCCGGCAAGGGGACGACGATCCTCGCGATGCTGCCCGACACCGGAGAGCGGTATCTCTCGACGATCCTGTTCGAGGGGATCACCGAGACGAGCGACGAGGTGCCCGGCCTGGGGTGAGACGCCTTCGCCCGGTCAGGGAGACGTCCAGTCGCCGGGCCGCACGCTCGCCATGCGCTCGACCTGCGGGAGCGTCGCGATGAGCTCCTTCCTCGCGCCGACGCGGTAGGGGTTGAAGTATTCCCATACGATCTGTTTGCCCGGCGTGACCTCGATCGCGCGGCCGTTGTTCGACTCGACGATGAGCGTGTTCCCGTTCGGCAGGCGCTGCACGGCGCCATGGGTATCGGAGAACATCCGCTCCCGCTCCTCATCCCCGTAGCGCCAGACGACTCGCTGCGTGAGCGGATCGACCTCCAGCACCCGCGACCGGCCGACGCGGAGACTTCCGACGTTGTCGAAGAGCAGGAGGCGGCCGCTGTCGAGCAGGCGCGGCGTGTGCTGGGCCATCCATTGGCCGGAAAGCGCCCAGACGATCCTCTCGGATCGGGGATCGAGCACCGCCACGAGCCCGAGCGCGTGGATCGAGACGAGCAGGTTGCCCGCCGCGAAGGCGGGGTTTGCGGCCGCGAGGCTCCCGTCGAGCACCTGGACGGCGTTGGCGTGGAGCACGTCGCCCTCGGTCTTCATCTCCGCGAGCGCCGGGGCGTAGTCGGATCGCTCGAAGCTGCGGAGAAGCGAGATGCTCTTCGCGGTCCGCCCGTCGGGCGAAAGGATCGTGACGAAGTCTTCGAAGACGGGCGCCTTCGCATTGATCTCGGGCACGACGTGGATTTCGCGCGTGAGCGTGTAGATGCGTCCGTCCCGATCGACGGCGAGATCGTGGTTGGCGCCGTTGCGGAGGGCCCATCGCACGCGGGAATTCCGGTCGAGGCGAGCCATCCCGACGTACTCCCAGATCACGACGAGGTCGCCTCCGGGCAGCAACAGCGCCCGTCTCCAGTAGCCGTCGTGCTCGGAGAGCTCTTCCCGGACCTTCAGGTTCGGCCAGAGGCGATGGGAGTCGAAGCTCCATCGATGCCGCAGGCTTCCCCGCATGTCGAGGAGCTCGGCCTGCGCGGCGTGCGCCGAGACGCAGAGGTTCCAGCCGTCGAAGGCCCGGCCGGCGTCGTAGACCGTCACGCCGCTCTCGTTGCCTGCCGGGTTGTAGCCCTGCAGGTACGGCAGCTGCGATAGCCGGCGAACGGCCTCCCGCTCGGCGAGCCGGGAGCCGCCCGGGGCGGCGGGGCTCTCGGGAACGACCGTCCGATACGCCGCGGCGGCAAGCCCGTAGGGAAACCAGTGCTTGGCGCCCGCTGCGATGCCGTAAAAGACCGCCGCCGAGAGCGCGAGCAGAACCGCCAGCGCCGCGAGGAGGCGCCTCACGCTTCTAGCTCGGGACCGCGATCGCCTCGCGAGGCCCGAGCTCGGCGGAGAGCTCCCGCATCGCATCCGCCGGCACGAGCCCCGACTCGAGCCAGACGTGCTCGCCCTCGAGCACGCGGCGCGCGATCCGATAGTTCCGGACGTCGTCGTTCGAACGCAGGCCGCGGAAGAGGTTCTCGACTCGGCGCCGCGTCGTCCGGCAGAAGGCGTCGGCCAGTTCGACCGCCCTGGCGGCGTCCGCCTTGCCCGCCTTTCGCATTCCCTGGGCGCGGCTCACCGCCGCCGACATCGCGAAGAGGTCCGCCCCGATGTCCACCGCGCGGAAGAGGAGCGCCTGCCGCTTCTCGAGCTTCGGCCCGTATCGCGCCATCATGTGGAAGAGCGCGCGCGCGAGCCGGCGCGTCGTGCGCTCGAGGTAGCGGACGTGGCCGGCGAGCGGCCCGAACTCCGAAAAGCGCGGCGCCCGTCCCCAGCCGAGCCAGCGCGTCGGGTACCACTTCGCATAGAAGCCGACGAATCGCGGCAGGACTTTCCCGACTTTCTGCGACGCGGGAACTTTCGGATTGAACAGGTCGCCTGCGACCGCGAGGTGGCGGTCGAGCGCTTCGCGCGCGATGAAGAGCCGCATGATCTCCGACGACCCTTCGAAGATGAGGTTGATGCGGAAGTCCCGCATCATGCGCTCGACGGGAATCGGCTTCTCGCCCCGCGCCCGCAGCGAGTCGGCCGTCTCGTATCCGCGCCCGCCGCGGATCTGGAGCGTGCGATCCACGAGCTTCCAGCCCTCCTCCGAGTTCCACATCTTGGCGACGGCGGCCTCGAGGCGGATGTCGCGGTCGCCCATGTCGGCCATCGCCGATGCGAGGTCCGAGACCGCCTCCATCGCGAAGGTCGTCGCCGCCATCTCGGCGATCAACTGCGCGATCGCGTCGTGCTTGCCGATCGGCTGGCCCCACTGGACGCGCTCGTTGGCCCAGACGCGGCTGATCTCGAGGCATCGCTTCGCGCACGCCGCACCCGAGGCCGGCAGCGTGAGGCGGCCCGTGTTGAGCGTCACGAGCGCGAGCTTCAGGCCGCGCCCCTCCGCAAGCAGAAGGTTCTCCTTCGGGACGCGGACCTTGTGAAAACGGATGATCCCGTTCTCGATCGCCTTCAGCCCCATGAAGTGACAGCGGATGACGACTTCGACGCCCGGCCAGTCCTTCTCGACGATGAAAGCGGAGATCTTCTTCGTGTCGGGGTGCCGCGCCATGACGACGAAGAGATCGGCGATCGTTCCGTTGGTGCACCAGAGCTTCTCGCCGTCGAGGATGTAGTCGCCTTCCGGGGTCCGCGTCGCGGTCGTCGAGAGGTTCGCCGGGTCCGATCCGACCTGCGGCTCCGTCAGCGCGAAGGCCGAGACCGCGCCCCTCGCCAGGCGCGGAAAGTACTTCTTCTTCTGCTCCTTCGTGCCGAAGAGCTTGAGCGGCTGCGGCACGCCGATCGACTGGTGCGCCGAGAGGAGCGTGACGAGATTGCCGTCCCAGCTCGAGAGGAGCTTCATGATCTCGCCGTACTCGCGCTGCGTCAGACCCAGGCCGCCGTACTCCTTCGGGACCTTCATCCCGAAGGCGCCGAGCTCGGCCAGCCGGCGGACGACCTCCGGCGGAATCTTCCCCTCGCGATCGATGCGGTCGGCATCCACTTCCTCGGCCAGGAACGTGCGCATGGCGTCGTAAAACGCCCGAAACTCCGGCCGCTCCGGAGGCGCTTCCGGGAAGGGGTGCACGAGGTCGAGGCGGAAGTTCCCGAGGAAGATCTCCTTCAGGAAGCTCGGCGCCTTCCACTCCGTCTCGCGGGCCTCCTCGGCGACGCGGCGGGCCTCGTCGGCGCTGACAAGCTTCTTGAGGTCCTCGCTCATGGAAAGGAAAAGATTACAACACCGGAGACCACTGCCTGACCGGCACCACAGCGTGCCTTTCGGGATAATCGGCACGCGCCCGATGCCGAACAAGTACCTCTCCTCCGACGCGACGCGCGGACCGCGGGTGCGCGAGATGTTCTCGCGGATCGCGGCCCGCTACGACTTCGTCAACGACCTGATGAGCTTCGGGCTGCACCGCCGCTGGAAGGCCGAGACGGTTCGTATCGCGCTCGACGGCGCGGGAACGCCGACGCGCGTCCTCGACCTGTGCTGCGGAAGCGGGGACCTGGCTTTCCGGGCAGAGCAAGCCGGCGCGAAGGAGGTCGTCGGCGCCGACTTCACGCTTCCGATGCTCGCGATCGCGCGGCGGCGCAAGACCGCTTCCGGCAGCGCCACCCGGTTCGTCCAGGCGGACGCGCTCGCCCTTCCGTTTCCCGACTCTTTCTTCGACGCCCTCACCATCGCCTACGGCCTCCGCAACGTGGCGGACCTGCCCGCGGCGCTCTCGGAAATGCGGCGCGTCCTCGCCCCCGGCGGCCGCATCGCGATCCTCGACTTCGGCAAGCCGGACAGCGCGGCCATCCGCTTTCTCTCCGGCGCCTGGCTGCGCGCCGCGATGCCGCTCATCGGGCGGCTCTTTCACGGCGACGCCGACACCTACCGCTACATTCCCGAGTCGCTCGAGCGCTACCCCGCGCAGCGCGGCGTCGAGCGCCTCATGCGCGACGCCGGCTTCGTCCACACGCGCTGGCAGAATCGAATGCTCGGCGCGATGGGCATCAACGTCGGCGAAAAGCCCCGATAGTTGTCAGTTTTCAGTTTTCAGCTCCGGAACTGATTACTGACAACTGACAACTCCTGTAAACTCTCCCGTTCTCATGGCACATCAATTCATCTACACCATGGTCAAGCTGCGGAAAGTGGTCCCGCCGCAGCGCGAGATCCTGAAGGGCATCTCCCTCTCCTTCTTCCCCGGAGCGAAGATCGGCGTGCTCGGCCTGAACGGCGCGGGCAAGTCCACGCTGCTGCGGATCATGGCGGGCGTCGAGAAGGATTTCGCGGGCGAGGCCTTCCCGGCCGACGGCATCCGCGTGGGCTTTCTGCCGCAGGACCCGAAGCTCAACCCCCAGAAGGACGTGCTCGGAAACGTCGAGGAAGCGGTCGCACCCACGCGCGCGCTCTTGAAGCGCTTCGACGAGCTGAACGAGAAGATGGCCGGCGAGCTCTCCGAGGCGGAGAGCGAGAAGCTCATGGCCGAGTATCAAAGGGTCCAGGACGCGATCGAGGCGGCAAACGCCTGGGAGCTCGACCACCAGCTCGAGATCGCGATGGACGCGCTGCGATGCCCGCCACCCGACGCCGACGTCTCGAAGATCTCGGGCGGCGAACGCCGCCGGGTCGCCCTCTGCAAGGTGCTCCTCGAGCGGCCGGACCTGCTGCTCCTGGATGAGCCGACGAATCACCTCGACGCCGAGTCGGTCGCGTGGCTCGAGCGGCATCTCAAGGAATATCCGGGCACGGTCGTCGCGGTCACGCACGACCGCTACTTTCTCGACAACGTCGCCGGCTGGATCCTGGAGCTCGACCGCGGCTTCGGCATTCCGTGGGAGGGCAACTACTCGAGCTGGCTCGAGCAGAAGGAGAAGCGCCTCGAGCTCGAGGAGAAGGCCGAGAGCGCCAAGCGCAAGACCTTGCAGCGCGAGCTCGAGTGGGTGAAGATGTCGCCGCGGGCGCGGCATGCGAAGAGCAAGGCGCGCCTCGAGCAATACGAGTCGCTGCTCGCGGACAAGGGGCCCGAGGAGCGCGGGGAGACGCAGGAGCTCTTCATTCCGGCGGGACCGCGTCTGGGAGACGTCGTCGTGCGCGCTGAGGGCGTGCGCAAGGCCTACGGGGACCGCCTGCTGATGGAGGACCTCTCCTTCGACCTGCCGCGCGGCGGCATCGTGGGCGTCATCGGCCCCAACGGCGCCGGCAAGACGACGCTCTTCAAGATGATCATGGGCCTCGAGAAACCCGACGCGGGCAAGCTCACCGTGGGTGAGACCGTCGTCGCCTCCTACGTCGATCAGGACCGCGAGCGCCCGGATCCGGCGAAGACCGTTCACGACGAGATCGCCGGCGGCCAGGACCGCATCGTCCTCGGAAAGAGAGAGATCCCCTCGCGCGCCTACTGCGCGATGTTCAACTTCAAGGGAGCCGACCAGCAGAAGCGCATCGGCGACCTGTCGGGCGGCGAGATGAATCGGCTGCATCTTGCTCGAACGCTCAAGAAGGGCGGCAACGTCCTCCTGCTCGACGAGCCCACGAACGACCTCGACGTGGATACGCTCCGGTCACTCGAGAACGCGCTGCTCGATTTCGGCGGATGCGCGGTCGTCATCAGCCACGACCGATGGTTCCTCGACCGCATCGCGACGCACATGCTCGCGTTCGACGGCGAGAGCCGGACAATCTGGTTCGAAGGGAACTACCAGGAGTACGAAGAGGATCGCAAGCGGCGACTCGGCATCGAGGCCGACCAGCCGCACCGAATCCGGTACAAGAAGCTGGCGCTGGGATGAGGAAATCGTAGGGGCGGCCCTCGCGGCCGCCCGTTTCAGTCGCGCCCGATCAGCGCGACGCCAATCCCAACCACCGCGACAACGCCCAGGAGCAGGCCCCAGCGAACGCCGCTCCGCCGCTTGCGCGGACGGATGTCGTCCAGCCAGTCTTCCGCGAGCTTCGAGCCTTTCTTAGACAGGAGCTCGACCAGCTCCTCGCCCTGCTTGCGCGCCTCCTCGTAAATCTTCGCGCCGCGCTCGGCCGCCCGGTCCTTGACGTCCTCGAGGTCCGGCTTCGCCTTGTCGAAGCCTTTCTTCAGGCTCTCGCTCATTTCTTGAAAATAGGCGTCGCCGTCGAACGGACGCCGCTTGCGCAGGGTCTCGATGAAGATCGGCAGGGCGACCTTCGTGACCAGCGGGATGACGACGGGTGCGAGGGCCCGGGCAGTGTCTCGAGGAAGCGAGCGGCGCGCCATAATGACCTCCGGAGGCTCTATTTAATCATGGGGCTCGGGATGCGGCCGGCCGCGGCGCTGGCCCTGCTCCTCGCGGCGACGGCAACGCCTTCCGCGCCGCCCGCCGGCCCCGAGGCCGGCCCCGAAGCCATCGTCCTCGGCATCGCGCAGGACGGCGGCATACCGCACCTCGGCTGCCTCCAGGCGCTCTGCGTCGAGGCGCGGCGGGATCCGACGAAACGCCGCATGGTCGCGGCGCTCGGCCTCGTCGACGCCGCCGCCGGCAGGCGCTTCCTCATCGACGCGACGCCGGACCTCCCGGCGCAGGTCGAGCTCCTCGGCGGCCTGCCGGACGCGATCCTCCTCACGCACGCGCACATCGGGCATTACCTGGGTCTCGCGCAGCTCGGACGCGAAGTCGTCAACGCGAAGAATCTCCCCGTCTACTGCACTGCATCGATGGCGAGGTTTCTCCGGGCGAACAAGCCCTGGAGCCGCCTCGTCGAGCGGGGGAACGTCGCGATCCGCGAGATCGAGGCCGGAAAGGAATTCCGCCTCACCGAACATCTCCGCGTCACGGCGATCCGCGTGCCGCACCGCGACGAGGACTCGGACACCGTGGCGTATCTCGTGCGCGGTCCGCGGCGCCGCGTGCTCTGGCTGCCCGACATCGACTGCTGGGAGAAGTGGGACCGAGATCTCTCGGACTTCGCCGCCGACGCGGACCTCACGATGTTCCTCGACGGCACGTTCTTCTCGGCCGACGAGATCCCCGGCCGCGCGATCGAAGACATTCCCCATCCGCTCGTGCCCGACACGATGGATCTGCTCTCGCGCCGCGGGACGCCGCCGGCTTCGGTCCGTTTCGTGCACCTGAATCACACGAACAGGCTCTCCTGGGACGCGGGCGCCTTGCGCCGCCTCGAGGCGCGCGGATTCGGCGTCGCCCGTCAGGGGGAGAAGCTGTCCCTCTGAGCACGGGACGGCCGGAAAGCAAACTGCTAGCATTTGGACGTGAGCGCCGCGTCCGATCCTCAGACCCCGCAGCAGCCGGTCCTGCCCTGGCGGGCGACCGCGCGCCACGCGACGACGTTTCCCGAGGGCTACTGGAGGACGGTCGTCCGGCGGGGCCTGTGCCTGCGCTGCCCGGTCTGCGGGCAGGGCAAGCTCTTCCGCACCTACTTCCGGATGAACGACTGCTGCGCCTGCTGCGGCGTCGGATTCTCGCGCGAGCACGGCCAGTGGGTCGGCTCGCTCGACATCAACACGCTGCTGACGGCCGTCGTCCTCATGATCGGGATCATCGCTTCCCCGAACTGGTCGGTCCGGACCAGCCTCTGGGTTTGGTGCACCGCGGCCGTCGTTTTTCCGATCGTCTCGTTCCGCTTCGTGCGCGGCGTCTGGACGGCGATCGTCCACTTGACGGGAGGCGTCTACTGACCCGCCGGAAGACCCACGAGCCGCGCGCGCACGCGCATCCGGATCGGCGCACGGCGGATGAGCGGCGAGCCGAGGAACGCCGGCGCGCGCACCGGCGGTCGGCGCCGAGGTTCTCGGTGAGCGAGAGCGCGTCGTCGGACCGGCGCCGGCGCGAGCGCCGCGGGAAGAGCTGACCTACCGGCGATCGGAGCCGCCGAGCCCGGCCTTCAGGTCCCGGGCCAGCAGGCGGTGGAAGAGGTGCTCCCCCGCCTCGCGCCGCACGGACAGCCGCCCGGCGACGTACGCCCGAGACGTCAGCCCCTTCTGCACCGAGTCGCAGATCGCGAGGTCCTCGTCCTGCACCTTGTTCCCGACGTCGATCGAAGCGCGATTGCGCGCGATCGCATCGGGCGTCGAGACGTCGGTGAAGTAGAAGTCGAAGATGACGCGCGACTTTCCCGTCGAGAGCGGCAGCACGAGGTTCGTGTCCATGACGCCCTCGTACCAGTTGATCATGAAGTTCGGATAGATCCAGTAGTAGTAGGCCTTGTCCCCCTGGCGCACGGCGCCGACGTCCGGCGCGGCGCCCTCCTGCGTCATCTTGCTGTGCTGGAGGCACCAGTTGGGGCCCGTCTCGATGCGGTACTGGCTGTAGTCGAGGACGGAGGACAGGCCCTTGTGCATGTGCGGCACGTGATACCCGCCGTCGAGATAGTTGTCCACGAAGACCTTCCAGTTGCACTCGAAGGTCCACTCGCGCCGCTCGAAGAAGTGGAATCGCGAGAGATCGAGCGGCTGGAACTGCGCCACGAGGTCCCCGAGCGACTCGATCAGCGACGGGCCGCCCTTCTCGAGGCGCACGAACACGAACTTCTCCCACTCGGCGACCTCGACCGGCATGAGGCCGCTCGCCGACCTCTCGAACCCGCAAACGCCGCCGAACTCGGGCGTGCCCTTGAGCTCTCCCGCGAGCGAGTACGTCCAGCCGTGGTACGGACAGCGCAGGAGATGCGTCTGACCCGCAGGCCGCGGCTCGACGGCCGCCGCGTGATGGCGGCAGACGTTGAAGAAAGCCCGCAGCACCCGGTCCTCGCCGCGCACGACGATGACCGGCTCCCCCGCGAGCTCCGCCGTCACGAACTGGCCCGCGCCGGCGACCTGATCGGCGCGCGCGACCATCTGCCAGCTCTTCGAAAAGACGGTCTTCCGCTCGAGGTCCGTGACGCGGTCGTCCACGTACCAGGGCGCCGGGATCGTCCACGCGTTCTCGAGCGTCGCCTGGGAGTCGTACCGTTCGAGAACCTTCGAGAGCGGCGATTCCATGGCGTCCTCCCGGGTCAGACCGGCGTCGCGGTCTTGCGCTTCGGATTGAAGAAGGGCGTCTTGACGACGGCCGCGGGAACGCGATGCCGAACGGCTTCGACCGTCAGCTCCATCTCGAGCTTCGTCCCGACCTTCGCGTACTCGGAGGAGACCGTCGCGAGACCGATGAGCTTCTTGAGCGTTGGAGACCACGTCGTCGACGTCGCCTTGCCGACCTGGCCGAGCCGCCCGTAAACGGGGACCGAGACGCGGGAGGCGGCGGCCGGAACCTGCGGCGGCAGGCCCACGGCGTCGAAGAGCTGCTCGACGCGCGTCCAGTCCACCTCGAGCCCGACGATCTCGCGCGGCGAGCCGGCGCGCTTCTCTTCGCGCAGCGCCGCCTGGCCCACGAACCGCGCCTTGTCGAGGTCCACGAGACGCCCGAGCCCCATCTCGTACGGCGAGTAGCGCTGCGATTCGATGAGAGCCTTCTTGCTGCCCTGAAAGTCCACGTCGATCAGGAGCAGCCCCGCTTCGATACGCGCGACGTCGAGCGCGAGCATGCCGGCGAGGTGGATGTCGAACGCCTTGCCGCGGTCCATCAATGCATCGAAGACGCGCGGCGCGTCGTCCCACGGCATCCAGATCTCGTACCCGAGGTCGCCCGTGTATCCCGTGCGGGAGATGTCGACCGGGATGCCGCCGAGATGTCCCTTCGTGACGCGGAAGTACTTCAGGTTCTCGATCGGAGCCTCGGCCACCGCCTTGAGGAGCCGGCCCGAGGTCGGTCCCTGCAGCGCGAGCGAGGCGACCTGTTCCGAGATGTCCTCGATCGCGACGTTCAAGCCGCCGGCGTTCTGCTCGAACCAGCGCAGCGAGGGATCCGCCGCCGTCCAGCGGTACACGTTCTCTTCGAGACGCGAGACCGTGCCGTCGTCGATCGCCTTGCCTCGCTCGTCGCACCACGGCGTGTAGATGACCTGACCGACGGACACTTTCCGCATGTCCCGCGTGACGATGCGGTCCACGAGTCGCGTCGCGTCGGGACCCGACACCTTGTACTTGTAGAGCGGCGAAACGTCGATCAGCGCGGCCGCGTTGCGGATCGCGTTGTACTCGTGCTCATGGTGCGCCTCGTAGGCGGAGACGGCGTAATAGCCGGACCAGTCCCGGTAATTCAGACTCTCGCAGTAAGGAAGAGTCTTCTCGTGAAACGCGGTTCCGATCGGCACACTCGACCTCGAATTTCCTTCTTCGGCGTTGTCGCGGGCGCCGATTATAAGTATGCTCGCTCGCCCGAGCAATGAGCGGACAGTCGAACAGCTCCTATGACGCCGTCGTCATCGGCGGCGGACACAATGGCCTCGTCACGGCCGCGTACCTTGCGCGCGCCGGAAAGAAGGTCCTGGTCCTCGAGCGCCGCCACGTGCTCGGCGGCGCCGCCGTGACCGAGGAGGTCTTCCCGGGTTTTCAGTTCTCCGTCTGCTCCTACGTCGTCTCGCTCCTGCGGCCCGAGATCATCCGCGAGCTCGATCTCCCGCGCCACGGCCTCGAGATCCTGCCGCTCGACGGCACGTTCACGCCGATGCCCAACGGGGACTACCTGTGGCGCGTCAACGACCATTACAAGACGCGCCGCGAGATCGCGCGGCACTCGCGCCTCGACGCCGAGGCCTACGACGAGTACGGCAAGGCGATGGTCGAGATGGGCCGGTTCGTGAAGCCGATCCTCTCGATGACGCCGGCCGATCCGACGTCCCGCGACTGGAAGGGATTCCTGGATCTCCTGCGCCTCGGCAAGCGCTTCCGGGATCTCTCCCCCGGCGACCGCTACAACCAGGTCCAGCTCATGTCGATGAGCGCGATCGATTTCCTCGACCAGTGGTTCGAGACGGACGTGCTCAAAGCGACGATGTCGGCTTCGGGGATCATCGGGACCTTCCTCGGCGTGCGCTCCCCCGGCACGGCCTACGTGCTCCTTCACCACTACATGGGGGAGATCGACGGCGCATTCCGCTCCTGGGGGTTCGCCCGCGGCGGCACGGGCGCGATCTCGAACGCTATCGCCGACGCGGCCCGCGAGGCCGGCGTCGAGATCCGCACGAAGTCGCCGATCGCGAAGATCCTCACGAAGAACGGCAAGGCGACCGGTGTCGCGCTCGCGAGCGGGGAGGAGATCTCGGCCCGCGTCGTCTGCTCGAGCGTCGATCCGCGCCTGACGTTCCTCAAGATGATGGACTCGAAGGAGCTGCCCGGGGACTTCGTCGAGGACATCGAGCGGTACAAGTTCCGCGGCTCGTCGGGAAAGGTCAATCTCGCGCTCGACGGCCTGCCGGAGTTCAAGAGCCTGCCGGGAACCGGCGCGCACCTGCGCGGCGCGATCTCGATCTCGCCGTCCGTCGATTACATGGAGCGTGCGTACGACGACGCGAAGTACGGCCACTTCTCGCGGCGTCCCTACATCGACATGGTGATTCCGAGCCTGACGGACCCGTCGGTCGCGCCGCCGGGAAAGCACGTCATGTCGTGCTTCGTCCAGTACGCGCCCTACAACCTCAAGGGCAACTGGGACGAGCAGCGTGAGGCCTTCGGCGACACGGTCGTGGACACGATCTCGGAGCACGCGCCGAACCTGAAGAGCCTCATCCGCCACCGGCAGGTACTGACGCCGCTCGACCTCGAGCGGGACTTTGGGCTCTCCGAGGGCAACATTTTCCAGGGCGAGCTGACGCTCGAGCAGCTCTTCTTCCTGCGGCCCGCTCCCGGCTGGGCCCAGTACGCGACGCCGGTGCGCAACCTCTACATGTGCGGCTCGGCGACGCACCCGGGCGGCGGCATCATGGGCGCGCCGGGACGCAACGCCGCACGGAAGCTCCTCGCCGACTGGAAGAAGGGCAAGGTGCGCGCGTGAACGGGACGCCCGACGTCCTGATCATCGGCGGCGGGCACAACGGCCTCGTCGCGGCGGGTTATCTCGCGAAGTCGGGCCTGAAGCCCCTCGTCCTCGAGCGCCGCAACGTCGTGGGCGGCGCGGCCGTCACCGAGGAGATCCATCCGGGCTTCCGCTGTTCGACGCTCGCCCACTCGGCCGGGCCGCTGCTCCCGCGGATCGCCGCCGACCTCGATCTCGCGGAACACGGCCTCAAGACGCTCCGCCCGGAAGTGCGCGTGCTCGCGCTCTCGCCGGAGGGCAAGCACCTGCCCCTCTACGACGACCCGTCGCGCACCTCCACGGCGCTCGGCCGCCACTCCGAAAAGGACGCGCGCAAGTACGGCGAGTTCCACGAGAGCCTCGGGCGCATCGGGAAGATGGCGGCGCCGCTTCTCTCGATGACGCCGCCCGACCTCGACCGGACCGAGGCCGGCGAGGTCTGGCAGCTGCTCAAGCTCGGCAAGGATTTCCGCGGTCTTCCGCGCCGCGACGCGTACCGCCTCCTGCGCTGGGGCCCGATGGCCGTCGCCGACCTCGTCGCGGAGTGGTTCGAGACGGATCTCCTGCGGTCGGTCATCGCGGCGCGCGGCGTCTACGGCATGTTCGGCGGGCCCTGGTCGGCCGGCACGGGAGCGAACCTGCTCATCCAGGCGGCCCTGGAGCCCCATTCCGCCGGCCCCGCGGCCTTCGTCGCGGGCGGCATGGGCGCGCTGACTTCGGCGCTGGCCGACGCGGCGCGCGAATTCGGCGCCGAGATCCGCACCGGCGTCGAGGTCTCCCGCATCGACATCCGCGACGGCCGGGCCGTCGGTGTCGTGCTCGCGAGCGGCGAGAGGATTCCGGCGCGCGCGGTGGCGTCGAACGCCGATCCGCGCCGCACGCTCCTGAATCTCGTCGAGCCGACCGAGCTCGATCCGGATTTCTCGAACCGGATGCGCAACTACCGGAGCTCCGGCGCCGTCGGCAAGGTCAACCTCGCCCTCTCGAAGCTCCCGAAGTTCCGGGGACTCGACGGGAACGCGCCGCAGCTCCTCGCAGGACGGATCCACGTCGGGCCGGAGATCGACTATCTCGAGCGCGCCTTCGACGCCGCCAAGTACGGCGAATTCTCGCCGAACCCCTGGTGCGACGTCACGATTCCGACGCTGCTCGACACGTCGCTCGCACCTTCCGGGGCGCACGTCATGTCGATCACCGCCCAGTACGCTCCCGAGCGCCTCCGCGAAGGCGATTGGAAGAGCCGGCGCAACGCGTTCGGCGACGCGGTCGTCGAGACGCTCGCGGCGTACGCGCCCGATCTCGAATCGGCGATCGTCGCGCGCCAGGTGCTGACGCCGCAGGACCTCGAGGAGACGTACGGCCTGACGGGCGGCCACATCTTCCACGGCGAGCAGGCGCTCGACCAGATCTTCACGATGCGCCCGCTGCTCGGCTGGGCGCGCTACCGCACGCCGATCGCGGGCCTCTACCTCTGCGGCGCCGGAACGCATCCCGGCGGGCGCGTGACCGGCGGCCCCGGCGCGAACGCCGCCCGCGAGATCGCCGCGGATTTGCGGCGTAAGACCTAGCCCGCCTCGATGGGCGGCCGCGAGGGCCGCCCCTACGGATCCAGGAACCGGTGGAGCAGCCCGTGGAAGTGGTGGACCCCGTTCTCGCGGAGGACCGAGTAGCGGCCGCGGTCGTACGTGCGGGACCGCAGACCTTTCTGCACCTCCTCGCAGATCGCGATGTCTTCCCGCTGGATCCGATCCGCGAACGCGAAGGCGCGCTCGAGCTCCCCGGCGGCGCCCGGACGCTCGGGATCGAGCGCGTACCACTCGAACCGCGCGAGCGTCCGCTCGGGTGAGAGCGGGATGACGGCGTTCGTCTGCAGGTTGGCCGGATAGAAGTTGAGCATCACGTTCGGGAAGAGCCAGTAGTAGAGAGCTTCAGACACCGACTCCTCCGATCCTTCCCGGTACGGCGCGTGCTGCTTCGAGAAGCCATCCGCCGTCTCGACCCGATACGCGCGATAGTCGAGTCGGCGGAAGAGCTCCGGATGAACGATCGGGATGTGGTACCCCTCGAGATAGTTGTCCACGTAGACCTTCCAGTTGCAGGCGATCTCGTAGTCCATCGTCTTGAAGCGGCGCATGCGCTCGAGCGGCAGAGTCCGGCTCTCCTCCGCGATCGACGAGAGCGCCGCCGCGAGCGGTGCGGCTTTCGGATCCAGGTTGACGAAGAGCATCCCGCGCCATTCTTCGATGCGAAACTCCGGCAGGTGGCAGGCCCGGCCGTCGAAGTTCCGCACGCCATCCCATTCTGGCGTCGCGCGTAGAGCCCCGTCGAGCCCGTAGGTCCAGCCGTGATAACCGCATCGCAGAGCGACCGCCCGGCCCGCACCACGCGCGACGGGCCCGGCCCGATGGCGGCAAACGTTCGAGAGCGCCCGACAGACGCCGTCCTCGCCCCGCGTCACGACGAGCGGCTCTCCCCCGACGTCGCTCGTGAAGTAGTCGCCGGGCGCCGACGCCGAAGCGGCCGACCCGACGAGCTGCCAGGTTCGCGAGAAGATCCGCTCCTGCTCGCTCCGGAATATCTCGGGCTCGAAGTACGACGACGAGGGCAGCGTCTCCGCAACGGCCAGATCGGGCTCGAAGCAGCCGAGGCTCACGCCGGACCCCCCGGGCCCGCCGTCCGCCGCGCGAGACGGACTTCCAGGCCGCCGCGCAGGATGTCGAGGAACTGGTCGATGCGCGCGCGCGTGCGCTCGGGGCGGCCCCGCGCCCGGCGGAAGAGGCCCGGATCGAGCTCCTCGGTCAGGAGCGCGTCCTGGAATCGCTCGACGTTCCACTCCAGGACGGACGCGAGCAGCTCCGGCGCCACGTCGTCGCGGACCTCGCCCCGCGCAATGCCCATCTGGATGAACGGCATCGCGCCGTAGGGATCCTCTTCGACGAGGAACCGGTTGATCTCGCGCCGCAGGCCCAGATCGCTCGCGTAGTTGCCGATGAGCGAAAGGCGGTAGGGCACCCAGTTCTCTCGCAGGCGTCCCTCGGTTCGCTCGAGCCAGTAGCGCACCGTGGCGAAGAATCCCTCGGCGATGACCTCCGCCGGCGCGTCGAGGTATCGCGCGAGCGAGCGGACCGCCTGGCGGTAGGCCGCGAGGAAGAGCGCCTCCTTGCTGCCGTAATGCTGGAAGACGGAGCCTTTCGCGATTCCGAGCTCCGCGGCGATGTCCTCCACCCGCGCGGCGTGATAGCCGGACCGCGCGAAATGGCGCATCGCCGCTTCCAGGATGCGCCGCGACTTCTCCACTGCTCGGGTCGAGCGGCCGCTCGGCGTTTCTTGACCAGTGGTCACCATTCTCTGTTCCGGAGGAATCATTGCTGTGCTAGTGTGCGCCGGCAATTTATCATGAATTTATGACCAACAGTCATACAGGTCCTGTGCGCGGCGTTTACGATGCGATCGTCGTCGGCGCGGGGCACAACGGCCTGACTGCCGCCGCCTATCTCGCCCGCGCGGGTCTCTCGACCCTGGTCCTCGAGCGGCGGGACATCGTCGGCGGCTGTTGCGTGACGGAAGAGATCGCGCCCGGCTGCTTCGCTTCGACGACGTCCTACATCGCCAGCATGCTGCGCCCCGAGGTCATTCGCGACCTCGACCTCGGGTCTCATGGACTGCGGATGGTGCCCTGCGACCCGGCGCTCCTCGTGCCGTTCTCCGACGGAACGGTTCTCCCCTGGTGGGCGGACGGGAGCCGAACCGGGGACGAGATCGCGCGCCTCTCGCCGGCGGACGCGAAGACCTTCGCGCGCAGCAACGAGAAGCTGCGGCGCCTCGCCCGTTATCTCCAGCCGTTCTTCCTCGAGCCGCCTCCCGACCTCGGAGCGCGCGGCGTGAGCCGGGCCCGCGAGCTCCTCCGGATCGCGCGGCGCTTCCGCGGGATCACCGAAGCCGAAGTCGCCGAGATGGTCTCCTTTCTGACCGGAAGCCTCGGGGACTTCCTCGACCGCCATTACGAATCCGACAAGGTCAAGACGCTGCTCCTTGCGAACAGCCTCTACGGCAAGCACGGCGGTCCCTATCAGGCGGGGACGGCGCTGGGCTTGCTCTTCCATCTGCTCTCCGGCGGAGAACATCAGGTCCAGGGCTTCTACGGCCACGTGCTCGGCGGCATGGGTGCGATCACGAAGGCCATGGCATCGGCCGCGCGGGCGTTCGGCGCCGAGATCCGCACGGGAGCGCCGGTCGCCCGGATCGTGGCCCGCGGCGGGCGCGTGCGCGGCGTGGCGCTCGCAGATGGCGACGAGATCGCCGCGCCGATCGTCCTCTCGAACGCCGATCCCAAACGCACCTTCCTGTCGCTGGTGGAAGAGTCCGCCCTTCCCGAGGACTTCCGCGAGAAGATTCGCGGCATCAAGATGGACGGGCCCTGCGCCAAGGTAAACCTCGTCCTGTCGCAGGAGCCGCGCGTCTCGGGGATGCCCCGCGACTGGACGGCGCCGCAGCGTGCCCTCTTCACGCTCGTGCCGTCGCTCGAGTTCGCGCAGGCAAGCGCCGAGGCCGCGCGGCGCGGCGGGATCCCCGAGGAGCTGTGGATCGACTGCGTGGTGGCGTCGAACGTCGATCCGTCGCTCGCGCCGGCCGGCCGCCACGTGATGACGTGCTTCGTCCAGTACGTCCCGTACCGGCTCGCCCGGTCGACCTGGGACGCCGAGCGCGAGCGCCTCGGCGACCGCGTGGTCGCCCGCATCGGCGACTACGCACCCAACGTCCCGGGCGCCGTCGTCGCGCGCCAGGTCCTGACGCCGCTCGACCTGGAGCGGACCTACGGCCTCACCGAAGGCAACATCTTCCACGGCGATCTGAATCTCGAGCAGCTCTTCTTCCTGCGGCCGATCCCGGGCTGGTCGGCGTACCGGACGCCGGTCGAGGGGCTCTATCTCTGCGGCGCGGGCGCCCATCCCGGCGGAGGCGTCACGGGCGCGCCCGGACACAACGCGGCAAAGCAAGTCTTGCGGGATCGACGGCGGCCGAAGTCGCCGGCGCGCGCCGCATGAACACATGGCAACAAACGGGAAAGGGGACTTTTCAGGGATGATCAAGAAGGGAATTCTGGAGAGGCTCGCCGACGGCATCGTGCTCGGCGACGGCGGGTATCTGCTCGAGCTCGAGAAGCGCGGATGGGTCCGGGGCGGGCCCTTCACGCCGGAAGTCGTTCTGAACCGCCCGCAGGCCGTGCGCGAGCTGCACACGGAGTTTCGCGAGGCCGGCGCCGAGGTGCTTCAGGCGCTGACGTTCTACGCGAGCCGCGACAAGCTCGCGACGGTGGGGCTCGAGAGCTCGCTCGAAGACCTGAACCGCGCCGCGGTCCGCATCGCGCGCGAGGTGGCCGGCAGCCGGTGTCTCGTCGCCGGCAACGTCTCGCTCACCTGGATGTACGAGCCGAACAGCCCGACGGCGCGCGACCGCGTCCGCAAGACGTTCGACGAGCAGCTCGCGGTCCAGTCGGAGGAAGGCATCGACTTCGTCATCGGCGAGACGTTCTCGTGGCTCGGCGAGGCCCTGATCGCCGCCGAGTGCGGCAAGAAGACGGGCCTGCCGACGATGGTCACCGTCTGCTTCGAGCAGAATGCGGTCACCCCCGACGGCAAGACTCCGGCCGAGTGCGCGAAGGCTCTGGCCGACGCCGGCGCGGACATCGTGGGCGTCAACTGCCTCCGCGGACCGGAGCTCACGCTCCCGATCGTCGAGGAGATGCGGCGCGCGGTGAAGGGGTACGTGGCCTGCCAGCCGGTGGCGTATCGAACGACGGCCGAGTCGCCCGACTTCACTTCGATGCCGCAGTTTCCCTTCCAGCTCGATCCGCTGCAGCTCTCACGCGGTGAAATGGCCGATTACGCGAAACGCGCCCGGGACATCGGCGTGAATTACATTGGATCGTGCTGCGGCGCGATCGCGACGCACGTCCGGGAAATGGCCCGCGCGCTCGGCAAGGCGTCCGCGGACTCGCGGCCCTGGAGCGTCGACTACGGGAAGCCGATGTCGGCGTTCGAGTACTACCGGCACGGGAAGTGAGACGTCAGCTCTCAGCTTTCAGCTCTCAGCTCTCAGCTCTCAGCTCTCAGCTTTCAGCCAATCCGCTCTGGCTGACAGCTGACAGCTGATGGCTGATGGCTGATAGCCCTCTTCAGAAGCTCCTGTACGCGCTCTCGAGCGCCGCGGCGACCTGGTCCGCGGTGCGCCCTTCGATCTCGTGGCGCTGGAGCAGGAAGAGGAGCTTCCCGTCTTCGAGGATCGCGACCTGCGGTGACGAGGGAGGCATCCCGCCGAAATAGCTCCGGGCCCGCGCCGTCGCCTCGACGTCCTGCCCCGCGAAGACCGTCGTGAGGCGCTTGGGCGCCGCGGGAGCCTGGAGCGAACGCGCCACGCCCGGACGGGCGACGCCGGCGGCGCAGCCGCAGATCGAGTTCACGAAGAGGA
>Ga0335080_10000937_pt1 | contig 27797 bp, 23 predicted proteins | sample Lox_Sample_34_FD_206720 | JGI IMG/M metagenome (GOLD analysis project Ga0335080, IMG submission 206720) | Soil microbial communities from Loxahatchee National Wildlife Refuge, Florida, United States - Lox_Sample_3.4 | ecosystem: Environmental > Terrestrial > Soil > Wetlands | place: USA... | reverse complement strand
CGAGCGCGTCCGCGACCACCTCGCGCCGGCCCCCGACCGCGGTCAAGCCGCGCTTGCCCTTGCCGGTCTGGCCCTTGATCACCTCGACCCGCGACAGCTCGTCGAGTAAGCGGGTGGACAGCCAGCGGTCCCAGATCTTGCTCAGCACGTTCGCTGCGGGGGCGGCGATCGACTTGCTGCCGGCGCTCGAAAGGGCCAGGCGCGAGCCGCGGAGCTCCGCGAGGCCGGCTGCCTGGATCAGCATCGGCCAGGCGAAGGAGGCGATCGCGCCGATTCCGGAGTCCTCGGGATACGGCTCACCTTCCTGCAGGACGTGCGCGACGGCGCGCGTCGCGGCCGCTGACGGACGGCGTGTCCTGTCGCTGACGGACAACCGGCCGGACTCGGCCAGCCGCAGCACCGCCTCCAGGTCGTGGAGCGCGGCGCGCTCGGTTTGGCGCACGGTGAGCGGGACGAGCTCGACCTCCGTCTGCCGTGTGCGGGCCGCGTAGTCGTAGAAGGCACGACGCTGCTCGATCTCCCCGGGCAGCTCCTCTACGGTCGCGAGTCCGGCCGGGGCGGGCGCGGGCACGAATGCCCGCAGCCGGCGGCGAACATCCTCGGGCATCGTCCTGTGTCCACAGAAGAGAGCCTGCAGCACCGACGGCCTGGCGTCCTTCCGCGGCCATGAGTTGAGCGTCCCCCATTCGGGCTCGCGGCCGTACTTGGCCTCGAAGCGCGAGGAGTCGAAGGTTGACGTTGGGCCGTGGACCACCTCTGCGACGGCGGCCCGCTGCGTCTCGTCGAGGCGCTGCCACAGCTCCCGCAGCACCTCGTCGCGGTCGAGTCGGTGGCACAGGGCGGCGATCAGCTGCGGCTTGCGGGTCGGCGCACGGCCGTCGGCGAGCAACGCGAGCAGCCGCTTGAGCTCGTCGACGCGGAGGCCTTCGAGCGCGGCCTGAACCGTCGGGGTCGGATCCGGAGGCACGTGGTTGGGCGACATGGCTCCGTAGCTTGATGCCGGCGCCGGACGTTGACCGGCGGCCGGTCTGCCGGCGCCGGACGGTTCACCGGCGCGCCGATGCCGTCCGCACCCGAAGCTAGTTTGCGCCGGAGATGTCCGGGCCGGCGATCGTCCAGAGTGACCGCACAGTCCTGCTCGAGGTCGCGCACCCCGGGTTCGAGGGTGCCCGCGCGGAACTCACCCGGTTCGCGGAGCTCGAGAAGAGCCCCGAGCACGTCCACACCTACCGGATCTCGGCCGTGTCGCTGTGGAACGCGGCGGCCGCGGGCCTGCGCGCCGAGGAGATCGCCCAGACGCTCGTCGAGCTCTCACGTTACGAGGTGCCGCAGGCGGTGCTCGCAGACGTTCGTGATCTCTGCGCGCGCTACGGCCGTCTGCAATTGGTGGAGGGCGAGGCCGGGCTGCTGCGATTGAGGTGCGATGACCCCGCCCTGCTGAGCGAGGTGGCGCGCGCGGCGCCTGTGGCGACGCTGCTGCGGGGGCGCCCCAGCCCGACCGAAGCGACGCTTGCCGCCCCGGCGCGCGGGCCGCTCAAGCAGGCGCTGATCGCCCTCGGGTGGCCGGTCGAGGACCTCGCGCCGTACGAAGACGGCGACGCCCTCGACGTTGAACTCCGCGACACGCTCGAGGTGCGCCCCTACCAACAGCACGCAGCGATGGCCTGGGAGGCCGCCGGTGCCGGCGTGGTGGTACTTCCATGCGGCTCGGGCAAGACGATCGTCGGCCTTGCCGCGATCGCCGCCCAGGGCTGCGAGACGCTGATCGTGACCAGCAACGCCGCCTCGCTCCAGCAGTGGCGCGCTGAGCTGGTGGCGCGCACGACGGTCGCCCCCGAGGCGATCGGCGAGTACTCGAGCCAGGCCAAGGAGATCCGGCCGATCACCCTGACGACGTACCAGATGCTCACGCATCGACCCAGGCGGGATGCGGGGTTTCCGCATCTCGACCTGTTCGAGCGACGTGAGTGGGGCCTGGTCATCTACGACGAGGTGCACCTGCTCCCGGCGCCGGTGTTCCGCGCCACCGCACGGATCCAGGCGCGGCGCCGGCTCGGCCTGACCGCCACGCTGATCAGGGAGGACGGCGCCGAGCCGCTGGTGTTCTCGCTCGTCGGCCCCAAACGCTACGACATGGCGTGGCGCGAGCTCGAGGACGCCGGCTGGATCGCGAGCGCCGAGTGCACCGAGGTACGCGTCCCGCTCGCCGCTCAGGACCGCATGGACTACGCGCTCGCCGACGAGCGCGAGCGGTTCGGGTTGGCCAGCCGCAACCCCGCCAAGGACCCGCTCGTCGAGACCATCCTGGCCCGCCACCCCGAGGCCCAGGCGCTCGTGATCGGCTACTTCGTGAGGCAGCTGGCCCGCATCGCGAACCGGCTGGATGCCCCCATGATCACCGGCAAGACGCCGAGGCACGAGCGCGAGGAGCTGTACGCGCGGTTCCGCGCGGGGGAGCTGGCGGTGCTGTGCGTGAGCAAGGTCGCGAACTTCGCGCTCGACCTGCCGTCGGCGAGCGTGGCGATCGAGCTGTCGGGGACGTTCGGCTCGCGCCAGGAGGAGGCGCAACGGTTGGGCCGGCTGCTGCGCCCCAAGCCGGGCGAGAACCGCGCCTGGTTCTACGCCCTCGTCTCGCGTGAGACGGTCGAGCAGGAGTACGCACATCGCCGGCAGCTGTTCCTGGCCGAGCAGGGATACCGGTACACGGTGCTGGCGCCCGAGGAGCTCGAGGCAGTCCGGGTACGGCGCGCGGCATGAGCGATCCGAGCGTCGCCGAATGCATCGCCCCGAGCGCGGTCGAGCCGGACGGATCGGGCGTCGTCGAGCTGCTCGCCGCCGCGCCGGCGGCGCACCGACGCGTCGTGGCCGCCCAGCTGGGGCTGGCTGCGGCCGCCGACGCCGAGGAGATCGCCGCGGTGCTCTGCGACCGCGAGCGCATGGCCCGAATCGTCGGTGCGCTCACGCCCGGGGCGCGCATGCTGGTCACGAAGGCCGCGTTCCTGGACGACGGCGTCGTGCAGCAGAGCTGGGGCGGCCGGCGTGTGAGCGCGGCGGTCGCCGAGCTCGAACGCCACGGAATCGTGTTCAGTTTTCGGGGGCCGTACTGCCTCGAGCACTGCGTGCCACCGGACCTTCGCCCTCCGCTCGCGGAGGCGCTGGCGGCGCCGTACGCCGAAGCTCTCGCGACCACCGGTCGTCTCGCTCCCCGGCCCGTGCGGTGGCTGGAAGCACCGCTTCAGCTCGCACACGACATTGCGACCCTGTGGGCGTACCTCGCCCGCTCGCCGGTCCGCCTCAAGACGGACGGGATCGTCTACCAGCGCGACGTGGAAAAGCTGTTCGATGCGCTGCCGCCGTTCGAGCTGCACGGCCCGCAGGACGTGATGGAGGGACCGCGCCTGAACTTCGTGCTCCGGGCGCTCCGCGACGAGCGGCTGGTCCGGGTGCGCGTCGACGACCGCGCCGGCGCCCGGCGTGAGCTGGTCGCGGTCGGCGACCCGGTCGCGCTGCTTGCGGCCGAGCCCGAGCGTCTGCGCCGGCGGCTCGTGACCCACGCGCGCGGTTCGGTGATAGGTGCGCCGGCGCTGGCACTCGCGAGCTCGCTCGAACCCGGCACGGTCGTGCCGCTCGAGCGCTTCGGGGCGGCGCTGCGCGCGATGTGCGACGACACCGGCGTCGGCGTGCCGGAGGCTTCCGACCTTGGTCTGGGGCTCGGCGGCCTGCACTTTGCGTGGCTCGCCGGCGAGGTCGTGGTCGGGCTTGGCGAAAGCGGTCTGCCGACCTCGGTCCGAACCGGGCCGGCGACGACCTCCGACCGCAGCCACGGCCGAATCGTGTGCCAGCCGAACTTCGAGCTCATCGCACTGACGCCGCCGACCCCAGCCGAGCGGCTCGTGCTGGCTCTGACCTGCGACCCCGTCCCCGACCAGGCGCACGTCTTTCGGCTCACGCGCACCTCGATCCAAGCGGCTCAGCGGACCGGCGTGCACGCCGGCGGGGTGATGGCCGCGCTCGAGCGACTGGTGGGCGATCTGCCCCAGAACGTGGCCCGGTCGCTCAGCGACTGGTGCTCCTCCGTCCACCGCCCTCTGCGCTTGCGGACCGCGATGCTGATCGATACCGGCGACTCCGCCACCGCCGACGCGCTGCTGGCGGGCGAGCTTGGCGCGCATGTGGTCGAGCGACTCGGCCCTGCGCAGCTCGCGATCCGAGCCGCGGAGTTGAAGGCCGCGGAGGCCGCGTTGCGCCGGGAAGGCCACTCGCTCGAGCCGGGTATCGACCGACTGTCGGGCCGCTTCAGCGAGCGCGAGCCCGCGCCGAGTGAGGCCGAGGCGCACTGGGCGCCGGTCATCCCGGACGAGCCGCCACACGGCAAACAGGTCTCGACGTTGGAACACGCCGCGGTGTCACCGGCACCTGTGCCGGCGGCCCCCTCGGGGCGGCACGTCACGCCTGAGACGGACGACCCGATCGAGGTGGTCCTCGATGCGATCGAGCGCGGTACCGACGTGTTCATCGTTTACGCCGGAGCCCGCGGGATGAGTGAGCGTCAGATCACACCGTATGAGGTCGAGGGGGCCGCCGTTCACGCATACTGTCACCTGCGCGGGGACGAACGATCCTTCTGGCTCGCCTCGATCCAGGAGGCGGTCGCCGTCGACTGACGGCGACCAGTGCCGTCGATCGCGTGACCCGCACGCTTGACGCCGACCGGGGTTCGAACAGGGTGCTGCCGATCCTTCCCGAGCCCGTCCCGATCGCGCGCCACCCGCCGGGGCGCGCCCGTGTGTTACCGGACGAGCGGGACGCCGTAGGGAACGAGCGATTCGTCTTGGGAGACGATCGTCAAGCCATCGGTCTGCGCTTGGGCTATGAGCAGGCGATCGAACGGGTCGCGGTGATGCCAGGGGAGGGTCTCGACCGCCGCGGCGTGGTCGAGCGTTAGCGGCAGCGGTTGGGCGCCAGCGGCGAGCAGCGCGGGGGCTAGCCCGGTCGGAGCGTCGAGCTTCCCCCACGAGCGTTTGATTGCGACCTCCCAGACGACCACGCTCGTCACACCGCCATTCTGCGTCGCCCATCACCGCCAGCTCAGCGCGCAGTCAGCTCAGACGACGGCCACCGGCCGCGTCGTCGACCCCGTGGCGCCGCGGATCGACACCGGTCCGGCGGGTTGGACCAATGCATGCCGAGGAAGCGCGACGGACGATCGCCAGCCTAGCGCCCAGGTCGCCTTGGCGACGGAGTCGCAGGCGGTCACCCGCTCGGCGCGTTGGATGAGCTCGGCGTCGATCAAACCGGCGGCGACGTGGGATCGCGTGCGGTCGATCACTCGCTGTCGCGCCTGTACCGACAGCTCGGGGCTGGCGTCGGTGATGCGAACGGTCACGCCGCCGGCGAGAAAGGCCTCAGCGATGCCGCTGCCCATGCGCCCGCCGCCGACGACCGCCACGATCTCAGGCCACCCGCACGGTTCGACCAACCTCAACGCGCGCCTCCCATGGTCGCTCGCGTACCCACCCCGATGCGGTTTGAAAACCGCGCGGAGCCGGCCGCTGGCGAGGTCCGCGCCGGGGCAGCGCGCGGTTGTCGGATGTGCTCAATCGCGTGGCGGCCATGAGTCGAGCGGCGACACGTCACACGCATCGCCGGTGGTGCATGATGCCGACGGATCAGCGTCGTTCCGTGCTCGCCTCCAGTACGGAGGCGATCTGTGGAACCTCGTTCAGTGCGCCGCTCGCGACGTCGACGACAAGCTCGTAGGCCCGGTCGTTCGTGAGCGTGAGGCGCATCCCGTTGATCCCGTAAAAAGCGATGATCCCGGCTAGCGCGAGTCGCTTGTTGCCGTCGTCGAGGGCATGGTCTCGGGCGAGCGAATGAAGGAGTGCCGCTGCCCTGAGATGGCTCGTTGGATAGGCGGCTTCACCGAACGCCGATGCCCGTGGTCGCGCCAGCGCCGATTCGAGGAGTCCTGCGTCACGGACCTCCGGGTCAGCGCCGAGGGTCCGCGCTGCGACGTGGAGCAGCTCCTCGAGGTTTAGGAAGATCACTCGCCCAGCCGGCGCAGCGCCTCGTCAAAGCGCGGAAGCTCCTGATCGAGGACCTCGTCCAAGAGCTCGCGACGGCTGGTGCGATCGATGTACTCCCGCACGGCTGTCCGAGCGACCTCCTGCATCGAGCGTCCTTCACGCCGTGCACGCCGGCGCAGGGCATCGGTTTCCTCGTCGCTCAACCGAAGTGTCATCGCCATTCCCTAATGGTATCACTGGTGATACCACCTGGGCAAGCGTTCTCATCCCCTCGGTGCGCTGAAGGGTTGTCGACCGGGAGCGCCCGCCCTACACGTCCCGTGGTGGGGCGGCGAGGTCACGCAGGGCCCGTACAAGTCGGGTGCGGGCCCGTGCGTGAAGACGAGTGATACGACGGTGGCCGTTGTCGATGCCGGCCGACTGGAGCAACGCGTCAGCAGTGCGCTCGTCGAGGTGTTCGACCGCGGCGAGCAAGTCGAGAACCGACATGCGGGCAGACGCGGTCTTTGGTCCGACGAGCCGGGCCTCGATGACGTCCGCTGCCCCGGCGAGTGCCGCGTCGCGGCTGGGAGCGGTGCGAAGTGCGTGACCGAGGCCGACGCGCTCCGCCTCAGCCACGACTTGAGCGGCGGGGCCGTCGCGGCGGCGGCCGCGCCCTCGTCGGCGCTTCCCAGAGCGCGGCGGCGGAGGTGGTGGCGGAGGTGGTGGCGGAGGTGGTGGCTCCACCGTGACCGGCGCCACCAACCCGGCCTCGATCAGGAACCGGCTCGCCGCTCCGGTGGTCCAATGCAGCGCGAGCCCGCGCTGGGCCCGGGTGAACGCCACGTATGCCAGCCGGCGTTCCGCCTCGATGCCCTCTCCGGCCGCGCGTTCCTGCGGGCCCACCTCGAGCGAGCGGGCATGCGGGAGCTGGCCTTCGTCGCAGCCGAACACGTGCACCTCCGGCCACTGGCAGCCCTTCGCCCGGTGAATCGTCGTCAGCTCGATGCCGTGCTCGTCGTCGCGAATCGCCGCGAGGGCATCGCGGCGGGATTGCAGCAGCGCGGCGTACTCCGCGACGGCCTTGCCGGACGCCTCGCGGCTTGCCTGCTCGAGCACCTCGACCTCGATCCGCTCCGTGCCTCCGAAAGCGCGCTCGTGCTCTCCAAAGTGGTCGTCGAGACCGCCGCGCCCGCGCAGGTACCGGACGAACCGGCCGGCGTCGGTGATCCGGGCAAGCGCGTCCAGGATGACGCCGGCCTCGTCGAGTCTCGCACGCTGTCGAGCGCCCGCCGCCACCGTCGCAAAGCTTTCGGTGAACGAACGGCCGGCTCTCAGCGATGCCGCGACCTGCTGCTCGGCGTCGAGCGGCAGGCCGCGGCCCGGCGCGCGACATACGCGGGCCACATCCCCGTCTTCGGCGTTTGCGGGATCAGAGCACAGGCGCACGTAGGCCTCGAGTGCGCCGCGGGCGCCGGCGGACTCGAACACCTGCTCGGGCGCCGCGATCTTCACGCCGAGCACCGAGCAACCGAGCGCGACCGTTCGCAGGAGGTTGGTCGTCCGCGCGAGCACCACGATCTCCCCGCGCGTGTGGCCGGCCAGCAGCGCCGCGATCTCGTCTGCGCCGTCCGGTTGGGTCTCGTGCATGCACAGCCGGACCCCCGGGGCGCCCACCGGCGCCGAGCTCGACCGGATCTCCTTTGGGAAGCGGATGTCGTTGTGCTCGATCAGCCGACGGGACGCTTCGACGACGTCGGGTGGGCAGCGGTAGTTGTGTGCCAGCGCGATCCGCTCGAGTCCCGGGTACGCGAGGTCGAGGTCGAGAATCCGGCGCACACTGGCCCGGCGCCATCCGTACAGGGTCTGGTCCTCGTCGCCCACGCAGAAGAAGCCATCCTGCGGCGCCGCCAGGATCCGGACCAGCAGTTCCTGTGCCGGCTCGACGTCCTGATACTCGTCGACGAGCACCTGACCGAAGCGGCTCTGCCAGCGCCGGCGAAGCTCTGCGTCCGCGCGGAGCGCGCGGACGGCACCGAGGACGAGGTCGTCGAAGTCGTGTACCTGATCGTCGGCGAGCTGGCGCTCGTAGAGCTCGTAGAGGTACGCCACCGTCTCGCCCTCCGGATACCTGTGGGCCTGCTCGGCGAACTCGTGCGGCGTGGCCAGCAATCCGAGCTTGGCGGTGCCGATGGCCGCCCGCGCGTCGGCCGGGTCGAGCCACCTACCCGTCTCCCGCAGCGCGAGCGCGCACAGGCGGCGCCACTGGTTGAACGACGCCTCGCGGACGCCGTTGCGCCGCGCGAGCCCCTCCTCCCGCATCAGCCACCAGCCGGTGCTGTGGAACGTGCGGGCGACGACCGACGGCACCCCGGCCGCGCGGAGGCGCTGCTCGAGCTCCAAGCGGGCGTCTCGGTTGAACGTCGTGCACAGGATCCGATCGGCAGGGACCCCGCGGCGCAGCAGCTCTCCCACACGCTCGATCAGGACGGTTGTCTTGCCGCTTCCCGCCGGCGCAATGACCTGCACGATGCCGTCGTGGGCGTTGATGGCGCGCAGTTGCTCGCGGTCGGCCGCGAAGTGCACCTTCACGAGGTCGGGGCTTTGAGCGGGGTATGGCGCCGGCGATCCGCGGTACAGCCGGGTCGCCGCGTCGATCGCGCGCTCCAACGTGTACGGGTAAGCGAAGTCCGGATCGATGAAGCGCTCGGGAGACAACCGGGTCAGTCGCTGGTCGCTCTCGATCGCGAGCACAGCGCCGGCACGAAGCGCCGGCTCGAGGACGTAGCCGTGGAGCGCCGCGAGGTCATCGAGGTTGCACAGACTGACGCCGAGAACGGCCAGCCGAGGGCTGTGCCCAACCCGGTCAAGCCAGTCCTGCGCCGGATTCTCGATGCTGGTCCGTCGCACCCGTGAGCTTCCAGCGCGGGCGATCACCTCGCGGCGAAGCGCCCCGAACTCGACCACCTCGTACCGAGCAGCCGCGAGGGCTTCGCGGTCAAGGGACGCGGCCCAGGCCAGGCTCGGAGACACGGCGCGACTGTACTTGCCGGTGGCGATGCTCGGTCCGGCGTGGCGGCGGACGCGTTCACGCAAGCTTCGCCGGTTCGCGCCGATGCGTGCTCCTCCAGCGGCGGTTCGTGAGCCGGGACCCGCCGGAGCAGCGAATGTGTGTTACCCGTACCCGCGCTCGCGTAGGTCCGTCAGCAACTCGGCGCAGTACGATCGTGCTTCCTGGACGATGCGTCCCGGTGCCCCGTAGCACTCAAGCGGCAGCGCGTCCGCGAGCTCGAGCAAGATCCTTGCCGCGAGGTCCGGATTCTCATCTTCGGACTCGGAAAGCAGGGCCCTGCCACCCTCGAGAGCGGCGATCCGAACCTCGCGCGACACCCGACTTCGTCGGCGTGTTGCTCACCCACGACGGTTCCTCATTAGGGCCGGTCGCGTCGTCCAGAATCCGAGCCGATAAGAAAAGCGCCGTCGCAGCAGCGCGGCTTTCGGCGGACCTCGAACTGAGCGAACGGTTCGACGGGATCACCGGATTCGAACGGAGCGTCGCCGACCTGGCCTGTAGCTACGCCGTCTCTCGGTCCGCCGTCCGCGCCCGGATGGGGCCGTCTAACGGCTGCCCGGAGGCGGTGGTGTCAGGCGCCGACCAGGGTGCGCAAATCGATTGCGTTGCGGACGGCGTTCCCGTACCCGTCGTTGTTGAAATAGGCGAACACGTCCTTTCCGGCGCGGTCCCATTCACGTAGCCGTTCGGCCCACCACATCAGATCGGCGCCGGAGTACGACCCCGCGTACAGCTGTCGGTGGTCTGGCCCGTGCAGGCGGACATACACGAACTGCGCCGTCGCGCGCAGGACACAGGGAAGCCCGGCGCCGCTCATCACGCAATACGCGACCTGATGGCGCTCCAGCATCGCGAACACATCCTCGCTGTTCCAGCTGGGGTGGCGCAACTCAACGGATGTGCGGACCCATCGCGGCAGCAGCTGCAGGAAGTACTCGAGCCGGGCATCGTCTCGGGAGTGGCTCGGTGCGAGCTGAACCACGAGGACGGCGCGCCGGTCGCCAAGCTCGTGCCAGCTCGCGGCGATCCGGTCGACCCACCCTTCGGGGGCGTAGAGCTTCTTGGCGTGCGTCAGCCCTCGCGGCGCCTTAACCGAGAGCAGGAACGTGTCCGGCAGCCGGCGTCGCCAGCCACGAAATGTCGCGAGTCGTGGCCAGCGGTAGAAGCTGCTGTTCAGCTCGACCGTGCGAAATGCCTGCGTGTAGTGGCGGAGTCGCTCGCGCGATGCCGTTCCACTGGGATACAGGATGTCGTTCCAGTGGTCATAGCTCCAGCCGCACGTACCGATGTTGATCGACATTTCCGCGTCAACGGGGGCAAAGAAGCGAATGTTGGCGTACTGACATCGGGCCAGCCCTCCGGCCTGCTCGCTCGAGCCCACCGCAGCGAAACCCTGAAGCACCGGAATTCGGATCCCTTGCGCCGCCGCTGCAGCCGGCGCTCGTGGACCCCCGATCCGCGGATCCGCTGGTTTGGGTCTCGCCGCAGGCGGGAAGCCGCGCGGTGAGAGGAAACAGACGACTGCATTCCGAGGAGGAGAGCATGTCGGCGGATCAGCGCATCGTCAGCCACGCGCACTTCAAGGTCTCGCCTGCGCAATCCGGCGAGGGCGTTCGGCCCCATCGTGGGAGTGATCGAGATCTCGAGTCGCTCGCCCCCAGTCCACGCGCCAGAGCGGAACGGGCAGCGCGTGCCGCAAATGCCGCACTCGCACTCGCACTCGCCGACGCGGCGATCGCCAACGCGCAACTGGCCTGCACGGAGCGCGAACCAAACCGATCGAGGGAGTAACGATGTCCTCCACTGTCGACGAACCGCCGTGTCCGCAATGCGGGCAACCCGTTCCCGTCACGATCACGACTCCGGAAGCGGGCGACCAGCTCGCGGTCGACCAGGTTGAGTGCCCAGGCTGCGGGATACCTCTGCAGCGCAACATCGATGGGCACGCCGATCTGGGCTGGCGCCTCGCTCACTGACGAATCCGGCAGCCGACCGCGCGCTTCGAGGGAAGACCATGTTCGAGGATCACAGCATTGTCAACCAGGTCAATGGCGAGCCACTCCCCGCGGGCTGCGTTGGAGTGCGTGTTCGCGTCCGCGTGACGGGGTGCCCGAGCCGCCGCTGGTCGCGCGATCTGGGGGCGCACCTCGTGGGCGAGCTCGCGGGGCACACGGCGGTCGGACACCTGCGACTAAACGTGAACGACATCGTTCAGGGAGACCAGATCGTGCTCGAGGGGGTCGAGCGGTGCGAGGCACAGGCGCTGGCTCACGCTCTCCGGCGAGCGGTGGACGCCGTGAACAAGGCGACACGCGGCGGCGCGAAGCCCCACGCCAACATGACCCAGCGAGAAGCCGACGCCGTCGCACGCGAGCTCGCCGGCGGACTGCTGTAGCTGCACCCCTCGAGGTCCGCGGGCGGTTTGCCTCGGAACCCGGATTTGGCGCGAGCGTGCCGTCCTCGCCCTGCGGCGCCCCGAACCGACCTGGGGCGCCGATCACCCGTCGGCTCCCTGGGCCTCGAGGAAGTGCCGCATTCGATCGAGCGCGAGCTCGAGCTGAACGCTCGAATTCGCGTAGGAGATCCGGAGGTGTCGCTCGCCCTGGGCGCCGAAGCCCTCGCCGGCGAGCAGCGCGACGCCGGCGTCCTCAAGCAGCCGATCGGCGAGCTGCTGGGACGCGATCGGCACCCGGGAGACGTCGGGAAAGGCGTAGAAGGCGCCCTGTGGTTCCCGGCACGAGATCCCGGGCAACGCATTCAGTCCCGCGACGACCAGGTCGCGCCGCCGGCGGAACTCCTCGACCATCGCCGCAACGCAGTCCTGTGGGCCGGTGAGGGCGGCGATGCCGGCGGCTTGGACGAACCCCGGGACGCATGAGACCGAGTTCGTGATCAGGCGCGTCAGGGGATCGACGAGCGGTGCCGGGACCGCCGCGTACCCGCAGCGCCAGCCCGTCATCGCGTAGGTCTTCGACAGGCCGTCGAGCAGGACACAGCGCTCGAGCATCCCCGGCACGGTCGCGACCGAGGCGGCTTTGCGGTCGTACACGATCCGCCGGTAGACCTCGTCGCTCAGCACCCACGCGGGGCTGTCGAGAATCAGCTCGGCCGCCGCGCGCAGATTCTCAGCCGCGACGACGCCGCCCGTCGGATTGTTCGGCGAGTTCACGATCACGAGCTTCGTCCGCTCGCCGAGTCGGTCGCTCAGTTCGTCGAGCGCGAAGCCGAAGTCGAGCTCGTCATGGAGCGTCAACGGGACCGGCACTGCGCCTGCCCAGCGGATCGCGGACTCGTAGATCGGGAAGCCCGGATCTGGGTAGATGACTTCGTCGCCCGGGTCGCAGACCGCGAGGATCGTCAAGAACAGCAGCAGCTTCGCGCCGTTGGCGACGAGCACCCGGCCCGGAGCGACGTCGATTCCACGGCTGGTGGCGAGCTCGTGAGCCACGACCTCTCGAAACTCGGCGGTCCCGGCGCTCGGCGTATAGCCCGTGTCGCCGCCCGCCATCGCGGCGGTGGCGGCCTCGATTACGTGCTCGGGCGTCGGGAAGTCCGGTTGCCCGATCTCGAGGTGAACGATCGATCGGCCGAGCCGCTCCAGCTCCCGCGCCCGCGCGAGCACCGCGAACGCGCACTCGGTTCCGAGGTGCTCGACGCCCCGCGCGAGTCGCGGCGCCGTGGTCAACGTCATCGCATCCTCCACGAATCGAAATTAGAACAGTTCATTCCACCCTCGCGGGCGCAGATCGGCAGCGTGCGGCCAGGCTAGCCTTTGGTGGCCGTGAAGCGCGTCAACGTCACGGTCTACACCGACCCGGGCGCCCGTTCGGGTTCAACGCCCAGCCGTGATGACCGCTGAGGTGCCGCTGCCGGCGGGCTTCAAGGTCGGACACTGGACCGACCCGGAAGCCCGCACCGGATGCACGGTCGTGATCCCGCCTCCCGGGACGCGAGGCGGCGTGGACGTCCGCGGCGGCGGCACGGGCACACGCGAGATCGAGACGCTCTCGCCGCTGGCGAACGCGGAGGGGCCGACCGCGGTGCTGCTCACCGGCGGGAGCGCGTTCGGCCTGGCAGCGGCCGAGGGCGTCGCTCGCTGGCTCGAGGAGCGCGGGCTCGGCCATCCGACTCCGGCGGCCGTGGTCCCGCTCGTGCCCGCCGCGGTCATCTTCGACCTGACCGAGGGCGACGCCGGCCGCCGCCCCGGGCCGGCCGAGGGCTACGCGGCTTGCGAAACCGCCACCGCCGAGGTCCCGGAGCGCGGTCCGGTCGGCGCCGGTGCCGGCGCGGCGGTCGGGAAGGCGCTCGGCCGCGAACGGTCGACTCGCGCCGGTGTGGGCTACGCCGCTGTCGCGCTTGCTGACGGAACGGTGCTGGCCGCGCTCGCCGTGGCGAACGCCTACGGCGACGTGATCGCGCCGGACGGCACGCTCCTCGGCAGCCCGCACGACGACAGCGGCCGGACGATCCGCACCGCCGACGCGCTCGACAAGATCCCCGGCCCACCGGCTTTCCCGAGCACGAACACGACGCTCGCGTGCGTGTTCACCGACGCCGCGCTCGACAAGCGCGGGTGCGCGATCGTCGCGCGCATGGCGAGCGCCGGCATCGCGCGCGCGGTCGACCCGGTGTTCACCCCGCTGGACGGAGACGTCGTCTTTTGCCTGGCGTCGGGGTCTGACACTCCGCGCCCCTCGAGCCTCGCCGCCACCTGGGCGATCACAGTCCTCGGGACGGCGGCGGCGACCGCGACCGCGCGGGCGATCCGCGACGCCGTCACCGAGACCCGGCGAGGCGGCCGCGCAGCGCGGCCTTGAGATCCTCGTCGCAGAACGCGGCGTCGATCGCCGTACGCGTGACGTCGAGCAGATCGGCCTCGCTGAACCCCATCCGCTCCGCGCACACCTCGTACTCGCCCTCGATCGTGGCGCCGAAGTAGGGCGGATCGTCGGAGCCGAGCGTGACCCTGACGCCGGCGGCTCGCAGCTTGGGCAGCGGATGCGTCTCGTAGCTCAGATACACGCCGAGGACGACGTTGCTCGTCGGGCAGCACTCGAGCACCGTCCCGCGATCCGCAAGCTCGGACACCAGCGACGGATCCTCGACCGATCGGACGCCGTGGGCGATCCGTGTGACCGGCAACGAGAGCGCGGCGCGGACGCTGTCGGCTCCGGCCCACTCCCCGGCGTGGATCGTGCAGCCCAGGCCGACACCCGCGGCGACCCGAAACACCTCGGCGAAGTCGTGCGCGGGGAACCCGGCCTCATCCCCGGCCATCGAGAACCCCACGACGTACGGATGGGGGTGCTCGGCGGCATACCGGGCGACCCGCAGCGCCTGCTCGACGCCGAAGTTGCGCACGGCGGAGATCAGGATCCGTCCCTCGATCCCGGTGTCGCGACGGGCGTCGTCGATCCCCTGGGCGATGCCGCCGAGGTGCTCCTCGTCGCTCATCCCCACGAGCGCGGCGTGGTCGGGCGAGGCGGTCAGCTCGACGTAGATCGCGCCACCCGCCGCGCACGAGCACAGGTACTCGTAGGTGATGTCCCGGTAGTCCTCGCCGGTGCGCATCACGCTCGCCGCCAGGTCGTACGTGCGCAGGAAGTCGAGGAAGTCGCCGTACCGGAAGCGCCCGTCCTCGCCGAGCAGCCGCTCGGGCAGGGACACACGGTTGCGCGCGGCGATGCGGTGCACGAGCTCGGGCGGGGCGGTCCCCTCGAGGTGGACGTGCAGCTCGGCTTTCGGAACGGACCGCACGGCTCAGATACTCAACCGCTCGAGCACCGGGGCGCGGATCGCCGTGGCATCTTCACCGACCACATAGGCCGAGCGCACGGCATCCGCCGCGCCCTGGGCGCTGTCCTCGTCGCGCGCGTGCACGAGCGCGAGCGGCCGCCCGCCGGGCTCGACCCGCTCGCCCAGCGCGGCCACCTCGGTCAGACCGACGCCGTGGTCGACGAGATCGTCCTCGCGAGCCCGCCCGCCGCCCAGCGCGACGATCGCGACACCGACCGCACGAACGTCGACGGCGGACACGACACCGGGCGCAACCGGCTCAACGGCGACAGCCACCGGCGCCCGCGGCAAGAACCGCGCCGGCGCGTCGACGAGTCCGGCGGGGCCACCCAGCTCGACCACCATCGCGCCGAAGCGCTCGGCCGCCGCGCCGCTCTCGAGCGCCTGAACCGCCGCCGCACGGGCCGCGACGAAATCGTGATGAAGCCTTCCCAACACGAGCAGCTCGGCGCACAGCGCGAGCGTGACCTCCAGCAGCCGCTCGTCGCGGGCAGCGCCGGTCAGGTGGTCGATCGACTCCTGCACCTCGACCGCGTTGCCGGCCGACCGGCCGAGCACTTGGTTCATGTCGGTCAGCAGCGCCACCGTCGGCAGTCCGTTGCCCACGGCCACCTCGACGATGGCCCGCGCGAGGTCTCGCGCGTCATCCACCTCCGGGAGCATCGCGCCCGAGCCGACCTTGACGTCCATGACGAGCGCGTCCAGTCCAGCCGCGAGCTTCTTCGAGAGAATCGAGCCGACGATCAGCGGGATCGACTCGACCGTACCGGTGGCGTCGCGGATCGCGTACAGCCGGCGGTCGGCGGGGGCCAGGTGGGCGGTCTGGCCGACGATCGCGCACCCGACACGCGTCACCGCCACGCCCAGCCGGTAGGGCTCCAGCCCGACCTCGTACCCGGGGATCGACTCGAGCTTGTCGAGCGTCCCACCCGTGTGCCCCAGCCCGCGACCGGAGATCATCGGGACAAACGCCCCACACGCGGCCAGCATCGGCGCCAGCAGCAGGCTGACCTTGTCGCCCACTCCGCCCGTCGAGTGCTTGTCCAGGACGGGCCCGGACAATCCCCACGAGCTCCACTCGAGCACCTCCCCCGAGTGCGTCATCGCGCCGGTCAGGGCGATCCGCTCGGCGGCGCTCATCCCCCGCCACACGATCGCCATCGCCAGCGCGCCCACCTGGGCGTCCGTGACCGCGCCGTCGGCGATCCCCCCGACCAGGTCGTAGATCTCGTCGGCGGACAGCTCGAAGCCGTCGCGCTTGCGCCGGATCAGCTCAGCGGTCAGCATCGCTCAGACGCGGGATGAAGTTCAGGAGCAGGCGCGTCAGGTCGCCGGCGCCGGCGTGCGCGCCATCGAGCGTCTGCTCATGGCTGAGCGCCTCGTCGGTCATGCCCTCGGCGAGGTTCGTGATCACCGACACCGCGGCCACCCGCAACCCGCAGTGCCGGGCGATGATCGTCTCCTGGACCGTCGACATGCCGACGGCGTCGGCGCCGAGCACGCGAAACGCGCGGATCTCGGCCGGCGTCTCGAAGCTCGGCCCCGCGACCGCCAGGTACACCCCCTGCGCCAGCCCGATGCCGAGCTCGCGCGCCGAGGCCCGAAGCGACGCCAACAACGCCGGGTCGTACGCGTCACGCAACGACGGAAACCGCGGCCCGATCGCATCGTCATTCGGACCGATCAGAACATTCGTCCCCTGCATGTTGATGTGATCGGTGATCGCCATCAGCGACCCCGGCCCGACGTCCGCGCGCAGCGACCCGGCGGCGTTCGTCAGGACCAACACCGACGCACCGGCGGCCCGCAGCGCGCGGACCGGAGCCAGCAGCGCGTCGAAACAGCCGGGTGGGCGGGCCTCATACAGGTGAGCCCGCCCCTGGAACACCGCCACGGGGACGCCCCCGATCTGCCCCAGCACGGCTCGTCCGGCATGTCCGATGACCGTCGGCCGGGGAAACCCGGGCAAGTCCTCGTACGCCACCACATCCGGGTCCTCGACGGCGTCCGCCACCGCGCCCAGACCCGACCCGAGCACGACGCCCACCCGGGGTGCTCCGAGGCTCACGACTCGACCGCCTCGCGGTCGAACGCCCCCGGCAGCAACTCCCCCAAGGTCGTCGTCATCGGCGCGCCCCCCGGACGGCCGAGGTACACGGGCGTCGAGGCGGCGCCGAACTCCGACAGGCGCTGCCGGCAACCGCCGCACGGCGGGCAATGCTCCACGCGCTCGGCCACGACGGCGACGGCCGTGATCGAAGACTCGCCGGCGGCCACCATCGCGCCCAGCGCCGACGCCTCGGCGCACTGGCCCTGGGGATAGGCGACGTTCTCGACATTCGCGCCGGCATACAGCGCTCCACTTATACCGCGGACCGCCGCGCCGACCCTGAACTGCGAATACGGCGCGTACGCGTTCCGCATCGCCTCCGAAGCGGCACGCAGCAGCGCCTGCGGCCCGTCCGTCAACAGGTCCGCGTACCCGACCGATACCAGCGCCTCGTCCGCGATCCCGAGTGACGCCCGCAGACGCGTGAGCTTGTCCCTGGCCGTGGCGACGTCGCCCGCGTCCGGGAGCACCGCCTCGAGCTCCACAAAGCTCCCCAGTTCCTCGACCTCATCGAGGTGGATCCGCACCCCCTCCCACAGAAACAGCCGCCGGCGCTTGGAGACGATCACGACCGTGCCCAGCCCGGCGTCGAGCGCTTCGGCCAGCTCCTCCGGCGCCGCGACCGGGGCCAGCACGTACCCGCTCTCCACGGCCTCCCTGGCATCGTCCCGCCGGTACGCGATCAGCTCGCCACCGAGCGCTCCCTCCTCGACGCGGAGCTTGAGCCGTCCGCGCCGGGCCATGAAGTAGGTGTCGCGCTGCGCCAGGACGCCCGCATCCACGGCGCCCAGGGCGAGACAGCGCGCAAGCGTGCCCTCCGGATCGGGATCACGTGCCTTCATCTCGACGTTCACGCTCGCCATGAGCGCGCGAGCCTACCGCGCCGATAGCATCGCCCCGTGCCCCGAACGCTGGAAGTGGTCGAGCACCCGGTGCTCGCCGATCGCCTGTCGGTCTTGCGCGACCGCGACACCCCGCACGGCACGTTCCGCCAGGCCCTGTTCGAGGCCGCGGCGATCATGGCGGTCGAGGTCGCGCGCGAGCTGCCGCTGAGGGAGGTCGAGATCGAGACTCCGCTCGAGACCACCACCGGTCTCCGGCTGCGCGACGAGGTGGCGGTCGTGCCCGTCCTGCGCGCCGGCCTCGGCATGGTCGAAGGGTTCCTGCGCCTGTTGCCGGACGCCCGGGTCGGGCACGTCGGGATCTACCGCGACGAGGAGGCCCACGAGCCGGTCGACTACTACGAGCGGCTCCCGCCCCGACTGCCGTCGTCCCGCGTGTACGTGCTCGACCCGATGCTCGCCACCGGGGGCAGCGCGGTGGCGGCGCTCGACAAGCTCAAGCGGGCCGGCGCCGTGCAACTCGAGCTCGTATGCCTGGTGGCCGCGCCGCAGGGGATCGCCGCGGTGCAGGACGAGCATCCGGGCGTGCGCATCTGGACGGCCGCGGTCGACCGCGAGCTCGACGAGAACGCCTACATCCGTCCGGGATTGGGCGACGCCGGCGACCGCGTGTTCGGGACCGCCTGACTCTGATCGGCCCCCGACCGCCCCCGGTCGAGCCATTTGTCGACCGCGCGGTGCGTGTGCGACGCGAGCCGGTCGAGCAGCATCGGGGCGCTGACGTCGACGAGCAGCGTCTCCAGGTGCTCGGCGTGCAGGAAGCGCTCGTTGGCCGCGTGCTCGAGGAACGCCACCAGCGTCTGCCAGTAGCCGTCCACGTCCAGCAGCCCGATCGGCTTGCGATGCAGGCCGAGCTGCTTCCACGTGAACAGCTCGAACAGCTCGTCGAGCGTCCCGGTGCCGCCGGGGAGCGCGATCACCGCATCGGACAGCTCGGCCATCAGCGCCTTGCGCTCGTGCATGGTCTCGACGACGTGCAGCTTGGTCAGGCCGGCGTGGGCGATCTCGCGCTCGACCAGCCGCGTCGGGATCACGCCGATCACGGTTCCGCCGGCGGCCAGCGCGGAGTCCGCCAGTGCCCCCATCAGGCCGACGCTCGCGCCTCCGTAGACGAGCTCCAACCCCCGCGCGGCGAGCAATCGACCGAGCTCGGAGGCGCATCGCACATACTCAGGCCCGCGCCCGGGGCTCGAGCCGCAGAAGACAAGCACGCGTTTCACGGAAAGCAGCGTAGTAGCCTCGCAGGCGTGATCCGTCGTCTGCCCCATGTCGACCGAGTCGGGATCGAGGAGCGCGCCGCGCAGCTCGGCAAGCGCTCGATCAAGGCCGCCGCCAAGCAGCAGGGCATCCGCCTCGCGGTGTCGATGGTCGACCTGACCACGCTCGAGGGGGCGGACACCCCCGGCAAGGTGCGGCACCTGTGCGCGAAGGCGGTGTGCCCGGCCCCGACGATGCCCGAGATCCCGTCGGTCGCCGCCGTCTGCGTCTACTCGTCGCTCGTGGCCACGGCGAAGGCAGCCCTGCACGGCACGGGGGTCAAGACGGCGTCGGTCGCGACGGGCTTTCCCGCCGGACAGGTCTCCCTCGCGGCCAAGCTGAAAGACACCGAGGACGCGGTCGCGGCCGGCGCGGACGAGATCGACATGGTGATCTCGCGCGAGGCGTTCCTCGCCGGCGACGACGCGCGGGTGCAGCAGGAGATCGTCGCGGTCAAGGAGCGCGCCGGCGACGCTCATCTCAAGGTGATCCTCGAGACCGTCGAGCTCGGCTCCTACGACCACGTCCGCCACGCCTCGATGCTGGCGATGGAGGCCGGCGCGGACTTCATCAAGACCTCGACCGGCAAGGCGGCGGCCGGCGCGACGCCGGGCGTCTGCCTGGTGATGCTCGAGGCGATTCGCGACTATGCGGAGCGGACCGGCCGGATCGTCGGCTTCAAGGCCGCCGGCGGCGTGTCGACGAGCAAGGCCGCGCTGCACCGCCTCGTGCTGGTCAAGGAGACGCTCGGCGAGGAGTGGCTGACGCCCGACCGCATCAGGATCGGCGCGTCGTCCGTGCTCAATGATCTTCTTATGCAGTACGCCAAGACCGAGACCGGGCGCTACGGGCGCTCGGAGGACTACTCCAGGGAATGACCACGCACACGCGAACCGGCATCACCTGGGACTACGCGCCGGCCCCGGAATCCGCGGATCACATCCGCATACAAGACCGTTACGGCCTGTTCCTGGACGGCGAATTCAAAGACCCACGGGATGGTCGCTACGTGCCGACGATTAACCCCGCCACCGAGGAGCCGGTGGCGGAGGTGGCCCACGGGGGCCCGGACGACGTGACCGCGGCCGTCGCGAGCGCCCGGGCCGCGCAGGCGAAGTGGGCGGCGCTCGAGGACCTCGAGCGCGCCAAGTACCTGTTCCGGATCGCCCGCCTGATCCAGGAGCGCTCCCGCGAGCTCGCGGTCGTCGAGACGCTCGACGGCGGCAAGCCGCTCCGGGAGTCCCGCGACGTCGACATCCCGCTGGCCGCCGCGCACTTCTTCCACTACGCCGGCTGGGCCGACAAGCTCCGGTATGGCGTCAATGCCCGGGAGGTCCGGCCGCTCGGCGTGGTCGGTCAGATCGTGCCGTGGAACTTCCCGCTGCTGATGGCGGCGTGGAAGCTCGCGCCGGCGCTCGCGTGCGGCAACGTCGCGATCCTCAAGCCGGCCGAGACGACGCCGCTGACCGCGCTGCTGCTCGCCGAGATCTGCCAGGAGGCCGAGCTCCCGCCGGGCGTGGTGACGATCCTGCCCGGCGACGGCAGCACGGGCGCGTCGCTCGTCCGCGGGGTGGGCGGGAATCGAGTCGACAAGATCGCGTTCACCGGCTCGACCGCCGTCGGCAGGGACATCCAGGCCGCGCTGGCCGGCACCGACACGAGGCTCACCCTCGAACTCGGCGGCAAGTCGGCGAACATCGTGTTCGAGGACGCCGCCCTCGACCAGGCGGTCGAGGGGATCGTCAACGGGATCTTCTACAACCAGGGCCACGTCTGCTGCGCCGGCTCGCGCTTATTGATCCAGGAGAGCGTGCGCGACGAGGTGATCGCGAAGCTGTGGCAGCGGATGGGCCGGCTCCGGGTCGGCGACCCGATGGACAAGAACACCGACGTCGGCGCGATCAACTCGGCCGAGCAGCTGTCGCGCATCGAGGCACTGGTGGCCGCGGGCGAGGACGAGGGAGCGACAAGGCGCTCGATCGACTGCGAGCTGCCCGAGCGCGGCTACTGGTTCGCGCCCACGCTGTTCACCGACGCCTCCCCCGCCCACCGGATCGCGGTCGAGGAGATCTTCGGCCCGGTCGTGTCCGTGCTCACGTTCCGCACCCAGGCCGAGGCGATCGAGAAGGCCAACAACTCGCGCTACGGGCTCGCCGCCGGGATCTGGACCGACAAGGGCGCCAAGGCGTTCGAGGTCGCGAGCGCGCTGAAGGCCGGCGTCGTGTGGCAGAACACCTACAACCACTTCGACCCGACCGCGGCGTTCGGCGGCTACAAGGAGTCGGGCTTCGGGCGCGAGGGCGGTCCCGCCGGACTCCGCCCGTATCTGAACGTCGTCCGATGAGTCGGGTCCAGGTCCGCAAGACGTACAAGCTGTGGATCGGCGGCGCGTTCGTGCGCTCGGAGTCCGGTCGCTACGACGAGGCCGCCGGCGTGAACTACCCGCGGGCGTCGCGCAAGGACGTTCGCGACGCGGTCGCGGCCGCGCGCAAGGCGGCCGGACCGTGGGCGGCGCGAACGGCGTACAACCGCGGGCAGATCCTGTACCGCGCCGCCGAGGCGCTCGAGTCGAACCGAGGCCGCTTCGCCTCGAGCGATGAGGTCGACGCGTCGGTCGACGTGCTGCTCCACTACGCGGGCTGGACCGACAAGCTTCACGCGGTCCTGGGCTGCGTCAACCCGGTCGCGGCGCCGTTCCTGTCGTTCTCGCTTCCCGAGCCGACCGGCGTCGTCGGGATCGTCGCACCCGACGCGCCGCCGCTGCTCGGTGTGGTCGCCGAGCTGGCGCCCGCGCTGGCGGCCGGCAACGTCGCGGTCGCGATCCTGTCCGAGACCGACCCGCTGCCGGGCCTCGACCTCGCGGAGGCGCTCGGCGTCTCCGACGTCCCCGCCGGCGTGGTCAATCTGCTGTCGGGCCGCCGTCACGAGCTCGCCACCGCGCTCGGCGGCCATCGCGACCTCAACGCGATCGTCGACGCCGCCGGCGACCCCGGCCTCGCCACCGAGCTCGACAAGCTCGCCGCCGAGACGATCAAACGCGTCCGCCACGGCGCCGCGGTGACCACCTACGAGGACGCCACCGACGACGCGCTTACCCGCCTCGAGGCGGTCACCGAGCTCAAGACCGCCTGGCACCCGGTCGGGGCGTAGTCGGGCCGGGATGCGCGCCGGCGTGCCTGCCGACCGGGCACCAGCGTGCGTGCGGACCGCCGTCCCTGACCTGCTTCCCTGCCACCCGAGCGCGACGGCAGGGACGGTGGCAGACGGCGCAGGCGTCTAACCCAACACTCCCTCCAACCGGAGGATCCGCCGGAGGATCGCCAGCGACGAGGCGTACGTCGAGTCCATCCCGTAGTAGCTGAGCCCCCGGGCGCCGAGCGTACGCGCCTGCGTGTACGGGGTATCAGAGGCGTAGTGGATGATCCCGAGGTCGATCGGGAGCTTTGAGAAGTTGACCGCCTCGGCCACGGGGTGGCGGTCGGCGTCGGCGATCTCGTACACCGCGTCGCAGTACGGGCCGGTCTCCATCTCGACAACGGTGAACGCCTCGCGGTAGTAGAAGTCGAGGTACGAGCGGTTCTGGAGGAAGGTGCTCTTGACCGTGACCGCCCGCTGGTTGTCGAGGCCGGTGCCGAAGCGCAGGTCGGCGGCGAGGTCGTCGACGCTGAACGCGTTGTCGAGCCAGTACGTGCACCCCGAGTGCTCGTCGTGGACGACGTTCGAGATCATCACGTCGCCGACGTCGGCGTTGAGCGTGGCGGCCTTGCCGAGGATGTACACACCGCGCAGCCCGCTCCGGTCGACCGCGACCTCGCGGAGGATGTTGTAGGCGGCGACGCCGAGCGGGTAGTCGATGTTGACGATCACCGCGCCGCTGGCGGCGAGCGCCTCGGCGTCGACCTGGCCGAGCCGCGGGTCGAGCCACTCGGGGTCGAGGTCGGCCAGCGAGATGACCTGGGCGGGCACGCGCAGCGCGGTCTTGCTCCGCAGGTGGGTGACGCCCCGGCGCTGCTCGTCGGCGCGGCGCTCGGCCGCGGCCTCGGGCCCGCGTTCTGAGAAGTACAGCCGGGCGACGAAATACAGGAAGTTCTCCCACGAGCCCTGGCTCTCGCCCGCGCGGAACGCCGTCAGCTCGTGGCGCAGGATGTCGTCGTCTCGAAGCTCGTCGACGAACGCCACCAGCTCGGGTTCACGCTCCCGGGCGATGCCGGTGACGATGTTCACGAGGCTGTGGGAGTTCGAGCTGACGAAGTACAGCGGGCGCTCGGTGAGGGTCGGCGGGACCGATTCCGCGAGCTCCGCGCTGACCGGCGCCCACCACCGCCGGGTCAGGCGCGCGTAGCCGGTGTGCGTACCGCCGAGCATGCGCATGCGCAGCGCCATCCGCTCGCGCGAAACCAGCCGCATCCGCTCGCCGAACGCCTGCCCCCACGCGATGCGAAGGCGCCCCCAGTCGTCTGGGCTCCCACCGAGCTCGCGCGCGCACTCCTCGGGCGGTACGTCGGGCGAGTGCGACCCGTCCGGCCAGCCCGCGGCACGCATGCGGACGCGGATCTTGTTCCACTCGATCTGGAACGCCACCAGCGTCGGAACCAGATCGTCGACGTCCGATGAGCTCGCGAGCAGCACCGCGAGCGTGCCGGAGCCGCTGTCGTACCACCGGCGCCGGCGAGCGGGGGCCTCGTCCTGCACCCATGAGTCGACCGCGATGCCGCTCGCCATCAGCGCCTCGACGTCCTGGCCCATGATCACCAGATCGGCGCCGGCGATCCCGTCCGGCAGGCGCTGGACCGCGTACAGGAACGCGCCGAGGTCGAGTTCCTCGCTCGCCGCCAGCGGATGGAGGCTCGAGCCCATCGCCATGTGGGACGGCTCGAGCACCCGCAGCGCCGTCTCGCCGCTCGAGCGCAGCAGCGTCATGTACGTTCGCTGGTACAGCTCGACCTCGTCGCTGAGGCGGACCTCTCCGTCGGCGAAGCTGGCAAGGGCAAGCCGGGCGACCGCCATTGGCGCTACTCCCTCACGTACGGAATGCCGTCCGCGGCCGGCGGCCGCGAGCGGCCCACGAGCCCCGCGACGGCGACCAGGGTGAGAACGTACGGCAGCGCCTCGAACAGCGTCCCGAGCGTCTGATTGACGCCGGAGACCCGGTCGGACATGGCACTTCCGAATCCGAACAGCAGGCACGCCCACAGCGCGCCCCACGGCTTCCACTTGCCGAAGATCATCGCCGCCAGCGCGATGAACCCACGACCATTGGTCATGTCATTGCTGAACGACCCGACGAAGCCGACCGACAGGTATGCCCCCCCGAGCGCCGCGAGCATGCCGGACGCGACCACGGCGGCGTACCGGACTCGCACCACCGACACGCCCACGGTATCGGCGGCGCGCGGCTTCTCGCCCACCGACCGCAGCCGCAGGCCCCCGCGCGTGCGGAACAGAAAGAAGGTGAGCGCGGGCACGAGCGCGATCCCGACCCACGTCATCAGGTTGGCGTCGCCGAACGCCGCCCCGAAGAACCCCACGTGCTGGATCCCCGGGATCTTGACGTTCGGGATCATCGAGATGTCCAGCGGCGTGCCGTTGGGTCCGTAGTGGTACTCGAGGAAGTAGCCGGTGATCCCGAGGGCCAGGAAGTTGATCCCGAACCCGCTGACGATCTGGTTGGCGCGCAGGTGAACCGAGAAGAACGCGTGAACCAGCGCCAGCAGGCCCCCGGCGACCATCGCGACGACGACGCCCCACACCCACGAGTGCAGCAGGTCGGCGCCGTAGATGCCCCAGAAGGCGCCCATCAGCATCATGCCTTCGAGGCCGACGTTGATCACGCCGCTCCGCTCGGAGATCACGCCTCCGAGCGCCCCGAACAGCAGCGGCGTCGCGTAACGGAGCGTCGCCGCCACGAGCGCCGACCAGGTGAAGACCGTGGAGAGCGTCGCGGCCGACGAGTTCGCCGAGGCGGCGGCGCCGGCGACCGCGAACAGGGCGACGACGATCGCCTCGGATCCGAGCTTGCGCTCGCCGCCGGCGATCGACCACGCGCCCGCCAGGACCGCGACCACGGCGAGCACGATCGACGGCACCATCCCGCGAACCTCGATCGGGGGGACCGTGATCACCCAGGCGAGCGCGGCGAGAACAATGCCTGCGATGCCGACGTGCTTCGGCGATACGGCGCGCGGGGGCGCGGCGGCGATCGCGCCCACGCTCATTTCGCGCCGCCCTCGGTCGCGGTCACCTCGTCAGAACGCCTGCGTTTGAAGGCGACGCCGATCCGCCGGCCGCCCTTCAGCAGCCGGAGCGTGATCACGTCGGTGGAAACGAGCAGGATGATCAGTCCCTCGATCATGAACGTCAGGTACGCGACCAGCGTCGGATCGATGCTCAGACTGATGTTGCGATCGGAGGTGCCGGTGAGAAGCGCCCCGAACAGCACCCCGGCGACGACATTGCCGCTGGCGGTGTTACGGCCGAGCAGCGCCACCGCGATCCCGTAGAAGCCGATCTGCGAGGTCTGGATGACGTTCGTGGCCAGGCTGAACTCCCAGCCAAGGATGTCGAGCGACGCCGCCACGCCGGCGAACGCGCCACAGATCAGCATCACGCGGATCCACGTGCGACCGACGTTCATGCCCGCGTAGCGCGCCGCCTCTGGGTTGAAGCCGACGGCGCGTGCCTCATAGCCGAGCCGCGTGCGCCTGATCACGAGGGCGTACACGACCGCGAGCGCGAGCGAGATGAAGATCCCGACGTCGAGCCCCTGGAGCGAGGAGCTGCCCCAGAAGACCGGCAGCTTCGCCCCGGCGACGACGTTGTCGGACACGGGCGTCGTCGGCATATGGGGGTTGTGCAGGGGCCCCCCGAGCTGGAAGCAGTAGACGCCGAGCCAGATCGCAACCCAGTTGAGCATGATCGTCGAGATCACCTCGTTGGCGCCGGTCGCCGCCTTCAGGACGCCGGCGATCCCGGCCCACGCGCCGCCGGCGAGGCCGGCGGCGACGATCGCGAACGCGATGTGGAGCACCGGCGGCATCCCGGCGAACGAGGAGCCGATCCACACCGCGATGATCAGCCCGACGGTGTACTGGCCCTGGCCGCCGATGTTGAACAGGCCGGCGCGGAACGCGAACGAGACCGCGAGGCCGACGAGGATCAACGGTGTGGCCGTGATCAGCGTCTGCTGGAGGTTCCCGGCCGCGGTCGCGCGCTCGGACCCGGTGACCCACGGGAACAGCCAGTTGAGGCCGGTCCCGTTGAAGATCGACTGGTAGGTCGTGAGCGGATCGTGGCCCGTCGCCAGCACGATCAGCCCGCCGCCGACGAACGCGATCACGGCCGTGATGATCGGCACGGCGATGCCGCTGGCACCGCGCCGGAACGCGGTCAGGGCCGCCGGGGACGTGGCCGCGGCGCCCGTGCTCTCTTCGGCTTCGGCCTGGAGTTCCTCTTCGAGCAGGCTCACCCCGCCACCTCGGCCGGCTGCGTTTTCCCACCGGTCATCGCTATGCCGAGCTCCTCCTCGCTTGCGTCGGGCGGGAACTCGCCGACGATCTTACCCTCGTAGACCACGAGGATCCGGTCGGCAAGCGCCCTCACCTCCTCGTACTCGAGCGACACGAGCAGCACCGCGCGGCCGTTGTCGCGCTCGGTGATCAGCCGGCGGTGCACGAACTCGATCGCGCCGACGTCGAGGCCACGCGTGGGCTGGTGGGCGATTAGCACCTTGGGGTTGGAGGCGATCTCGCGCGCGACCGCGACCTTCTGCTGGTTGCCGCCCGACAGGGCGGCGGCGTACGCCTCGGCGCCGCCGCCGCGGACGTCGAACTCTTTGAGCAGCTTCTCGGCGCGTTCCTTCATGTGACCGAGGCGCAGCCAGCCGCGCCCGCTGAGCTCCGGCGCTCGATACTCCCGGAGCGCGAGGTTTTCGGCGAGCGTGAACGGGAGCACGAGCCCGCGCGCCTGGCGGTCCTCGGCGATGTGGGCGACGCCGGCGTCCGTCGCAACTCGCACGCCGAGGCCGGCGATGTCGCGACCGTCGATCACCACGGCGCCGGATTCGGCTGCGCGCATCCCGGTGATCGCGTCGACCAGCTCCTGCTGGCCGTTCCCGTCGACGCCCGCGAGCGCGACGATCTCACCCGCGCGCACCGACAGCGACAGCCCGGAGACCTTCTCGAGCTCGCGGTCGTCGCGCACGTACAGGTCGCGCACCTCGAGCAGGGGCCCCTCGGGCTTGGCTCGAGTCTTGTCGACCCGCAGCATCACATCGCGGCCGACCACCAGGCGCGCGAGGCTCAGCTCGGTCGCGCCCTGGCGCGGAACGGTGTCGACCTTCTTCCCGCGCCTCAGCACCGTGATCCGATCGGCGACCTCGAGCACCTCGCCGAGCTTGTGGCTGATGAACACGATCGCGGCCCCGTCCTGCTTGAGGCGGCCGAGCACGCCCGCGAGTTCCCTGACCTCCTGCGCCGTGAGGACGGCCGTCGGCTCATCGAGCACGAGGATCCGCGCGTTGCGATACAGGGCCTTGAGGATCTCCACGCGCTGCTGGGTGGCGACGGTGACGTCCTCGATCGTGGCGGCGGGGTCGACGGCCAGGCCGTAGCGGTCGGAGAGTTCCTTGACCCGCGCTCGCGCCGCCTTGAGGTCGA